>ULSV01010862.1_pt1 | contig 95588 bp, 77 predicted proteins | sample 1956991 | NCBI WGS metagenome assembly ULSV01 (sample SAMEA4835717, study PRJEB28245) | human gut metagenome | biome: gut microbiome; material: fecal sample | place: Denmark | collected 2008 | reverse complement strand
AACATCGGCTTCACCCCCGGCCAGTGTCCGATGGAACTGTACTGTCCAAACACCTGCCACGGCCCTGCGATGTTCCATTTTATCATACCGCTCCATACGAAGACTGCCCAGAACAGGAGCACACCATATTTGATCCAGCCTGTTGGAACATTTCTTCCACTCTTCTTTGAATTTGAATGCAGGTTTTTCGCACCTGCTTTTCGAAACCGCTTTTTCAGCTTATTTCCTGCAAACCACAGAAAATCCTGCACAGCCCCGAAGCTGCAGAAATATCCGCAGAAAAACCGTCCCACAATAATCACCGCCGGAACCGTCGCCAGCACCATCCATACCGAATACCTGATCCGTTCCCACGAAACCGTCCCCTGATAAACTGCGGAAATAATCGTCCCAACCGCAGAAAACTGCGCCTCAAACAAGCCCGGGATCAGCAGGAAAGAAAGGATCTGAATCACTGCTTTCGGCCAGTTTCTTTTGTCTTGTTTTTTCAAATTTGTTCCTCTTTTCTTATGTTTAACGTTTCATCTCCATTACCGGACCATTCGATTTATGTTCCTGGATTAATTCACAAATCTCCGAAAGATTCATTGCCGAGAAATCTCCGGGGACGGTATCCTTCAGGGCACTTACTGCATTTCCGATGGATACTGCCTGTGACAGTAAAAAACCCTCATAAATCGTGTATTTTCTGCACATTTATGAGGGTTTTATATTTTTGCGTTATTTTTACAAATTCACAGTTGAATTATGCGTTCATCTGTTTAGCAACTTCCTCAGCAAAGTTCTCTTCTTTCTTCTCGATTCCTTCACCGGTCTCGAAACGAACGAAGCCTTTTACTGCTACGGTTGCGTTGTTTGCTTTTGCAACCTGTGCTACATACTGAGCTACGGACTGTTTTCCGTCTTCTGCTTTTACGTATACCTGATCAAGCAGGCAGATCTCTTTGAGCTCTTTGTTGATACGGCCCTGGATCATTCCCTGGATAACTTTTTCCGGTTTCTGGGACTCTTTCGGGTCGTTCTGAATCTGAGCCATGAGGATTTCTTTCTCATGTGCGATGTAATCAGCGCTTACTTCGTCGCGGTTTGTGTACTGCGGACGAAGAGCTGCAATCTGCATTGCAACGTTTTTAGCCATCTCTTTGAGGTCATCGTTTACAACATCTGTCTCAACGTCAACCAGAACACCGATTTTACCGCCCATATGAGTATAAGAAGCAACGAAACCGTTCTCCTCTTTTACCTGCTGGAAACGACGGATGTTCATGTTCTCGCCGATGGTAGCGATCTGATGAGCCAGCTCTTCGCCAACGGTCTCGTTGGTATCGAATTTCCAAGGCTCTGCCAGGAATCCTTCTACGTCTGCTGCAGTTGTATCCATAGCCTGCTCTGCAACCTGTGCTACATAGCCACGGAATTTCTCGTTCTTTGCAACGAAGTCTGTCTCAGCGTTTACTTCTACAGCGACAGCTTTCTTTCCATCCTCGGATACGTTCAGCATAACGATACCCTCAGCTGCGATTCTGCCAGCTTTTTTCTGAGCAGTAGCAAGTCCTTTTTCTCTCAGGAACTCCATTGCTTTGTCCATATCACCTTCGGTAGCTGTAAGAGCTTTCTTGCAGTCCATCATACCAGCACCGCTTACTTCTCTTAACTCTTTTACCATTGCTGCTGTAATAGCCATTGTTTTATTCCTCCGTATACGTGATTCAGCAGACTGCATCTTCATGCCGGTCTGCTATTGTGAGATTCGCCGAAGGGAACCTGAATTTCAAGTTCCCCCCAGTTCATTACTTCGCGTAAATTATTCAGCGTCTGTCTCTGCTGCTTCTTCGTATGCAGCTTCCTCAGCCTCGCCCTGTTTTGCCTCGATAACTGCGTCTGCCATTTTGGAAACGATCAGTTTTACGGCACGGATAGCGTCGTCATTACCCGGAATTACATAGTCAAGCTCTTCCGGATCGCAGTTGGTATCGCAGATACCGATCAGCGGAATTCCCAGTGTATGAGCTTCCTGTACGCAGATTCTCTCTTTTTTCGGATCTACTACGAAGATAGCGTCCGGCAGTCTCTTCATTTCTTTGATACCGCCAAGGTTTTTCTGCAGTTTTGCAAGCTCTTTCTTTAACTCAATGACTTCTTTTTTCGGAAGAACTTCGAAGGTGCCATCCTGCTCCATGGTCTCGATTGCTTTCAGTCTTGCAATACGGCTCTGGATGGTTTTGAAGTTGGTCAGCATACCGCCGAGCCATCTCTCGTTTACATAGTACATTCCGCAGCGCTCTGCCTCAACAGCGATAGCGTCCTGAGCCTGTTTTTTGGTTCCTACGAAAAGGATTGTGCCGCCGTCTGCTGCGATGTCTGCAACAGCTTTGTATGCGTCATCTACCATTCCTACAGATTTCTGCAGGTCGATGATGTAGATACCATTACGCTCTGTGTAGATGTACGGAGCCATTTTAGGATTCCATCTTCTTGTCTGATGTCCGAAATGAACACCGGCTTCCAGTAACTGTTTCATTGAAATTACGCTCATTGTTTTATCTCCTTATGGTTTTATTCTTCCCCATGTTTTTTCACCTTGGAACCTGTTTTTCAAAAAACAGGCACCATCCTTGGTACCGCATGGGTGCTTATTGTGCAACAGTAAGATTGTATCACAGAGTTTTTTTCATGACAAGCATTTTTTTCGCGGATTCTGCGGTTTTTTTCTGTTATTTTTGTGTTTTTCCCTGTTTATCCTTTAAAAACAGATACCAGAATGTTCCGGCGCAGATTACCGCTTCCAAAAAGATGAACATCCATGCACCTGCCGGTGCTTTTTGGGTCATCCAGGATACGAACTGGCTCCGGTAAAGTCCCCAGATATTTTCTGCCATGTGCGCAAGAACCGGGGCAAGGAGTGTTCCGCACCGCTCATAAATAAGGATCAGAAGCACACTTACCACGGCTGCATAGACAAACTGCGTCACATTGCCGTGATATGCACCGAACAGCAGACATGATGCTGCGATGCCCCAGCCGGTTCCCCAGAAATCTTTTGCCCTGCGGTAAATCATGCCGCGGAAAACAATTTCCTCTGCGGCCGCGCTCAGCACACCGACGGACAGGATCAGAAGCAGCGGGTTCTGTCCTTCATAAATCTTTGATGCCATGTCCTGATAGCCGGAAAAGATTCTGGTAAAGCCGGTCACGTTCATTACAGTATTCAGGAGATGGCCGAAGGTCATAACCAGCAGAATACAGGCGGCTGCCTCTGCCGCACTCCACCGTTTTTCCGGTTTCGGGAACATGCCTTCATCTTTTTTGTACTGTTTCCAGAGAACCGGGATCGCCGCCAGACTGCCGATTGCTGATGCAAGAACGGATGTCGCGTGCATACGCTCTTCCAGATAACCGCCGGTCGTAAACGTCATCAGGATCAGCGCCAGAAGTACGGTTGCTCCGATCAGAAACAGTTCGTACGTCAGAAGCGGTTTTAAAAGACGCCATAGCTTCCGCTGGATAGGAATTACGATTTCCTCCGTTTTTGGCTCTGTTTTCGCTGTCCTTTTTTCTTTTATATTCTCTGCTTTTTTCTCTTTCTGCGCAAAGATTCCTGTTCCACTTTCTCCTCTTGTCAGCCACGGGATACGCTCCGGCTTCATTTTTTTGATGCGGTCGCGTCTTTTCTTCTCTTCTTTCGGATCCTCCGCCAGCAGTTTCAGTTCTTCCGGTGTATCACATACCTTTGCGGCACCTGCTGCCTCGAGTTCTTCTCTTCCGCCGTACCCATACGATACGCCGACACAGAGCAGTCCGTTTTCTCTTGCCCCGATTACGTCATAGCTTCTGTCACCAACCATCACCACGTCGGAACGGCTGTCTTCTGCTCCGAGTCGGCGCAGCGTCTCTGCGATGACTTCTCCTTTGTCGGTTCTGGTTTCGTTCATTTCTGAACCGGTTACTACGGTAAAATACTTTCTGATTTCGAAATGCTCCAGGATCTGCTCCACGTATTTTTCCGGTTTGGACGATGCTACCGCCAGAATTTTTCCCTTCTCTTTCAGATACGCCAGAACCTCCGGGATTCCCTCGTATACTTCATTTTCAAAAATGCCCTCTGCCTCGTACCGCTCCCGGTATTTTGTGATGGCCTGCTGTGCTTCTTCGCAGCCAAGGCCTGCAAAATTCATGAAAGATTCCAGAAGCGGCGGTCCCACGTAACAGTTCAGTTTTTCCAGATCCGGCTCTTCGATGCCAAAGGATGCCAGCGCATACTGTACGCATCTTGTAATTCCAGGACCGGAATCGGTCAGGGTTCCGTCCAGATCAAATAATATCATATCTGACATACTCTTATTTCCTCTTTTACTTTTTTATCGTATGACATGTCTTTTATTCTAGCATATCGAAATTAGAAATACAAACAAAACCGGATCAGGCTATTTTCTGCAGAGTGCACGCAGATAGCGGGTGGTCTGATTCTGAATTTCGGCAATGGCACGAATCAGGTTCCAGAGGCGCCTTAAGGACTGCAAGAGGCGGGTTCCTTTTGGTTTCTGGCTGGTTCTTTGGCTGACAAGTGTGGAAGTTTTTGGTTTCACGTTGACTTCCCACGGTTTCATGGTTCGTACAATGCCGTCTGCGCCACGCACTTTTACAGTGATGCGGTTGTAGCCTTCGGAAAGGCTCTCGGCTTTCAGACAGATTTTGTTTTCTTTCCATTCATATTCGGCTTCGGAGCCATTTACCATGCAGGAAAGAATTTCAGCCGTGTCGGCGGCTCCCTCGAGCAGAATTTCCGGGGTATAACCGGGATCTATTTCGACGCTGGTGTCGGCCGGGCGGATAATCAGGGGGTTCGGCGCTTCGAAATCTTCGTCTGCTATCTGTGATAATACGAAATCGGCGATGATCTGCGGCCGTATTTGAGATGGCTCCTCCCCGGCACTCTTAGATGGAGTTTCGGCAGGCGGAGGACTGCTTTCTTCTGTTTGTAGCGGAATATCATCTGGATCTTGGGTCACCTCCTCGGGCGTGGCTGCAGCAACGGGCAGCTGTTCGTCTGTTTTGAGTTCTTCTTTCTCCGGAGACGATTGCCCGGGCCCCGTTTGTTCCTGCTTTTCTGTGTTTGACTTTCCGGCATCTGGCATTACGGTAGGCTCCTCTTTTTCTGGTGCTTTTGTTTCCGAGGTTTGATTTTCTGACTCTTTTTCGGTTGACGGAGATTCCTGCTTCGTTTCTTCCATATCAGGCTTTTCCGGTTCCGGATCTTCTGGCATCAAATTTTCCGTTCCGGATTTTTCTGAACCTGTATCTTCATAATCTGGTTTTTCTGTGTCCATTTCTCCAAAATCCGTTCTCTCCGAATCTGACTCTTCTGTCTCTGATTCTTTTGTATCTGTTTCTTCACATCCTTCCTCTGATTCCGATTCCCCGGAACCCATATCTCCTGCCTCCGGCAATTCTCCTGGCTTCCCCGATTCTGAATCTTCCGAAATTTCTTTCTCCTCTTCTTCCCACCTTTCCGCTGGTTCTTTCTCCGGATCCGGAATTACCGTCGGGGGAAGCATTTTTTCTTCTCCTTCTTTCTCTTTCTTTCCGGTCTCTGCCGGATCTGTTTTCTCTTCCGGCGGCTCTGGTTCCTGCTCTGGTTTCTCTTCTATAGGCGGTTCTTCTTCTGACTTTTCGTCCGGCAGCAGTTCCTCCGGTCCGGCTTTCCCGTCTGCATCTGTCACATCACTGTTCTCGATGATTTCAGCTTCTAATTCCACGCTTTCCACCGCACTTGCGGCCTCGCCTGTCGTCTGCTGTGTCTCCGCGTGGACTTCGATTCCCTGGACTGCCAGGAATCCTGTCATCATTGCGCATATGGTCTTTTTTCTCATCCTGCTTCCTCCCATCTTTTTCTGATCTGCTGATAAAAAATATCCTCCTCCATTCCCGGAATTTCTGCGGCCTCGTTGAGGTACTGTTCTGCTTTTTCCTGCATGTCGAACTGAAGTGCCAGCTCTGCGGCCCTGAGCAGATTTTTCCGCCGGTTTCCATCCTGTCTGCTGCACAGAAGCCGTTCGTAATAGAGAAAACTCTCCTGGCACCAGTCCTGTTCTCTTTCCCCATCCCCGGATTTTCCGCCAAGATAGCACGCATCCGCCAGTCTCTGCCAGATAACCGCCTCCCACTGCCCCTCCATATTCTCGCCTGCGGCCTTTTCCAGCACTTCGATTCCTTTCCGCATGGCGTCTGTGTCATTTTCACGCGCCAGTTCTTCGGAAAAACTGAAATACATTCCTGCAACAGCAAGATATCTGCGGCAGCGTTTTTCCTTTTCCGGCTCCTGCTGCGTGTCATCATAAAATTCAGCCAGCAATGGCTCCATCTGCATTTTTTCCCTTGCCGCATCATCCGCCAGACAGTATTCCACAAGTTCCTGCTCCACACGCCCCGCCTGACTGAGATGGTCTGCCTTTAAGAACGCTTCCCGCGCTTTCTGGTAGTTCGGCAGACTGCCTTCTTCCACCGGATTTCCGCAGAACCAGAGATCTCCCTGCTCCTCCCATTCGTCTGCCGCCGGAAACTGCCCCCATGGCATCCTGCTGGCAACCGCAGCCGCTCCTCCTGTCAGAAAAGCAAAAACTGCAAAGATCCGCAGAGTCTTCCTGCCTTTTTGCTTTCTTTCCAGCCGCCGCAGTGCCTTTTTGACTTCTCCGGCAGACGCATACCGCTCCTCCGGCTTTTTCTGCATACACTTTTCCATCACCCGCCAGAGTCCTCTTTTCTGCCGCTTTTTCGCATGCTTCGCCATTGCCGCAAGCAGTGCGCCGAGTGCATAAAGATCGGAACGGGCGTCACACTTCCCGTCATACTGCTCCGGCGCTGCATAACCGCGGGTTCCATAACGGACTTCCACACCCGTTTCTTCTGTTCCGGCTGCACCGAAATCCACAAGGTATATTTCACCACGCTCTGTTATCATCACGTTGTCCGGCTTCAGATCCCGGTAGAAAACCGGCGGGTTCTGTGCATGGAGATAACAGAGAATCCCGCTCAGGGCAATTCCCGTTTTCAGAATTTCCCGGCTGGAAAACCGTTCTCCCTTACGCATACGCTGTCCGATAGATTTTCCGTTTACAGCTTCCATCACCAGAAAGCTTTTTGTCCCACTTTCCAGAAGTTCCACCGCACAGGGAATCCCGGGATATGAAAACTTCTGTAAAAGAAACGCTTCCCGGCGCAGTTTTTCCCTGTCACATATACTTACCTTGACTGCATACCGCTTTCCGGATCCAGTTTTCTCTGCAAGATAAACGACAGACGTTGCCCCTCTTCCGAGCACTGACAGCAGGCGATACTTCCCTCCCGGAAGTTCTACTTTTCCAATGATCCCGCCTCCTCTTTTTACGTCAAAGTGTTTGTCAGTCCGATATTCTGTTTTTGTACATGGATATAAATTGAGCCGAATGGCTCTTCGATAGAGTAATATAGAATCGATTTTTCAGGACGAATGTCCAAGCGGATGAAAAATCGTGATGTAAGTATAACACAACAGCCGCCGTTTCCGCAAGAACTACAGAAGCCGACGGCTGCCAAAAAAATCGCCTGTTTTTTATCTATTTTTTCCCTCTTGACGAATCTTACATCCGTTCCGGTGCCGAGAATCCCAGCAGGTCGATGCAGGTCTCAAGTACCTCGCGGACAAGATCCAGCAGTGCCAGGTAAGATGCTTTTCTTGCCTCATCCTGCTCACTTAAGATCTTGGTCTCGTGGTAGAAATGGTTGAACTCGTTTGCAAGCTCGTAGATATAAGCACAGATCTTATGCGGTGCTTTCTCCTCGAATGCGTTCTCCACAACGCCGTTGAAACGGGATACGGAAAGCATCAGAGCTTTCTCGCTGTCGCTCTTCGGTGCCAGAAGTGCGCCTTTCTTCAGTTCATTTCCCTCTTCTTTATATTTTCCGAGGATGGATTTTGTACGAACGATCGTGTACAGGATGTACGGACCGGTGTTTCCCTCGAAGGAAGTAAATCTCTCAACATCGAATACATAATCTTTCGATGCCTGGTTGGACAGGTCACCGTATTTAATAGCAGACAGTCCGACAATCTGTGCCGTTCCTCTTGCATCCGTATCTTTTACGCTGCGGTTCTCCACGATCTTCTGATACATCTCATCGTTGATCTCGCCGATCAGACGCTCCAGACGCATAACGCCGCCCTCACGGGTCTTGAACGGTTTTCCGTCTTTTCCGTTCATGGTACCAAAGCCGATAAAGGAAAGAACGGTATCATCATTCACCAGTTTTGCTTTTCTTGCACAGCGGAAACACTGTACGAAGTGAAGCTCCTGACGTTTGTCTGCCAGATAGCAGATCTCGTCCGGCTTGTACAGTTTCATACGCTGGATGATGGTTGCCAGGTCTGTCGTATCATACAGAGCTGCCCCATCGGATTTTAAGATCATGCACGGCGGGATCTCTTTTGTGTCTGTCTCTTCTTTGACATCAACAACGAGTGCGCCCTGGTCATAATGTGCATAACCATTGTCTTTCAGGTAATCTACCATGTCTGGAATGTACTCCTGTGCATCGGACTCACCCATCCACAGATCGAAATGAACGTCGAGGTTTCCATAGTTCTTTTTCAGATCGGCAACAGAAACGTTCATAATGTGTTTCCAGATCGCACGATATCCTCTTCTGCCCTGCTGCAGCTCTCTCGTTGCCTCGAGTGCACGTTTCTTATAGTCCTCGTCCTCTTTCGATTTGCCGCTTGCGCAAGGATAAATCTCCTCGAGCTCGCTGATCGTAAACGGTGCTTCCTCCGGGTACTCTCCCGTAAAGGACTCATCAAAATAAACAAGCTCCGGATGGCGCTCCTGCAGCTCGGTGATGATCAGTCCCATCTGCAGACCCCAGTCTCCAAGATGAACGTCACCGATCATGTTGTGGCCCATGAAGCGTCCCATACGCTTAATGCTTTCCCCGATGATCGCGGAACGGAGATGGCCGACGTGAAGCGGTTTTGCCACGTTTGCTCCGCCGTAATCTACGATGATGGTTTTCGGATTTTTTGCTTTCTCTACAGAAAGATCTTCGTCGTTCTGCATTTTGGAAAGATAATCTGCCAGAAATTCCGGGTTGATTTTCAGGTTGATGAATCCCGGTTTTACGGCTTCAATTTCACCGATCACGCTGTGATCGGTCACTTTTTCTACAACTGCTTCAGCCAGCTGGATCGGTGCTTTGTGGTATGCTTTTGCAGCTGCCATTGCGCCGTTGCACTGGTATTCGCACAGATCCGGGCGGTTGGAAACGGAAACCCTTGCATAGGACGGGTCCATCTCCGCAGCGGTAAAGGCTTTTACCAGCTCTTCCTGGATAAGATCGATCAGTTTTTTCATAATGTTTCCCTCATTTTCTTCTTTACTGCAGAATCATCTGTTCTGCGTTTTGTTTCCGCGCGCTGCGCCGGGCTTCTTCCTCTTCTTTGATGCCGCTTTTCTGATAACAGTACTGGATGATATCTCTTCTTCGGATGATGCCGATGAAGATTCCCTCGTCATCCACAACTGGAACGAAATTCTGCCGCATGGACATCTCGATCAGGTCCTCGATGTTGCTGTTGATGTTGACGGACTCATAATTCCACCGTTTTGGAACCTGCCAGAGCGGGATATCCTCTGCTTCATGGTAATTCAGCAGATACCGTTCTTTTATGATGCGGAGCAGATCTCCTTCCGTCAGTGTTCCCACGTAGCAGCCCTTTTTGTTCAGTACCGGAACCGCCGTGTATTTATGATATTCGATCTTCTCGATGGCCTGCCGAAGTGAGCAGTCGTCATACAGATAAGCCGTTTCACTTTTCGGTGTGATAAAAAACAAAATATTCATTCGCGTATACTCCTTTTCGTTGGTCATACTCTTGTTTGATTATACCATAAACGAATGTGAAATGTCTTTGAATCTTTCTTATATTTTCATAAACATACCGAATCCGAAACTCGAATGCCTCTTTGCTGCGCCGCAAATTGCGCTTATTTTCCAGTATAACCGACTTTCCGCAAAAAGTAAAGATCTTAAGTTTCATCCGCACACGCCGCACAAAAAATCCGCACGGATCCAGCACCTACGCTGTACCCGCACGGATTTTTCAACTCTTTTTTGTTCTATTCTCTTCGCAGCGCATCGATCGGATTCAGGTTCGCTGCTTTTACCGACGGCAGCAGTCCGAATACGATACCGATCACCATGGAGAAGACCACGGAGAAAATGATTGCCGGAATACTGATCGCCACAGGCGTCTGCGATACCCTCGAAATCACCTGTGCCATGATAATGCCGCCCAGCACGCCGAGCAGTCCGCCGATGCTGGTGAGCACCGCCGCCTCGGTCAGGAACTGGAACAGAATTCTGCGTTTTCTTGCTCCGATCGCCTTTTTCAGGCCGATCTCGCTTGTACGTTCCGTTACAGATACCAGCATAATATTCATAACACCGATACCGCCGACCAGAAGCGAAATGCTCGCGATCCAGATCAGCTGCTGGTTCGTGCTCTGGCCTAACTCCTGCAGACTCTTTGCTTTCTCCAGCAGATCCTCTGCCTGATAGGAAAGAGAATCAGTTGTATTGGTCACGGATTCGTTCATGATATCCGCTGTTGTCTTTCCCACCGTGCTCATATCCTCGGTCGTTTTTGCCATCACAACGGCATTTTCCGGTTCATCATACTGGAATACGATCGGCCAGCAGACATCCGGCATCAGCACCAGCGGATAGGATTCCTGATTGTACGTATAGTAGTCATCTCTGGAATTGATGACCGGCTGGAACGAATCGGCTTTTTTGATCACGCCGATCACCGTGAACGGCTCTCCCATGATCTCGATCGTTTTGCCGACCGGCGACTCATCCGGGAAGAGTGTCAGCACTGCGGTATCGTCGAGGAGGACAACTTTGTGGGTCTTCGAGAAATCGCTCTCCACAAAGCCGCGTCCCTGATAAATCTGATATCCGCACGTCGACAGATAATTTTCATCCACTCCAAGCGCCTTCGCACTGTCCAGTGTTGTGTTTCCTTTTGCGATGCCGCTCACATACGTTCTTTCGGTGTAAAACGATGCATTTTCCACCTGATCCTGCTCGCGGATCCGCTTTTTCTGATCACCGGACAGTTTCGACACGCCGCTTGGCAGTCCGTTGTCCATCCAGTAATCACCGTCGCCCTGCTTTAAGCTGACGGTCACGTTGTTGTTTCCAGCTCCGATCAGGTTCTGTTTGATCTGCTCATTCGTTCCCTTGATCGTGGAGACAATTGAGATGATCGACGCAATTCCGATGATAATACCCAGCATCGTCAGGAAGGAACGCATTTTGTGTGACCAGATTCCCTGAAAGGAAAGTCTTACATTTTCTAACATAATGCGCCTCCTTAACTGTTGTAATAATCCGATGAACTGGATTCCTTCGTGTCTGCGCCTTCCACCACGGTTTTGCCGTACGGAAATGCAATGTAATCCTCTTCGGAAAGACCGCTCTTCACTTCGTAATAACTGCCCCACAGAAGTTTTCCGGTTACCACATTCTGTTTCTTTAATTTATCATTTTCATCCCGGATATAAACGAATTTCTGTCCGTTTTCCTCGCGGATGAATTCTTTGCTGACGTACAGGCCGTTGCCGTTTTCTACATCGTTTCCGACAGTGATTGCAATCTCGATCCAGTCACCGTTTTCAAAACCTTCTCCGCCTTCCGGGATAACGGCTGTGAACGGATAGAAGGAGGCTGGTGTCTCGCTGTACGACATGTAGCTTGTTGTCGGGTACGGAGAAATCTCGGTTACGGTTGCCGCTGCAAAAGCACCCGAAGACCAAGAAGTCACGTTGAGTTCATCGCCGACTTTTACCTGATCGAGATACGTCTCGCTTAAGTAGCCGCGCACGTACAGACCTTCGTTTCCACTGACCTGGATAAAGGCGCTTCCGTCGTTGGACGGGTTTTCTGCATTTCCAACCTTCTTTACCACACCGCTGATCGTCGCTTTTACGGTCTGGGAATCCAGGGATTTCTGCGTATTTTTGACTTTGAGTTCCTCTTCCTTCTGATCCAGCTTCAGATTACGGATCTGGCTTTCTTTTTCGCTGATGGCTTTTTTCAACTCATCTTTTGTGTAGGTCATCTGGGTATCATCACCGGAAGAAGTATTGTTATTTGCGCTGCTTCCTGTGGATGATGTAAAGAGGGACTGTACCGATGCTTTTTCACCGTAGAATACGGTTTTTGCTGTCGTCTGCACTGCTTCCGGTGCATCTTCGCTCTGCGGTTCCGCTTCCGGTTCTGCCGGGGCTTCGGTCGGCGTCGGCGTTTCCGTCGGAACTGGGGTCTCGCTCGGCACCGGAGTTTCTGTTGGAACCGGCTCTGTGGTCGGAATCGGTGTTGTACTTGGTTCCGGGCTGACGGTCGGCTCTGGAGTTACACTCGGTCCCGGCGTAACGCTCGGGGTCGGAGTTACACTTGGTGTCGGGGTAATCGTTCCTTCTTTTACCGCCACATTTGCAGTGCTGACTGCCATGGAAGTACCCTTGTCATTTTTCGCTGTCACTTCTACTATATAGATTCCGGCATCCTCTTTTGTGATGTTTTCTTTTGTGTAAGTATCCTTAAAATCTCCGTCGATTGTCTTTCCGTTGTGTTTCCAGACGTATGTGTAAGTGCCATCCGTTTCGGTGTTTTCCGTGGAATCGTCTGCCTCACCGCTTCCATTTCCGGCTTCACCCGGCTGTGTCACATCGTCCTCGGACGGACTCTCGGTTCTATCATCCGTTTTATCGTCGGCTTTCTCATCCGGCTTCTCTTCGGTATCTTTCTTCTCATTGATTCCGATTTTCAGCTTCAGCTCGCCGCCCTCTGCAACCTCTGTATTTGCAATCGGCGTGGTAATTTTTATTTCCGGTGCATCCGCCGATTCGGATTCTTTCAGACTCAGGACTGCTTCATACGAAGTCTCGTATGCTTTCGCAATCTTCGTTCCATCCTGCTCCCACACGGTTTCCAGCGCCTCTGCGGCTTTGTTTTCCTCATGAATCTCCAGGCGAAACCAGTATCCTTCGCTGTCCTCTTCTTTTTTCGTTCCCTTTTCATCCGCGTATCCTGCCATCTGATTCAGGAATCCGCCTGTCAGGACTGTCCCCGGTGCGCAGAGATAGGTGTATGGGTCTTCCTGCGTTCCTTCTCCTTTGTATGGTTTGGAACCAAATACAAGCTTATTCGTACTGCTGTACAGAACAGCATCCTCGTACGTCGGCTCCGGTTCTGGGGTCGGAATCGGTTCGTCCGGGAAATCCGGATCGATGGGTTCATCTGGAAAATCCGGGAAATCCGGCTCCACCGGATCCAGCGGCGTATCCGCTACCGGTTTTGTCTTTTTCAGCTTTTCCAGTTCTTTTTCACTCTGCTGGATTTTCAGCTTTGTCTGTGCAAGCTGTAACTGCTGCGTTTCCAGATCCAGCTCGATCATGCTGGTATCGTATGTCATCAGCGTGTCTCCGGCATTTACCACATCGCCCTCTTTGACGAGAACCTGGGAAATGGTCTGGCTGTCTGAAAGATAGATGTTCTGGGAAGCCGTCGAGGTGATCTGGCCTTCCATATTCATGCTGTCTTCCCAGTAACCACTCGTAAAGTCACTGACCGGATACACTTTTACGGTCGTCTTCTGCGCCTGGCGGATGCCGTAATAACCGCCGACACTGACACCGCCCACGGCAACTGCGGTCACAACTGCAATCACGACTTTCTTTGCGGCTTTTCCTTTTTTCATGTTTCGGCCACCTCCTTCGATTTCATCATTCCGTCGCGGATCTCCACGGTGCGCTGTGCCATCGATGCGATCTCCGCGTCATGCGTAATCATCAAGATGCTGACGCCCTCGTCGTTCAGGCTCTGGAACAGCTCCATGACCTGCTCGCCGGAATGGGAATCGAGTGCTCCCGTCGGCTCATCAGCCAGCAGAATTTTCGGATGGTTGACAATTGCCCGTGCAATCGCCACACGCTGTTTCTGTCCACCGGAAAGCTGCGTCGGCTTAAAATCCATGCGATCGCCAAGTCCTACGCGCTCGAGGGCAATCGCCGCACGCTCTCTTCTCTCTTTTTTCGGTACACCTGCATAGGTTAACGGCAGACATACGTTTTCCATCGCGCTCTGTCTTGAAAGAAGCTGAAAGTTCTGAAAAACAAACCCGATTTTCTGCAGGCGGATATCGGACATCTGATTGTCACTGCATTTGCTGATATCCTGTCCGTCGAGGATCAACCGTCCGCTCGTCGCCTGGTCGAGGCAGCCGACAATATTCATCAGTGTTGTTTTTCCGGAACCGGAAGGACCCATGATCGCAACGTACTCGCCTTCTTCCATGGAGAAGTTGATGTTTTTCAGAACCGGAACCGGGATTTTGCCCTGCATATATTCTTTACAGATATTCTCTAATTCCAGAATCACGGCTGCACCTCCCCGTCATCTGCTGATCCGGCTTCCTGTGTGTCTGCCGGTTCTGCATCACCATTGTCGGCGCCGCCGATCACGTTCGTTGTATCTTCCTCACCGCTGTACTCTGCGCCGTCCATGGTATTGTCAACCATGCCGTTTTCATCCTGCTTCATACCGTCGTCGACCATTCCATCGTCGTTGTCAAGCATACCGTCATCCTCGCCGCCGGCCGGATTGCTCTGTCCCAGTGATCCGTCGGTGCTGACTACGGTCTTCATCCCTTCTTCCAGACCGTCCTCCGGGAAGGTGATTGCATCATCTTCTGCAAGGCCGTCGGTGATCTGATATTCCATCATGTTTTCATCGTACGTTCCAAGCGTTACGCTTCGTTTTTCCAGTTTGCCTTTTCCATTATCGGCCCAGACGTAAGGATTGCTGTCGACATCGTTGATAAAGGAGTCAGACAGCCAGATTCCTGTTTTGACTTCCTGCTGGCCGACATCCGGCTCTACGTAAACGTGCTGGCCGAGCATCAGACCATTCGTTCCGGCAAGCTGTACATAGAACGGATAGGAGCTCGACTGTGTCATGCCATCGCCGGAACTGCTGTACATGTTGTTATTGCCGGTCTTTGCATTTTCCCGATCAATCTTTGTCACGGTTCCGGTCCAGGTCTGATTCTCATCTACACGAGAATGCACGATCACCTGGCTTCCTTCCGTAATCGAACCGTCGCTCATATTCTGTTCATTGATCTGGCCTTTTACACGGAAATTTCCCGTTGCAAGAACAGTCAGGAAGGAATTGTCGGAGCTGTCACCGGAGTAAGCGCCGGCGCTGCTGTCATCGTTGTTGATTGATTTTACGACACCGGCGATTTCACTGATCACGGTCGCATTGGTGATGTTATCGTTTAATTTATCAATCTCCGCCTGTTTTGATTTTCCTTCATATTCTTTTTTCTTTAAATCCAGCTCCGCTTCCTGAATTTCCAGTGTGATGCTTGCCTGCTGGTCTTTTGATGCCTGCTTTTTGTCTTTGTAAAGCTGGTTGATATTGGTATTCATACTTGAAAGTTCATTGTTTATGCGTTCCAGATCCAGCTGCGCCTGCTCGAGGTCACTCTGGAATTTCTCGGTATCGTAGGAGAACAGCGGTGTTCCGACCTGAACCTCCTGACCGACTTCCACATAAACTTCCTTTACCTTTTTCTCGCTGTTTTTCTCTACTTTCCAGGTATTTTCCGACTCCACAACACCGGCATAGCGGTTTTCCATTCCATTTCCAGTTCCCAGATTGGTCAGGGCTTTTACAGTATTGACATAGACGACGTTATCGTCCTCTTTTGTACCGTTTCCAAGGAAATGCCATGTCACTCCCCCTCCGGCTGCCGCCAGCACTGCGACTGCACACACAATCGCGATTACTTTTTTCTTCATATGCTTCCTCCCACTTTTCTATTTTACAAATTAATTTTCTGCTTTCCCAAGTTAGTTCTATCGTATCACATTTTGTTTTTTGTTTTCTTACTTTTTCCTTACTCTTTTTTTAGCAAATACTGGCTTTTTCTGAAAATAGATTTTTGTTTTTGTCATTAAAAACCTGCCTCCGTGTTTATGACGGAAAGCAGGTTTTCTTTCGAATCTGTTAGATTTTATTTTTTATGCTACAAGTTTCATCTCCCGCAGAATGCGGTATACGAGATAACAGATCAGCGCTGCACAGACCAGTTTGAACAGAAGCGGAACGACGGCGAACACGATTTTAAATCCAAGCCAGATCACGCCGATCGGGAGAAGAATAGTGGCGCATGCGCCGAGGACTTTTCCTCCAAATTTCAGCAGCAGTCCGACGATCCCAAATAAAATTCCAATTCCGCAGAGCAGACCAAAACAGGTTGCCAGCATGACTAATGTAACTAACATCGTGATCCCTCCTTGTCTTTTTCTCTATGTGTTCCACTTGCTGTGGATGTTTCCGTATCTTTCTTACAAACCATATTGTAGCACTTTTTTCCAGCAAAACAACGGGGAAGACGTGGAAGAATTTCTTAAGTTTTTCTTTACACCGATCGAGTGAAACCTAAAAAAGGACAGACAACGCTGCACTTCTGCAAAATTGTCTGTCCTGTAAATCACAAAATTTTCTTTACTCTTCTGTTGTCTCTTCCTCAGCCTGCGGCTCAACCTCAAGACCAAGCTCTTCCAGCTGTACTGCGTCAACCGGTGACGGAGCCTCGGTCATCAGACAGGAAGCATCTTTTACCTTCGGGAATGCGATGACGTCGCGGATGCTGTCCTCTTTTGCCATCAGCATCACAAGACGGTCCAGTCCGTAAGCCAGTCCGGCGTGAGGCGGAACTCCGTATTTGAAAGCATCCAGAAGGAAACCAAATCGCTCATGTGCCTGTTCCTTTGTGAAACCAAGCATCTCAAACATTTTCTCCTGCACATCGTTCTGGTGAATACGAACGCTTCCTCCTCCGATCTCAGTGCCGTTCAGGACGATATCGTAAGCTTTTGCACGAACTGCGCCCGGATCGGTGTCCAGAAGCGGCAGATCCTCGTCCATCGGCATGGTGAACGGGTGATGCATTGCGGTGAAACGGTTCTCCTCATCGGACCACTCCAGAAGCGGGAACTCGGTAATCCATACGAAACGGTACTCGTTCTTGTCGAGCAGTCCCATCTGCTCTGCCAGTTCCAGACGAAGTGCGCCAAGAACGTTCCAAACAATCTTGTTGCGGTCTGCTGCGAAGAGAAGAAGGTCTCCAGCCTGTCCGTCCATGGCTTTGATGAGGGCTTCCATCTGCTCCTCTGTCATAAATTTGGAGAAGGAAGATTTCCAGCTTCCATCCTCATGGATTGCAATGTATGCAAGACCTTTTGCACCGTAACCTTTCGCAAACTCAACGAGCTTGTCGATTTTCTTTCTCGGCATTGCGCCCTGTCCCTTTGCGTTAATACCGCGGACAGAACCGCCGTTTTCAAGTGCGCCCTTAAATACAACGAACTCGGTATCTTTTACGGTCTCGGAAACATCAACCAGCTCCATACCGAAACGCAGGTCCGGTTTGTCGGAACCGAAACGGTTCATAGCCTCTTTCCAGGTCATTCTCTGGATCGGGAGCTGTACCTCAACGCCGAGCACCTCTTTGAACAGGTGTGCCAGCAGTCTCTCATTGACATCGATAACATCATCTACATCAACGAAAGCAAGCTCCATATCGATCTGGGTGAACTCCGGCTGACGGTCGGCACGCAGGTCCTCGTCACGGAAGCATTTTACAATCTGGATATAGCGGTCATAGCCGGAGCACATCAGAAGCTGTTTGAACAGCTGCGGAGACTGCGGCAGTGCATAGAAGCTGCCCGGATGAACACGGCTCGGTACCAGATAGTCTCTGGCGCCTTCCGGTGTGGATTTCGTCAGCATCGGGGTTTCGATCTCAAGGAAACCTTCTTTTGACATGAACTCACGGGTGAGCATTGCCACCTTGCTTCTCATAATCAGGTTTCTCTGGATGTCCGGGCGGCGCAGATCCAAGTAACGGTATTTCAGACGGAGCTCTTCTCTCGTCTTGGAATCCTCCTCGATCGGGAACGGCGGGGTTTCTGCCTCGGAAAGAATGCGTAAGGACTCAGCCTTTACTTCGAGCTCTCCTGTTGCCAGATTTTCATTGACAGCACCGGAGCGGGCCATAACTTCACCTTCTACGGCGATGACGAACTCGCTGCGCAGTTTTGCTGCTTTCTCAAAACCTTCCTCACTGATCGGGCCGTTCTCAAAGATAATCTGCATAATACCGCTTCTGTCACGCAGATCGACGAAAATAATTCCGCCTTTATTACGGCTCTTCTGTACCCAGCCCATCAGGGTTACTTTTTTTCCGATATCTGCTTTTGTGACTTCCGCACAGCGGCAGGTTCTCTTCAGGCCTTTCATGGATTCAGCCATTTTCTTGTTCCTCCTATTTGGAACTGCGGACACAAAGAATCTGCATCCGCAGCACATCGTTTTTTCATGCGATTACTATTATTGGATATTCCTTACATTTTGTCAACAAAAAATTCTTCGATCTCAGTGTAGCCCTCGCTGGCAAGCTGCTCTTTCTGGAATTTCTTGTTCTTCTTCATCACGGCGATGTTGATGGCCGTGCCTTCACTTCTCTCTTTTGTCGCCTGCTGAATGATCTTCTGCATTCCCTCTGCCGGCATGTTTTTCTCGATCAGGTACGCTTTTTTCTTCTGCGCGCCCGGGATCTGGTAATCTCTCTCAAGCAGAAGCATAACGATACGCTCAAATCCGATGGAGAATCCGCATGCGCAGGTCTGGTTTCCGGTGAATTTTCCGATCATTTCATCGTAGCGTCCGCCGCCTCCGACAGATCCGCCGTACTCATCCATAGCGATCTCGAAGATCGGTCCGGTGTAGTAGGACATTCCGCGCACCAGAGTCGGATCGAAAGCGATCTTGAATTCTGCGGTCTTCACGGCATTGACACTGTCGATGATGGTCTTCAGGCCGTCTGCGTACTCTTTGTCAAGGAATCCCTCAAGTTTCTCACGGCAGTACTCTACGCCTGCGGTATCCGGGGTGATCTCCTCGAACATTTTCAGGTATTTCTCTACGGACTCTTTTGCAAAGCCGGCTTCCTCGAGCTCTTTGGCAACGCCCTCAAAACCGATTTTATCCATCTTATCGAGGATAATAAATACGGTGTCATAGGACTCCTCCGGGAATCCGCTGTAGGCTGCCATTGCTTTTAAGATACGGCGGTCATTGATACGGATCGTAAAGTTCTTGAAGTCCAGTTTTCCAAGCAGTGTGGTGGTAGCAAGGATCAGCTCAATCTCTGCGAGGTTGGTCGGCTCGCCGAGGATATCGATATCGCACTGCATGAACTGGCGGTATCTTCCTCTCTGCGGACGGTCTGCACGCCATACATTTCCCATCTGAAGTGCTTTGAACGGGGACGGAAGCTCGTTTGCGTTGTTGGAATAGTAACGGCAGAGCGGAACGGTCAGGTCATAACGCAGGCCGCTGTCTACGAGATCGTTTTCTTTCTCAGCGGTCTCGAGTTTCAGCTTCTCTCCTCTTTTTAAGATCTTGAAAATCAGTTTCTCATTCTCGCCGCCCTGTTTGCTGTTCAGGTTTTCGATGTGCTCCACGCATGGGGTCTCCATGGAGGTAAAGCCGAAGGTTCCGTAAGTTTCCTTGATCAGACGGATCACGTAGTCACGGATTGCCATTTCTTTCGGTAAAATATCTTTCATTCCGGTAACCGGTTTCTTCTTTAATGCCATTTTCTGTTTTCTCCTTTATGATTTCCTGGATCAATTCATCGACATCAGAAAGCTCGATCGCTTTCCGGCTGCCGCTGTGGATCACTCTCTGAAATGCCAGGAACATTTTCAGATCGAAATTTTTGACTTCTTCTGCCATAAGCTCCATCGCCTGTTCCTGCGTAAACGCGCTCCGGTACGGGCGGTCGGAGGTCAGTGCGCAGTACACATCGCAGATACGCAAAATACGCGCCCCAAACGGAATCTTTTCTCCTGCCAGATTCGCAGGATATCCTGTTCCGTCATAATTTTCATGGTGGTACAGAATGCTCTCCAGCACAAAATCGGAGTATCCGCGTCCCTGCAGCAGCTCATATCCCAGTGTGGGATGGGTCCGCACAAAGCGCATCTCCTCGACAACGAGCGTATCCTGTTCTTCTACGTAATTCTCCAGGACAACCTTTCCGATGTCGTGGAGAACGCCCGCTTTTGCAAGCTCATAGCAAATTTCTTTTTCATACCCCAGTTCCCGCGCAAGATCGTAAGCCAGATTACTCACTTCCATGCCGTGGATGAGCTGTTCGGTCAGGGTATATCGCAGCATGTGAAGCTGCTGACTGGATTTTTTTTTCATTTTGGCAGATACTTCTCCATTCCGATACGCTTTCTCTCGATCATCTCATCGATACGCTCCACATAATTTTTCAGATCCTTCACATTTTCCACCCGCTCAATGCGCTCTCCGTGGTCAAACACGAATTTCGTGGATGCTCCGGCTCCTGCAGCCAGAATGGACTGTTTTTCTTCCATAATGAGAATGTTGTAAATACCGGCCTTTCCTTCCCGGGAATAACCTACATTCTCAAAGTTTCCCGCCATATTTTTCTGGCGGTACATGTAATACGGCCCCATCTCCATGCGATGTGCGCTGTCCATCGTCATTTTCATGATCTCAGCGGAATTTTCAAACGAGATTTCCTGATATTTGTCTTTGAACAAATTGAGTCTCGTCGCACGCTTCAATGCAAGGGAATGGACCGTCAGGGAATCCGGGTTCAGCGCCTCCACTTTTTCCAGGGTATGCGCCACTTTTTCCCTGTCCTCGCCCGGCAGACCAACGATCAGATCCATGTTGATGTTGTCGAAACCAAGGTCACGCGCCATGCGGAACTTCTCTTCAATCTCCTCCACCGTATGATGGCGTCCGATCAGATCCAGTGTCTCCTGGTTCATCGTCTGCGGGTTAATCGAAATACGAGTCACCGGGAATTTGCGGATGGCCTTTAAGACCTCCTCATGGATCGTATCCGGCCGTCCTGCCTCCACGGTAAACTCCTGCACCTGATCCATCGGGAAGAGCTCTGTCACCTTCGAAAGCAGACGTTCCATCTGTGCTGCATTCAGCGTCGTCGGCGTTCCGCCTCCGATGTAGATCGTATCAAGTGTATAGTCTTTCATACGCTCGCTGATGAAGGTCAGCTCTTTGATCAGCGCATCCAGATACGGATCTACCATATGGGCCCAGCGGCTTAACACATGGGAACCGAAGGAACAGTACAGACAGATGCTCGGACAGAATGGAATGCCGATGTACAGGCTGTAGCCGTGCTCGTAGTCGATCGTCTTTAAAATATCCTTTTCCCGGTTGGCAATCGTGATTGCAAGTGCCGTCTTTTCCGGGCTGGTGTAGTAGGTCTCGCGCATGTATTTCGCAATCTCTACATTTGTTTTGCCCTCTTCCAGCATCTTCATCGGAATTTTCGTCGGACGGATGCCGGTGAGATCGCCCCACGGAAGTTCTTTTCCGCTCACTTTCGAGAGCGTGCGATAGACCATCCGTTTCAGGACATTTTTCGTTTCGTGGCGGTCTTTTTCATATTCCACCGCCTCACACGCGGCAGAAAGCTCTTCGTGCTTCTCATTTTCTATGGAAAAGCAGATCTGGTCTGCCGCGTACAGGATCTTATCATAATATGCAAATTCCCCGTCCGGCGCTCCATCCTCTTCGTACCACGAGGTGATCTCGCAGCCGGGATAGAATGCCTTGATCAGGGAATACACATCGTATTCAAAATCTTTTCTGTTAAAACAAAGGCTGATATTAAGCAAGGGGATTGTACCTCTTTTCATGTTCAATCGTAGTTTCATCGTTGTGGCCCGGATACACGGTCACATCCCCGGGAAGCTCTTTTAACAGGCGCTTGACCGACGCGGTCAGCTCTCTGCCGGAGGATGTCGGGAAGTCGTATCTTCCGTAGGACTCGCAGAACAGCGTATCACCGGAAAAAAGTGTTTTCGCTGCCGGAATATAGTAGCAGACACCGCCTGCCGTGTGCCCCGGTGTCGCAAGAACGTGGATTTCAAAATCTGCGAGATGCAGCACATCGCCCTCTTTTACGGTTTTGTCCGCCTGCATCGTGTACGGTTTGCTCCAGAGCCCGGAAAGATTTTCCTTTGGATCCCCCAGCAGGTGCTGCTCTTTTTCATGGACATAGACCGGGATATGGTACTTTTTCCGCAACGCATCCGCTGCCAGCATATGGTCGAAATGGCCATGGGTCAGCAGAATGGCCTCCGGGTCGCCGTCGATCTCGTCGATCTGGCGTTCAATCTCCAGCGGCGAATCGCCCGGGTCCACGATCAGCACCTTCTGGCTGTCCGGATTTTCCACAACGTAGCAGTTTGTCGAGAGCATTCCAAGTGCCCGGTAATTTACCTTTATCATACGCTTTTCTCCTTTTTATCCTCTCGATCTCTGAATATCGATCACGCTCTCCACCTGGCGCACCTTCTCGATGATGCTGTTCAGCTCTTCGTTGTTGTGCACGTCGAACGTCACATCGATGGAAGCCGTTCCCTGCTTGCTCGTTCTCACGTTCATCGCCGCAAGGTCGATCTTCCGCTCGGTAAAGATCTTGGAGATATCCACCAGAAGACCGGTACGGTTGTTTGCGTAAACGCTGATCTCCACGGTATAGAGAGAGCCGCCGTTGTCCTCTGCCTGCCATTCAGCATCAATGAGGCGCACCCGCTCAGATTCCGGCAGATTCAGGACATTGACACAGTCGGTGCGGTGAATGGTCACGCCGCGTCCTCTTGTGACAAAGCCCACGATCTCATCGCCCGGGATCGGATTGCAGCATTTTGAGAAGCGAACTGCCACATCGTGGATACCGCGCACGACGATGCCGCCCTTGCTCTTTCCAACCGGCAGAACCTTCTCTCCGGATGCCGCTTCGAGCACCTGCTCGTCGGTGATCTCTTTTTTATGCTGCTTTTCGTACGTCTCAATCAGCTTGTTGAGGACCTGGCCCTCTTTTAAGCCGCCGTGGCCGATGGCCGCAAGAACGGAATCCCAGTCGCGGAAGCCGTACTTTCTCATGACAGCCTCTTCGTACATCGGTTTCGTATAGATTCCAAGGTTTTTGCCCTTCAGCTTTGCATAGCTGGTGAGCATTTCCTTGCCTTTGACGATGTTGTCCGTCTTGTTCTGCTGGCGGAACCACTGGTTGATGCGGCTCTTTGCCTGGGAACTCTTCGCAATTTTCAGCCAGTCGCGGCTCGGTCCCTTGGAGTTCTGCGAGGTGATGATCTCGACGCGGTCTCCGTTGTGAAGTTCCGTCTCGATCGGCACGAGTTTTCCGTTGACCCTCGCTCCGACCATCTTGTTGCCGACCGCACTGTGGACGGAGTAAGCAAAGTCGATGGCACAGGAGCCGACCGGAAGCGTTTTGACATCGCCCGCCGGGCTGAAACAGTAAACATTGTCGGCAAACAGGTCGAGATCGCTCTTTAAGAGGTTCATGAACTCATGGTTGTCTGCCATGTCCTGCTGCCACTCCAGAATCTGGCGCAGCCAGGTCAGTTTTTCCTCTTCCTGCTCCGGTCCCGGTTTCTTGCCGTCGGAGGCCTCTTTGTATTTCCAGTGTGCAGCGATACCGTATTCTGCAATCCGGTGCATCTCATAAGTACGGATCTGAATCTCAAACGGCTGTCCGTTCGGTCCGATCAGGGTTGTATGCAGGGACTGGTAACGGTTTGGCTTCGGCATCGCAATGTAATCTTTGAAACGGCCCGGGATCGGCGTGTACATTTCATGGATGACACCGAGCGCTGCATAGCAGTCTTTGACGGATTCCACGATGATGCGGACCGCAAAGAGGTCATAGATCTGATCCAGCGTCTTGTGCTGGTTGACCATCTTTTTGTAGATGCTGAAAAAGTGCTTGATTCGTCCGTTGACATCTGCCTCAATGCCGGCCTGGTGGATATGACGGGTCACCTCTTTTACGATCGCATCGACAAACTCCTGCCGCTGCTCCCGCTTCATGCTGACCTTCTGCACCAGTTCATAGTACGCATCCGGCTCCAGATATTTCAGAGAAAGGTCATCGAGTTCGACCTTGATCTTGGAAATACCGAGGCGCTGTGCGATCGGGGCATAAATATCCATCGTCTCACGCGCTTTTTTCTTCTGCGTCTCCGGCGACCAGTACTGTGCAGTCCGCATGTTGTGCAGACGGTCCGCCAGTTTTACCAGAATAACACGGATATCCTTTGCCATCGCAAGGAACATCTTTCTCAGGTTTTCTGCCTGCTCCTCGACCTTATCCGCAGAATATTTCAGCTGTGCCAGCTTCGTGACACCGCTTACAATCAGGGACACCTCCGGGCCGAACTCCTCGGTCAGCTCTTCTTCGGTCATGACGGTATCTTCGACAACGTCGTGCAGAAGGCCTGCCGCGATCGACTCCTTGTCGAGCTCCAGATCTGCCAGGATAATTGCCACACAGAGCGGATGGATGATGTACGGTTCCCCGCTCTTTCTTTTCTGGTCCTTATGTGCATCCGCTGCCACGCGGTATGCTTTTTCGATCAGGGAAATATCGTCCGATGGATGATATTTTTTCACAGAAGCGATCAATTCCCCGTATAATTCCTCCGGACTTGTAAAATCGTCCGTCTTGCGGATTCTGGCTTCTGCCGCCGCCACATCCTTCTTTAATTCTTCTTCACTGATTCTTTTCTCTTCTTCCATATGTATCCTCCGCTCTCATGATTAACCCCTGCGTTTCGTTGGATACGTTATTTGCCATCGTAACGGATGACAGATTTTACATCATATTTTGCCAGTTTTTCGCGTCCTTTTAAGCCGGCAAGCTCCATCAGGAACACGATTCTGGTTACTTCGCCGCCGAGGCGCTCGATCATTTTTGCACAAGCCTCCACGGTACCGCCGGTTGCAATCAGGTCGTCGATGATGACTACCTTCTGGCCCGGTTTGATGGAGTCTTTGTGCATCTCGATCGTTGCGCTGCCGTACTCCAGGTCATAGCTCTCCTCGACGGTCTCCAGAGGAAGTTTTCCTTTTTTACGGATCGGCACGAACGGTTTGTGCAGATTGTAAGCAATCGGCATACCGAAAATGAAGCCGCGGGACTCGGTTCCGCAGATTACATCACAGTCTACTTCTTCTACAAAATGCTGCATCTCATCTATGGCAAGCTGCAGTCCGTCTGCGTCCTGCAGGATACTCGTTACATCTCTGAAAATAATACCCGGTTCCGGGAAATCCGGAATACTTCTTACGTAATCCTCTACTTTTTTCATAAAATATTCCTCCGTTTCGTCAAGGTTTGACAATTCACCTTACAGTATAGCATCAATATTCTTCTGCGTCAATTTTGTTTCCGATAGAAAACAGGGCAGAAAAATCAGGTATTTGCGGCTTTTCTGCATCTTTAAAAATAACTCTGGATATTGATCTGTAATTTGTCGCGTCCGTTCCACGTATCGATCGACGGATAGTACGCTACCGAGAGGGTTGGATGTGCATCCACGTATGCGGCGAACGCTTCTCCCTCGCCGAAATAGACACCATCCATCTGGTATCCGCCCGCATCGGCAAGCTGTACTTTCACCACGTTTCTATTCTTTCCAAAAATGCGGTAATTTAATACAGTCAGTCCTTTCTGTGCGAACAGCGGTTTCGTGTTGCCTTTTCCGAACGGCTCCAAGAGACTTAACTGGCGGATCAGATTTTTGGTGATGTAGGTGATCGGCATCGGCACATCGATCACAACTTTTTCGACGAAATCCTCTTCCGTCAGCATGGAATTATCGTTCAGTGCCCGGCGGAACGGTTCGATCATCTCCTCTCCTGCGAGGGAAAGGCCCGCAGCCATCGGGTGGCCGCCGAATTTCGTCATCAGTTCTTTGCATTTGCAGAGCTCCTCATACATCGAATACGCTTCGATCGAGCGGCCGGAGCCCTTGACGCCCTCCTCACTTCTGGTGAGTACGAAGGATGGTTTGTGGAAGTGCTCCCGCAGGCGACCTGCGATGATTCCGGCAAGGCTCTCGTGGCAGTCCGGCAGATAGACGACGAGGACTTTGTCGTTCTGCAGCGGGGAGGTTTCCACGAGCTCGATTGCTTTCGCCTCACCCTGGCGCGTCAGCTCTTTGCGGCTTTCATTCAGGTCTTTCAAGTCCCCGGCAAGCTTTGCGGCCTCCTCACGTGTCTTTGCGCAGAGCAGTTTTAACGAATGCTCCGCCGTGTCAAGCCGTCCCGATGCGTTGATGCACGGGCCGAGAACGAAGCCGATGTGATACGGTGTCACGTTTTCCGCCTCGATGCCCTGCACACGGATCAGCTCCTGCAGGCCGAGGTTCTGCGTTTTATGGAGCGCCCGAAGGCCGGCTTTTACAAAAATCCGGTTTTCTCCCTGCAGATCCATCACATCACCGATCGTCGCAATGGCGACAAATTCCAGAAAGCGGAAGCTGTGCTCCTTTGGAATACCTGCTTTTGCCTCCATCGTCTGGATCAGTTTCCATGCGACGGCCGCACCGCAGAGGCCCGGAAACGGATAGGAACAGTCTTTCTGTTTCGGATTGACAACCGCGTCCGCTGGCGGCAGGATGTAGCGGCGTTCTCCGTTTTCATCCTCCTCAAACGGAACCTCGTGGTGGTCCGTCACAACAACCGTCATGCCAAGTTCTTTTGCCAGACGGATCTGACTGCCCGCCGCGATGCCGTTGTCACAGGTGACGATCGTGTCCCGCCCCTCATCCGCGGCAAACTGCACAAGATGCTCATTTAAGCCGTATCCGTCTGCAATCCGGTCCGGGATACGCACATCCGCATCGGCACCGAGATCTTTTAATCCGGTCAGCAGAATATACGTTGCCGTAACACCGTCGATGTCGTAGTCCCCGATGATGCGGATCGGCTTTTTCTCCCGAATTTTTTCAGCGATCAGATCTGCCGCGCGCTCCATATCCTTCATCAGCAGCGGATCGTGGAGCTGCTCCAGATCACCGAAGAGATACTCTTCGATCTCTTTCTCCCCGGTCACATCCCGGTTCCGGATCAGGCGGGCGATGACGGGATCGATGCCGAACCGGTCCGCAATTGCCTGGAAATCGGCGCGTTTTGCCGAAACTACCCAGCGTTCTTTCTTCATATGTTCTCCTCTTTCCTGTTAGCAGGAAACGCCGGACTTTTCCGGTCCGGCGTTTCTCTTTTTATGGTTTTTGCTGCTTTTATTTATTTTTTGTCTTATTCTGTACTGCTTTGGACGGCACATATTTGTTTTTTCCAACGTGCTTCATCACATACCACAGGGCACCTGTGATGCAGACAGAAGTGTAAGCTCCGCATACGATACCAACCATCAGAGGTGCTGCAAAGTCGCGGATGGAAGAAACTCCCATCACGAACAGAACAAAGATGGTGATAAAGGTGGTGAGGGAACTGTAAATGCTTCGGGTCAGGGTGTCCGTGATGCAGCGGTCAACCAGGGACTCGATCGGCTCTCTCTTTAACTCCGGCAGATTCTCACGGATACGGTCGAAGATGACGATCGTACTGTTGATGGAATAGCCGAGGATCGTCAGCATACACGCGATAAAGGTGCTGCCGACCGAAATACGGGATACCACATAGAATCCGAATACAATGGCGATATCGTGCATCAGTGCAAGGATGGCACTCGATGCGAAACGGATGTCGCGGAAACGGATCCAGATGTACAGCAGCATGCAGACTACAGCGATGATAACTGCTTTCATCGCATTCTGGCTCATTTCTTTACTTACAGTAGAAGAAATGTTGTCGAAAGTGATTTCAGAAGTATCGACACCGAAATTGTCTGCCATTGCCTGGTAAACCTGCTCACGCTCTTCCAGAGTCAGAGAACGTGTTTTGATGATGACATTGTTGCCTCCGACAACCTTTGTCATCTGAATATTGGAATCTTTTGTCACGCCTTCCACAACCGGCTCTACCTCTTTGTCCAGCTCTTCGATGGAGTAATCCTCGTTGAACGGAACGTTGATGGAAGTACCGCCCTTGAAGTCAAGGCCGAAGTTCAGTGCGCTTCCCTTTGTCTGATGCATGAAAATCATGCTGGCCGGAACGGCAAGCAGCAGAATGCAGGAGATCGTGAAGAAGATCTTTCTCTTTTCCACAAATGGAAATCCCTTGCGCTCTTTCTTGGTTCCGTAGTATTTCGCATCCTTCAGTCCCATACCGTACAGGCTGTTGACCAGCAGTCTGGAAACAACCATGGCGCTGAACATGGAAAGAACAATACCAAGAGCAAGTGTCATGGCGAATCCGCGGACACTTCCGCTCGCAAGCGCATACAGAACAGCTGCTGCAATCAGGGTCGTCACGTTTCCGTCCAGGATGGCAGAAGCTGCCTTCTTGAATCCGTCGCGGATTGCCGCATGAACCGTCTTTCCGGCACCGATCTCCTCCTCGATACGGGCATAAATGATAACGTTCGCATCGACCGCCATACCGATCGACAGGATAACACCTGCGATACCAGGCAGGGTCAATGTCAGGTCAAATGCATTTAAAGCAATCAGATTCAGCTCAACATAGATGAGCAGTGCCCATCCGGCAGCAATACCAGGCAGGCGATATACGATTGCAAGGAAAAGGATAATCAGTACAATGCCGATCGCTCCCGCTTTTACGCTGGTGGAAACAGCTGCAGATCCAAGCTGTGCTCCAACGACGCTGGAGTTGATCTCCTCAAGTTTCAGGGAAAGGGAACCGATACGGAGGGTGGATGCCAGGCTGGTTGCTTCATCCCAGTCCATGTTTCCGCCGGAGATGACTGCAGTACCATCGGAAATCACAGCGTTTACACTCGGTACACTGACGAATTTTTCATCATAGTAGATACCGATGCTCTTTCCTGCGCTGTAGGCTTCCTGGGTTGCGTCTGCAAATTTCTGTTTTCCTTCGTCGGTCATTTTCAGCTGAACGACGCTCTCGGTTGCTTTTGTGGTGGAGTTCTGCTGATGCATGGCTTCTGCGCTCTCCACATCTTTACCGGTCAGAACGACGGAGCCGTCCTCCTCGAGCTCTTCGATAGTTTTTCCGTTCAGAACGTACTCGCCGGTCGAGCTGTCGTAGGTGTAGTTTTCTGTTCCGTCATCGTTGGTCTGTTTGATGAAATACAGGCTTCCCGGTTTACCCATCTCTTCCAGAATGGTGGTTGCATCGGTTGCACCCGGGATTTCAATGGTGATACGGTTGTCGCCCTGCAGATATACCTGTGCCTCTTCGCTGTACTGCTGCGCACGCTGTTCCAGCTTGTAGCGGGTATCTGACATTTCTTCGTCTGTCGGGTTGTCCTTTACGGCCTGATAGGTAATGCTGACACCGCCGGACAGATCCAGACCCAGGTTGATGTTCTTCATCGAACCGGTTCCGGTAGGACCCCATCCTTTGATCATCGTCCATCCAAGAAGCACTGTTACAATGGCTGCCAGGACGAGTGCGATGATACTCTGTTTCTTCTTCATCATGTCGCGATTTTCCTCTTTTCTTTAATCTTCGGCCAGAGCTGCCTTTATCATCAATGCACACTCGATCCGTTTCTGCTGCATCTTGCATCCGATCTCGTAAACATCGTTGATCTTACCTGTGAAATTGTAGGAGTTTGCCGCGCATCCGCCGCTGCAGTAGAACCGTGCAAAGCACTGGCTGCACTCCTTCTTGGAATAAACGTTGCATTTTTTGAATTCGTTGACAGTTTCTGTCTTTTTCACGCCTTCGTAAACATTTCCGAGGCAGAAATCTTCCTGTCCTACGAACTGGTGGCACGGATAGAAATCGCCCCACGGTGTTACCGCAAGGTACTCGGTTCCGGAACCGCAGCCGGAAAGACGTTTATAAACACATGGTCCGCCGGTCAGATCGATCATAAAGTGGAAGAAATTGAAGCCTCTTCCCTCTTTTTCTCTCTTGATCATCTCTCTTGCCAGAATGTCGTACTGTTCGAAGATCACCGGAAGGTCTTCCTCACGGATCGCATAGTCCTCGGTCGGAGGCGCTACAACAGGCTCAACCGAGATCTGCTTGAAGCCGAGGTCTGCCAGATGGAGAACATCAGCTGCAAAGTCTGTGTTGTAATGCGTGAAGGTTCCGCGCACATAGTATTTATCCTGATGACGAAGCTCAGCGAATTTTTGGAATTTCGGCACGATCAGATCGTAGCTTCCGGCACCTTTGCGGAACGGACGCATGTGATCGTGAACTTCTTTTCTTCCGTCGATACTTAATACGACGTTGCCCATCTCTTTATTGCAGAACTCCATGACCTCGTCGTTTAAGAGAACACCGTTGGTGGTCAGGGTGAAACGGAAGTTCTTGTTATGTAACTTCTCCTGTTCTCTTCCGTAGGCTACGAGCTGTTTTACAACATCCCAGTTCATCAGCGGTTCACCGCCGAAGAAATCTACCTCGAGGTTTCTTCTGCTGCCGGAGTTTGCGATCAGGAAATCAAGCGCTTTTTTGCCGACTTCCAGGGACATCAGTGCACGTCTTCCGTGATACTCGCCCTCTTCTGCGAAGCAGTAACGACAGGCAAGGTTGCAGTCGTGTGCAATGTGGAGGCAGAGTGCTTTTACGACGGTCGGACGGTTGGAAAACTGATCAATTGCGTTTTCGTAAATGTCTTTTGTAAAGAGCATGCCGTTATCTGTAAGTTCCTGAATTTCTTCTCTGGCTTCGGTGATGTCCTGCTCGGCATATTTACTGCTAAGCGCCTCTGCTGCCTCTTCTGCATTTTTTCCTTCGTTCATGCAGGAAAGGACATCGTATACGCAGTCATCCACAACATGGACGGAGCCGCTGTTGACGTCCAGCACCATGTTGAAGCCATTGCTTTTATATAAATGTATCACTGTGGTATTCCTTTCTATAACTCTCTCTTTTTTTGATGTGCCTGGCAAAAAGAATGTTCCCAAATCCGGCGAAACCGGTTCTGGGAACACCTTTTACTCGTCCTTATGGATTACTTTTACTTATGCTCGCAGCTCTGGTTGCCTACGGTGCAAGAAGTCTTACATGCGGACTGGCAGGATGTCTGGCACTCACCGCATCCACCTTTTTTTACAGTGTTCTGTAAGCTTTTTGTATTTAAAGTTTTGATGTGTTTCATGGCACATTCCTCCTTCATTGTAGTTGACGCGCGACTTTTTTATAGTCTTCGGCCATTAGCTCTTCCCATTATAGCATAGGTTTTTCAAATTTAAAAGTCTGTTTTTTGAAAAAATGTTCTGTTTTGTCCGCTTTTATCTGCCGTGTGCCGTCATTCCGCCTGCCATTCCGCCGACGGCACAGACTGCTGCCGCCCACAGAAGTCTTCCGGCTCCGGCAAATCCGCCCGGCAGGAAGACTGCGGAGACGATGATCAGAATGGCAAAATACACGATTCCAAAGCAGATGCCCCAGAGAAACCGCCGTTTTCCCGCCATGTTTCCTGCCATTCTTCCGCCGGAAAAGCTTGATGCCAGATAGATCACCACAATGCCCGCCTGCACCCAGCTTTCCTTCCAGGAAAATTTCCAGAGCAGGAAAGACAACAGCAAAAGAAGAAGCACCGAGATCAGATAGGAAACGAGAAGAGCCTTCAGCCAGCCGATCCCGCTGCCCGCACCCACCGCCCATGTTTTCTTTTCTTCCATAAGAAAAAGCCCTCCCATACTGTAAATGTATGGAATGGCTTTTCCGGATATGCCTGTTTCTTTATTCTTCGTCAAACGGATGATTCTTTTTGAATTCCAGCCATGCGGCCATGCTCTTTGCGCGTTTTGCCTGCATCTGAAGGAATGCCATGCAGAACATAACGGCTGCAGAAAGTGCGGAGCTGATCGCCAGCGGAAGCACCATCGTCTCATCGCCGGTGTTGACCGGGATGCTGCGGATGCTTACAGTGGTCTGTGTCTTCTTCTGCGGAATCTTTGTGCTTCCGGTATTGGAATTGGAAGAGCTGTTGTTACTGCTGCTCTTCGACGGTGTGGCTGTCGGAGTCGGAGTGGATGTCTTATTCGTTCCGTAGTTGTCCGGTCCTACAAGGATCGTTCCTGCGGCACGCAGCGTACTTACGTCATCGGCTGCACTTGCTGTCATTTCACCTGCACTCAGGTTGGATTTCTGCTCTGCAGCTGCAAGCAGTTCATGCTCGCCTTCGTCCGCCGTCTCAGCTTCTGCTGTTTCCGTCTGCTCCTCTGATACAAGGCTTCTGGACAGACTTACTGCCACCGGCTGGATCAAAAGAGAGACATTGGAGATCAGATAGCCGTCTTCTGTGCTGTCCGTACCGGATGGATTGGAAATTTCATCGAAATTTTTTACGGTTTCGTTTTCTTTCTGAATTTCATCTTTTACAAGGTCATCCAGATTTTCATCCTGTTTCCACTGGTCCGATGATGCATCATTTCCCGTTCCGTTCTGGTTATCCTGGTTTGTATCGTCCTGGTTTGTATCATCTGCTGCAAGATCGTCTTTTGCTGTATCATCCGGGGCAGGTGTCACGGTTGGATCTTCTGCCGGAGTTTCCGGATTCTCCGGATTTTCACTGTCATCGGTATTCTCGCCCGGTGCTGTCGTCGGAGTTACTTCCGGCGTTACGGTCGGTTCCGCATCCGGTGTCGGCGCTGCCGTTGGTGTATCCCCTGTATCTTCTCCGTTGTCCGCATCCGGTGTCGGAGTTGCCGTTGGTTCCTCCGCCGGCGTTACGGTCGGCTCTGCGTCCGGCGTTTCCGTCGGTTCTGCGTCCGGGGTCACCGTTGGTTCTGCGGTCGGCTCTGCATCCGGCGTTTCCGTCGGACCCGGAGTTGGTGTTACGGTATCTTCTGCCGCATCCGGTGCCGGAGACTCGCCTGGCGCAAGCGTTGGTGTTTCCGAAACCGTTTCTTTTGCTTTTTCTGCTGCCAGAACAGCCTCATATCCGGCTTCTGTCACCACGATTTCATCTGCCGCAAAAACGGTATCTGTTACTCTTCCCCTGAAGTCTGTTTTCTGCTGTTTCTTTCGATACGTTTCCAGCTCTTTTTCATCCATTCCGACGAATACCAGATATTTTTCTGCTGCTTCCTCCGCTGCCGTTTTGCTGGTATCTGCAGCAGTGTTTTTTTCGGTTGTTTTCCCGTCCGCCTGCAGTTCTGCCGCTGCAACTGCAAGAAGCTCCTGTGCTTTTTCCACGGTTTTTACTGCTGTCTCTGCCGTTGTACCGTCTGCCGTATCATCGCCGGTTTTCAGATTCACATAAACGGCTGCCCGTTTTGTCTCTGTACCGTTCTCCGTTCCGGAGACAGTTTCGTTCTGTACTACGCTTTTTTCCGTTCCTGCCGATGCGCTGGCACGGAGCGGAACTGCATCGGAAAATACCAGTGTGCCCGCAAGGACAGCACCCATCACTTTCCATGCCTGTTTTTTCTTCATTGCGTTTCTCCTTATGTTCTCTTGGTCTATCCTAAAAAAATCTGTCTTTTTGTGTCATAATTTCGCATTACAGCATTATAGCACAAGAAAGAATCCCGCGCAAGGCTGAAGTCGCCTTGAAACGCGGGATTCGTGAATCACTTTCTTACGCAGTGAAACAGCAAGTGTTTCACTGCTGGGTGAACAGTAACGCGGGATTCTCATCTGCTTTTATCGCTTTTTAGTTTGTTTCCATTCTCGTTGTCGTGAGCTGATCTGGGGATAAATTCAGGATTTCCATAAACTCATCACCTGTGATCGTCTCTTTCTCATACAGATATTTTGCCAGCTCGTGGAGTTTCGGCATGTTATCTTTTAAGAGCTGCTCTGCTTTGTCGTACTGTTTTCTGACTGCTGCAACAACCTTCTCATCAATCTGTGCTGCTGTCGATTCGGAGCATGCCAGGGAAGTGTCACCGCCGAGGTACTGGTTCGTTACCGTCTCAAATGCAACCATACCAAATTCCTCGTTCATACCGAAGCGGGTGATCATGGATCTTGCCACCTTCGTTGCCTGCTCGATATCGTTCGAAGCACCTGTCGTGATGGAATGGAACACCAGATCCTCTGCCACACGGCCGCCGGTCAGCGTTGCAATTTTATTTTCCAGCTCTTCGCGGCTCATCAGGTTGTGCTCATCTTCATCCACCTGCATCGTATAGCCGAGGGCGCCGGACGTACGCGGGATAATGGTGATCTTCGTAACCGGAGCGGAATGGCTCTGCAGTGCTGCGACGAGTGCATGGCCGACCTCGTGGTAGGAAACGATCAGTTTCTCTTTGTCGGTCATGATCTTATTCTTCTTCTGGTATCCGGCGATGACAACCTCAACGCTCTCCTCCAGATCCGCCTGGGTGACGAATTTTCTTCCATCACGGACGGCACGGAGTGCTGCCTCGTTGATCATATTGGCAAGTTCTGCACCAGAAGCACCGGATGCCATACGTGCGATCGCATTGTAATCGACATTGTCGCCCACGCGGATGTTTTTCGCATGGACTTTCAGGATTTCCTCACGGCCTTTTAAGTCAGGCAGTTCAACCGGCACACGGCGGTCGAAACGGCCCGGACGAAGAAGTGCCGGGTCCAGGGAATCCGGACGGTTCGTCGCTGCCAGAATGACAACGCCTTTCTTTCCATCGAATCCATCCATCTCGGCAAGCAGCTGGTTCAGGGTCTGCTCACGCTCGTCGTTTCCGGAGAATCCGCCGCCGTCACGTTTTTTGCCGACGGTATCGATCTCATCGATAAAGACGATACACGGTGCTTTCTCGTTTGCCTGCTGGAACAGGTCACGCACCTTTGCAGCTCCCATGCCGACGAACATCTCGACGAACTCGGAGCCGGAAATGGAGAAGAACGGAACATTTGCCTCTCCGGCTACTGCCTTTGCAAGCAGCGTTTTACCGGTTCCTGGAGGGCCGACAAGCAGTGCTCCTTTCGGCATTTTTGCACCAATTTCTTCATATTTTTTTGGATTATGCAGGAAATCAACAATCTCCTGTAAAATTTCTTTTGCCTCATCCTCTCCGGCAACATCTGCAAATTTAATGCCGGTTTCGGACTGTACATAAACCTTGGCGTTGCTCTTTCCAAAGCTCATCGCATTTCCCATGCCGCCCATCATCTTACTCGTCATGCGTTTCATCAGCCACTGTCCGAGCGCAACCATCACAACGATCGGTATTACCCATGTTAAAAGAAATTCCATGAGCGGCGACATCTGCTCTATGATCGGCGTTCCAAATTCGGTAATACCTGCCTCATATAAACGGTCTACCAGCTTGTAATCATTCATCACACCCGTCTTATAATAATTCGCCGGGCTTGATTTGTCGCTGAAAATAATCTCATTTGACTGGATCTGGACTTCGCTGATTTCGTTGTTATCTACCATCTGCAAAAATTTTCCGTAATCAACTTCTGTTACCTTTGGCTCGAGAAGTCTCGGGAAAAGCAGAAGATTTAACAGCAGAATGACGATCAGCGCAACCACATAATAAAAAATTATGGGTTTTTTCGGTTTCTGCACCTGCTTCATCTGTATCCCCTCCTGTTTCTTGATTTTCTTTCTTTTTTAGTAGCATAAACTTTTCTTTCGCTAAAATCAATCAAATTCTGACATTTCATGAAACTTTTATACTTTTTTATATTTTCGCTATAAAAAGGTAAGTTTCTTGCTTTTCCATCTGTTTTCGGCTATACTTGCGAAAGACTGGGAAAGTCTCTTTTTGAAATTTTGCCCCGAAATGACGGGGTTCATTCGATAAAAAAGCTATAGAAACGGAGGTTTTGTGTATGGGACACAGGTTTACATATGTGGTTTCGCCGGAGGAGGAACGGGAAAATCTGACTGTGGAATGGTTTCTCCGCCGGCATGGATATTCGCGCCATATTATTACGGGCTTAAAACGCACAGAGGACGGCATTTTCCGAAACGGCGTCCGCGCCTGGACGAGCCAGGCCGTGCACGCCGGGGATGTGATCGAAACGCACCTTGTCGAAACAGAACCCTCCGACGGAATTCTGCCGCGGCCGGTTCCGTTTTCGGTTGTGTATGAGGATGACGACATCCTCGTTGTGGATAAACCCGCTGATACGCCGATTCATCCGTCGATTGGAAATTATGAAAATACGCTGGCAAACGGCATTGCATGGTATTTTGAACAGAAAGGTGAACCCTTCGTCTACCGCTGTATCAACCGCCTCGACCGCGACACCACCGGCCTTATCGTGCTCGCCAAGCACGCCTTAAGCGCCGCCGTTCTCTCCCAGGCCATGCGCTCCCGCGAAATCCACCGCACGTATCAGGCCTTCGCCCTCGGCGAAACCGCTGCATCCGGCACCATCGACGCCCCGATCGCCCGCCTCAACGGCTCCCTCATCCAGCGCACCGTCGACTTTGCCTCCGGCGAGCGCTCCGTAACCCATTACCGCACCCTCGCGCACTGCTCCGTTTTCTCCCACCTCGAACTCAACCTCGAAACCGGCCGCACCCACCAGATCCGCGTCCACATGGCTTACATCGGCCATCCGCTGCTCGGCGATACCCTCTATAACAAAACTCCCGGCACTTTCCCCCGCCAGGCACTTCACTCTGCATCGCTCTCCTTCGTCCATCCGATCACCGGAGAACCCTTAAACTTCCACGCACCACTGCCGGAAGATATGCAAAACCTGCTGACATAAACCAACCCCCGTGAGTTGCCGCTCACGGGGGTTTTGTTGTCCCTGATGGAACTGTCATGTCTTTTTGCCGGTGACATTATATCATACACAAAATTTAGTTTCAATCATCATTTTCATACAGTTCTGATTCTTGGTACTTCATCGATATGCAAATATTTGCTGATGCATTTCACAATCACATCATGATCCGAAACCTGTCCCATGCCGGACACTGCTACGGTTGCCACAACGCCGACTTCTTCCACGCAGATCGGAAAACCTCCGCCCAGCATTGCGTATTCCTTCGGGTCCAGTACCATCTGTTTTACGCTCTCCGGCGCATTCGTCGCTGCCATGTAAAGCTGCAGCGAACTCCGCTCCGTCAGAAGCACCGAATTGCTCTTCCGTCTCATCAGCTCCACATTGTGCGGTGTAATGCCGTTATCGCAATACTGGAATACAACTTCCCCGTTGCTTCTGCGGATCATGATGCCAACCTGTGCTCCGCGCCGTCTTGCCTCCATCAGGATCATCGTTCCCAGTTCCCATGCGTCTGCATTTGTAAAATGCGTAAACTGCAGAATATCCTCCTGCATATCGAGCACTTTCATCAGTTCATCCATTGTCATTGTCATACTTTTGCCCCGTCCTTTCTGCCATTTTATATTTTTTTAGCTTTTCGCCCCTCATTTTCTGACTTTCAGTTTATCATTTTCCCAAATTCAAGTCAAGCCAGCCACCCCCGGCATTGGCTAACACGATATCACCGAAAAGCAAAAATTCCACGCCGCAGAAGTTCCCTCCCACAGCATGGAATTTCTCATTTTTATTTTTCTACCATAATACACTTCCGCGGGCAGTTCTCCGCGCAGAGGCCGCAGCCTGTACATTTTGCCGGGTCGATCTCCGCGCGCTGGTCCACAACGTGAATTGCATCCGACGGGCAGTTCTTCTCGCACTTCTTACATCCGATACAGCCGATCTCACACGCTGCCATCACCGCCTTGCCCTTCTCGGTTGAGCGGCATTTCACCGTGATCTTCTGCTCATACGGAATCAGGTCGATCAGATTTCTCGGACAGGCCTTCACGCAGGCACCGCATGCCTTGCACGCTTCGCCGTCCACAACGGCAATGCCGTTTTCAATATGGATCGCATCAAACTTACATGCCTTCACGCAGTTTCCAAAACCAAGACATCCGTTTCCGCAGCTCTTCGGACCGCCGCCCGGTACAAAACCGGCGTAGGAGCAGTCCCTTGCACCCGTGTATTCATACTTGTTCTTTGCCACGTCACACGTACCGGCGCACCGTACCACTGCTTTTTTGCGCTCCTGTACATCGGCTTTTTGTCCCATGATAGCTCCGACGGCCGCTGCAACCGGCGCTCCGCCGACCGGACAGACAGAAACCGGGGCTTCACCCTTTACCACTGCAGCCGCCGCTCCGTCACAGCCCGGGTAACCGCAGCCGCCGCAGTTGTTGCCCGGCAGCGCTTCACGGACCTTCGTCTCGCGCTCGTCCACTTCCACATAAAACTTCTTTCCGGCAATTCCAAGGAGAATACCAATCAAAAGGCCGGTTCCACCCACCATCAGGGTGGCTGCTAAAATACCATTCATCTCTTCATCCCTCCTAGATCATTCCGGAAAATCCCATAAATGCCATTGACATCAGCATAGCCGTAAGAAGAACGATCGGCATTCCTTTGAATGACTCCGGGATATCGTTGTACTCCATCTTTTCCCGCAGGCCAGCCATCAGCACCATGGCAATCGTAAAGCCAATTGCGGTTGCCAGACCGTAAACCGTACCCTGCAGAATCGTGTAATCCTTCTGTACGTTGATGAGTGCCACACCGAGTACCGCGCAGTTTGTTGTAATCAGCGGAAGGTAAACGCCGAGCGCTCGGTACAGAGATGGAATCGTCTTTTTCAGGAACATCTCAACGAGCTGTACCAGCGCCGCGATGACAAGAATAAAAACGATCGTTTTCAGATAATCAAGTTCTGCCGGTGCTAGGATAAATTTGTAAATCAGACTTGTCACAAATGAAGAAATCGTGAGGACAAAAATAACCGCTCCGCCCATGCCGGCCGCCGTATCCATCTTTTTGGAAACACCGAGGAAAGCACAGATGCCGAGGAACTGGCTTAAGACAACGTTGTTCACCAGCGCCGCACCGATCGCAATTAAAATCAGTTCTTTCATTTCGCTTCCTCCTTTCCTTTCACAGCCTGGCAGTATGCCTTATTGGCGCACGCCATACAGCCGGTCTCTTCTGCCGGGACTGCCGGTTTTCCGGTTTTCTCTGACTTCTGGCGTTTGATGCGGTTCTGCACCGCAACGAGCATTGCCAGCACAAGGAATGCACCCGGCGCCATGATGAAGATGTTGACCGGCTCGTAAGCACTCGGCATTACCTGGATACCGAACAGGGTTCCGGCTCCGATCAGCTCACGGAACATACCGATCAGGGTCAGGCCGACGGTAAATCCAAGGCCCATGCCGATACCATCAAATAAAGACGGGATCGGACCATGTTTTCCAGCATATGCCTCGGCGCGTCCCAGGATGATACAGTTTACAACGATCAGCGGGATGTAGATGCCAAGGGCGGAATAGAGTGCCGGAATAAAACCTTCCATCAAAAATTCCACGATGGTTACAAACGATGCCACAACAACGATGTATGCTGGCATACGCACGCCGTCCGGGATGATTTTCCGAAGCAGGGAAATCATCAGGTTGGAGGCGGTCAGGATAACCATCGTCGCAAGGCCCATGCCGATACCGTTCTTTGCAGAAGTGGTAACCGCAAGCGTCGGACACATACCCAGCATCATGACGAAGGTCGGGTTTTCTTTTATGATACCATTATAAAGCCGTTCCAGCGGCGTATCTTTTCTCATGAGTTCCCTCCCTCTCCGGAAAGCAGACCGGATTCGTTGCAGTAGTTAAAACAGCAGATTCCTGCATTGACACCGTTTGTTACAGCGTTCGTTGTCAGAGTTGCTCCGCTCAGCGCATCGATTTCATCATCCGCGGATGCGCCGGATTTTGTGTAGGAGAATGCTTCTACGTTTTTATCCTTGAACTGATTCTTGAAATCGTCTGTGTCGGCACGCATACCAAGGCCGGCCGTCTCGGAAAGTGACAGGAAAGAGATTCCTTTTGTCGTTCCGTCCGATGCAATTCCCATCGAGAACTGCATGCCGCCGCCATAGCCTTCGGTTGTGGAGATGATCTCAACCAGGCCGATCGTTGCGCCGGATGCGTCTTTTGCAAGCAGCAGTTCGTCAATCGTCTGTGCTTCAAAACCGTGGCCGATCAGTGCTGCCGTAAGTTCTGCCTGTTCTGCATCGCTCATCGTTACTTCTTCAAAGGAAGCTGCCTCCGGGAATACGTTCTGACAGGATTCCTGTTTTTCTTTCTCCTGCTGTTTCTGGATCGGCTCCAGGGTTACCTGATGTGCCGCCCCGAGAAGCAGTCCGGCAATCAGCGTGATCGCCGCAAGAATCAGTGCGTTTTTTATGATTTTGTTCATGCTTTTTTCTTGCCTCCTCTTCCGAATCCAACCGGCACGGTCACACGCTCAATGAGCGGAACCAGAAGGTTGGTAAAGATGATGGCATAGGAAACGCCCTCTGCCGAATTTCCAAAGATACGGAATACGCCGGTCAGAAGACCTAAAATGACCGCATAGATATACTGTCCCTTCTTTGTGATCGGGCGGGTAACGTAATCGGTTGCCATGAACCATGCGCCGAGCATCAGACCGCCGCCGAAGAGATGCGCACCAAGAAAATTGATGTCAAAGCCGTGGCCGCCGAAAATCAGAGCGAATAAAAGCTCGGTTCCGATGTAAATGAGCGGAATGTTGAGGTCAATCACATGGATGCAGACAAGGAAAATTCCGCCAATCAGAAGGGCCAGTGCGGAAGTCTCACCGATCGTTCCGGCCGTATTCCCAAGGAACATGGACAGCAGATTCACCTGCTCTCCTGCTTTTGCTGCGGCAAGCGGTGTCGCACCGGATACGGTATCCACAAGATGTGCGGCTGCCGGGGCAGCGAAGTTGGTCATATGACCCGGGAAGGAAATCAAAAGGAAGCATCTTCCTGCAAGCGCCGGGTTCATAATGTTCTGGCCAAGACCGCCGAAAAGCTGTTTTACGACGAGAATTGCAAACACACCGCCGATCACCGGCATCCAAAGAGGCGCCTGCACCGGCATGTTCATGGCCAGCAGAAGGCCGGTTACCAGTGCACTGCCGTCGGCAATCGTCACCGGTTTCTTCATTCCTTTTTCATACAGATATTCCGTCAGGGGACAGACTGCCATCGAAATCGCAATCAAAAGCAGTGCCCGAAGGCCGAAATTCCAGACTCCCACGCAGGCTGCCGGGGCAAGGGCAAGCAGGACGGCAAACATGATTTTGTCTGTCGTCACCTTGGACCGCGCGTGTGGGGAAGATGATACGTGTAATAATCCATTCATATGTAAGATCCCCCTATTTCTTCTTTCTCTTTGCCAGAAGCACTTTACGCATCGAGCTGATTTCCTGCGTCAGCGGACGTCTTGCCGGGCAGATAAAGGAACAACAGCCACATTCACAGCACTCCATTCCGCCGTATTTCAGGAACTTCTCTTCCTCTCCGTGCTCCGCAAAAACGGAAAGGCGGGCCGGAAGAATCTGACCCGGACAGACGGAAACGCAGCGTCCGCAGTTGATGCAGGCAGATGGTGCCAGCGCAGATACTTCATCCTCCGTAAGGCAGGTCAGTGCAGATGTTGTCTTGGTAACAGGAACCTCCATTGTAAACAGGGCTTTTCCCATCATCGGACCGCCGCAGATGATCTTGGATGCCTCGTTTTTCAGACCACCTGCCTGCTCTAAAAGTTCGGACAAGAGCATGCCGACCGGCACTTCAAAGTTGCATGGATTCTGTACGGCATCTCCCGTCACGGTAACGATACGGCTCATCAGCGGTTCGCCGAAGCGGACTGCCTGGTAAATAGCGGTCACGGTATCAATGTTATCCACGATACAGCCCGCGTCCGCCGGCAGCATGGAAGAATTTACCTTTCGCCCCGTTGCTGCATAGATCAGCATACGCTCGGCACCCTGCGGGTATTTCGTTTTAAGTTCCAGAACCTCAATGTTATCCTCCGGAAGCAGCAGCTCACGGAACTTCACGATACAGTCCGGTTTGTTGTCTTCAATGCAGATGACTCCCTTTGCCCTCGGGAACATATGCAGCATAATTTTTAAACCTCCGATCACCTTTTCCGGCTCCTCGATCATTCTGCGGTAGTCGCTTGTCAGATATGGTTCGCACTCGGCACCGTTGACAAGAATGTGGTCAATCGCTGACGGATCTTTCGGTGATACCTTGACGTGTGTCGGGAAACCCGCACCTCCCATTCCGACGATTCCGGCTTCTTTGATCTTCTTCCGGATCGTATCTGCGTCGAGTTTTTCCCAATGAGGGCACTCCTCAAATGCTTCTTTTTCATACATCCCATCGTTCTCCACAACGATGCAGTCCACCGGAGAACCGGCTGCGGAAACTTTTTTCTCAATTCCTTTTACCGTGCCGGAAACCGATGCGTAAACAGGAGCCGAAACAAATCCTCCCGCTTCTGCGATTTTCTGTCCAGCTTTTACATGGTCGCCTTTTTGTACGATCGGCACAGCAGGCGCTCCGATGTGCTGTGACACTGCGTAATACAATAAGTTGCCCGGCTGCGCTTTGACAATCGGTTTGTCCTTGGAGAGCTCTTTTCCCTCGTACGGGTGAACGCCGCCATGAAAAGTATTTCTTTTCTTCTGAAACATGCTTTTCACCTCATCCTTTCTCTTTTCTATGCTGCATTTATCAATTCACAGCCTTTTTTCGGTTTTTTATGCAAAAAAGGCTGGTGCATTGCCCTGATTATTTCGGTTATTCATATCGGACTTCTTTTAACAGAAGTCCGCATGCCGGTGCAAGAAAACCCGCACTTTCGCGATTTTTTGCTTTGAGAAGCTCCGTCATTAATGCGATATCCCGTTTTCCCATCCCGGCCTCCACAAGCGTTCCGGTCAGGATCCGCACCATGTGGTACAGAAAACCGGTTCCGGTATAGGAAATGATAAGAATCCCGTCTTTCTCGCAGAAATCAATTCCGGTAATCGTCCGTACTGTCGATTTTTTCATACGTTTGTTGGCACAGAAGCTCCTGAAATCATACGTTCCGATAAACGCTTTCGATGCTTCTTTCATTTTTTCCACATCGAGCGGTGCTTCCGGAAAATACACGTATTTCCGCTCGAAAACATGCTTTCTGCCATCAATCACGATACGGTATTCGTATGTTTTGTCCACCGCATTCAGACGGCTGTGGAAGCGCTCCGGCATCCGCGCGAGGCTGGTGACTTCGATGTCTTCCGGCAGATAATGGTTGATTGTCTGCAGAAGTTCTTCATCGGATAGATCGGTATGGAACTTTGCATTTGCGACCTGTCCTGCCGCATGGACGCCGGCATCGGTTCTGCCCGCGCCGTGAATCTCCACCGGCTCTCCTGCGATCCTGGACAACAGCGTTTCGAGCTTGCCCTGAATCGTGTTGTCCGTATTTCCCTGCTTCTGCCAGCCGTTATAGCGCGTGCCGTCGTACTGCAGGATCATTTTATAATTCATCTTTTTCTCCTTTCCAAAGTGGCCGCTTATTATTCGGCATCCATGCTTTTTTCAATCAAAAAGCCCCGTAACGCTGGACTTCGTGCCAAATTTGCTTCAAACAGCACCACTTCTGCTCCGCCCGGAAAGCTGTTCTGTAAAAATTCAGCGGCACGGCGGATCTGCAGTTTCACATCTTTTACTTCCTTCTCCACTTTTTCCTGTTCCAGTTCACATACCGTTTCAAAAAGCTCTTTCATCTGATCCGGATCGGTTTTGCGACATTTTTTAGCGGTCTCCTCGAGTTTTTTTAACTTTTTCAAGACCCGCTCATTCGTTTCTTCCTCGTCCTTTTTCAGCAGTCCCTGCTTTTTGCACAGTGCAAATCCCTGCTCTTTCTGCCGCAGCCAGGATGCGTATGTCTCATCTTTTTTCTGCCTGCAAAGCCCGGTAAACTGGCGCAAGCACTCGGAAAGCTCCTTTGCCGTGTGCTCCTGCTTCTGGCAGGCGGATGCCTCTTTCTGAAGTGCCGCATGAAACAGAGACAGCAGTACAGATCGCTCTTCTGCGGAACCATTTGCCGCCATCTGCTGTTTTTGTGCCATGATTTTTCCGGAAAATGCACCGGTCAGAATCTCCTCCACACCGTAATCCTGTCCATATTTTTCGTAAATCCTGTAGTACGAGCTGAATTCCTCCGCCGTCTTTTCTTCCTGCAAATATTGTCCGATCAGTGCTTCGTCGACCGGAAAATGCAGGATTTCATAACTTTTCAGCACGGCCGACAAATCCTCCCAGCCGCGTGCTGTCACAAAACGCTTCTCATCCACTTCCTGCGAAACAGAATAAAAATGGTCACTGTGTGCTATAAGGTACGTTGTCACGGCGCTGTGGATCTGATTTTTCTCTGCGTAGGAGAGCCAGACGGAAAGCTCGGGAAGCACCTCGATCTTCCGCACACGGTCAAGCGTTGCCACATCAAATTCCCGCACAGATTTATTGTATTCCGGCGGATTTCCGGCGGCCACGATCAGCCAGTCATCCGGGATGTGCTGATTGCCGAATTTTTTCTCCTGCAAAAGCTGCAGCATTACCGGAGCGAGGGTCTCGGAGACGCAGTTAATTTCATCGAGAAAGAGGATACCCCGCTTCTTTCCGGTCTGCTCCATGCAGTCATAGATCGAGGCGATGATCTCGCTCATCGTGTATTCCGTTGTATGTACCATTTTCCCTTCGATTCCACGTGTGCAGATCTCCGGAAGGCCCATGGCACTCTGACGCGTATGGTGTGTCATCGTGTAGGCGACAAGCCCCACACCGCACTCTTCTGCGATCTGCTCCATAATTGCCGTTTTTCCGATGCCCGGCGGGCCGATCAGGAGAATGGGACGCTGCTGCCGGAGGGGAACCAGCAGATTACCGGCTTCGTCTCTTGCAAAGTATGCGCGCAGGGCTTTTTCAATTGTCTCTTTTGCTTCTTGTATGTTCATATGTTCTCTCTTATCTTGTGCACTCTTTATGTACTCTCGAAATCTTTCTGTGTTTGATTTTGCGAGATGCTTTTTTGTCAGTTTTGTTCAAAGAGTACATTCTTCTGTCAGCAGTTTTTTTGCCCATTTTGGGACAAGATTCATTTTTTCGGTCTGTCTGACAAAGACAAATGCCGTCTCGTAATCGGGCTTTTGTTCGGGATAAATTCCGTCTCCATCGGTAAAATAGATCAACGCTTTTAAGTTTCGGAATACATGCTGTTTCCGCAACTCTTCCACTTTCTGAAAGACAGGACGGAAATCGGTTCCGCCCCGGCCCTTGATGGTAATTGTTTCACGGTAAGCTTCCCATTCTTTCGGAGAATGGATCATCGTGACATCCTGCACGAAGCTGTCGCACTGGATCAGGCAGACGTTCCATCGGGAAAAGAAGTTTTCTTTTTCTTCAAGAATGCTGCGTGTCTCACCAAGGAACTTTGCTACAATTTCTCTTTTGCACGAGCCGGATGTGTCGATTGCGATGACCAGCTCTTCGAGGCGGTTTCCTTCCCGCGTCTCCGGCGGCTCGATGAAAGGGAGACTGCCGTAGTGCTCCAGGCCGTAATGGTAGGCGACTGGGTCAAAACTGTCGAGATCCAGTTCCATCTCCTCACGGGTGACGGTGAATTGTTTTAAAAAGCTGCGGTAATTGTACGCTCTTTTTTCGATCCCGGACAGAGTTTCTTTTTTTCCACCGCAGTTCTGACCTCGCCGCAGGCCGCCGGTGCCGTAGTTTTCCGCCAACTTGCGGGAAGCACGTTCCCAGACTGATTGAAAAGACTCGATAAGTTCCGGCTCTTTTCCCGGCACCAGCCATGAAACCGGAGACTTTTTTTCTTTTTCCGGCATCAGCCATGAAACCGGGGGCTGTTCTCTTTTTTCCGGCTCCGGTGTTTCTTTCCCAAACCGGCGGATGCATTCCAGCAGCAGGTGCTGATAGCCTTCCTTGAGGAACGATGAATTTTCGGCACACATGCGGAGTACAAAATCGGAGTTAAAATATATCGTATGACCGTCGGATGTGATGGCTTTTGTCCTGTCGGATGGCTGATGCTGAAAGAAAAGAATCGCTTCACCAAGTTCCGGGTACAACCAGCAGAGGTTTTTGCGGGCTTCTTCGAAAAGCCGGAGCGCCAGCGCTTCTTTTTCTTTTGTGGGCTTTTCTTTTTGAAACGCAGCTTCTGTTTTTCTGCTTTCCGTATTCTCCTGCATCGGATCCTGTGAGCTCCGGTTCAGGAGAATACGGAAAGCCTGCCATTTCTGCTGGTCGGCAGCAAGGTTGAGAAAACGTTTTCGGTCTGCATCGGACAGCCATCCGGTCTGCAGAATACGTTCCAGCTTTGAAAAATCATCCTCACGAATCAGCATTTCGACAGCGGGACGGATGCGTTTCCGCAGGTATGCGGTATATGCGGCTCGCTGTTCTTCCGGAAGATCCTGCGATTCACAAAAGCTGGAAAGTGCAGCCCGGAGGCGCTGCTGTTCGGATGTCGTCGTTCTGAAACTACTCCAGTCATCCATTTTATTCACTCCCTTACTCGCCGCGTTGGCTCACTTGCACTCATTATATCGTCATTTTTGAGCATTGACAATGTTGGATCGTGTTATTTTTTTCACACTTTTACCATATTTTTATGATATACTTGATATTATAAAATACGATTGCAGTCGTAAAAGCGCAAAGGAGATCCTTTTTATGAACAAAGAAAACAGAAAAGCTGCCAGGGAACGGCGTGCCAAAGAGCGGGAGCACGAAGCGAAAGTAGCGCATTACAAAAAGATCTGGAGCTGGGCCGGACCAGCTCTGATTGTCGTTGTGATCGTCGGCCTTATCATCGCCAGCGTACTCGATTCCAAACGACTCTCTGCCAAAAGTGCCTCGGAGGATACCTCCACAGCCTCATCGGCCGCATCCGCCTCATCAGCCTCCACTTCGGCTTCTGCCTCTTTGCAGACCGACACTTCCCTCACCATTGAGGACGGTGATACCGTCAATATCGACTATGTCGGCTCCATTGACGGCGTGGAATTTGAAGGTGGAAACACAAAAGGAAACGGCGCTGATCTTGTGATCGGCTCCCACACTTACATCGATGACTTTGAAGAACAGCTCATCGGCCATCACCCGGGCGACAGCGTAGATGTAACCGTCACTTTCCCGGAAGACTATGGAAAAGACGAACTCAATGGAAAGGAAGCTCTTTTCAAAGTTACCATCAACGGCATTTATAAATAGAACAACCAAAAAGACATCCCCAGCAGATTTTCCGTCTGCGCCGGATGTCTTTTTCTTATTATTTTTTTGTTAAGTTTTTTTCAAAGGCGCTTCGATGTATTAAAAAAAGTACATCTTCTTATTCCACAATTTTGTAATACGCCCGCGCCGTCAGCACATAGACGATCAGGTAAACCACGGCAAACGCCGCAATCGTAATCGCTGTTGCAGCTAGGAACAGATTGCTGTCCGGGAAATTCAGCATTGCCATGATACGCCTGGTCAATGGAAACGCTACCATTGTATGCACCACGGCCACCGCGAGCGGCAGGAAAAAGACCGTTACCACCTGTGACTGAATCGTCTGACGGATTTCTTTGCGGCTCATGCCGACCTTCTGCATAATCTGGAATCGTTTTCGGTCATCGAAGCCTTCTGAAACCTGCTTGTAATAGATAATCATAACGGCACCCATCAAAAACAGCGTACCGACGAAAACACCTAAAAACAGAAGTGAACCATACAGACTGTAAACCGTATTGCGCTCTTTTTCGCGCACTTCCACCCATCCGTTAAAAGATGACTCCGTCAGTATCGTCTCAATCTCATCTCCAACTGTGATCTGTTCGCCGGCATCCCCGATAAGATCCAGAGCATATTCCCAACTGTATCCTTCTGGCTCCTTTCCCTGCACAGCTGCATACGCTTCCTTTGCTTCATGGTTCCGCGTCACCACCGTCATTGTCTCATACACCTGCGTCTTCTCATCCAGAATGTACGATTTCTTATCGGTATTCCATTTTTTTACTTCATACGTCTGATTTCCCAGTTCAATCGTGTCATATCCATAATTTTTCTGTTTTGCCTGAAAAACCAGAGCCTGCCCTGGTTCCAGCTCTACCTGTTCGCCGGTTACCTGTTTGTACTCCGACTCTTCCATAATCTTTATCAGTGTACTCGCCGCAGCATCATCTGACTGTGTTTTTTCTACTTTGTTTCTATCTACATCAGCAAGCATAACATAGTATCTCTGATCACTTTCATACTTTTTTCTGAGCTGCTTTTCTTCCAGATGCTGATCAATCCCAGTTTTCACTTCCTCTATCATCTTCTGACTGACCGGCTCCACCGTCTTCATAATGCCGCTCACGCCAGTATTTGCTTCGATCGAAATCTGATGTGGAAACCGCGTATAGGTAACCTCCTCAATCCCCGTCCACAGACATGTGCTGATGGAGATAACCAGAAGCACACCCGTTGACAGAATACAGATATTCGCAAGACCGACCGCATTTTGCTTCATGCGGTACAGCATGCCCGAAATGCTTGTAAAATGGCGTGTCTGGTAATAGTAATTCTTGTTTTTCTTCAGAATTTTCAAAAATGCAATACTTCCAGCAGAAAACAGGCAGTACGTTCCCACCATAACCAAGGCGATTGCATTAAAAAACTTATCAAGTGCGTCCATCGAGGATTGGCTGGTCAGAGCCAGATAATAGCCAACACCAAGAAGCATGAATCCAAGAACCGCCGTCAAAAGCTTCGTTTTCGGTTCCCACTCACCCTGCGCGCCGCCGTGCAGCAGTTCGACCGGCTGTGAGACGTGGATCTGGCGAAGGCTTAAGAGAAAATTGATCACAAAAGTCAGGCCGAACAGCAGCATCGTACTTCCCACGGCTTTTGCACTGAACGCAAAACCAATTGTTCCGTTCAGTCCGGTCAGCTTCATCAGCACCAGAAACAGCAGGCGGTACAGCAACACACCGAGCAGAATACCGATTCCAAGCGATGCCGCCCACAGATACAGACTCTCAAAAAAGAGGATCTTCGCCAGATGCTTTTTCTCCATGCCGAGAATCTGGAACAGACCGAACTCTTTTTTTCTTCTTTTTGCCAGAAAACTGTTGCTGTAGATCAGAAAAATCACCGCGAACAGGCCAATGATATAGGTTCCCATCCCCATCACTGCCAGGATCGTATCTTTTCCGATCATGGAATCAAAGCCACTTCCCTGCGCCAGTGTATCCATGATAAAAAACATCACCACCGAGCCGATGCATGACAGCAGATACGGAAGAATATTCTGACGGTTTTTGCTCAAATTTGTTTTTGCCAGTCTGGCATACAGCAGATTATTCATCCCGTTCACCACCCGTCGCAAGAATTGTCAGCGTATCGGAGATCTTCTGATACATCTCATCGCGCCCTAAAGAACCGCGATACAGCTGGTGGAAGACCTCGCCGTCCTTGATGAACAGCACACGCTTCGCCGAGCAGGCCGCCTTCACACTGTGCGTTACCATAACAATCGTCTGGCCCTCCTCGTTGATCTCCCCGAACAGTTTCATGAGGCCATCCGCTGCATGGGAATCGAGCGCGCCGGAAGGCTCATCCGCAAGAACCAGCTCCGGATTGGTAATCAGCGCACGCGCAACGGCTGCACGCTGCTTCTGTCCGCCGGACACCTCATATGGGTATTTATTGAGGATCTGGGTGATGCCGAGTTTTTTCGCAATCGGCTCTGCCCGAAGACTCATCTCCTCGTATTTTTTTCCTTCCAGCACGAGCGGCAGATAAATGTTGTCACGCAGGGAAAAGGTATCGAGCAGGTTGAAGTCCTGGAACACGAAACCTAAGTTTTCGCGGCGGAATCCGGCAATCTCCTTCTCTTTTAATTCGCCGAGATTCTTTCCATTTAACCGCACCTGTCCGCCGGTTGGCTTGTCTAGTGCTGCGAGCAGGTTCAGAAGCGTCGTTTTTCCGCTTCCCGATTCGCCCATGATTGCAACAAATTCGCCCCGTTCCACTGTAAAATTAACGTCTTTCAACGCTTCCACCCGGTTGCTGCCAAGGCGCGTGGTATATGTTTTTTTCAGATGTTCTACTTCCAGAATTGCCATGTCACATTTTCCTTTCTGTCTGAACTGTTTTCTTAATTGACAAGGCTTATTATACCCGTCCGCGCCCTCTTCTGCCTTAGGATCATCTTACAAAAAGACCGGCAACCTTACATTTCTGTAAGATTCCCGGCGAAGCTCTCTATGTACTACAGGGATACGGTATCCAGCCCAAGATACACCTTCGTTCCCGCTCCCATCTCCGACTCGATGCGGATGGTATGCGAAAGTTTCTCCATGATCTGGCGGCACAGATACAGTCCGATGCCCGTTGACCGCTTGTCTGCGCGGCCGTTGCAGCCCGTGTAGCCTTTTTCGAAAATCCGCGGCAGATCCTCCGGCGCAATGCCGATGCCGGTATCCTCAATCACCAGCGTTTTTGGTGCATCCGGTGACAGATAGATGTGAATGCTGCCACTTTTCGTGTATTTCAGCGCATTTGACAGAATCTGCTCCAGCACAAAGACGAGCCATTTTTCATCTGTCAGCACCTCGCAGTGCACCGGCTCGTAGGAAAGGATAATTTTCCGGCGGATAAAAAGCGGGGCATATTTCCGCACAGCCTGGCGGATCAGCGCATCCAAATCGTACCTTGCAAAGACAAGATCCGATGTCATTTTTTCCATGCGCAGGTACTGCAGCGCCATCTGCACATACTGCTCCGTCTGGAAAAGTTCGCTCTGCATTTCACGCGAAAGCGGCGTATCCTCCTCCTGCAGAAGCAGCCGCATCGCCGCAATCGGCGTTTTGATCTGATGGGTCCACATCGTGTAATACTCCATCATATCGCGGTATTTCTGCTCCATCTTAATCTGTTCTTCCTGAAACTGCCGCTCGTAGGATGCGATGATCTGCTGGTAATCCCGCGCCAGAAGCCCGTCCGCCTCCGGAAGCGCTTCTGTTTTGCCCTGCGGTTCGGCGGCAAGGAGTGCTAAGACCAGATGATGTTTCCGGTACTTCCCATAATGAAAGCAAAAACCTGCGGCTCCGACAGCAGCCATCAGCACGATCATATAAACGGTGACATCCTGCGGCACATTGCGCAGAAAACAGAGGAGTGAAAATACTCCTATAAAAGCGGCAATCCGCACGGCCGATGCAAGATGCTCTTTCAAATACCAGTTAAGAAGCATAAACTCCTGCCGGATTCCCTCTTTCTGTTGTTCCATCCTTTTTCTCCTGTTCTGCTTCCGTCATGCGATCAGGTAGCCGACACCCTTTTTCGTCTGGATAAAGTCTGTAAGTCCTGCCTCCTCCAGTTTTTTCCGCAGGCGCGTGACGTTGACGGTCAGCGTGTTGTCATCTATAAAGCTGTCCGACTCCCACAGATGCATCATCAGCATATCTCGGCTGACGGCTTTTCCTTTATTTTCGAGAAGGGACTGCAGAATGCGCCACTCATTTTTTGTCAGCTCAATCCGCTTTCCCCGGTAATTCAGCACACCACTTCCCGTATCGAGCATGGCACCGCGGTGCTCGAGGAAATTCGTTTCTCCGGCAAATTCGTAGGTGCGGCGGAGCATCGCCTGGACTTTGGCGGTCAGGACACTTAAATCAAACGGCTTCGCGATAAAGTCATCGCCGCCCATATTAACGGCCATAATGATGTTCATGTTGTCCGATGCAGAAGAAAGAAAAATTACCGGCACTTTAGAGACTTTTCGAATCTCCTGGCACCAGTGAAATCCGTTAAAAAAGGGAAGATGAATGTCCATCAGCACTAATTGCGGATTTTTCACGGCAAATTCGGCGAGAACACAGGAAAAATCCTGTACGCAGAACGCATCCATGCCCCAGGAAACCAGGCTCTGCTGCACGGCGCGGGCAATGACTTCATCATCTTCTACAATCATAATTCGATACATGGCTGTTCCTCTGTTGTCTCTGGCAAAGCGGATATTCACAATCCGCTTCGCTACTTGCTTGATTCGGTTAAAAATATGGACTCCGGGCGGGTGTTTTCAACGCACAGCCGCTCCCGGAGCCGTTTTCGCAGATGATTATACTCTTACAATATAATCTGCTTTTCTTTCTTTTGCCTCCGGGTACTCACAGTCGCGATAGCCGAGGATGCAGTGGCCGATGCCAATATAATTTTCGGAAAGTCCCCACTCTTTTAAGAGGGCTTTTCCCTCCGGGCTCGCGAACTCTTCTTTTGCACGATGGATCCAGCAGGAATCCACACCAACGGCATGTGCTGCCAGCATCAGATTTCCCATGACAAGAGAGCCGTCCTCCACATAAGTTCCGCGCTCCGGGTCAGCAAGCACGATCAGAACGGTCGGTGCGCCGTAGAACGGATCGGATGTTGTACCCATAACAGCCGCATTCATTTTCGAAAGCTTTGCAATCAGCTCCGGTTTCTGTACCACAACAATCACCGGCGACTGTTTTCCCATGCCGGTTGCCGCATACGTTCCGGCCTCCAGAATCGCATCAAGCTGCTCATCCGTAATCTGCTCCGCTTTGTATTTGCGGATGCTTCTTCTTGTTTTGATTGCATTTAATACTTCGTTGTTCATGGTAAAAATCCTCCTGTTCTTTTATATATGTACTTTATCGCAAACGCCGCAGCTTTGTATACCGGACGCATTGCCTGCCTACATCTGTTTCCGCACAATCCGATACTCGTCGCCGAGCTGGTAGTACGGACAGTTGTAAAATTTATCCTGCAGAAAACGTGCCATCTCATCCTCATCGAGATCCACCTCGCAGGTGTAGCACTCATAATCCTCATCATACACAAAATTGCCGCACGACTCACAGCTTGTGGCCATCTGGCGGGAGTGCTTTTTCTTTTGTGTGTGGGGTGTTGGTTCTGTCATTTGTAGTTCCTCTTTCTTTTATCGTATATCAGCAGAAATAACGGATCTCCCCGAAACGATTCAGCCATTCCTCTATGATAGTTTCACTGTTGGCCTCAACGATTCGCACCAGTTTTTTTAACACATTTTCTGGAATTTTGGAATTGTTGTTGCATACCATTGCTTTTCCCGTACTTGTAATCCAGACTTTTGTTGCAGCTGCACTTGCCCGTCCCTCTGAAATGTGAATATGAATCGGTTCCAATGGATCACTTTCATTCGACCAGAAATACAGACTGTATGGTCCGATTCTAAGAATTTGCGGCATTCAAAACGCCTCCTTCTTTTGAAAATTCAAGAATAAGGTGTGCATTATTTCGAATCAACTGCTTAAAATAAGCCATTTCCGCATCTGAATATCCCTCAATTTCTTCCCACTGGTATCCTGGAAGCCAGCATGTTGCATTATGAAATCCACCTGTTTCGTCTGGGGTTTCAATGTATACTTTTACTTTTCCATCTGATTTCATTTCTGAGTGGGTAATTTCCGTATCGTCATTTAATGTCATGAATGGATACATCATATGGCAATTCCTCCCATTTCTTGCTTTCTATTCGATTCCTTTCGCATAATTTTACTATATCACAACTTTCCGAAAAAAACAGCGCTTCGGAGACTTTTCCTGCGGAGGCGGAATCACCGTACACTTTGATTCTCCGTTTCGGCGCTTCCGGCAGAGGAAGAATTTCTATTTTTCATCCACAACCTGGAAGATGTAGAATTTTAAATAATATGACTCATCTGCCGCCCACAGAATCGGATGATCCGCCGCCTGTGTACGGAATTCCACCTGGCGCAGCCGCTTATGGGTTGCTTTCGCGGCCTCTTTCACGGTCTTTGCAAGCAATTCCTGCGTCATAAAGTGTGAGCAGGAGCAGGTAGCAAGATATCCTCCGTCTTTGACCAGTTTGAGTCCCTTCATATTGATCTCGCGATACCCCTTGATTGCATTTTTTGTTGCCTGGCGCGACTTGGTAAATGCCGGCGGATCGAGAATCACCACATCGTACTTCTCCCCTGTAGCGGCCAGTTTTGGAAGTTCATCGAGCACATTGGCACAGCGAAAATGCACCGTGTCTTCCAGATGGTTCAATTTTGCATTTGCCTCGGCCTGCTGTACCGCATATTCCGAGATATCCAGTCCTGTCACATCGGATGCACCCGCGATTCCCGCATTGAGTGCAAAAGTTCCCATGTGGGTAAAGCAATCCAGCACTTTCTTGCCTTTACAGATCCGCTGCATCGCAAGCCGGTTATACTTCTGATCCAGGAAAAATCCTGTCTTCTGTCCATTCACCACATCGACCATATAGTGAACACCATTTTCCACGATCTCCACATTCGTATCGAATTCTTCCCCAATAAAATCTTTGACTTTCGGCAATCCTTCTTTTTTGCGCTCGTTTGCATCGCTTCTCTCGTATACTCCGCGAATCTTGATCCCATCTGCAAGAAGAACCTCTTTTAACAGGGCAACGATGGTTTCCTTGAACTGCTCCATGCCCAGAGCAAGACACTCTACCACCAGCACATCCGCATACTTATCCACAACCAGTCCCGGCAGGAAATCCGCCTCCCCGAATATGACTCTGCAGCAGTTCAGATCCGCCCTTCCCGTTGTTCCAATTCCCGGGAGCAGATAGTCTGCATCGCTCCCGTTAAGATCACGGTCGTTGCCGCCTGCCATTACCTGCTTACGGTAGTCCCAGGCATTCTGCACACGCATCCGAAGAAACTCTGTATCGATCTCCTGATCCGCGCGGCGCGTCATCATACGGATACGAATTTTCGAATTCTGATTGATGAAACCTTTGCCCATCGGATATCCGTCAAAATCGTGCACCGTCACAACATCCCCGTTTGTGAAGGTACCCACGATCGTATCAATTTCATTATCGAAGATCCACGCACCGCCAGCCTTGATGGTGCGGCCTTCGCCCTTTTTCAGTGTTACAATGGTATGATTCTGCATTTATTTTTCTCCTTCATTCACATCGTTCCAACCCGGCTTTTTCTCCGTTTTCTTCAGATCCCCTGGCAGTCAAAATCCGGAATAAAACTTTCTTCTGCCACCGGCCCTTCCTGCAGAAAGGCATTTGTGACCCCAAGGGAAAACGTATAGTCCAGCAGTCTTTCATACTCCCGCCTGGTCGTTTTCCGGTTCAGCGGGACAAGATCTTTTACCTGTGGAAGCGGCGTATACTGGCTCATCAGGCTCAGCCACACGGTATCGCCATACGTTTCGTAGACATATTGTACCACAGCTTTTGCATTTTTGACAGCACCCGGCAGCAATAAGTGACGCACGATCACGCCCCGCTTCATCATCCCGGCCTGATCAAATTCTGCAGGGCCGGTCTGACGTACCATTTCCTGCAGTGCCCGTTTTGCCGTCTCCGGGTAGTCCTCCGCCCGCGAATACGCTTTCGCCAGGGCATTGTCCATATATTTGAAATCGCTCAGATAAATATCCACCAGGCCCTCCAGCTGTTTTAACGCTTCCACGCTTTCGTACCCGCCGCAGTTATACACGATGGGAATCCGAAGCCCCTGCTGTTTTGCCTTTTGAAGTGCTTTGGCAATCTGCGGCACATAATGGCTTGGTGTAACCAGATTGATGTTATTTGCCTGCTGCTCCTGCAATTCCAGGAAAATCTGTGAAAGGCGCTCCAGCGAAATTTCTTTTCCGCGCTCCATCTCGGCGATGCTGTGATTCTGGCAGTAAACGCACCGCAGATTGCATCCGGAAAAAAAGACGGTTCCCGAACCTGTTTTTCCGGAAATACACGGTTCTTCCCAGAAATGCAGTGCCGCCCGCGCCGCAACGACGACCGATGGTGCCCCACAGTATCCCGTCTTTCCTTCCATACGGTTTATCCCACATTTTCGTGGACAAAGCCGGCAGCTTTTCATCTCTTCTTCTATTTCCAACATATCTCTTCTCTCTGATTTTTTATTTTTTCTCAAAGCATGCTTGAAAAAGCCTCTTCTTCGTTTGCCTATTCCGGTTTGTGAACATGCTCTACTGCATCTGCCAGTCATCCGGCACATGCTCGCAGCCCCACTTGCAGAATGCGCTCAGGATCGGCATGACACTTTTTCCTTTTTCCGACAGACGATATTCCACCTTGGGCGGTACCTGCGGATATTCTTTTCTTTCAATCATACCGCTGTTTTCCAGTTCTTTCAGCTGACTACTCAGCATCTTGTGTGTCACTTTTCCCAGCGCCCGCTTCAGCTCACTGTAACGGAGTACTTCTTTTTTCCAGAGCCAGAACAAAATATGCATCTTCCACTTTCCCTCAACAAGCGAAATGGCATAGGCAAAGGGACGGACATTGACTTCCTGACAGGCATATGAATTTCCGTGTTCTTTTTCCGCTTCTTTCATTGGCTCTCTTTCTGTGTTCTCTCCCTGGTTTTCTGCCGTTTTTTTGTCGTTCTCTTCTCCTGTTCTTCTTTCTGTGTCTTTCACATTACACTCTCCTTTTTGATAGTATCTACCCAAAACGTGCGTTCTTTATAAAAAGAACATATCATGCTATGATAAAAGAAGTCAATCTATTTTTCTTTCATAAAAAACGGAGGGTTCTTATGTATCAGTTAGCAACTTCACTTCACGCAAAAAATCTGGATTTAAAAAACCGCCTGGTCATGCCGCCGATGGCAACCGCAAAATGCACCGAACAGGGTCATGTGACCGATCCGCTCCTCGATTATTACAGAGAGAAAACGGCCGGCGGCTATTTTTCCATGGTTATTACAGAACACTGCTTTGTCTCCCCGGAAGGCATGGCGCATGACCGACAGCTTTCCATTGCAGATGATTCAACCATCGAAGGCCTTTCACGCCTCGTTGCCGTGATTCATGAAAACGGAAGCAAAGCCATCGCACAGATCAGCCATGCCGGTTCTGAGGCAAAAGGCAGCGGTCTTCCGACCTGCAGTGCTTCCATGGTATCATTTGGAAAACATTGCGCAGCCGACCATGCCATGACAGCTGACGAAATCCATACTCTGGTTCAGAAATTTGCTCTGGCTGCAAAACGTGCAAAAGACGCGGGTTATGATGGTATCGAACTTCATTCGGCACATACCTATCTGCTTGACCAGTTTTATTCTCCGCTCAGCAATCATCGAACAGATGAATATGGCGGTTCCATTTCCAACCGCATCCGCATCCACCTGGAAATTATCCGCGCGGTAAAAAAACAGGTCGGCGAGGATTATCCCATCCTGCTCCGTCTCGGTGCTCTGGACTACCAGGAAGGCGGAAGTACGACGGAAGATGCCATTTTGGCTGCAAAAGCCTTTGAGAAAGCCGGAATCTCCATTCTTGACATATCCGGCGGCATGAACGGCTATATCGTTCCGGGAAAAGCTGCGGAACAGGGCTATTACTGCGACGTTACCGCTGCACTCAAAAAAGAAATTTCCATTCCTATCATTATGACCGGCGGAATCAAAGAAATCGAGTTTGCCGAGGAGATCGTCCGCACCGGCCAGACCGATCTGGTTGGCATCGGCCGCGCCGTTTTGAAAGACTCCAATTGGATTCGGAATGCGGCCAAAAAGATCGGACTCTAAAAGCCGAAAACAGATTTCGGAAATAAATTTCGCACATACTCTCATGAATCGGTTCTTCCTAAAAAAGCTGTGCCCTGGAAAATGTTCTTTCCATTGGCACAGCTTTTTTACGTTTTCTATTTACTATTTACCCTACAGACACAGTTATGTTTGCATTTTAGTACGCCAGAATCTCGTATCCGTCCTCAGTAACCGCAACCGTAACCTCCCACTGGGCTGACGGTGCGCCGTCCTCAGTGTAGACAGTCCAGTCGTTGTCGGAGTCGATGAAGATTTCATCGGTTCCGAGATTGATCATAGGCTCAATGGTGAATACCATGCCCGGTACGAGCAGCATTCCGGTATCTCGTCTTGTGACATAGCTGACGAACGGATCCTCGTGGAACTCCAGACCGACGCCATGGCCACCGATGTCACGGACAACTTTATAGCCCTGACTCTGGGCAAATTCATTGATCACCGCGCCGACATTGCCAAGCCGGTTAAACGGACGTACTTCGGAGAGTCCAAGCTGTACGGCTTTTAACGTATCTTCCACCAGCTTCTTTGAAACATCGTCTACCTCACCGATACAGAACATACGGGAAGAGTCGGAAAAATATCCCTTGTAAATGGTAGAAACATCAACATTGATGATGTCTCCGTCCTGCAGAATTTCCTCCTCATTCGGAATTCCATGGCATACCGCATCGTTGATGGAGGTACACACGCTCTTCGGAAATCCTTCATAATTCAGCGGTGCTGCAATTCCGCCGAGTTCTTTTGTCTTTTCTGCGACCAGACGGTCGATATCTTCCGTACTCATGCCTGCATGAATGTTTTCGGCCACATAATCCAGAACTGCAATATTGACAAGACCGCTTTCACGAATTCCATCGATCTGATCCGGTCTTTTGATAATTTTCTTCGGCGGAATTTTCCATCCCTTTAATTTATAAGAATTGATTTTCTCATCCAGCGCCAGATGGCAGTCTTTGTACTTCTTCCCGCTGCCGCACCAGCAGGGATCATTTCTTCCAATTTTTTTCAGCATAATGTTCTATCCTCTTTCTGAACGCGGAATGACAGATCCGATTTTCTGTCCCCCGCTGAAATTCATATAACTCCTCTACTACTTTACCACACTCCGGCAAAACTGCAAGCAAAAGTTCCCAAATGAATAACTCTCTCAAAAGAGACCCTCCGCCGGATTCCGCATGCGGACGGCGCGTGCAGTAAGGTTATCATGCGTGAAAAACTTTTATATCCCGAAATACCGCTTTCCCATCCGATGCATACAGCCCGAAGCATCCGCCCGTCTGATCATACATCCGTGTTCCAAGCGCAATTTTGCCATCCACATAAGCTTCCAGAATCGTACCGTCTGCAATCACATCGACATGAAAGCTTCTTCCCGTTGATGACGGCAGCGGCCGTTCCAGTTCCACCTCATACGGGAACATCTGTCCGCCCTGTTCTGTCATGCGGACTCCGGATTTAAACTCGATCCGGCGGCGTCCAAAATCAATCAGAAGATAATAACCGACTGTAAATGTTTCCCCGACATGTACCGCAATTCCAATGCTCGGGTTATCCCCGGCTACCTCGACGTCAAAGGAAAGACGGCTCGTTTCACCCACCGGATTCAGCAGCAGCGCACCAAAATCGTACGGTGCATCAACCTCTGCCTGGTTCTTTTCCAGCTTCCACTCTCCTGTCAGTGCCTGCATCTGAAGCGGTTCTTCCCATCCCACGGCTTCCAGCACCTGCGGAATCGGCTTCACAAAAAGGTCGCCATTCTCATCCTGCCACAGCTCATGCACCACCAGACTGCCGCCCCAGTCCCATGTATTACAGTCTTTTCCGGGATATCCCGGCGGATCAAAATTGTGCTCGTTGACTTCTCTTGTCGGATTCCAGCCGTAAACGTATCGGTGAACGCCATCACTTCCCGTCTTTGCCGCATAAAAAGCACGCGTGTCGAACGTATCAATTTCCGGCGTCTGCCACGGTCCATACGGACTTCTGCTCTTCCGGTACATCGTCTGATAGCGGTCCGCATACGAAGAAAAGACGAGATAATACCAGTCTCCCATCCGGAAAAAGTCAGGGCACTCAAACGCACACTGTGCATTCATCGGAGCATAGAACGGCTCGCAATAGTCCCAGTGATGCAGATCCTTCGATTTGCACAGACCCACACAGCCTCTCCTCGTCGTTTTTCCTTTTTTCTGCGCCGCAAAAATCATCCACCAGCAGTTTTCCTCCTCACTCCAGAAAACAAACGGATCCCTCCAGTGGATCGGCTCATAGATCACATCATCCGATGCGAAGCGGTCCTCCGGGATTTCCATCCACACATCCAGATCGGTGCTGACGGCGTGATTCATGTAGTTCTTCTCTGGCAGCTTCTGAAAGGTACAGTAAAACATGTGATACAGGCCATCCACTTTGATCACAGAACCCGTGCCGCCCACAATTTTTGTATCATGCTCCGTATAATGAATATGATCCGTTGTGCTCAGCATCACCCAGCTGTCCTGATGCTGTTCATCCCGGTTCGCACGGTAATTGCGAAGATAAAACGGTTTAAAAACACCATTGTCGTAATAGGGGATCACATCACCCAGCACTGCCTTTTCCGGTCGAAAATAAAGACTCATCCGCTCACCCTCCCATCGTTGTCAATTGAATATTTTCAAAGCGCACCTTTCCGTCAGATACAGCAAGACCAAACTTCCGGTCGTGCAAGTCATACGCGCGCACACTGAGAGCCGTTGTTCCGCCCACATAGACTTCCATCACAGACTCATCGATATAAATTTCCATGGAATACGTTTTCCCCGGAATCAGTTCCAGCGGCCGCTCCAGCTCGACATCGTACTGGAACGTCCATCCGCCCTGCTCATGCATACGGATTGCGCTCTTGTACTCCAGACGCTGCCGCTTCGGATCTAAGTAGAAATAGTAGCCTCTCGCAAACTCCTCATCCACCTGCAGTGCCACGGCAAAGCGCTCCGTTCCTTCAGAAAACGTGAAATCAAGTGCCAGACAGCCCTGATGCGGAACGTCGTTTTCACTGAGTGCAGACGCATAAGCATACGGCGTATCAACAACGGCAGATGTTTCACCAATCTCCCACGCGCCGTTCATCGGTGCCCACTTTACGTCATTTTGAATGGTCAGAACCTCTTTCAGCGCCGGATTTGGTCTTACCGCCAGTGTGCCGTCCTCCCGTGCATAAATTTCATGCGGAATCAGCGTACCGCCCCAGTCATATGTTTTGTAATCGTATCCCTCGTGGTTCGGATCCGGATCGAAATTCCAGGTGTTCTGTGTCCTTGTCGGATTCCAGCCGAACAGATACCGGTGGTTTCCATCCCCGCAGCTTTTTGCCGCGTAGAACGCACGACCGTCAAAGGAATCTGTTTTCGGGCGTTTCCACGGTCCATGGCAGGAACGGCTCATGCGGTAAATGGTCTGGAAACGGTCTGTGAACTGTGAAAAGATCAGATACCACCAGCCGTTTTCGTAAAACATATCCGGGCATTCGTATGCCGACATGCTCGCATGCGGTGCATACAGCGGCTCACAGCACTCCCAGTGGTGAAGATCGGCAGATTTACATAAGCCTACACAGCCGCGGCGGCCTGTTTTTCCCTGGCTCTGCGCGCACAGCAGCATCCACCAGCAGTTTTCTTCCTCATTCCAGAACACGTATGGATCGCGCCAGTCGGTCGGCAGATAGATCGTTTCGTCCGGTCCGAATGTTTCTTCTTCGTGTTTCGTCCAACTGTCCAGATCACGGCTTGTCGCGTGGCAGACGTACTGCCGCTGCGGATTCTGTTCAAAGACGCAGTAATATAAATGGTAAATCCCATCTGCCTTGATGACAGATCCCGTTCCTCCCAGAATCCCAATCGCCGTCTCCGGCCCGTAATGCACCATATCTTTTGTGTTTAGCAGATGCCAGCCGTCTTTCCTGTCGCTGCCGAAATATGGATTCCAGTTTTTCAGATAAAAAAGGTGGAATTTCCCATCTTCATAATAAGGAATCACATCGCCGACACGGGCATGCTGCGGGGTATAAAATAACTGCATATTTTTTTCTTCTCCTTTCCGTTTTTCTGCGGTTTTTCCCGCTTTTTCGTACTCTTTTTCCGATGCTTTTATTATACTTTTTCCCCTGTAAAATTACAATTAAAATCAGGTATATTTGCCCCGATTTCCGGCAATACTTTTTCATGAAACCACCAAAGAAAGCAAGAAAGGAAGATGCACGATGAGTGGAGATGCAGAGCTTTTAAACTTTATTTACCAGAACTCCCAGATGGGTGTCGACACGATCCGGCAGCTCATTGGAGTCGTTGAGGACAAAGACTTAAAAGAACATCTGAAAACCCAGTTTCAGGGCTATGAGGAATTTCATCAGGCGGCAAAGGAGCTGCTGAATGAACACGGCTACGATGAAAAAGGCCTTGGCATAATGGAAAAAGCACGCACGTATTTTATGATAAACCTGCAGACTATGACGGATCCGTCCGTCTCACACATTGCCAGCATGCTGATTACCGGAAGCAGCATGGGCATCGTCGAGGCAATCCAGAAGTACCGCCAGTATGAGGACGCGGATCCCAAAATCCGGGATCTGATGGATAAGCTGCGAAAATTTGAAGAATACAACATGGAAAAGTTAAAAGATTTCTTATGAAAATCATATTCAGCCAAACTACCCGCATCTGCAGATCCTGCGAGTGGCAGCTTCTTTCGGATGCAAAGGAATCGAGAAACGATCCGGTACCGGCACAAAACAGTGCCGCACCGGATTTTGAGTTGTTTTGACCGTTTTACAAACTTTACATACATTTAACACAAAACTGTTTTTAGATGTGTTATCTTCTAAATGTAGGTTTTTTCTCGAGTAAGACCTGCAAAACGTGTATCTATTGTTAAAACCACGAAAAGAAAAAGAAAATTACGTAAAGGGAGAAATTATGGACATTTTTGGAGTGTTATCCTTTGTCGGTGGCCTTGCCATGTTCTTATACGGCATGAGTGCCATGGGCGATGGCCTGACCAAACTTTCCGGCGGTAAACTGGAATACCTGCTGGAAAAGCTGACATCAAAGCGGATTATGGCAGTTCTTTTAGGTGCCGGTGTTACCGCAGTTATCCAGTCCTCTTCTGCAACTACTGTTATGGTTGTCGGATTCGTAAACTCCGGCATCATGAAGCTGAACCAGGCAGTCGGCATCATCATGGGCGCCAATATCGGTACCACCATCACTTCCTGGATCTTAAGTCTTACCGGCATTCAGGGCGACAATGTATTCATTAAAATGCTGAACCCGTCGTCCTTTTCCCCCATTCTTGCAATCATCGGCGTTTTTATGCTGATGCTGGCAAAGAGCGATAAAAAGAAAAATGTCGGTACCCTGTTAACCGGTTTTTCCATTCTGATGTTTGGTATGCACACCATGAGCAGCGCTGTATCACCGCTCGCAGATGTACCGGAATTCACGGGACTTCTCGTAAAATTCTCAATTCCGGTGCTCGGTGTTCTTGCCGGAACCATTCTGACCGCCGTGATCCAGAGTTCCTCTGCTTCTGTCGGTATTCTCCAGGCACTCTGCGCAACCGGTTCCGTCAGCTACGCCGTAGCGATCCCTATCATCATGGGACAGAATATCGGTACATGTATCACCGCATTGCTCTCCTCCATCGGTACAAGCCGCAATGCACGCCGTACCGCAATGGTTCACCTTTATTTTAACATTATCGGTACTGTTCTTTTCCTGGTTCTCTTCTATGGAATCAATGCCTTTGTACATTTTCCATTCCTGGAAACCTCGGCAAATGCAGCCGGCATCGCAATCGTTCACTCCGGCTTCAATATTTTCGCAACACTGATCCTGTTCCCGTTTGCAGACGGACTGGTCAAACTTGCGAAACTGACCATTCCGGACGGACCGGAAGAAAAAGCAGACGAAGCTGTTCAGATGCTCGATACCCGTTTCCTCGACAGCCCGGCTTTTGCTCTGCAGCAGTGTAAAGTTGCAGCCGCAAAAATGGCAGAACTGACCGAAACCGGCCTTGTTACTTCTGTTGACCTGATGGCCTCCTACAACGAGGCGGATGCGGAAAATGTAGATATTCTTGAGAAAAAGGTGGATCATTTTGAAGATGCCCTCGGCACATATCTGGTGAAGCTTTCCAGTGAAAAGCTTTCCCCGAAGGACAGCCAGACACTTTCCATGATTCTGCACTGCATCGGCGATTTCGAACGAATTTCCGATCACACCGTCAACATCATGAAAGCAGCAAGAGAAATGCATGACAAGAACCTGCAGTTCTCCGCTGACGGAGCCGCAGAGCTTGCTGTTTATGGCAAGGCAGTCAAAGATATCGTCAGCCTGACCTTCTCCGTTTTCAATAATGAAGATGTGAAAAAAGCAAATGAAGTAGAACCGCTCGAGCAGGTGATTGACAACCTGAATTCCAGCCTGAAGAACCACCACATCGAACGGCTCCAGAGTGGAAAATGCACGATCGAGCTTGGCTTTATCCTTTCCGATGTTATGACCGACTTTGAACGGATTTCCGACCACTGCTCCAACATCGCCGTCTGCGTCAGCCAGATCCACAGCGGATCCTTCGATACACATGAGTATCTGCATGCATTAAAGAAAGAAGAAGAATTTGAGACAGAATATAAAGAGCTGAAAAAACAGTATCAGCTGCCAACGCTGAAAGCCTAAAAACAGACTGTACTGTAACCATAAGCTGTACAACCGGGAATTTTTATGGTAAGAATCTTCCCTTCCTTAGGCTGTCACGGTTTTGTTTTATTACCATATCACAGATGCATTACTCAATCTACTATTTTTCTCTGAATTTTTCCAAAAAATACCGACTGTCCATCAATATTGATATATTCTACATTGGCAGTCGGTATTTCTATTTCATTCTATTCTTTTCTTTATACCACCTGATCCTTCGCAATAAATACCGGGAAGGAATCGGTTCCTTTGAGCTGTTTTCCTTCAGATACCGTAACGTATTTATCAGAAACAACGTACTCAATCTCAGCGCCTGCTTCAATCACAGTATCCTGCATCAGAATGCAGTTCTTTACTTTTGCTCCCTTGGCTACCTTGACACCACGGAACAAAATGCTGTTTTCGATTTCGCCTTCGATCACACAGCCGTCTGCTACCATCACGTTTTTCGCTTTTGATCCGTTGATATAACGGGTCGGATTGTCGTCGCGGACTTTGGTATAGATCGGGTTGCCGGAGAAGAGACTATCGAGATTCTCATCTTTTAAGAGCTTCATGTTCTCATCGAAATAGCTCTTCATATCATCAATTCTTGCCTGATAACCGGTAAACTCATATCCCTGAATGTTCAGTTTCTCCGTTTGCGGCGCCAGGACATCACGCTCAAAGAATTTATTTCCAAGGACAAAGCCTTTTTTGATTTCGTCGATCAGAAGCTGACGCTCCATCACGTAGATATTCATCGATACATTCTGTACTCCGTTTTCCTCCGAGTTTACAAAGATCTTGCTGATCTTCTGTCCTGCCATGGAGAAGGTGTAGTGCAGATAATTGGTTTTCTCGTAAGAGCTTCTGACGCCTTCCGGAATCGGCTGCTTGGTATAAGCTGCAGTAACATCTGCGCCGCTTTCGATATGCTGATTCAGCATCTCTTTGAAATCAAAATTGCAGGCAATGTTGGTGTCCGCCATAACAACATATTTTTCTTTCTGCCATTTCAGAAAATCGAGAACATTTGCCAGTGCTTCCACTCTTCCGGAATACACCTGAATTTTCTTCTCGGAATAAGGCGGAACAATGTTTAAGCCGCCTTTTTTTCTGGCGAGATCCCACTCACGTCCGGAGCCGAGATGATCCATCAGCGAATGGTAATTTTTGCGGACGATAATGGATACATTTCCGATTCCGCAGTTTACCATGCTGGATAAAATAAAGTCCACCATGCGGTAACGGCTGGCAAAAGGAATGGAGGCCATCAGACGCTCGTTTACCAGATCCGGTACCTGCTCATCATAACTGTTTGGGAAAATGATGCCCAGTGCATCTGCATTTGCGTTTACCATTCTTCTTCACCATCCTTTACATTTGCATTTACCATTGCATTTGGTCCTACTTTGGCACGCTCACCGATATGGATTCCGGATCCGATGGTGGCAACACCTTTTTCACCGTCATGCGGCATTTCTCCTACCACGGCATTCTGGCCAATCACAACGTTTTCCGCAACGATACAGTGTTTCACGACTGCTCCGGATTCGATCACGGTTCCTCCCATGATAACGGCATCTTCTACTTCTGCGCCCTCTGCAACCTTTACACCGGAGAACAGAATCGAATGTTTGACATGACCTGCAATACGGCAGCCATCGGTGATCATACAGTTTTCCACAACAGCGGTTTCGGTGATCTTATGGCCTGTTTTTCCGCTGTTTCGGCTGTAAATCTTCCAGTTATTGTCAAACAGGTTGATTCCGCTGTGTTCCGGATCGAGGATTTCCATATTTGCCTCCCACAAAGAGGAGATGGTTCCTACATCTTTCCAGTATCCGCTGAAATGATAAGCGTACATATTGCGTCCGTCTTTTAAAAGATTCGGGATGATGTTGTTTCCGAAATCGTTCGAAGAATTCGGGTCTGCCTCGTCCTCAATCAGATATTTTTTCAGGATATCCCAGTTGAAAATGTAGATACCCATGGATGCCAGATTGGATTTCGGCTGTTTTGGTTTTTCCTGGAACTCGGTGATTTTGTCATTTTCATCTGCTACCATAAGTCCGAAACGGGATGCCTCCTCCCACGGCACTTCCATAACCGCAACGCTGAATTCTGCGCCCTTTTCCTTATGGAAGCGGAGGAAATCGCTGTAGTCCTGTTTGCAGATCTGGTCTCCGGAAAGGATGATGACGTACTCCGGATCGTAGCTCTCGATGAATGGAATGTTCTGGTAGATGGCATTTGCAGTTCCTTTATACCAGTCAGAACCTGAGGCTTTCTGATAAGGAGGCAGCACGTGAACACCTCCATGGAGGCGGTCCAGATCCCACGGCTGGCCGTTTCCTATGTACTCATTTAACACCATTGGCTGATACTGTGTCAGAATACCTACGGTATCAATTCCGGAATTTACGCAGTTAGAAAGTGGGAAATCGATGATTCTATATTTTCCGCCAAATGGAACTGCCGGTTTTGCAAGCTTCTCGGTCAGCGCATAAAGGCGAGATCCCTGACCTCCGGCAAGAAGCATTGCTATCATTTCTTTTGCCATAATCTATCCCCCTGTTTTAATAGATGCATTCATTATAACACACTATTTGCTCTATGGACAATCTTTTTGTGCATTTTTCACTATTTTTTATTTTTTTACCGATTTTATTCTGTATTTTTCTCCAGTTTTACAGTTCTTTCGTGAGCTTTTTACATTTTATGCCACCAAGCTGGGCTTGCAGATTGCGGAAATTGCTTATCTCTTGCAGTCACAGCCTTGCTCCTTTGACCGTACAAAAAGCAGCCCCGCAAAGCCTTATGGTAAAGGTCTGCGGGGCTGCTTCTATGTTTTTTTGATTTTTTATGCTTTTGTAACGGTAACTGCCTCTTCGAGATCGAACTGATCACCGTATGGTTTGCAGTCATCATAGGCGAGGGACTGCAGAACAACATTCAGAATGCGGTATGCACAGGTCTGAAGCTGTCCAAGCGGCAGAGTTCCGTCTGCAACAGATGCTACAATTTCCTGACGGTTTCCTTGCTGGCCAGGCATCTGCAGATCGTTTCCTGCAAGAACACACTCTCTTGAAGTGGAATGTCCATATTTCAGGTTATATTTGTAAGCGAACAATCCGCTCATGTCCTCTGAGGTTCCCCAGTCGGTCATGACATAGCCTGCGAAGCCCCACTCATCTCTTGCTGCTGCGGTCAGAAGGTCGTGGCTGTTGGCAGTATGCACACCGTTTACCAGGTTGTAGGAAGACATGATCGTCATCGGCTGTGCTGTCTTGACTGCGATTTCAAAGCCCTTCAGATAGATTTCACGCATTGCGCGCTCGCTGATGTGCTCATTGACGTACATACGGTTATCTTCCTGGTTGTTGGCTGCAAAGTGCTTGATACTGGTTCCGATTCCGGCATGGGACTGGATTCCTCTGGTATCGGCTGCGGCACACATACCTGCCACCAGCGGATCTTCCGAGTAGTACTCGAAATTTCTTCCGCAAAGTGGATTTCTGTGAATATTCATGCCAGGCGCCAGCCATACGGAAATGTGGAATTCTTCCATCTCTTTTCCGACGATATCACCGCATTTCTGGATCAGATCCATGTTCCACGATTGCGCAAGAAGCGCTGCTACCGGGATTGCGGTGCAGTACTGGAAATACTCCGTGCCGCCTTCCGGAACTTCGATTTCATTTTTGTTAAACGCATCTTCCAGAGGATTTCCGGAGGATACCATCTTTCCGTCTGCATCAACGACAAAGTGCGGAATCAGACGAAGACCGGCCGGACCGTCTGCAAGAATCGTATTGTAAATACCTCTGTCCTCCAGAAGAATGGAAGTCGTATCTCCCGCTGCTCCAGGCGCCATATCGGAAGAAGATCCGATAAATCCTTCCTGGCCAAGTCCGTCTGCAGTACCATTGCAAACGGCAGCCATCTCTTCTACGGTCAGCTGCGATACGAGATCTTTTAACGTCGCTTTTCCGCTCTTTACATCTGCCGCGGTCAGCTTCTCTCCCTCATAAGCCGGGAATGCTTCCGGTGTCTCACTGTAGACAACAGTCTCCGTCTTGATGCATTTGCTGCAGATATCGATCTGTTTTGCAGCTGCTTTTTCTTCTGCCTCACCTTCATAGCTGTACGGTGTTACGCCTGCTTTGGAGAGTTCCTGCGGAGCGTCATCTGCCGGGAAGAGATTCTTTCCCTGAACCGTAACAACGGTCTCTTTGAGATTCAGGGCTGCTGCCACTTTCGTTGTTCTGGAGCTGTTACCGACACGGATGTAATACGTTCCTGCTTCGAGTACCCATGCTGCTTTTTTCTCATCGTAGGAAGCCATAGATCTCGTCGGGAAGGAAATGGTAATCGTCTGGGACTCACCCGGCGAGAGCAGATCGGATTTTCCGAAGCCGCCAAGCTCCTGATACGGTTTCTCAATCGTTCCATCCGGTGCGGAATAGTAAACCTGTACGACTTCTTTTCCGGCGAATGTATCACCAATATTCTTTACGGATGCGGTAACGGTAACGTTCTTATCATCTGCCTCCACGTCCCTTACTTCCGTCTCAAAATCAGTATAGCCTTTGCCATAGCCGAAGCAGTAGTTCGGGGTTACGTTGAAGGTATCAAAATAACGGTAGCCGACATAAATGCCGTCGCTGTAATACTCATCGTTGGTGTCACCGTTGTTGTGGCTGAAATTTTTTGAGGACGGATAGTCTTCATAGGAAGCAGCCCATGTATCGGTCAGCTTTCCTGATGGGATGCTCTTTCCGAGAACAACGTCTGCAACGATGTTTCCGGTTGCATTTCCGGCCTGTCCTGCAAGAAGAATTGCATTCAGTCCTTTGATTTTCTTTAACTCTGTGGTGTCTACAAGGTTCGCAATATTCAAAATTAAAACTGTTTTCTCATAATGCTCTGCCAGATAGGCAATGTCAGCGAGCTCGTTTTCGCCGAGCAGATAATCGCATGCTCTGTTATAGCGGTCTGCACCTTCACCGGAGTTTCTTGACAGAACGTAGATAGCGGTATCGGTGTCCTCTTTTTCGGTAATCGCAGGTACGTCAGGCTGCACAAATGCTTCCGAGAACATGACAGCAAAAATCGGAATGTGAAGCTCCTCTGCTTTTTTTGCCAGCTCTGCCTGATATGCAGCCTGCGCATCTGCAAGCACTTTGTCATATTCGTCAAGCCATTTACCGGTCAGAATTTCAAAGCCGGCCTCTTTTAAGCCCTGTTCGATCGTAACAACCGTTCTTGTGTTAACGTCTCCGGAACCGGTACCCCCTTTTACCGTGTGGCGGACGCCGTTACCATAAACTGCGACTTTTCCTGCACCGGCAAGCGGCAAGGTTCCGTCGTTTTCAAGAAGTGTCATGCACTCACCGGCCAGTTCACGTACCAGCGCGGAATGTTCTTTTTCTCTAGCAGATACTTCTCCTGTTTTTGATGCATAAAATGTTGCCATAATTCTAATACCTCCCAATAATAAATTCACATATAGCGCTTTTATTGTAACGCATTTTTCGTCATTATGCAAAAGTTTTTTCACCCGTTTTCTCATATTTTATTTGTATTTTGTGCATTTTCTCTTATTATCCGACTTTTCTGTCTTTTTTTCGCTCATTGATTTCTTTTTTTATTTTTTATATTGATGCTTTTATTCTATTGATTTTTCTGTAAACGATACGCTTTTTCCACCTTTTTTCGTCTTCTTTCACAAAATTCGTTGACGCGTTTGATTTTGGCAGTATAATGGAATCACAGATCAATTTTAGGAGGCCCCAATTATGTTAAAACAACTTTCTATTTTCGCAGAAAATAAAAAAGGCACGATGCAGCAGATCACACAGATTCTGTTTGAAAATGACGTCAACATTTTAGGTTCCGTCAACAATGACAGCGCAGAGTACGGCATTGTCCGCATGGTCGTTTCCGATCCGGATAAAGCAGAGCAGGCGCTTCAGGCTGCCGGTTACATGACACGCCAGACGGATGTACTCGGTGTCGAGGTAGTTGATCAGCCGGGTAACTTAAATTCCCTTCTGAAAACACTGCTTGAGACAAATATCGACATCGACTATATCTATCTCTCTTTCAACCGCGAGTCCGGCTGCCCGATCATGGTGTTCCATGTACCGGATGTGTACGAGACAGAAGCAAGCTTAAAGAGCAAAGGATATACCGTTCTCTAGAGCATGTTTGAAAAACACGAAAAAAGACATCTAACGAAGTGATTTTTCACCTCTGCAGATGTCTTTTTCTATATCATCTATTCTTTTTCTTCATCCTCAAACAGATGATCCCGCGTAATGTTTTTTGCCCACAGTCCGCTCTTATACCGTTTCAGAACCCACGGCCATTTTACAAACTCATCTGTACACAACAGGAAATAAACCACAAGGACAGGAAGCTTGAAGACAAACGCTGCAATAAATCCAAGCGGCACCGCGTAGCACCACATATCAATCGTATCGCAGACCAGTCCGAACTTTGTGTCACCTCCGGCACGGAATACTCCGGCAATCAGCGTTGTATTGACGGCAGTCCCCATAATATAATAGGTGTTAATCAGCAGCATATATTTCAGATAATGCATCGCGGTCTCATTTAAAGAAGCAAACTTCAGTACAAACGGCGTGATACCCAGTACAACCAGTCCGCCCACAGCTCCGGTAACAACCGTCAGCTTCAGCAGTTTAGACGCATATTCCTTCGCCTTTTCCAGATTTCCTTCTCCCATAACATTTCCAAGCAGAATACCGCCCGCACTTGCCACACCAAAGCACAGCACAGTTCCGATATTTCTTACAACGACAACGAGCGAGTTTGCCGCTACCGCATCGCTTCCCAGATGGCCCAGGATCACAGAATACATCGAAAATGCAACGCCCCAGGAAAGATCATTTCCAAGCGCCGGAAGTGACAGCTTCACAAAATCGGAAAACAGCATCTTGTTGCGGATGAACATGTACCGCAGATCGAGCTTGATATCCTTACTCATGATCGACACAATCACGCAGCCGATCAGTTCAATGACACGCGACATCGCCGTTGCGATTGCAACACCGGTTGCTCCAAGCTTCGGAAATCCGAAGAGGCCAAAAATGAAGCATGCGTTGAAAAATACGTTCAGTGCGAATGCCATCATATTCATCGCCATGCTGATCGTCACACGGCCGAGGCTTCGAAGCACCGCAAGATAGATCTCCGTAATGCCCCAGCACAGGTAGGTCACACCCATGACGCGCAGATACGAAGCACCGATCCGGATCAGTTCCGCATTATCTGTAAACAGACGCATCATCATCTGTGGCATGGTAAAAGCAATTCCTGCCACAACGACGGAGATGATGACGGAGAATCGAAGTGCGATTCCCTCGACAGTCTGAATTGCTCGCATATTGCCTTTTCCAAAGTACTGGGCACACAGAAGTGTTGCTCCTGTTCCCAGTCCGTAATAAACCATAAATAATACATTTGCATAGTTGGATGCCAGGGATACCGCGGAAATAGCGGACTGTCCCACGTAGTTCAGCATCACGACATCGGCAGAGTTGACTGCCGCGCTTAAAAGATTCTGAATCACAATCGGCAGAACCAGCTTAAAAATCTGGCTGTAAAAGCCCTGCTCTTTTGTTGTTGCCCTCATGTTTCTTCTCCATTTCTCTTTTTTATTTGTCTTCTTTCTTTTCCTGTTTTGCCTTCACATACGGGTATCGGACCTGCGTGTAAACAAACATCACCAGAATATAGATGCCGCATGCGATCGCCGCGGGAACCGTAAGATCCGACAGATTGACATACGAGGTTCCGATCATCAGAATGCCGATGAAAAACAGCAGAATGTGAAGTGTCCGCTTTTTCATACAAAACGCAGATTTCTGATACTCTTCCGGGAAGATATCCGGCAGACGCCAGCAGGCCAGGAGTACCATAAATTCCGTCACCATATCGGTTCCGACACCCATGTTGGAAATCAATGTCAGATCCATTCCCGTAAGGATCGGAATGGCGCCCATCAGGAAAAAGACCATCAGAAGGATCGCCGGAACACCGTTTCTATTCTCCTCCGCGGTTTTTTCCGGCAGCCAGCCCTGTTTTGCGGCAGCCTGCAGTCCTCTTGTCACCCAGCTCAAGGTTCCGTTCAGGGTGGTAAGCAGCGCAAATACGGCACCACCGAACACGAAGAACAGGTACAGCCAGGTTGGAAAAATCTCCTGTGCGACAAGCGTCAGATTCTGAAATGCGACCGTTTCGACCGGAAGCACGCCGCCTGCCACGATACCGATCAGCACGTAGAATACAGCAACGATACTCGTGGAAAGCACGATAACCTTTGGAATCGTGCGGGACGGCTCCACGATATCATCTCCGTTCTCCGCAACGAATTTTGCGCCTCCGCACGCAAAACTTAAAAGCGCTACGCCTGTGAAAAAGTTCTTCGGACCGTTCGGCATCAGGTTGGATACCGTCGGTGTCAGGGCATCCCAGCTCACCTTGGGCAGACCGAACACAATAAATAAGAACAGGCTCAAAAGCAGCAGCACAACCATGCCCTTTTGCACCAGTGCGCTCGATTTCAGTCCGATAAGATTGATGGCGGTGCAGATAACAAGTGCTGCCATTGCGACAGCCGACTCGCCAAACAGCGGAAAAATCGAGCAGAAATAGCTTGCAAAGCCTTTCGCGTACGTTGCGATCAGAACCTGGCTTAAGACAAACATCGCAATGTACATAAAGCCGGCTTTTTCACCCATCAATCGTCGGATGTAAGTAAAGCCGGCGCCTGATGACGGGATTGCGGACGTCAGGATGATGAACGGTACACAGGTGATAATGGCAAGCACGGCACCTAAAATAAACGCTGCGGCAATGCCGTGTCCTGTCAGACCGATGACGATTCCCGTCAGTACCATGATGCCTGAACCGATGATCTGTCCGATCGCAAGTCCCATACAGTCAGAAATATTCAATTTTTTATGACCTTCCCCCATACATTTTCCTCCCTTTTTCTCCCAATGTACTCTCGTTTCTGTTGGCGGATCCCAACAGAAATGCATAAAATCCTATTTTTTTATTCTACTGAAATCTCATCGTTTGTCAATTTGCAAAATGCGCAAGGTTTAACGCTTTACCTGTACAGAATAGACAAATATTATAATTGAACTTATTTTTCTTCTATTTTGAACTTTTCAATATTTTTTACAAATTTCAGCTTTTCTATTGAACTTTCTTTCCACTCATGCTACAATAAGCACAGTTTTGAACTTTCTTTATTTTGCATTCTATTTTAAGGAGATTTTCTATGACAAATGAAACCTTTTCCGACCGTCTGAAACTGGCCATGCAGGCGAAACAGTTCAAGCAGGTCGATTTGATCCGAGCGGCCCAGCGGCGCGGTGTGAAGCTTGGAAAAAGCCATGTCAGCCAGTATGTCAGCGGAAAAACGGTTCCGCGCTCCGACATTCTTCACTTTCTGGCCGATGTGCTCCAGGTCGATCCCGACTGGCTGCTTGCAAAAGATTCCACAGTAAACTATACGGCAGATACGGTTTCCGATCCGGCAGAATCCTTTTCTGATCCATCTGCCGCTTCCCTTTCCCAGACAAAAACAGGAGGTTCCCCTATGCGAGAATTTAAAAAATCATCGAAACTCGACAATGTCTTATATGATGTCCGCGGACCTGTCGTAGAAGAAGCAAACCGTATGGAAGCGTGCGGCACACAGGTTCTGAAACTGAACATTGGAAATCCGGCTCCATTTGGCTTCCGTACTCCTGATGAGGTCATCTACGACATGAGCCATCAGCTTACCGACTGCGAGGGTTACTCTCCTTCCCAGGGTCTCTTCTCTGCACGAAAAGCGATCATGCAGTATGCGCAGTTAAAGAAACTGCCAAATGTTTCTATCGATGATATCTACACCGGAAACGGCGTCAGTGAGCTGATCAACCTCTGTATGTCCGCTCTTCTGGATGACGGGGATGAAATCCTCATCCCATCCCCGGATTACCCTCTCTGGACTGCCTGCGCAACGCTGGCCGGCGGAAAAGCCGTCCACTACATCTGCGACGAACAGTCCGAATGGTATCCGGACATTGATGATATGCGAAAGAAGATCACCGACCGCACAAAAGCGATTGTTATCATCAATCCGAATAACCCGACCGGTGCACTCTATCCGAAAGAGGTACTGCAGCAGATTGTCGAGCTTGCCAGAGAACATCAGCTGATCATCTTTTCCGATGAAATTTATGACCGGCTCGTCATGGACGGTCTTGAGCATGTTTCCATTGCATCCCTCGCACCGGATCTGTTCTGTGTCACCTTCAGTGGTCTTTCCAAATCACACATGATCGCAGGCTTCCGTATCGGCTGGATGATCTTAAGTGGAAATAAAGCTATCGCAAAGGACTATATTGAAGGGCTCAAAATGCTCTCCAACATGCGTCTCTGCTCCAATGTTCCGGCACAGTCCGTTGTCCAGACCGCTCTTGGCGGCCACCAGAGTGTCAACGACTACATCATTCCGGGCGGACGAATTTACGAGCAGCGTGAATACGTTTACAAAGCATTCTGCGATATTCCGGGTATCACCGCAGTCAAACCAAAAGCTGCGTTCTACATGTTCCCGAAAATTGACACGAAAAAGTTCAATATCACAAACGACGAAAAATTTGCTCTCGATCTGCTGCGCGACAAAAAACTTCTGATCGTCCACGGCGGCGGCTTCAACTGGGGACAGCCGGATCACTTCCGCGTTGTTTACCTGCCGAGAATTGAAGTTTTAAAGGATGCAGTTGGAAAGATCACCGACTTCCTCTCTTATTATCATCAGTAAAATTCTGATCACTTTTTTCACAGAGCTCCACCGGAAATACCACCTTTTTTTTCCGGCGGAGCTTTTTTCCTTTACCGGATTCTTTCCTGCTGCATTACACTTTACCGGTACCCGGCAAACAACAGGTAACTTTTCGTTACAGTTCACTCAGCAGTGAAACACTTGCTGTTTCGCTGCGTAAGAAAGTGATTCAGGCGTGAGCAGCCCTCCTTTTGCGAAGCAAAACTTTAAATGAGGGCTGCGAATGTTACAGTTCGCTGGGAACCAGTGAACTGTAACAACTTTTCTGTTCCACGGCTTAATTTCGATTGCGGCTCCTGTTCCTTTATGTTATAATTTTTTTAAATCAAGCCACAACCGTTCTTTTGAGTTCTGTTCTCGCTGTATCGCTTCTTGGCGGATGCCGCGCCTCCGACAAACCCGTTACGCTGACCGTATGGACGTATTACAACGGAGATCAGTTAGCTTCCTTTGAACGTCTTGTTGAGGAATTCAATACAACGATCGGAAAAAAAGAGCATATTACGGTCGAAGCCTCCAGTCAGGGCAGCATCAATGACCTGGAAAAAAATGTTCTCGATGCCGCCAAAGGAAGGGTTGGTGCCCTTGCCATGCCAAATATTTTTTCCGCCTACGCCGATACCGCCTATACGCTTGAGCAGATGGGACAGGTCGTTGATCTTTCCCCTTATCTTACAGAGAAAGAAAAGGCTGCCTATCTTCCCAATTACCTGGAAGAAGGTGACTTTTCCGATGACGGCAGTATCCATATTATTCTGACAACCTCCACAAAATTCCTGCGTATCATGGAAATGGCAAGTATTGAACTGGGTGGCTATGAGATGCGTTTTGATCTCAACACGGTCTATGTCACAAAGAACTTTTTTCCCATGCTCAACCTTCCATCTGAAGATGTCTCCGGGCTTTCCACCCGGTATTTCCGGCGATGAATTTAATCTTCTGTTCTACGGCTACCAGTCGCAGGAAGAAATTCGGGCACTTCTGCAGAATCTTTCCCTTGCGGTTTCAAATACAGCTCTGGAGCTGCCAAGTGGTCGTAAACTGCCCCTTCGCCTTTCCGGCGGAGTTTCCTGGTATCCGGAAAACAGTACGGATCTGCCTACTCTGAAAAAATATGCGGATTTCGCAATGTACCAGGTAAAGAAAGCAGAAAAAGGATACATTACCGAATTCGATCTGGAGCTTTTTACGAAAAACGCAAAGGAAACCGAGATGCGCCGCCTGTTCCATAAAATGTTGAATGAAGAGCTGTTTACGTATTACTTCCAGCCAATTGTTTCCGCTGCGGACGGCAGTATCTACGCCTACGAGGCGCTGATGCGCGGAAATCTCCCGGCACTTACTCGTCCGGATCAGATCCTGCAGCTGGCTCACGAGGAAGAGTGCCTGCATGAAATAGAACGTCTGACTATGTTTCTCTCTGCAAAATCCTATGCCACATTCCTCTCCACCCATCAGATACGCGGTGATGAGCTTCTCTTTGTCAATTCGATTGCAAGCCAATACATGAATCACGATGAGTCAGTGGCTTACGTCGAACAATACAGCTTTCTTCAGGATCGGATTGTCATCGAGATCACAGAGGAGGATTCACCGGATCTTACAGCTCTGTTGAAAAAACGTGAGATGCCGGGATTTTCCGGTGTATTTGCCCTGGATGACTACGGCAGCGGCTACAGCAATGAAAAAACGCTTCTGGAGCTTGCACCGGCGTATATCAAGTTGGATCTTTCCATCATCCGCGATATCGACTCCGATCCGGACAAGCAGCAGATCGTAGAAAATATTGTTTCCTATGCACATCAAAGAGGCATGAAAATCATTGCCGAGGGTCTGGAAACTCCAGCTGAACTTTTGAAGGTACTGGAACTGGATGTTGATCTCCTGCAGGGCTATTTTCTTGCAAAACCGTCCGCTGTTCCGAAACCTGTCAGTGCAGAATCCGTTGCTGTCATAGAACACTTCCGGAAGCATCTTGCGTAATTCCACCTCTTCCTGCAGCATCCTTTCAAATCACAGCATCTATGTCTGATCTGCTGCTTCGAAACAGGTACCGGTCAGCGACCCGGAGCGTATCTGAGCAATCATCCCTCAAAAAACACCCATAGCAAACCCTGCAAAAGCAGGGTTTTGTCTCCACTCTGAAGGATCCTGCCTGACAGGATCCTTTTTTATACTTTTTTCATATTTTTCTCCTGTTCGTTCCTCCGCTTCTGTGCTATGATACCTTACAGCAATGACAACCCGTCCATCGAAAGGAGTTTTTCTATGTGTACAGCAGCAACCTATCAAACACGCGACTTTTATATGGGCCGCACACTCGATTATGAATTTTCCTATGGCGACCAGATCACCGTTACACCTCGCAATTATCCGTTTTCCTTTCTTCATATGCCGTCCCTTTCCCATCACTATGCAATGATCGGCATGGCGTGTGTGATGGATGATTACCCGCTCTATTATGAGGCGTTCAATGAAAAGGGGCTTGGTATCGCCGGCCTTAATTTTGTAGGAAATGCCGTTTATTTCGATCCGAAACCGGAGAAAGACAATATCGCGCAGTTCGAGCTGATCCCGTGGATTCTCGGTACATGTGCTTCGCTTGCGGAAGCAAAAGAATCCCTCTCCCGTATCAATCTCATCAGCACACCTTTTAAAAAGAATCTTCCGCTCGCACAGCTTCACTGGATCATCGCAGATGCATCGGGTGCCATCACCGTGGAATCCACGGCGGACGGTCTGCATGTCTACGACAATCCGGTCGGCGTTCTGACAAACAATCCGCCGTTTCCAATGCAGATGTTCTCACTGAACAATTACCTGCATCTGTCACCGAAACAGCCGGCCAACACGTTTTCCAACCAACTCGATCTTTCTACGTACAGCCGTGGCATGGGCGGTCTTGGACTGCCGGGCGACCTCTCGTCTGCTTCCCGCTTTGCACGCGTAGCGTTTGTAAAGCAGAACTCGATCTCTGGAAACAGCGAAACGGAGAGTGTCAGCCAGTTTTTCCATATTTTAAATTCTGTTGACCAGCAGAGAGGATGCTGCGAGGTGGCGGACGGAAAGTATGAGATCACGCTCTATACTTCCTGCTGCAATGCGACGCAGGGAATTTACTATTATACGACGTATGACAATCATCAGATTTCTGCGGTTGATATGCACCGCGAGAATCTTGATGGCGAAACGCTTCGCTGCTTTGCGCCGGTGACGGGCGAGCAGATTCATATGCAGAATTAGAAAAATCCGGTACAGAAATCTTTGAGGACCCCTCAAAAAAGATTCTGTATCGGATTTTTTCTACATCTCATCACACATTGTAAAACAGACGTCGCACCGGCTTCTGGTGCGGCATTTTTCAAAATACAGCTCCTCGAGCGGAATCCATTTCTTCTGAAATTCCACCGCCTTTTCACTCCCGTTCCGCTTTTCAATTCTCTGGATCTGCTCGATCGGATCGATCGTGAGGAAGACCTTCGGATCGTAGTATGCTTCCAGCCGTTCATGGCAGGAGCATTTTTCCAACTGCCGGGATCTGGCCGATGAAGAACGGCAGGATCAGGCCGATCGCAAAGAGCATGCCGGAAAGGGTTACTTTTTTTACTTTTTCCATCTTGAAAGTCCTCCCTTATGTTTCCTTCTGGAATCAGTGTATCATTCAAGTACACTTTAAAGTCAAGACCTTTTCTGCATTTTTTCTCTATTTTTCCCACTATTTTAGTATATTTTTTATTTCCGTGCTTCTCGGTGTCTGACTGCACTTTCTGTAGGAACTTTTTCTGTCGTTTTCCATGATTTTGTGGTACACTTTTGGATATTGGGAAATGCAGTCATTTTCTGCAGTTCCCTGACTATTTTTCGAAAGGATTTTATCATCATGCAGTTTTATCTCGCCCCGATGGAAGGGCTGACCGGGTATGTGTACCGGAATGCTTACCACAAATATTTTCCGGCGGCGGACCGTTATTTCACGCCGTTTATTACAAATAAAAAAATGAGTTCCCGCGAACGGAACGATATTCTCCCGGAGCACAACGAAGGAATGACGGTGATTCCGCAGATTCTCACTAATCAGGCGGAGGATTTTCTGTCCCTGACAAAGGAACTGAGGGAGTACGGTTACGATACCGTCAATCTGAACCTCGGATGCCCGTCCGGCACGGTTGTCGCCAAGCGGCGCGGCTCCGGGCTGCTCGCGTGGCCGAATACGCTCGACGCGTTTCTCGATGAGATTTTTTCGTCGTGCGACTGCCGCATCTCGATCAAAACGCGGCTTGGCACAACGGATACCGACGAGTGGGAGGATCTGCTTACGGTTTACGACAAATATCCGCTCGAGGAACTGATCATTCATCCGCGGATTCAGAAAGATTTCTATAAATTTACGCCGCGCATGGAGTGCTACCGGACAGCGTATGAGACGAGCCGCTGCTCGCTCTGCTACAACGGTGACATTTTCTCACCCGATGATTTTCAGAATCTCTGCCGTGAGTTTCCGGACACGGAGAAAGTGATGCTCGGACGCGGGGTACTGCAGAATCCGTGGCTGATTGGGATGCTGCGCAGTGCAGATCCGGCAGGCGGCGAAGCCTCTGCTCCCGATAAAGAGCTGCTGCACGCGTTCTGTGAGGATCTCTGCGCCGGTTATGCGTGTGTGATTTCCGGGGATAAAAATGTGCTGTTCAAATTAAAAGCACTGTGGATTTATCTTGGAATGTCGTTTACCAATCCGCAGAAATATCTGAAAAAGATTAAAAAGGCGAACCGGCTTGCCGAGTATGAAGAGGCGGTCGATGCACTGTTCCGGGAACAGGAGCTGATTCTTTAATTTCGAAGTCCATTAGTATCTTTTGGAAACCATGTCACTTTCAGGTACGCACTTGTCTTTTCTGCAAAATCCGGTACGATAGAAACAGGATACAACGACTTATTTCTATTTTGTTTTTGGGAGGATTTTTACCATGATCGATTTACACAAGGAAGACGAAAAGCTTTTTGCTCTTGTCGGCGCATGCCAGCGTGATGTCCTTCTTCGTTCCTCCCCACTCGAGAAACTCCTCTAACTTTTTCACACTATTTCCTCCTTGTATACCTATAGGGGTATTGGTTGTCAAGAGGAGTTTTTCAAAATCAGAAAAACAAAAAGAACTTCCGACGAAGCATCTTTTTTCTGCTCCTGCCGGAAGTTCTCTTTTCATCTTATCTTCTTATTTTTATTTCATATTTGCAAACCGCTCCACAGCCTTCGTAAACTGTGCAATCGTCTGATCCGCATCTCCGTGCTCGATGCCGTCGCGCACGCAGTGCTGGATATGGCCCTCGAGGACAACTTGTCCTACTTTATGAAGTGCCGATTTTGCCGCCTTGATCTGCGCCAGGATATCCTCGCACGGCACATCCTCATCCACCCATACGGTCGATCGCCTGCACCTGACCGATGATCTTTTTCAGGCGGCGGTGAAGATTATCTGCATCCATACACTGTTTCATTTTGCATCCTCCTTGTTTCAAATCCGTCATCGCATCGGCTGCGTTACAAAGTGCAGTGGTCTTCCTCTTCTGTTTCCTCTGCAATCAGATTCCGGATATTCTGCATACGGTTATCCAGCTCCGCGCTCTGTCTTGCGCAGTCGTAGAGTTCATCCTGCAGATATTTGACATGATTTTCGGGAATATTTTTCTTGTAGCGCATCTTGTGCTCCAGACTCGCCCAGAAATCCATCGCGATCGTACGGAACTGTACTTCCACGTAAACCAGTTTCTTTGTATCCTGTAAAAAGATCGGCACCTGAACGATCAGATGAAGACTGCGGTAGCCGCTCTCCTTCGGATGCTGAATATAGTCCTTCCGCTCAATCAGCGTAATGTCATCCTGTTTCAGAAAACTGTCTGCCAGCTTATAAATATCGCTTGGAAAAGAACAGATCACGCGCACACCGGCGATATCGCGGATATTTTCCTCGATAGACTCCAGTGTGACCGGGATGTCTTTCACGCGGATTTTCCGCATAATGCTCTCATACGATTTGACCCTTGTTTTGATTCCTTCGATCGGGTTCTGGTCATAGGAAAGCGAGTATTCCTGATTCAGCACCCGGAACTTTGTCTCGATTTCCATAATGGCGCACTGATAATACGACATCAGAAGCTCGAACGGCTTTTTGTTCTTCTGCATCATCTGAATAAACTCGTCCGATAAAAGATTCTGCTTTACAAACTCATCCCGTTTTGTCTCGATCAGATTTTTTCCCTGTTTTCTAATTTCCTCCAGTACTTCGAGGTTTTTCATCATCCGTTTTTTCGTCCTCCCAAAACTGCGTTCTCTGTCCTTTATGCTATCATTTTAGGCCTGTAAAGTCAAATTTTTTCTTCTTTTACTCTACCTTCAGCATCCGGTAGCCAACCCCGATATGCGTCTGGATATACTGCGTCTGCTCTCCGTTCTTTTCCAGCTTTTTCCGAAGCGTCGCCATGAAAACACGGAGAGAAGCGATATCGTTCTCCCAGCTGCTTCCCCAGATTTTCTGTGTGATAAACGTATGCGTCAGCACCTTCCCTGCATTCTGCGACAGCAGGCAGAGCAGCTTGTATTCGATTGGTGTCAGATGAAGTTCCTCTCCGTCAAGATATGCGCACCCCGCTGCGTACTCGATCCGCAGTGCGCCGTTTTCAAAGACAGCCGACTGGACTCCATTTTCTGCCTGCATCTGGGACAGACGGCGCTGTGTGACTCGAAGGCGGGCCAGCAGTTCCTCCACAGAAAACGGTTTCGTCAGATAATCATCCGCTCCTGCGTCCAATGCCTCGATTTTATCGCTGTCCTCACTTCTTGCACTGATTACGATAATCGGCATATTCGACCAGCTTCGAATCTTTTCAATCACCTCTACGCCATCAATATCCGGCAGGCCAAGGTCGAGCAGAACAATGTCGGGATTATGTGTGGATGCCTCCATAATGGCACCCGCACCGTTCTTTGCAGAAATATACTTATAATCGTGTGTTTTTAACGTCGTAGTAATCAGGTTGTGAACCGGCGTATCATCTTCCACAACCAGAATTAATGTCTTATTCATTCAAATTCACCTCACTGAGCGGCAGGTTAAACCAAAAGCAGCAGCCCTGTGGATCGCAGTCATAAAGTGCTATCTCCCCGCCGTGCGCATTTACAATCGAACGGCAGAGTGCCAGTCCAAGGCCAAGGCTTCTGCGGCTGTCGCTTACTTTATTTTTCCCGGAATAGAACATCTCAAACACATGCTCTCTGGACTCTTTTGGAATCCCGTGTCCGTTGTCCTCCACCGCGATCCAGACATTTTTCTCCTCTTTTCCGGCTGTCGAGAACCCACTGAATGATTTCCTGTTCCCTTGGGTCAAAGATTTTTTCCGTCTTTCCTCCTGTCTGCGCGCTGTAAAGTGTTCCGCGGACAATTCTGCTCTCCTGTGCCCCTGCCGGTGCGGCCGTCAGATCCCTTCCCAGCAGTTTTACAAGCTTTGTCGCTGTAATATCAAAAATCTCCGACGCATCCTCTGCCTTCTGCAGAAGCTGGCTGGTATTGAAAAGAATTTTCGTCAGGAACGCATCCCGCGCAGACAGCTTTGCATTCTCTTTTAATTTTGATGCAAGCGTACCTGTCAGAATGGAAATGCCCAGCATGATGGCAAAGGTCACCGGATAACCGGAACCGTACGCGTACAGTGTCAGACGCGGTTCTGTCAGGAAGTAGTTAAACAGCACTACACTGATCACAGAACTGATTACGCTGCAGGTATAACCGCTGGTCAGAATGGACGTCATCATAACGCCGACCAGATATATGGTAATGATATTGGAATCCGGAATGATATGGATTTCCAAATCCGGCACCAGATCGGTCAGCCGTTCGGTCCATCCCCTTCTCTTTCGAAAAAATCCTTGATCCATCATGCTTTTTCCAATGACAATCCGCGTTACTTCGGAAATTCTCGCATATTCTGCAATCTGCAGGGCAATGTCCTCGCTGTGCGTCGTTACAATCTCCGCCCCGCTCTGTCCTGCCAGGCGGATATGCTTCTGCAGCCTTGCCTGATCCTCCGGCGTTTTCTCTGCCGGTTCCGCGGTCTGCACATACAGTGCTGTAAAATTAGCACCAAATGCCCGGGCCATCTGTGCCGCAGTCCGGATAATTTTTTCATTGGACGGCGAAAATGACAGACAGACCAGAATATGTTCTTTTCTCTCTGTTTTCTGTTTTTCTTTTTCCAAATGCTTCACCTCGCTTCCAATTGTAGACATAAACAATCAAAAAGGACACCTTTTATTGTATAATTATGTTACCCCACAAACATACGAAAGAAGGTGTCCTTAATGAAAAATTAGCATTGAAGAAACTGCTAACTTATATGAAAAGTGTATACAAAATTCCACAAAAAATCAAGGGTTTATCCGATGAAAGAAAAAGAAAATCCATCCCGTTGTTTAATATTGTTATGCCAGTGCTGATTTTCCTGATGCTTCAGTATGAAGGTTTTCACACCATTTTTTCAGCGCCGGAAAGCATGGAGAAACGACTGAAAAACTGTATCCGTGGAAAAATCCCAAGAGTTGATGCAGTCAGGGATCTTCTTTCCCGGATTGATCCAAAAGAAATCGAGGAAATTCACGCGCAGACGATTGATGTTCTGAAACGCAACCGCGTATTTCGGGAAGGAACCATAGGCGGATATGTTGCGGCAGGTATTGATGGGGTGGAATTATTCAGCAGTACAAAAAAGTCCTGTCCAGACTGCCTGAGCCGGAAGAACGGGACGGGGAAGACAGAATACTTTCATCGAAGTGTGGTATGTATGACGGTAGGAAAATCGCCGCATGTGATCTTTGGGCAGGAAATGCTGAAACCCAGAGATGGTTCAGAAAAAGATGAAGGGGGACTGACAGGAGCGAAAAGGCTCATCCGGCATTTAAAGAAAAGGCATAGTCCTTTCGCAGATGTGATTGTGGCGGATGCACTGTACCTGAATGCCCCGTTTATCAATACTTTGAAGGAATGCGGTTTAGAAACGGTAATCCGTCTGAAAGATGAAAGAAGGCTTCTGTTTCAGGATGCGGAAAGCATGTTTCAGCGGGACGAGGGGAGAAAAAGGAGCTTCAGGAAGGGAAAAAAGAGTATTGAAGTCTGGGATCTTTCCGGATTTGAGATAGACCTTACCTGGACGATATCTTAAGCGGACTGAAATACGAGGACGGCCACTACGATCTCGTGAGTCTTTCCGACAAGGATTATCAGAAAAAACTGGATGTCCAGATTGCCTACTGGGATAAACTGAAAAATGAAATTCAGAAGGTCAGATCCGGAGAAAACGGAACGGCGGATCTGGTAGACATGAGCGAGACGTATTTCCAGATGGCAGATGAAACGGTTGCCGCAGTCAAAGTTTCCCGTGCCAACCGCCAGCTGGAACAGAAAGCCTACATCGACCTTCACACGGGACTGCCGAACAAGAGCAAGTGCGAAGAGCTGTTCCACAATGTGGAATTCATCAAAACTCCTACCGCCTGTATCGTCTTTGACATGAACAACCTGAAACGCGTCAACGACAGCCTCAGCCACTCCATCGGCGACCAGCTGATTCTGAACTTTGCCCGGCTGCTGCGAAACTCGATTCCCGCGAAGCATTTCGTAGGAAGATACAGCGGCGATGAATTTATGGCGGTCATCTATGATGCAACCCGCGAAAGCATCACAGAAATCCTCACAGAGCTTCAGAACGAAGTCGAACAGTTCAACGGCTACGGAACCCAGTTCCGCATCAGCTATTCCCACGGCTGGGCACTTTCCACCGATTACAACGAATGTACGCTCCGCACGCTGTTTGACAAAGAAGATAAATATATGTATGAAAACAAGCAGCAGAGCAAGCAGGGACGCCAGGACTAAAGAAACGCCGGAACCGGAAATATCTTATCGCCGGTTCTGGCGTTTTTTCTTGCTGTTTCTCTTTTATTTTTTTGCAAACGCTTCTATCTGCGCATATCCCGCTGAAAAATCAATGGGTTCCTCCCGCAGCTTCTTTCTGACCACATCGCGTCCTTCCTGATCTGCCATCACTTTCTGGATTTTATCGGCAAACTGCATCACATCCAGCGGACAGAGATATCCGTTTTCCCCATCCCGGATCTGCTCGCGCATGGACGGAATATCGGAAGCGATGATGACCTTCTGCAGGCTTCTCGCCTCTACAATCGTAATCGGATAGCCTTCGTGACGGGACGGCTGGAGATACAGGTCGCAGGATTTTACGTACGGCGCAGGATTTTCGCGCATTCCGAGAAAAATAATTTCCTGCTCCACCTGATATTCCTTTGCCATGGTCCGCAGCTTGTTCAGATCTCTTCCATCACCGATGATGAACCATTTGAAGCAAAGTCCCCTTTTTTTCAGCTCCGCCGTAATCTGCACCGCAATATCATATCCTTTTTCTTCCGAAGCTCTTCCCACCGTCAGAAATTTCAGCTCTCCTGTGTACTGCGGATCGCTAAGCGGCTCCTCACTCCGTCTCTGCACCTGTTTGATGTCAATGAAATTCAGCAGAACCTCTGTCCGGTCCGCGAGTTCCGGAAAACGGGCAATGACCTGTTTCCGGACAGGCTCGGAAACGCAGTAAATTTTATCATACTCCGGAATAAAGTCCCTGGTCCGGAACAGCCACCAGAGATTTTCTCCGTGGAACCAGACCGCTTTTTTCCGCGCATTCGTCTTTCTGGCTCCGAATGCGGTTGTGAACGCACCGAATCCGAAAAAGTCGAAAACAAGATCGTATTGTTTTGTTTCCGGCTCCACACACTCCAGAATCCGTTCATACAGTTTTCCATACCGTTTCTTTCCATACACGACGCGCATCAGAAATACGCCCATTCCTCTGGCATAGAAAGACCGTTCTGCCGGTGTCTCCCGTTTTCCCACAATCCGTTCCAAAGCCGGATGCGGCTTTTTGTCCCAGATCATCTGGCGCACTTCCACCTCCTTCGGAATCCGCTCCAGCAGAACGCCTCTTTTTTCGACCAGAAGAAGCGTTACATCTTCTTTTTTCTCCACCAGTTTCTGCAGCAGCGCTGCCATGGCAACTTCCGTTCCGCCCATGTCCATGGTACGTCCCAGCACCAGTATTTTACTCATTGCTTACCTCTCATCTGCTTTTTTCTCTGTTCTAACGCCAGTAGGCATCTCCCACATGCGCAGGATGACGCTGATCCTCCGGCGGAAGCTGATGGTAATCGCCGTACAGGGTGTGAAGATACGTCTCGTATCCCGCCGGGGCATTGATCAGATGGCCTTCAAACGGAAGGCGCACGATCTCTTCGATCGCTGTTTTGGGAATCGCGTCCGACTTGCGGTAACCGCCGCACTGGCAGGCCACCCACTTTGAGTCCTCCGCGCGGTACTTTCTGCACTCTTTTTCCATCTCGCGCAGAATCCGCTCTTTTCCATAGCATTTCCGGATCGCCCATTTGCACCATTTTGCGAAGCTTCCTTTGTTTCCTTTTAAGGTCTGGCGGTAGGTGCGGAATGCATTCATCCGCTGGCTTTCCAGAAACAGCAGCTTTTTCCAGTGACGGTCGTACTCCGGTGTATCTTTTTCCGGCAGTCCGTCAAACGGGAAAATGTCGACGAAAAGACCGGTATCCACAGCTCCTGCCACGTGCTCCACAAGACTCGTTCCGGTGTGTACCAGCTTTCCGTATGCCAGTGTGAAACCCTTTGTATTATGAAAATTCATGACGCGGTACGGTGTATCCGTTTCGCTGTTTACAATCTGTTCCAGTTTTTCATAATCCGCTCTCGGCATCCAGACATCCACATCATCATCCCACGGAATGAACCCCTGATGCCGGATCAGCCCAAGCAGCGTTCCATCTGCTGCAAAATAGATCAGGTGATGTTTCCGGCAGACTTCATCCAGATACAGTAATATTCCAAGCGCAATCTCCTGTTTTTCTTTTAATTCTGTAATTTTACGCATAACGGCATTGCCTTTCTGTTTTGTTTTTCCCATCCATTATAAACACTCTGCCGGATTTTTTCAATTTAAAGTTCCTGCCGCTCCGGCGCCCGTCTGAAGATTCCGGTATCCTGCTGATTCAGCTCGTCTTCCATTCCTTTTGAGAAACCACAGATCACAACGGTGTACTCTTTTTCGTCCTCCAGATCGGTTCCATCTTTGGTCAGAAGCACATATGGATAAGGATATCCGTTTCCATTGAGATCACAGCCTTCTTTTGCCATTTCTTTGATCTTTGCACCCGTCAGGGTTGATGTCTGCAGCGTTCCATTGCCAAATCCAAATAAGCAGATACAATACGCTCCAATGAACACATTTCCTTATCTGTTAGATAATTCTTCGCAATGCTGACATCACTTTTTACAATCTTGCCCTCCGGAGCTGCAGCCCATGTAGTTAATCCCATGTGTGGCTTATCTGCATCGGCTCGCTCGTAAATCAACTCCGCTGCTGTATGTCCGTGAACTGCATAGTGCATCTTGTTCTGCACTTTTGCAAAAAATTGCTTTGTTGTTTTCGCTGTTCGGTCATAATCAAGAGCTGTAGCATAGATATCTGTTATCTTCTGATAAAATCTACGCTCAGAGATATGTAAGCAGAAAAAACTGATATAAGATATGTCATTAGTTATCGAGGACGGAGCCCGTTTTGGGGACTCTGTCCTTGTTTGTATTATAATGCAATTTCCAGGCATGTCAAGCAGGCTGTCATCCGATGGAAATACAGTTTTTGATTTTGTGACTTTTCGGAGCTGGCGTTTAAATCCTTCGATGGTGTTTGTCGTATAGATCAGGCGTCGGACTGCTTCTGGATACTCCCGCCGGTGACGATTTTCACCAAATCCACATCTTTATTTTTTTAATAACTTTTTAGTTTTTGATGCTGTAAACTGAATAACCGGTCCTGAGATAATGATCGTTACGATTGTACATATGCCAAACTTTCCCCCCAGCAAAACTCCGGTAAGTACCATAACAATATCCAGTATCATCCGCACTGCTTTTACCTGCCAGCCGTTCTTTTCCGCAAGAGAAAAGGTTAATGCCTCGTAAGAACCACGTCCCAGTGAAGCTGCCGCATAAACTCCTGTTCCGACTGCAAAAAGCATGACTCCCAGCAACATAATCAGTGCATTCACCCACAAATGCGTACTGTACACATGTGCATTTGCAAACAAATCAACACAGAAGCTATACACAAGCTGATAAATAATCGTACCAATATGTATCTGTGATCTGTCATAGAAAAATGAGAACACGATCATAATTATGGCTACAATCAGAGATGCCATGCCTATACTTATATGAAATGTCCTTGAAATCCCCTGCCACAAAACAGCAAGGGTTGCCCCTCCAAATCCCGCATACAATGCAAGGGTAATGCCATATGCTGCTATGATCGAACCAATCACAATGATTATTATTTTTTTCGTCCATTCTGTTTTACTCATTGTTATAGCCTCCTTTTATTTTCATTTGAATTCTTACTACGCATTTTATCTTTATACTATAAATGAGCAAGTTCGTGATTTTGCATAAAAGAAAGACACCTTGAATTCGATTGTGTTGTATAATGAAAGTGACCAAACCAACATTTACAGCATTCACGAAAGAAGATGTCTCCTGCAAATACTATACATCATTCAGCATTCATATACAACCAGTTTAAAAAATTAGATTTATGCAAATCGTATTCTAATCGAATGATCAATCATCTTATGAGTATCCTGATTAGCATCTTTCTTTCTGGATACCATGGAAAAACCACGGATTTTGCCAAAAACAGTTCCTGCCATAGAACTACAATTGCCCATTTCCTCAACTCTGGAAAGTGGGATGAATCGTTGCTTTCAGATACATTAAAACGGTCTGTCATTGAGATTATTTATTCAGAAGCAGCCCTCACCGGAAAACCTGTTTTCTGTATTGTTGACGATACGATAGCTGCAAAGACAAAGCCTTCGTCACGGGCTCTGCATCCGATTGAAGATGCGTATTTTCATCAATCTCATTTGAAAGGCAAACAGGACTATGGGCATCAGGCAGTTTCGGTTATGCTTTCCTGTAACGGCATTGTTTTGAATTATGCTTTTGTGCTGTATAACAAGCTCAGCGAATTGGCTGCCGAATTATCCGTGACACATAAAAACTTTGATCTTGTGACAGTTAAAGGCAGAAACTCTTCCTTAACCCCGACCATGAGCACACTACCCGCCTGACTGAATTTTATGGCATTGTCCATAATATTCGACAGAATCCTTCAAATCTCCGCTCTGTAGTTTATTCATACCCAGCACATCATTTACCAGAGACACCAGATATTTCAGGGATTCCATTACCTTTTCTCTGATCTTCTGCTGCATCTGTGGATCATCTGCGTACTGATTTCCCATATTTACCATACCGATAATACCATTCAGTGGTGTACGGATATCATGACTCATCGTTGCCAGAAACCTTGTTTTCATTTCGGCTTCCCGCTTTGCTGCTTCCGCAGCAAAGTTAAGCTCCTCTTCACGTCTCTTGGAATCGCTGATACTACGGACCGTACATAAAACATGGATTACATTTCCAGACTCATCCTTTTTTTTACAGTAAAAATTTTTCCATGCACCTGGAAGGCTCCTGATTACCTGATTTCCATTTCCCTCTTCTACCTTGTGGGTTTTACGATGTTCCAGGCACCTAATCCAGATTCTTTTGTAACGTATCGATCAATTCTTCAATAATTATTGGCTTGGATAAGAATCCATCCATACCGCATTCCAGAACTTTCTTTCTATCCTCATCAAAAGCATTAGCAGTCATGGCAAGAATGGTAATTCCCGACAGTGCCGGATCAGTAAGCGCACGGATCTGCCTGGTAGCCTCATATCCATTCATTACAGGCATCTGCACATCCATCAGTACCAGATCATAATCCCCTGGTGTTGAATTTTTAATTTTCTCCACTGCCTCTGCTCCATTTTCTGCTGTATCAACCAGGAATCCATATTCTTTCAGAATTTCCACTGCAATTTCACTGTTCAGTTCATTATCTTCCACAAGAAGTATACGCCTGCCTCTGAAATCTAAATCTGCTGCCGGAAGAATCTTATCCTCTGCCTGGGCCTGTTTCTGACCGATGGCAGCCATCAGAGTCTCTCTGATATCTGACATAAACAGAGGTTTCGCGCAGAATGCAGTCACTCCTGCAGTTCTGGCTTCTGTTTCGATATCTGACCAGTCGTATGCAGTCAGAATAATGATCGGCGTATTGTCATCAAGACTGCGGATCTGACGTGTAACTTCAATTCCATTCATATCCGGCAGACGCCAATCGATGATATAAGCATGAAATGCATCCCCCAGCTCCATTGACTGTCGTGCACGGAGAACAGCCTCTTTACCCGAGACTGTCCATTCCGAACGCATTCCAACCTTTACAAGCATCTTTGTTACACTGTCACAGGTGTTAAAGTCATCGTCTACAACCAATGCCTTAAGACCCTCTAGTTCCGAAATCTTCTCTATGCGATGATGCTCAGGCTGAGTCCGAAATGGCAGACGGACTATAAACTCGGTGCCTTTGTCCTGCTCTGTCTGAACCTCAATAGTACCGCCCATCATATCCACGATGTTCTTGGTAATGGCCATTCCAAGTCCCGTACCCTGAGTCCTGCTGACTGTAGAAGTCCGCTCCCGCTCAAAAGGAGAAAAGATCTTCTGTACAAATTCCTGACTCATTCCAATTCCGTTATCCTTTACCCGAAATTCATACAGTTCGCTGCCTTTTACTTTTCCCGGGTACTGTCTGAGACGGACAGAAACGGTTCCGCCTGCCGGAGTAAACTTAACCGCATTTGACAAAAGATTCAGCAGTATCTGGTTCAGCCGCAGTTTGTCACAATAGACATCCTCATTCGTAACATCCATGGCATCCATATAAAGCTCCAGCTGCTTCGCATGAATCTGTCCACTGATGATCGTCTTCAGATCATGAAGCACATCCGACAGACAGACTTCTGTTTCTTCCAGATGGATCTTTCCGCTCTCAATCCGGCTCATATCCAATATATCATTGATCAGTGAAAGCAGATGCTTACTGGAAGAAAGAATTTTGCCCAAATAATCCTGAACCCTTTTTTTGTCATCAATATTACTTGCAGCCAATGTTGTAAATCCAATAATCGCATTCATTGGTGTCCGGATATCATGAGACATATTGGAAAGAAAAATACTCTTCGCCCTATTTGCAGTCTCTGCCGCATGGACTGCCTCAGAAAGAGCCTGGTTCATTTTCCGGTCAGAGGTACGGTCTGACATAACCAGAATATATTTCTTTTCCCCGTTTACCTCACTTCCCATTGCAATATTATGAAACCAGCGCCTTTCCCCTGTCTTCCGATGTATAAATTCACAATCCCACTCCTGCTGTTCATGAACCGGAATTTCTTTCAGATGATTCTTCTGCGAGTCTTCAGAATCTGCAGGGTGCAGTTTTCTTAAAACACGAATATCCTTGCGAATCTGTTCTACTGTAATACCCAGCAGTTTTTCCGCATTAGGGCTGACGTAATCCGTCTGATATGTTTGGGCATCCAGCATCAGGAAAACGTCATCCACATTCATTGAAAGCTTTTGAAACAGCTCATCACGGTACCGGATCTCCACATCCTTTCTTCTGAGATTTTTCCTGTTTTTCTGGATAATAAGACTGATAAAAAAGGCAGCAATGCAAAGTACAACAGCTCCAACAAGAAGCATCGTGGTAAACTGCAGATTGTTCATACTGGCATTGACAATATCAGCCTGGACAAGTCCCAGAAACATCCAGTCCTGAATATCCGATTTTTCATAGACCAGATAATAATTTCTTCCATCCAGATTCAGCAACATCGCATCAGTACGTCCCGCTTTAAACTTCTCCAAAAGGACATTGATCTCTTTTTCAGACATATCAGAATACCTACTCAGAAAACCGAAGAAATTATACACGTTCCCCCATAACTCGGAAGAATGATCAATCACAACACGACCATCCGGATGAATAATAAAACTCTGGGCATTTCCATCAAAAGCAGAAATATCCAGTACATCTACGATATCAGAATTTTCATAAGCAATGGCAATCGCATCATATTCAAATCCCTGATAAATTCCATGCGCCTTAGGTGTGGCAAAAACAAGCAGCTGGGATTTTCCGGGAACTGCTGCATTCGCTATCACATCATTTCCCTGCCGGATATCCTCTTCAATATTTTCCTGTAATCCAAGATACCCGGTTTCACCTGTCGCCATCTTGTAGTCACCGTCAGATGATAGAAAAAAGAATTCCAAAAAGCCTGCATCTTCCTGCGCTTTCTTTATATAATCACGGATCTCGTCTTCACCGGAAATATTCTGCAGATTCTCGCCCCAAATATGGAGGTAAGTCAGGTTCTTATTTGTCAGTTCTCTCAGCATCTGATCAGACTGATGAAGAACTTCCGTCAGATGAGAAACACTTTCCTCGTAAATAGATTTCGACATAAACTTATAATATCGGAAAACAGCCAGAACAACTCCTATAAAGAGAAGAAGAAAAGCAACTATTCTTAATCCTTTTTTCCTGACAGGTTTCTTTCTATTTCTATTATAATTCTTAACATCCATTTTTCTCACCTCAGGGTTATGTAATCTTCAGGTTCTGCAAGAACGGCATTACCACCTGAAACATATGCTGTCCAGGTATCTTTCACAGATGTAGCTCCTCCATCAAATATCATATTTTCATCTACAGGATAAGTTTCCATATGCTGCGGTGTGGCAAGACAGGTCACCGTGAAAGTATCCTCATCCCGAACTGCCTTTCCATCCTTTGTAACTTTACTTAATGTATAGCCATCTTCCGTTTCATTAATTTCCACAGAAATACCACTAACCACTGGCAAAGAGCCACGGTTAAACGGAATAAATCCTCCCTCATAGCCTTCTACAAAGTTTTTGATTATTTCTTTCAGCTCAGCCCCACTCATCTTGCTGCTGTAAGCCGCCAGACCATTTGGCATGATCATGTCACCTGCCATTTTTTCTGTGTAACCGGCTTTCAGCACATTTCCCGTAAAGCTGTTTCCGGTTGCGATCAGCACATCTGACCCATAGATGCCACGTAGCGTGTTTGCCATAACAGAATATGCTGCATTTCCTCCACTGCTGTGGAAACGGTTGGAATACGACTTCTGTGAATCCAGCACGATATCCTCAGAAGCAGTTTCTTCCTCAAGAAGCTGAGAATTAAATGACTGGTATGCCTGCCCTGCATCGTATTCTCCTGAGATCATTTTGGAAACCACATCCTTGGAAACAGAGAAAAAGTCACTTGACGCAATACGGATATACATATGGTTTTCTTCGATCACAGGTTTTATATCTTTCAGATATTCCGTAAGCTGCATATCCACCTCCTGACTGTAGCTTAACAGATCCTGTCCATCACTAATGATCCTGTTCTGCGCATCCTCTGAAAACATTGTATCCAGTACCTCCATTGCTTTCTTTCTGCGTGTTTCATCCTTTGTCAGATCACGGTTTAAGGCCACCTGGAAATATGGCGTAGTCATAATCCACTTTTCACCGTTCTCCTGAAAGAATGGAAGAAATGTTGTGTTAATGCCCTGATCCTGGAACATTTTTACACCGAAAGAACTGCCAAAGTACATGGCAAGCTTGCCACTTTTGTACATCTCAACAACATCATCATAATTCATATTCAAATCTTCCTGACTAAGCCCTGTATCCTGAATAAACTGTTCCATACGTTCAAAAGCCTCTGGCCAGACGGTATCGTCCAGACCTTCTCTCTTTGTATTTTCCGAGTCACTGTAGACCGTCCGCCACTTGCGTCCTTCCACAGAAGACAACTCTGATATAGACAGACCCTGCAGTGTTTCCATACAGGTATAATCATAAGAATAGTCTGCCGTAAATCCACTAACACCCACTTTGTCAAATGCCTGGCAGGCGGAAACAAAACTCTCGTAATCTGTTGGCAACGGGATATCATATTTTTCAAAAAGGTCTTTGTTCACTACAAAACCATGGGCATCTGCACACACAGGAAGCCAGTTTACGCTTCCATCCTCGTTCCTGAAATTGCTGAGGTAGGTATCATAGACAGCACCTGCCGCATTGGTTGTGGAAAGATCCATCAGACTGTCTTTCAGAGGACTTGCATCATGCAGGGAAAATCTGCAGCAGGTTATAATATCCGGCAATCCACCGTTTTCATCAAGGAACTTGTAGAAATCCAAATCATTATTCCCTACAACAAACTCGACATTGATATCCGGAAGCTGTTCCTGGATATATGGTGCATATTTTTCATACAGGTTTGTGCTCCATAAATATACTGTGATTGTTTCTGCATCTTCTTTTTCCGCACTCTTCCCTCCACAGCCTGACAGAAGCGATACGGCTGTCACCATCACTAAAAATACAGACAAAACCTTGCTCCATTTTTTCTTTTTCATTACAAGTTCTCCTAATAGAATTGTTATAGTCACATCTATGAAATAACACCGTAAAAAAGCACTGCCAAACAGACAGTGCACCTCATTTCATGCAACTGGCTGCCATTTTACAGGCCCTGTAGCTTTGCGTCCCAGACTTTCATCTGGTTTGCCGATCGTCCTTTTTAAGCTTTTAAACTTATGCAAAAAACTGATTTTATTATACTATGGCACTCTACTGTACACAAGAAAAACATTACCATTTTAACCTTCAAAAGCAAAAAAAGAACAGCCGATACATATACTCGAACTGTTCTTCTACTTCCGAAGTCCACGCAGCATTGCTTTTAGTAGAAATCTATCACAATCATAAACGAGTTCCTCTTCAAGAACTTTACGAAAGGGCCATGGCAAAAACTAAATGCCGCTCTGCTTGATTTTTCTGCCTGTCTGTATCATACTGGACTTATTAACAGACAGGGAGGAATTTAAACCATGGATGCAAAGCTTATAGAGGAACTCAGACAAAAATACAGCAAGAATCCTCCAGAGGGAATGACATCCAATCTGGTCAAAAACATGACAGACTCTGACCTTTTGGATATGCACTATTTTCTTACCGAGGATGATGACCTCGATGACGATGAATTTGAAGAAGGTTTTTACATCGACTTCTTTTAATCTATCGTCTGTTTTCTATGCCCGCTTTTGTGCGGGCTCTTTTTATCAAGAGTTCGACGAATGTCGAACTTTCCTATTATATAAAAAGAAAAAGCCGCTGACACGTTATCTTCTAACGCATCAACAGCTTCTGTCTTGCTTTGTTTCAGTGTATTATTCGGTTTTGCAAAGGTTTATTTGCTTTCAGCATTCTCCCTGATACGGTAATAATCATCCATATCAATGCCTATTTTTACCTTGGCATCTGGTTTTCGTTTGCCCAAAAGGCACACAGTCTCAACGGTACTTTCGTTGTCCCAACAAAGTTCCTGTGTTT
>ULSV01010712.1_pt1 | contig 101087 bp, 93 predicted proteins | sample 1956991 | NCBI WGS metagenome assembly ULSV01 (sample SAMEA4835717, study PRJEB28245) | human gut metagenome | biome: gut microbiome; material: fecal sample | place: Denmark | collected 2008 | reverse complement strand
AGTCGTAGATGGTCTTTGCCATCTCTTCTAAATAATCATTTATACTATAAAATTCAACCGTGAATGGGATTTTGGAGCGCTATTGTAAGAAACTCGGCATTTCCACGATTTCTGTTCATGGATTGCGTCATACCCATGCGTCAATCCTGTTATTTGCAGGGGTGTCGATCGGAAGTGTGGCGCGGAGACTTGGACATGCCAGCATGACAACGACACAGAAAACATATCTGCATATCATTCAGGAACTGGAAAACCAGGATATTGATCTGGTGATGCGGTCACTGGCAAATTTGACTTGATTAGTAGAGGTCTCGTTACTTCGATTTTACGATCCGCTACTGCGAAAATGATGCTTGCACGTAACAGTAACAATAAATAGAATATAAACGAAAGCAACTTAAATACAAAGAAAGATCAGAACACTGGTGAATGGGCTGCATATGAGCATAAGGATATCATTTCCGATACGTGTCTGATAAAACCGGGTTTTGCTGTAACGTATATTCAGGGGGAAGATTGGTGGAAAAAGAATTTTACATAAAGGACAAGACGCCACTGCAGTATTTGCAATCTATTGTAAATCTTGAGCGTTTCCAGAAGTATTTACAGGAGAAGGATCTTGGCAGTGCCTACAATTACCTAAACAATATCTATATGGTTATGCTGGATACAGACCAAAACACGAGGGGCGAAGCAGTCGGAATTTACGAAAGCCATTTGGAAGAGATCCATAAACAGCTTGGGACGCTTAAGTCATTAAAAGAAAAAAGAACGAGTATCACAAAAACAGATAATCCTTTCATTGGCAAAGCACGCATGGAAACTTCACGGGAATCTTTGATCCATGATAGTATTGCATACCTGTCTAACGTAGATTCGATTCGTTTTGAGCGGACATACGATGGACAAATGATCGACCGTCATATGAATAACATCCCGGAGCTGGCTTATGAGGACCGGTATTATAAAACTCCATATGCCATATTTTCGAAATACATACAGTTTTTTGCAGATACGATCTCCATGCTTGCAACGGCGGAAGAGTACAATCGATTGCCGCAGACTATTAAGCATGTCATTGCAGCGAATAATTCTGGAAAACCGAATGGGGCGAAGCCTGCATTTGATCAAAAAAAGAACAGCAATATAAAAACAAAGAAAAATGTTCGTCACAATCATGGCGGGCGAAAAATATGGAATTTTTTCAAGATAACAATTGTGATATGCCTGGTCTTTATCTTGAAAATTTCGAATACCGGGAAGAGTAATACCTATCAGTCTGCAGCGGGTGATACCAATACAACGGCAAGAATGGATAACGCAATACCGCAGCAAATTGCAGATAGGAATACCATGCCAGCAAAATCATTATTCGATGACCGTCAGCCGGACATGCAGCAACTGGCAAATCGTGTTTCTGAAGAAAACGTAAAAATACAATACGAATGGGAATCTCCTTCTGGATCATGGAAAAATGGAATGACCATGGAATTAAATATGGGTGTCTATATGTATTATCGCGGGTTACCACGCCAATATTCCAATGATTGTAAAAATTATATTTCTGATGAATACACGGTCAGCATGTTAAAACGCACGAATGAGACGATCGATGAGCTGTGTGAAAAAGAAAACATGAGCAGCGAATGGGCAAAGGTGCAGGAAACGGTTGCATTTGTACAGGCGATTCCATACAAGACCGATGAGGAATCGGTAGGGCAGGAAGAATGGTACAAATATCCGTATGAGACCTTGGTTGATCAGTGCGGGGATTGTGAAGACAAAACATTCCTGCTTGCAGGACTTCTGAAAGAACGGGGATACGATGTTGTTATCCTTATCATGCCCGACCATATGGCGCTTGGTATTGCAGGCACGGATATTCCGGGAAGCTATTATGAACGGAATGGGAAAAAGTATTACTATGTGGAAACGACATCTTCCGGGTGGAAAATCGGAGATATCCCGAATGAGTATCGTTGGCAGAAGGCAGAAGTCGTTCCAATTATGTGATTTGGCCGCACAACTCTGCAATTACAAAGGCCAATGTTATATCGTTCACGCAAAAAATGAATCTATAGAATGGAGACAAAATCATGGTAAGACCAATCATGCGAGACATCGCATTCTTAAAACAGAAATCACTTCCGGCAACTTCTGCGGACCGCCAGGTCGCACTCGATCTTTTAGATACCTTGAAGGCCCACGAGGCAGAGTGTGTTGGCATGGCAGCGAATATGATCGGGGTGCAGAAAAATATCATTGCGGTGAATATGGGATTTATGAATGTTGCGATGTTTAACCCTGTCGTTGTGAAAAAATCCGGTGCATTTGAGACGGAAGAGGGCTGTCTTTCCCTGTCCGGGGTTAGGAAAACGACCCGTTATGAGGAGATTGAAGTTGAATACGAAGATATGAATTTCAAAAAGCAGCATCAGAAATTCAGCGGCTGGACAGCCCAGATCATTCAGCATGAATGTGATCATCTGGCGGGAATCATTATCTAAATGGGTGGAGGAATTACGTCTATGAAAATAGAACATATCGCACTGTATGTGAATGATCTGGAAAAGACGCGGGATTTTTTTGTGAAATACCTGGGTGCAAAATCAAATGACGGGTATTATAATATGCGGACAGGATTCCGGTCTTATTTTCTTTCTTTTGATGATGGGGCGAGACTGGAAATTATGAATAAACCGAAAATGTCAGATTTACCGAAAAATCTAGACCGGACAGGCTACGCACATATTGCGTTCAGTGTTGGCAGCAAGGAAAATGTGGAGCAAATTACAGCCAAATTGCAGGATGCTGGCTACGAAGTGATCAGTGGACCGAGAACAACGGGAGACGGCTACTACGAAAGCTGTATCGTTGCCATTGAGCAGAACCAGATTGAGATTACGGTGTAAAATCGTTAAATACAGTTATTGCAGCAGATTTTGCCGATTTGAAATGCGGAGGATTGGCAAAATCCGTTGCTGTTTAACAGTAACAGGATAAGAAAGAGCAGGACAATAGGATGAATACAACAGAGAACACGAAAAAGGATGAAGGCCTGATCGGAAATGAAAAAATTGAGGAAGCGATTGTTGCATTGCAGCAGGAACCGAGCGAAGAAATGTTAGCCCATGCTTTGACAGTGATCCGCCGGCGGATGCGGGAACAGGGACAGGTTATTCTGGCGGTGGATATGCCGCAGGATCAGAGCGGAATGCCGCAGATGATGGCAAATCCAGCAGCTACGATGCAGATTCAGGCAGTGCAGACCGCAGATGGAAAAGCATGGTGGGTGGCATTTACCAGCTTTGAAGAGGAATTGCGTGGTGCGGATCAGGTGAAGTCCACGTTTCTGGCTGATCTGGAGCAGATTTTTCGGACAGCACTGACGGTGAACGAAATCGAAGGAGTCATTATTAACCCGTGGAACCGCACGATGATGTTAAACAAAAACCTGATTCAGATCGTGTTGGGGGATTCATAGAAATTTGGTAACTGTTCAGTAGGTCTGCGCATTTACTGCGCTGACCGTAAGAAAACATAGGATGGCAGGCAAAAATCCCATTGCCGCAGGCAATTTTTCATGGATTTTTGCTCGTGACTGTGAAGGTACTGAACAGTTACGAACTTCGGCAGCTCCTGAAAGTGCTTGCCATAAAGATAAAATAGAATGTCTGTTCGATATTTGCCTTGCGTCAGGCAGTCTGATATGCTAGAATAAAAAACATGATAAAAGGATATTAGGAAAGGTCAGGTCAGTCATTTGTTTTCATATATCAAAGGAACATTAGAAGAATACTGGGAAGATACGGTGGTAATTGAGTCGGGAGGCATTGGGTGGAACATTCACGTTCCGCTGTCTGTGCTGGACCGGCTTCCTCATGTGGGGGAGCAGATGAAGGTCTATACCTCCTTTCAGGTGAAAGAAGACTCCATGACGCTTTACGGCTTTCTAAGCCGTCAGGATTTAAAGATGTTTAACCAGCTTCTCGGTGTAAATGGCATCGGCCCGAAGGCAGCGCTTGGAATTCTTTCTTTCCTCACCCCGGACGATCTTCGCATGGCGATCATAGCGGAGGATGCCAAGGCAATCGCAAAAGCACCGGGCATTGGCCCCAAAACAGCAAAGCGTGTGATCCTGGATCTGAAGGACAAGATCAGCATGGATGATGTGCTCCCGCTGCAGTTTGCGGGTGGACCGGCAGAGGCAAATGTTGCTGCAGCGGCTTCTGGTGTGGATGGAGCAGGAAAAGAGGCGATTGAAGCACTGGTTGCTCTTGGTTACTCACCGACAGAAGCAACCAAAGCTGTGCGGCAGGTAGAAATCAAGGAAGGCATGAATGCGGAAGCTGTGCTGAAGGCATCGCTGAAATTTCTGGCATTTTAAGATAATAAGCGGGAATCCCCAGTTATTCATTGCCAGTCTGGTTCACCAAAAGCGGGCAGGCATGCAGGTGCAAATCGATTAGAAAATCAGTATTGGAGCAGGAAATGGAACGACGGATCATTACCACTGAGGTGACGGAAGAGGATAAGGTAATAGAGCCAAATCTCCGTCCTCAGCTGTTAGACGAATACATAGGGCAGGAAAAAATCAAAAATAATTTAAAGGTCTACATCGACGCGGCAAAGGCGCGTGGGGAATCGCTGGACCATGTGCTGTTTTACGGACCGCCAGGACTGGGAAAAACAACGCTTTCTGGCATTATTGCCAACGAGATGGGCGTTCATATGAAGGTGACTTCCGGTCCGGCCATTGAAAAGCCGGGAGAGATGGCGGCCATTTTAAACAATCTCCAGGAGGGAGATGTATTGTTTGTAGACGAAATCCACCGTCTTAACCGTCAGGTAGAGGAGGTGCTTTACCCGGCTATGGAGGATTTTGCAATCGATATTATGCTGGGAAAGGAATCTTCTGCCCGCTCTATCCGGCTGGATCTGCCGCATTTTACCCTTGTGGGGGCAACGACAAGAGCGGGACTTCTGACAGCGCCGCTGCGTGACCGTTTTGGTGTGGTACAGAAGCTGGAGTTTTATACACCGGCAGAGCTGCAGGTAATCGTAGAGCGCTCGGCAGCAGTGCTTGGTGTCGGAATTGATCCGGAGGGTGCTGCGGAGATCGCAAGACGTTCACGCGGAACGCCGCGTCTGGCAAACCGCCTGTTAAAGCGGGTCCGCGATTTCGCACAGGTAAAATATGACGGAGTCATCACCAAACAGGTGGCGGATTTTGCACTGGACATTCTGGATGTGGACAAGGTTGGTCTGGATAATAACGACCGGAGCATTCTTCTCATGATGATCGAGAAATTTGGAGGAGGTCCGGTAGGACTGGAAACTTTGGCGGCAGCTCTCGGCGAGGATGCAGGCACGCTGGAGGATGTTTATGAGCCATACCTTCTTATGAATGGCTTTTTAAACCGGACCCCGCGCGGCCGTGTGGCAACCCAACTGGCTTACCAGCATCTGGACATTCCTTATAAAGAAAGTGAAAAGTAGTTATAGTAACAAAACACTCTTGTTGAGACGGATGGAATATGTTAAAATGAGTGCGAATTGATAGAAACATGTATACAGTATTTTAAATTAATTGATTTATTTTATAAGGAAATTTCATGGAAAAGAAAAATTACACGGAAGTGTTTATAGATGGAACCGTTTTTACGCTGGGCGGCGAGGAAGATGAAGCGTATTTAAGACAGGTTGCAGCGTATTTAAATGAAAAGATCGGAGCAGTGCGGAAACTGGATGGTTTTTCCAGGCAAAGCCCGGAATACCAGAATCTGACCATTCAGCTGAACCTTTCTGATGATTATTTTAAAGAGCAGATGCGTGCAGACGGTCTGGAGCAGCAGAAGGAAGAGCTGGAGAAGGATGCTTACAGCTTAAAGCATGAGCTGATCACCACACAGATGAAGCTGGATGCGCAGTCCCGTGAGCTGGAGGTGGCGAAGGCTGCCCCGTTAAAAGACAGGGAGGAACTGGAAGCTGCGAAGGAAAAGCTGGAGACAGCCGGGCAGGAAATCGAGGCTTTGAAGAACCGCTGCGAGGCAGCAAGACAGGAGCTTGCTGCGGCAAAAGCAGAGACTGAGGCAGTCCGTCAGGAAAAAGCAGCCGCTGTATCAGCGCAGGAAGCTGCGGTTGCGGAAGCGGAAGCGGCACGTGAGGAAACTGCGTTAGCGAGAAGTGAGACAGAAGCTGCAAAAGCGGAAACAAAGACGGTAGAAGCAAGTCTGGAGCATGCCAGAATGGAACTGGAAAATGCAAAGGCAGAAGCTGAAACTGCAAGAAATGCAATAGAAGCTACGCAGGAAGAAGCAGAAACCGTAAAAAGTGAGGCTGAAAACGTAAAGGCGGAAGCAGAGGCGGCAAGAAGCGAGGCTGAAAACGCAAAGGTGGAGGCAGAAGCGGCAAGAAATGCGGCCGAGAGTGCGAAAGCAGATGCAGAAGCATTAAAGCAGAATCTGAAAGAAAAGACTGAGGAAACAGAACAACTGAAAAAAGATTTGGAAGGAAAATCTGCAGAGTCGGATCAGTTGAAACAGGAGCTGGAGGCAGTACGCGAGGAACTTGCGAAGCTGCAGTCTGAGCAAAGTGCAGCAGAAAATGAGTTGCAGCAGGCTCACTTGAAGAATGCTTCTTCGATTCAGGAATTGTCCCAGCTTAGAACTGAGGCGGAGACTACAAAGCAGGAGCTTAATCAGGCTAGAAGCGAGGCAGAGACTGCAAAGCAGGAGCTTAATCAGGCCAGAAGTGAGGCAGAGACTGCGAGACAGGAGCTTGCCCAGACAAAGGCAGAAAACGAATCTGTGAAACAGGAACTGTCCAAAATCAAAACTGAGGCAGAAAGTGCGAAGCAGGAACTTACTCAGAGCAGAAATGAAGCAGAAAGTGCGAAGCAGGAACTTGCTCAGAGCAGAAGTGAAGCAGAGAGTGCGAAGCAGGAACTTGCTCAAAGCAGAAATGAAGCAGAGAGTGCGAAGCAGGAACTTGCCCAGAGCAGAAGTGAAGCAGAGAGTACAAAGCAGGGACTGACTCAGTTTAGAAGTGAAGCAGAGGCTGCAAAAGAGAAATTGTCCCAGCTCAGGACCGAGGCAGAGACCGCAAGACAGGAGCTTGCCCAGGCCAGAACCGAGGCAGAGACTGCGAGACAGGAGCTTGCCCAGGCCAAGAGCGAGGCAGAGACCGCAAAACAAGAGCTTTCCCAGGCACATGACGAAACGGAAATGGCAGTTATGGAGCTTGATGAGGCACGCGAGGAGAAGCAGAAAGCAGCCGGCGAGCTTGAAAGCATTCGCACGACTGCAGAGGAAACAGCCCGTGAACTGAGACAGACCCGGGAAGCAGCAGAGCATACCGAGGCAGAATTAAAAGCAGCGCTCGCTGAGGCGAAAGCAGAAACAGAGCAGATGCGGATCAAACTTGAAGTAGCACAGAGAGATGGCGAGAGTGTAAGACTGGAACTGGAAACCTTGAAACAGTCAGCATCAGCAGTTCAGCCGGTAGAACAGGCTGCTTCAACTGCAGAGCAGGGAGTGCCAACAGTACAACCAACTGCAGAGAAAAAGCCAGAGCAGGCAACAGAGACTGTAACATCTGCAGCGGCCAGAGAGCAGGTAGCTTCCGTTCTTCCGAAGGCAGTAAAAACACCGGAAGAACAAAAAGAGGCAGACGACCTGGCAAAGCAGGCGGCATTTAGGGCGGCTTTGGCGGCAGCAACACATCCAAACCGTCATTTTATCCGTTAAAGGATACAATATTAGAGTTCCTTTTTGCGCAACGCGTGAACGGTAATGATATCAGATATACAGGGGCAAGAAAGGAGGGACGTTTCGAATCAGATCGGGACTCCCTTTCTTTGCATTGCATATTAGGAAAGCACCGGAGGTGCATCCGCTGATTGGATTTTGCCCTGGAATTGTTAATAGGAGGAAGTTTTGAATTCACGTGTAGAAATCCTGGCTCCGGCCGGGTCAATGGAAAGTATGATGGCAGCGGTCCATGCGGGAGCGGATGCTATTTATATGGGTGGCAGCCGGTTTGGTGCCCGCGCCTATGCAGATAATCCAGAAGAGGATCAGTTCCTGAAAGCGATCGATTACGCACATCTGCATGGCTGCCGTCTTTATATGACAGTCAATACGCTGGTTAAGGAAGAGGAGCTGGACCAGCTTTATGATTTTTTAAAACCGTACTATGAGCGGGGACTGGATGCGGTGATCGTTCAGGATCTGGGTGTGTGGAAATTTATCCGCGAGCATTTCCCGGATCTTCCAATCCACGCAAGCACACAGATGACGGTGACAGGATGGCGCAGCGCAAAAATCTTAAAGGAGCTTGGTGCGACCCGTGTGGTAACAGCGCGTGAGCTTTCTTTGCAGGAAATCGCGCAGATCCGCGATCATGTGGATGTAGAAATCGAGAGCTTCGTCCATGGTGCATTGTGCTACTGCTATTCCGGACAGTGTCTGCTTAGCAGTCTCATTGGCGGACGGAGCGGAAACCGTGGCAGATGTGCACAGCCGTGCAGACTTCCATACGATGTGCTGACGGTAGGTGGGACACCTCTGAAAGGTGCGATCCACCAGATGGCCGAGGGAAAAAAGGCAGCGAAAACATGGGATAACAGGAAGAAAAATGACAAAAAGTCAGGAGATAATCGCTATGTTTTGAGTTTAAAGGATCTTTGCACCCTCGACATTCTCCCGGATGTGATTGAGTCCGGCGTCTATTCCTTAAAAATCGAGGGCAGAATGAAGAGTCCGCGTTACACGGCCGGTGTCGTGAGCATTTACCGCAAATATGTGGATTATTATCTGGAACATGGCCGGGACGGCTATAAGGTAGATCCGGCTGACCGGAAAATGCTGCTGGATCTGTTTGACCGTGGTGGCTTTACGGATGGTTACTACCTCCATCACAATGGCCGGGAGATGGTCGCATTAAAAGAAAAACCGGCGTTTCGTGAAGGAAACCAGGCATTGTTTGACCGTTTGGACCGCGATTATGTGAATAAAAAGAAGCAGGAGCCACTTTCCGGTCATGTGACGGTAAAGGAAGGTGAGCCGTTGAAGTTTGCACTCTGGTGTGCAGCGCCGGAGCTGCTTTTGGAAGAAGCTGCTGACCAGAATCCGTATGTGGAAGTTACGGGAGCAGAGGTTCTGACGGCGCAGAACCAGCCAATGGGCGAGGAAAAACTGTTAAAGCAGTTGAACAAGACGGGAAATACACCGTTCTATTTTGAAAATCTGACTGCGGAAATCTCTGGAAACTGTTTTGTACCGGTACAGGCATTGAATGAACTGCGCCGGGAAGCCTTAGAGCAGATGGAAGAGAAACTGCTGGCACCTTTTTCCAGAGTGGCAGAGCAGGAGTCTGGTGCAGACAGAACCGCAGAAACTTGTGATAAAACAGAGACATGCGGCAAAACAGAAAAAGGAAGAACCGCAGAAACTGCCGTGGTATCAGAAAACATTCAGGATTCAGAAACACTCCGGATCGTGGAAGCAGCCCAGGAAAAAGCCCAGGAAAAAGCCCAGGAAGTAGCCACGGACAGAACCGGTCTCCACATTTCCCTTGAGGAGCCGCGTCTGTTAAGCACGGCCATTGCCCATCCGGATGTCAGCCGCATCTATCTGGATTCCTGCAGCTTCGGACCGGAGACCTGGGAAACGGCTGTGAAGGAATGCCATGAGCAGGGAAAACAGTGCAGTCTGATGCTGCCTCATATTTTCCGCACGGAAGCGGAAACCTATTTTAAGAAGCATATGGCTGCGTTAAAGGCAGCAGGCTTTGATGAACTGGTGGTAAAATCCCTGGATGAGATCTTCTTCTTAAAGGAACAGGGAGTGGATGAAATCCCCCTGGTTTCCGATGCAAACCTTTATGTGATGAACCATCTGGCCAGAGAGCAGATGGAGCAGCTTGGCATTTTCCGCATGACCCTTCCTCTGGAGTTAAACAGCAGGGAACTGGAGACACTGGGATGTGAGCAGATGGAGCTGTTTGTGTACGGTTACCTTCCGGCTATGGTATCGGCCCAGTGCATTGTGCGCACAACGAAGGGCTGCACGAAAAAGCCGGAGCTTTTAAAGATGAAGGACCGCACTGGAAAAGAGCTTCCGGTAAAGAATTTCTGCCGGTTCTGCTACAACACCATCTACAATCCGAGCCCGCTTTCGCTGCTCGGTCAGGAAAAGCTGGTCAGCCGTCTGCAGCCGGGGGCGCTGCGTCTGGCGTTTACCATGGAGTCACCGGAGCAGATGAAAGAAATCCTGGATGCATTCGCGGATCATTTCCTGCACGGAGAAGATACCAAGGACCCGCTGAAAGACTTTACACGGGGGCATTTTAAGAGAGGCGTAGAATAACCGTTTATGATCAATATTGTAATTGAAGTATCCAAATACCTGATGATCCTTCTGATCGCCGCATACACTTATTGGAATTTCAGTTATTTCCGGTTTCATGACCCGGACCGGCAGGGAAGTGTCTGCATCCGGCAGAATATCACGATGTTTCTGATGCATTTTGTCGCATATGCGGTATTGTTTTTAAAATCGGAGGATGAGCGGGTGCTCCTGTTTTATCTGGCCCAGGTGATCTTTCTGGCCGTTTACATGGGGCTTTACAAGATTTTTTATCCAAAGAGGTCAAGACTTTTAGTCAATAACATGTGTATGCTGCTGTGTGTCGGATTCATCATTCTGACCCGTCTGGATTTTGACAAGGCGATCCGTCAGTTTGTGATCGTTGCTATTTCCGCACTGGTGACCTGGATCATTCCATTTATTTTGGAGCGGGTCTGGCAGCTGGCAGAAATCCCGTGGGTGTACGGCTTTGCGGGATTGGCACTGCTGATCGTGGTGTGGGTGATCGGAAACAACAGCTTTGGAGCGCAGCTTTCTGTGAACATCGCGGGCATTGCATTTCAGCCGTCGGAGTTTGTTAAGATCCTGTTCGTATTTTTTGTGGCATGCATGTTTTACCGAGATACAGAGTTTCGGACCATCGCAGAGACAACCGCCATGGCGGCTGCCCATGTGCTGGTGCTGGTGCTCTCCAAGGACCTTGGAAGTGCGCTGATCTTCTTTCTGACGTATCTGACCATGCTGTTTGTGGCAACGGGCAGCTGGCTTTACCTTTTTTCCGGACTCATCAGCGGGTGCGGGGCATCAGTGGTTGCGTACCAGCTGTTTGCCCATGTGCGGACGCGTGTAGCGGCCTGGAAAAATCCGTGGGCAGACATCGATAACCGCGGCTACCAGATCACGCAGTCGCTGTTTGCCATCGGTACGGGTGGCTGGTTTGGCATGGGACTTTACCAGGGTATGCCGTATAAGATCCCGGTCGTGGAAAAGGACTTCGTCTTTGCGGCAATCTCGGAAGAGCTGGGCGGAATTTTTGCCCTCTGTGTGCTGTTTGTCTGCCTTGGCTGCTTTTTGCAGTTTGTGCTTTTGGCAGCGCAGATGCAGGCGCTGTTCTTTCAGCTGATCGCGTTCGGGCTTGCCATGGTATATGCAGTCCAGATTTTTCTGACGGTTGGAGGTGTGACCAAGTTCATCCCGTCAACCGGAGTGACCCTTCCGTTTGTCAGCTATGGCGGAAGTTCTATCTTGAGTACCTTTATCATTTTCGGGGTGATTCAGGGCCTTTACATTCTGAAGCGGAATGATGAGGAGGACTACGATGAAATCGACTGAAAAGAAGAAAACAGGAAAACGCCTGAAAGAAAAGCGGACAGACCGTAACATCCTGTTTATTACTTATGTGATGGTGGGGCTGTTTGTCTGTCTGATGGGCTATTTCGGCTATTTTCTGCAGGTGCAGAGTGAGACGGTCATCAACAATTCTTACAATGCCCGTCTGGACAGTTTTTCGGATCGGATCATCCGCGGAGAGATCTTAAGCAGCGACAGAACCGTCTTAGCGAAAACCAACGTCGCGGAGGATGGAACCGAGGTGCGGGAATATCCGTATGGCAGTTTATTTGCCCATGTGGTCGGTTATTCTGACCAGGGAAAAACCGGTCTGGAATCGCTGGCAAACTTTTATCTGCTAAGCTCCCACATGAATCTGGTGGAGCAGGCAGTCAATGAGCTTTCGGATGTAAAAAATCTGGGCGATCAGGTGGTGACCACGCTGGATGTGCAGCTGCAGCAGGCGGCTTCTGATGCGCTTGGAGACCGGAAGGGCGCTGTTGTGGTAATGGAGCCGGACACCGGAAAGATCCTTGCCATGGTCTCGAAGCCCGGGTTTGATCCGAACCAGCTGAGCAGTCAGTGGGAGAGCCTGATCTCCGGGGATAATACCGAGGCGCAGCTGTTAAACCGTGCATCCCAGGGGCTTTATCCGCCGGGATCGACGTTTAAGATCGTTACGCTTCTGGAATACATCCGGGAGCATCCGGACACCTGGGAAGGCTTTACTTTCGATTGTGACGGAAGTTATGAATATGGAGACTACAAGATCTCCTGTTACCATGGAACCGCCCATGGGCACCAGTCCCTTTTGCAGGCATTTGCCAATTCCTGCAACGGTGCGTTTGCCAGCCTTGGGCTTACCATCGATCTGGAGCGCATGAAGCGCACAACGGATGAGCTTTTGTTTAACCGGGACCTTCCCTTGTCCCTGGCTTACAGCAAGAGTTCTTTTGCGATGGGAACCGGTGCTTCGGACTGGGAGCGGCTGCAGACCGCCATCGGCCAGGGCAACACCCAGATGACGCCGCTTCACAATGCCATGATCACGGCAGCCATTGCCAATGGCGGTGTGCTGATGAAACCATATCTGATCGACCATGTGGAATCCGCAGCAGGAGAAGAGGTAAAGAAATTCCTGCCTTCTTCTTATGGAAATCTCATGACCTCTGCGGAAGCGGATACCCTGGCGATGTTTATGCGCAGCGTAGTGACGGATGGAACCGGTTCGGGTGTCCGCACGGATGCGTATTCCGTAGCCGGGAAAACCGGATCTGCGGAATTTGAAACAGGAAAAGAAACCCACGCATGGTTTACCGGATTTGCCCCGGCGGAGGATCCGAAGCTGGTGGTAACGGTCCTGGTGGAAGAGGCGGGCTCGGGCGGCCATGTGGCAGCACCGATCGCCAGAACAATTTTTGATACCTATTTTTCAAGATAAAATAGAGTGATATACCGTTTACACAAACAATCTTTAGGAGTGACGAAGGAGGAAGGCGCATGTTTCATGCAAAGGAGTATGTGAAAGCAGAAAGCCTTGAACAGGCATACGCGCTGAACCAGAAAAAAAGCAATGTTCTGGTCGGCGGCATGATGTGGCTCAAAATGGGAAATGGAAACCGGAATACGGTGATCGACCTAAGTGGTCTCGGACTCGGTCAGATCGAGGAGACGGAAGAAGAATTCCGGATCGGCTGTATGTGCAGTCTGCGGGATCTGGAACTTCATGAGAGGTTAAACCAGTATTTTGGCGGAGTTTTTAGGGAATGTACCCGTTGGATCGTGGGAACCCAGTTCCGCAACGGCGCTACTGTGGGCGGCAGTATTTTTGGCCGTTTCGGTTTTTCGGATATTTTAACCTGCATGATGGTTCTGGATACGTATGTGGAGTTATACAAGGGTGGAACCGTTTCCCTGGAAGAATTTGCAAAGATGAAATATGAGCGGGATATCCTGGTTCGTATCATCATCAAAAAGGACGGCAGAAAAGCCGCTTATGTCAGCCAGCGCCGTTCCAAGACCGATTTCCCACTGATCGCGGTTGCGGCAGCAAAAAAAGACGATATGTGGTACCTTTCTGTGGGTGCAAGACCTTCCAAAGCAGCGCTTGTGGTACGGCCGGTCCAGACCGGCTGTGAACTTTCGGAGCAGGCGAAGGAAGCAGTCAGCCAGTTTTCTTTTGGCAGTAATCTGCGTGGCAGCGCAGATTACCGGAAGTCTCTGGCAGAAATCTATGTGAGACGGCTGATGGAAGCATTAAATGGGGAGGAGGCATAAGATGAAGATCACACTGATATTAAACGGAAAAAAGACTGAGGCAGAGATCAAGGCCGATACCCTGCTTTTAGACCTGGTTCGCGAAAAGGGCTGTTACAGCGTAAAGCGCGGATGTGAGACATCGAACTGCGGTCTCTGCACGGTATGGCTGGACAAAAAGCCGGTGCTTTCTTGTTCGGTCCTTGCGGCAAGAGCGGACGGACACGAAATCACCACGCTGGAAGGGCTTCAGAAGGAATCCGAAGAATTTGCAGGCTTTCTCGCGAGAGAAGGTGCTGACCAGTGCGGTTTCTGCAGCCCGGGCCTGATCATGAATGTGCTGGCCATGGAGCGGGAACTGGTAAACCCGACGACGGATGAAGTAAGGGAGTATCTGGCTGGAAATTTATGCCGCTGTACCGGATATGCCAGTCAGCTGCGTGCACTGGAAAAGTACTTAAACCGGAAAAAGGAGGCGTAGACCATGGAACCAAAGAAAAAATATGTAGGAACTTCAGTGGTGAAAAAAGATTCAAAAGCACTTCTTTCCGGAAAACCTCTTTACACCGATGATATTGCTCCCAAGGATTGCCTGATCGTGAAACTGCTGCGCAGCCCCCATGCGCATGCATGGATCGAAGAGATCGATCTTTCCAGAGCCTTGAAGGTAGAGGGAATCGAGACGATCCTGACTTATAAAGACTGTTCCCAGAAGCGTTTTACCATGGCGGGTCAGACTTTCCCGGAGCCAAGTCCGTATGACCGCCTGATCCTGGACCAGAGAGTCCGTTTCGTTGGAGATGCAGTTGCGATTGTGGCAGGTGAGACGGAAGAAGCGGTTGATAAGGCACTGCGTCTGATTAAGGTAAAATATCAGGTGTTGGAGCCGGTTCTGGATTTTCACACAGCCAAGGACAATAAGATCCTGGTACATCCGGAGGACAGCTGGAAAAGTCTGTGCCCGGTCGGTGCAGATAACAAACGGAATCTTTGTGCTTCCGCCGAGGATAGCAACGGGGATGTCGATGCTATCTTAGCAGGCTGTGCACATGTCATTGACCATACGTATCATGTCAAAGCAAACCAGCAGGCGATGATGGAGACGTTCCGTACTTTTACGACCATGGATGCATATGGCCGCTTAAATGTTACTTCTTCGACACAGATTCCGTTCCATGTGCGCCGGATCGTGGCACATGCGCTGGATATCCCAAAATCAAAGGTGCGTGTCTTAAAGCCAAGAATTGGCGGTGGCTTCGGTGCAAAGCAGACGGTTGTGACCGAGGTGTATCCGGCACTGGTTACGTGGAAGACCGGAAAACCGGCGAAGCTGATCTACACCCGTTATGAGTCCCAGATCGCATCCTCCCCGCGCCACGAGATGGAGGTCCATGTAAGGCTCGGAGCCGATGAAAATGGAATTTTCCAGGCAATTGACATTTATACCCTGTCGAATACCGGAGCATTTGGCGAGCATGGGCCGACCACGGTTGGTCTGTCCGGACACAAATCAATCCCGCTGTACTCCACAACCAAAGCATATCGATTCGCTTATGATGTGGTTTACACCAATACCATGTCTGCAGGTGCGTACCGCGGTTACGGTGCGACGCAGGGCATTTTTGCACTGGAATCTGCAGTCAATGAGCTTGCGCGGGAATTGCATATGGACCCGACGGTCCTTCGTGAGAAAAATATGGTACATGAGGGTGACTTCATGCCGGCCTATTACGGCGAAACAGCAAACAGCTGTGCGCTGGACCGCTGTTTGGCAAGAGCCAAGGAACTGATCCACTGGGATGAAAAATACCCGTGCCGCGATATGGGCAATGGAAAGGTGCGTTCCGTAGGCGTGGCGATGTCCATGCAGGGTTCTGCGATTTCGAACTGTGACGTGGGTTCCATTACCCTGAAGTTAAATGACGACGGCTTCTACACCCTGATGCTGGGTGCTTCCGACATGGGTACCGGCTGCGATACAACACTGGCCCAGATTGCGGCAGATGTGCTGGGGTGTGATCTTGACAATATCGTATCCCATGGTGTTGATACGGATGTTTCTCCGTACGATTCCGGCTCTTATGCGTCCAGTACCGCGTACCTCACTGGTATGGCAGCTGTGAAGGCATCGAAGTCCATGATCCGTCTGATCACCGAAAAGGGAGCAGAGTATCTGGAAAAAACGCCAGAGGAAGTAGAATTTGACGGCGAACGGGTGATGGCAAAGGACGGCTCCGCTGCGATCAGCTTAAAAGATATCGGAAACCGTGCCATGGCGAACAATGGAAAGGCACTCGAGGTGACCGAAAGCCATTCTTCACCGGTATCTCCGCCTCCGTTTATGGTTGGTATCGCGGAAATCGAGATGGACAAGGAAACCTGTGACTTTGAGCTGGTCAACTATGTGGCAGTCGTAGACTGTGGAACCCCGATCAACCCGGCACTGGTCCGCGTCCAGACCGAAGGTGGTCTGGGACAGGGCATTGGTATGGCGATGTTTGAGGATGTGACCCGCTCCGAAAAAGGACAGGTTTATGAGAATTCCTTTATGCAGTACAAGCTTCCGAGCCGTGTCGATGTCGGCAATATCCGCGTGGAGTTTGAGAGCAGCTACGAGCCGACCGGACCGTTTGGTGTCAAATCCATCGGTGAGGTTGTCATCAACACGCCATCCCCGGCGATCGCAGGCGCGGTAGCCAATGCGACTGGCGTGCAGATCCGTGAGCTTCCGGTCACACCTGAGAAGATTTTCCGGGAGCTTCATAAATAAAATAAAGTAACGCAATAAGAAACTTGCAAGTTGTCCGAAATAGAGGTATACTAAAGCCAGTCTATGCGACACACCAACACCGTGTTTGTAACACGGTGCAACAGGAGGAATTGCAATGATAGAAGCAACGAGCTGTGGAGGTGTGGTTATATTTCGCGGCAAGATCCTGGTTCTCTATAAGAATTACAAGAACAAGTATGAGGGCTGGGTCCTTCCAAAGGGAACTGTAGAAGCAGGAGAGGAATACAAGGAGACCGCTCTTCGCGAGGTCAAAGAAGAAACCGGTGTCAGCGCTTCCATTATCAAGTATATCGGAAAGAGCTCTTATTCCTTTAACACGCCGCAGGATATGGTGGAGAAAGACGTACACTGGTATCTGATGATGGCAGACAGCTATTACAGTAAACCACAACGGGAAGAGCATTTTGTGGATTCCGGGTATTACAAGTTTTATGAGGCGTACCATCTTCTGAAATTCTCCAACGAGAAGCAGATCCTGGAAAAAGCCTACAACGAGTACCGGGATTTAAAAAAGGCGAACCTCTGGGGCAGCAAGAAGTATTTTTAAGACTGGTTATAAAAACAGGGAATCCAATGGATTCTCTGTTTTTGTGCGCTACGAATGCGGTATGACTACATTTGAGGACTGCCGCGCAGCAGATAAGATCCGCAAAGCAGGTTTTACCTCTGCATACGTGACGCATAGCAAAGAAAACAGAGAAGTATAAGAAGGAGTTTTGAAAGAAATATGAAGTATGATGTCATCATTGTAGGAGCAGGTCCGGGCGGTATCTATTCCGCTTATGAACTTACCAAAAAGTGCAGCGGCAAGAAGATCGCAGTGTTCGATTCCGGTTATTCTTTGAAGAAGCGTCACTGCCCGATCGATGGAGATAAGATCAAGGCCTGCATCAAGTGCAAATCCTGCTCCATTATGAGCGGATTTGGCGGAGCTGGCGCATTCTCTGATGGAAAATACAATATCACCAACGATTTCGGTGGTACGCTGTACGAGTACATCGGCAAAAAAGTAGCAACGGAGCTGATGGAGTATGTCGACGAGATCAACATGGCTCACGGCGGAGAGGGTACCAAGATGTATTCTACCGCAGGAACCGGATTAAAGAAGGTATGTATCCAGAACCGTCTGAAACTGCTGGATGCATCGGTGCGTCATCTGGGTACCGATATCAACCTGGTTGTTCTGGGCCAGCTTTATGATGAGTTAAAGGACCAGGTGGATTTCTATTTCGAGTCCCCGGTCAGCCACATTGAAAGCCTGGAAGACGGCACTTACCGCGTATGGGTCGGAGAAGAGTCTTACGACTGTGGAAAATGTATTGTTTCCGTAGGAAGAAGCGGAAGCAAATGGATGGAGAAGATCTGTAAGGAACTGGATATTCCGACCAAGTCCAACCGTGTTGACCTGGGTGTGCGCGTAGAGCTTCCGGCTGTTCTGTTCTCTCATCTGACCGATGAGCTTTACGAGAGCAAGATCGTGTACCGCACCGAGAAATTCGAGGATAACGTGCGTACCTTCTGCATGAACCCGAGAGGCATTGTCGTAAATGAGAATACCAACGGTATCGTAACCGTAAACGGACACAGCTACGAGGACCCGGCAAAGCAGACCGAGTGCACCAACTTTGCGCTGCTGGTATCCAAGCATTTCTCTGAGCCGTTCAAGGACAGCAACGGCTACGGCGAGAGCATTGCGCGTCTGTCCAACATGCTGGGCGGCGGCGTTATCGTACAGCGTTTCGGTGATTTGGTGCGCGGAAGACGAAGCACCCAGAAGCGTATCGAGGAGAATATGTTTATGCCGACCTTATCTGCAACTCCGGGCGATTTAAGCCTGGTACTGCCGAAGCGTATCTTAGACGGCATCATCGAGATGATCTATGCACTGGATAAGATTGCACCTGGTACCGCAAATGACGATACTTTACTTTACGGTGTCGAGGTCAAATTCTACAACATGGAAGTAGATGTCGATGAGAACCTGGAGAGCCGCCACAAAGGCCTTTACATCATCGGTGACGGAAGCGGTGTGACCCACTCCCTGTCCCATGCATCGGCAAGCGGCGTTTACGTAGCAAGAAAGATTGCAGAAAGTTTATAAAAGATCGATGAAGTGCGGTTTTCCCTGGTTGTAATATTGGGAAAATGTTACTGTTTACAGGTAGGAATTTTGCTGCACTTCTGATCAGAAAAATGGTTGCCGGATGTTTGTGCAAAGCAGAGAATTCTGCAGCCAGACGTCCGGTAATCGCGTATATGAGGAGAATAGTATGAAATCATCCAATGAACTTCGCACGATGTTGCGGGGCATTGACCGGAAAAGCTATCCGGCATACAAAGCACTGGCCGGGGCATATCAGTTTGGAAGCTATATTCTGGTGATCGACCATGTCCAGGGAGATCCTTTTGCGTCCCCTTCTTCGGTTCATGTGGAAATCCCGTGGAAGGTATCTGGCTTTGCGGAAAACCTGCGGGACCGGGTGTGCAAGCGTGTTGCTTTGCAGGATCATCTGACGAGGCTGTTTTATGCCCAGACAGAGCGCTTCAGCTTCCAGACAAAGGGCTCTGGCAAGAGCGGACTGATTTCTATCAGCCGCTGCGGCCAGGAGGTTTTAGAGCGCAGTGCCTGTGAGATCAGCCGTGACACCATTACGGTGCGCTTTCATGTGGGATTTCCGGCATTTGGACGTACCATCGATGCGGGCGGGCTGGAAAAGATCCTGTTTGAGTTTCTGCCAAAGGCAGTGGAAAAGAGCTTTGTTGCAAAGAATCTGGACCGCCGGGCAGTGCAGGAGGCCGTATGGATGGCAGAAGACCAGGAGGAACTGCGCAGACAGCTGCGGGAGCGAAAGCTGGCTGCATTCGTGGCAAACGGAGCCATCTTACCACGCAAAAGCGGTGTTTCCGACCAGCCTATGAAGGACAGTGTGCCGTTCCTTTCCCCAAAGAGCATGGAAGCTTCTTTTGTGCTGCCGCATCACGGCGAAATCCGCGGGATGGCGGTGCCGGAGGGCATTACCCTCATCGTGGGAGGCGGCTACCATGGAAAATCAACTCTGCTTTCTGCTTTGCAGATGGGCGTTTACAACCACATCGCGGGAGATGGACGGGAGTTTGTCCTGGCGGATGACACGGCAGTAAAGCTGCGTGCAGAGGAAGGACGCTCCATCAAAAATACGGATATTTCATTATTTATCAACGATCTGCCAAACCGCAAGGACACCAGAAGCTTTTCCACCACCGATGCCAGCGGAAGCACTTCCCAGGCGGCGGGGGTTGTGGAAGGAATCGAAGCCGGGACCAGACTTTTCCTCATCGACGAAGATACCTCTGCGACCAACTTTATGGTGCGCGATGACTTTATGCAGCAGGTCATCAGCCGGGAAAAAGAACCGATCACCCCGTTTCTGGAGCGGGCACGGGACTTATATGAAAAGGCCGGGATCTCAACCATTCTGGTAGCAGGCAGCTCCGGAGCCTTTTTCTATATTGCAGACCAGATCATTCAGATGGACTGCTACCGCCCGGTGGATATTACAAACCGGGTGAAGGCACTCTGCAAGGAGCATAAGGCACCGAGAACGGAGGCGCCTGGTTTTGTATTGCCAGAGTTTACGGTGGCGTATGGGAAAGAAACTTCCGGTGCAGTGCGGACAATGAGCGATGCGAAGGGCATGGGAGAAGGTGAGGCAGGCTCAGGCTATATGCAGGGACACAGCGAAAAAAGTGGACGCAGCGTGGATGTAGCACAGGAACGCGGCGGAAAACGTGGACACGGTGCAGGTCGTACACAGGAACGCAGCAAGGTGAAAATATTCGGCAAAGATTCGTTCTCGCTCGACCGCGAAACCGTAGACCTGCGCTATGTAGAACAGCTTGCGGACTCAGAGCAGACCGCGGCGCTTGCCTATCTGACCCGCTATGCGCTGGAGCAGCTTGCAGACGGAAAGAGGACATTGTGCCAGATTGCGAAAGAACTGGAAACACAGTATGCGGCAAAGGGCTGGAACCATTTAACCGGATCCTATGTGCCGGGTGGACTTGCAAGGCCGAGAATCCAGGAGGTGTTTGCAGCACTAAACCGATACCGGGGATAAACATTGCATGACGAAAAGACGTCAGAGAAGCGTCTTCTGATTTACCATGTGGAACAACATAAGAGATAAGATTAAAAACGAGATAGAAGAGAAACTACCAAGAGAATTTCATAGGAAAATCCAAGGGAAAATACAAGAAAAAATACGCGACAAAACGTACGACAAGACAGGGATCACACGACAAAACAGTACTTTCCGGAAGAAAAGCGACAAAAGAGACGCTTGAGGAACCGGTAACAGCAGAATCAGAGCTTGCAAACAGCAGAAACGATGTTACAGCAGAATAGGATCAGTGGAAGAAGGAAAAAATAAAAACATTGGATGATGATGGCTCAGGAGGACGATATGAATACAGAAAACAAAAATTCAGATTACGAAGAACTGATGAAGTATTTAGAAGAGGCTCAGGCATATCAGACTGCCCTGATCCTGTTTGAGTGGGACGATGAGACGCTGGCTCCCGAAGCAGCAGGAAGCCGCACTGCCCGGATGCAGGGCGTGCTCTCCGCTTCTTATCAGCGAATCATGATGGATCCGCGGGTGAAAGAACTGGTGGACCGATGCTTAGATGAACTGGAGGAAAGCAGAAAAACGGTTTCGGACGGGAAAACGAAAGAAAAAGAACATCTGCAGACGGCAGAAAATGGAGTGGCATGTTCCACGAGGACAGATGATACAGAACTTACGGAAGAAAACATCCGCCGTGCTATCTTGAAAGCCGCAAAGCGCGAGATCGAGGAAGTCTCCTGCATTCCGCCGGAAGAATACCGCGCTTATCAGGAACTGACTGCAAAATCGACCCGTATCTGGACCAAAGCACGGAAAGAAAACGATTTTGAAGCTTTTGCGCCGGTTTTGCAGGAAATCATCGATTACCAGAAAAAATTCGCCTCTTACCGTCAGAAAGAAGGGCAGAAGCTTTACGATGTCATGCTGGATTCTTTTGAACCAGGCTTTACCATGGAAAAGCTGGATGAATTCTTTGGTCTTTTGAAAGAGCATATTGTTCCGCTCTTAAAACAGGTTATGGAAAGTCCAGTCCGCATCCAGGACGATTTTCTGGATGGAGATTATCCGGAAGAAAAACAGCGCGAGCTGGCAGAGTATCTGGCAAACTATGTGGGCTTTGATTTTTCCAAAGGAGTATTAGCAGTCAGTGCACATCCCTTTACAACCAACCTTCATAACCGTGATGTGCGCATCACGACGCACTACAAATCCCGTGTGGATTCCTCGGCATTTTCCGTGATTCATGAGAGCGGACACGCCATCTATGAATTTGGTATCGATGACCGGCTGAGCCAGACACCGGCAGGGCAGGGAACTTCTATGGGGATGCACGAATCCCAGTCCCGTTTCTTCGAAAATATTATCGGTCGGAGCGAAGCTTTCTGGATCCCGGTATACGGCAAGCTGAAAGAGCTGTTCCCAGAGCAGTTAAAGGGCGTAGGGCGGGAAATGTTTGTCCGCGCCATCAACAAAGTACAGCCGGGTCTGATCCGCACCGAAGCGGATGAGCTGACCTACAGTCTTCACGTGTTGGTTCGTTATGAACTGGAAAAAATGCTGATCGAGAAAAATCTGGATGTAAAAGGACTTCCGAAACTCTGGGCTGATAAATATGAAGAATATCTTGGTATCCGTCCGGAAAATGATGCAGAAGGTGTGCTGCAGGACATCCACTGGGCGCAGGGATCCTTCGGATATTTCCCGTCGTATGCTCTTGGAAGTGCCTTTGGCGCACAGATGCTGGTACAGATGAAAAAAGAAATGGATTTTGAAAAGCTTCTGGAGGAAGGACGGCTGGATGTGATCCGGGAGTATTTGAGAATACATGTACACCGCTATGGAAAGATGAAGACCAGCCGGGAAATTTTAAGGGATATGACCGGGGAGGATTTTGAGCCGCGGTATTACGTGGAGTATCTCGAGGAAAAATATAGGAAGCTGTACGCAATATAACAAACAAGAAATTACAGAAAAATAAATAGAAAAAAGACCAAAAGAAACAGTGGATTGCTACGAAAAAAATCCCGCTCAGTTATTATAACTGGGCGGGAAAATATTTAAACGATAACGTGTGCTGCTGGAGAATTTTCCAAAGTATTTTCGATATACTTGTTTATGGACATTTGGTGAGCAGTTGTGTAAATGAATAGTTTTTTGTGAAGCTCAGGAGAAAGGCGGATATTGAAGCTACCCTTAAAAGCAATCTCAGGCTCTTTTCCTTCAACTTTGCAGGTTTCCAGATAATCATCGATAGCGCTGTGAAAATCATCAAGAAGGTCCTTAGCACTCTCGCCTTCGTAAGAAATCAGAGAACGAATGCCCATGACTTTTCCATAAAAAATACCATCTTCTTCGGAAAATTCAACGCTGCCGATATAGCCTTTGTACTGAATGGTGTTATTCATATGAGTCCCTCCTGTTCCAAAATTTCTATCAATTGCTTAATCTGATAAGATTTTAATTCTTTTTGTGGGTGTGGTTTATGAAGTAATATGCTTCCATGTTTATCGCTCACAAATACGACGCGAGAACCGCTTGTTTTACCTTTGTTTGAGCGAATATAGTCCAAATATTTTAATAACGTTTCGGCATCATCGAAGGTAAAGTCTTTCGGCTTCGATTTAAGACGTTGAATCAGTTTCTCTTTTTGTCCCATAATATATCCCCCGTTAATTATATTATACGCTGTGATCAAGAAAAGTGCAACTAATAATAGTTGCAAAAGGACGTTTTATACTTTGTTATTTTTTGTTACTTCGTCTCAGCATCATACTCTAGAACACATTCACCAGCACCCAACCGATTCCGGTAGCGACAGCCACCGCTTTCAGCTGATACTGCCCAATCAAGATCCAGGAGAGAATCACGCGCAGTGTGATATGGCTGCGGAGCCGCTGTCCCCAAAGGAATTTGCGAAGCCCTCCACGCGCGTGGCAGCAGTGTAAGCTGCGATCAGGTCAGTGCCGCCCGTGTTGACAGCGCCCTGTACCAGCATTTTTCCGATGTAAAGGCCAGACTGGTGCAGCGCTGTGACGGAGCCAAAATGCAGGGTTTCCCGGAGTCTGTCCGGGACAAGCTGGCAGTCTTTTTTTTGAAACAGCAGTTCCCTATGACTGTGAAGCAGATAAACGATGCAGGCAGGCTGGAAAAACCGGTGCATACCCCAACAAGAGCGAACAAAAACAGATTCATGACCGTTCCCGCGATGCCGATTGCGGCAAATTCACCGGTTCCCGCGAAGCGGCCAATGACGAACGCATCGATGGTATTGTAAAACTGTTGCAGGATATTTCCGAGGATCAGAGGAAGTGCCAGGGTACACAGATGCCGATAGAGACTTCCCTCAGTGAGAGATTTGTTGGTTTGTGAATTCATAATAAAAACTCCTTTTGATGAACATTATTTTCTCCTGTGGTTTTGCCTGTATGCTTCCGCAGGGAACACCTCCGAATGCTTTGGCAGCAGGTTCCGGATTAGTAGAGAACCAGCAGATGCTGAAGACAGGTACGATTGTAAAGATCGTCATTCTGATCTTATATCCAATTACATTATATGCGTTAAACGCAATCGGCTTGATTCGTGTTTAATGTGCTGATTGTTAATGGTCTTGATTTTCTTTCCCATTGAATTTTTTGCCGGAATCTGTGCTATGATTGGTTTAAACGAATCAACGATAAACCAATCAGCGAAAGTGAGGCTATCCTATGGAAATGTTAGAGATCATAAAAAGCAGACACAGCGTCCGCCAGTACAAAGAACATGCAATTGAACCTTCAAAACGAGCGCAGATCGATTCCTGTATCCAGGAGATTAATGCGGAGAGCGGCTTAAACATCCAGATATTTTATGACGAACCGAAGTGCTTTGACTCTTTTATGGCGCATTACGGAAAATTTTCGCATGTGAACAATTACATTGCGATTGTTGGACGCGGGGAAGACCAGGAAAAGGCAGGTTATTATGGAGAAAAGCTTGTTCTGAAATGTCAGGAGCTTGGTTTAAATACATGCTGGGTGGCAATGACCCATGGAAAAGCGCGTGTGGAGAAGAAAATGGGAGAGAAACTTCTCATTATCTTATCTCTGGGCTATGGGGAAAATCAGGGTGTTCCACATAAGAGCAAAGATGTGAAAACGCTTTGCCGCGCAGACCAGGAGACAGACTGGTTTCAGAAAGGCATGGAAGCAGTCTGTCTCGCTCCGACAGCCATGAACCAGCAGAAATTTTTCTTTGAACTGAAAGATGGAACAGTAACAGCAAAATCACTCAGAGGCTTTTATTCCAAGATCGACCTTGGAATCGCCAAGTATCATTTTGAAGCAGTTACCGGACATAAGGTAAAATGATGGACGCAAAAGAACAGATTGAGTAGCTGACGGCTGATTTTGAAAAAAGCAGGAAGATTCTGATTGCGCTGGGCGACGAAAACCGGCAGCACATGATCCTGGAAATGATGAAAATGGGAAACTGCTCTGGAGTGCGGGTCAATGAAATCACGGAAAGGACGCATCTTTCAAGACCGACGGTTTCGCATCACCTGCAGATTTTAAAAGATGCAGGGGTTTTGAAGGTGAGGAGGGAAGGAACGAAAAAATGATATCGATTTTTTGCTTGATTCATCATAGTGAAATCCAGCGCATAGAATACTGAAAAATGTGAACGGTTTATAGGTTGGAACATTGTTATGCCGACGAACCAGAAACTGGAAAATCTTTTGAATCTTTCTCTTGATACAAGCCCGGAGGAACGAAGCCGTTCCTCGGAATTAGAAACTGGCTTTGACCCGGAAGAAAACACCTGGGAGCTGATCGTGAAGTACTCGGGAAATCTGGATGAGGTGAGAAACCTTGGCGCTTCCGTGGAGGAGATGCGCAATGAATATGCGATTCTTACTGTGAAAGAAAGCCAGATACCACTCATCAGTGCGCTTCCACAAATTGAATACATCGAAAAACCGAAGAGGCTGTTCTTTGCCATCAATCAGGCAAAGACAGCCTCTTGTGTGAATATTTTGCAGGAAGCACCACCGAACTTAAGCGGACGCGGAGTTTTGATCGCAGTGCTGGATTCCGGGATCGATTATTTTCACGAAGCCTTCCGAAAGGAGGACGGTTCCACAAGAATCCTGGAACTGTGGGATCAGACCCAGAATCGCATTTATACATCCGAAGAGATCAATACGGCTTTAGAAAGCGGAAACAGGGCTGCAGCCAGACAGATCGTTCCTTCTGTGGATGTGAGCGGCCATGGAACTGCGGTTGCGGGGATCGCGGCGGGTCTCGATTCCGGATATCGCGGAATTGCCTATGAAAGCGATCTTCTGGTCGTGAAGCTTGGGACTGCCAGACCCTGTGGCTTTCCTCGCACAACAGAATTAATGCGGGCCGTGAACTATGCTGTTTCGTTTGCCGCAGACCGGTTTTTGCCATTGGTGATCAATATCAGCTTTGGAAATACCTATGGCTCTCACGACGGAACCAGTCTCCTGGAAACTTTTTTAGATGACATTGGCAATTACGGTCGGACGACGATTGTGGTGGGAAGCGGAAATGAAGGCGCCGCGAGTGGTCATACATCTGGTATTTTGCAGATGCGGACAACAGAAACAGTGGAATTTACGGTTTCTGCGTATGAAAGCAGCTTCAGTATCCAGCTCTGGAAGTCTTATAGTGATCAGTTTGAGATCAGCCTGCAGGCACCATCGGGAGAACAGTTTGGTCCGTTTTCAGAAAATCTGGGTCCGGCACGTTTCCGCTACCGCAGTACCCAGATTCTGTTATATTACGGGAAACCGGGACCCTACAGCGCGGCGCAGGAAATTTATTTTGATTTCATTCCGGATGAAGGAAATTATGTGGAAGAAGGAATCTGGACGTTCTTTTTAAGACCGGTAAGTTTGGTGCGCGGACAATATGATTTCTGGCTTCCCTCTGCCAGAGTTTTAAATACAGCTACCCGTTTTCTCAGGCCGACACCCGATACGACACTGACGATTCCGTCTACAGCATCGAAGGTCATCACGGTAGGAGCTTATAACAGCTATTACAATTCCTATGCGGATTTTTCCGGGCGCGGATTTACGCGCTTGACCAATCAGGTCAAGCCGGATCTTGCTGCTCCCGGAGTCGGAATCATGGCTCCGGCGGTGAATGGAGGCTACCAGTCCGTCACAGGTACCTCATTTGCGACACCGGTTGTCGTGGGTTCGGCAGCGCTTCTGATGCAGTGGGGAATCGTGAATGGAAATGATCCGTTTTTGTATGGGGAGAAGGTGAAGGCTTATTTGAGACGCGGGGCGAAAAAGCTTCCGGGGATTGCGGAGTATCCGAACCCGCTGGTGGGGTATGGGGGTTTGTGTGTTTCGAATAGCATACCAAAATATCTTGTCTAAAACTCTGTTTTTCCGATGAAATTCGTCTCTAGAAAATCCTGTACCTCTGCCGGAAGTCTTCCTTTTCTCCATACGAGGAGCACTTCTGTTGCCAGGCCGGCGCCTGTGATGGCGCATGCTTTTAAGCTGGAGGACTGGTTTTTCATGGATTCCGGTAAAATGGCTATGCCAAGTCCTTTTTCGGCCATGATCATAGCTGTACGTGTATCTTCGCATGCAAGATAAATATCGCAGATGAGTCCTGCCTGCTCAAAGGCAGAGAGCATATATTTCCGGTAGCGTTGTTACGTCGATCTGACGGTTTTCAAGCTGGTCTTTCAGCGTAAACGTCGAACCTTCATGTACATCGAAGCGGATCTTCGGATATTTTTTCGCGAAACGGAGTAGATAATCCGACATAAGGGAAACCGTAGAGGGTGTCATTCTGATATGAAGCGTTGCAGCCTGGCAGATTTTGTTACCTCGCGTTTGGTAAGGTCGGAGAGCATCAGAAGATTTCCTGCCTGTTCGTAAAGGGTTTTGCAGGCTTCTGTCAGCTGTACCCGCTTGCTTCCGCGCAAAAACAGGGAAACCTGCAATTCTTCTTCCAGCATTTTCATTTGGTAGCTGAGCGGTGGCTGTGTCATATGGAGTTCCCGGGCAGCACCGCTGATCGTCCCGGCATCTACAATAGCACGAAAGTATTCTAATTGTCTGAGTTCCCAAATAGCCTCACCTTTCTATACAAAAAATATTTATTTCCCATATAAAAACAATAATTTACATATAGAATACCTCGTGCTATACTCAAATGCAAGAATAAAAAAGGGATGAAGGATTTATGAAACGAATCGATTTTGAACATGGCACGGTAACCGGCAATATTTTGGGAGCGGCAGTCCCAATGCTGGTAGCCCAGATGCTGAATCTGCTGTATAATATAGTAGACCGCATTTACATCGCCCGGATCCCGGAGGTGGGAACAGCAGCACTTGGTGCAGTGGGACTGTGCTTTCCTCTGATCGTGATCATTACTGCATTTTCTAATTTATATGGAAGCGGTGGTGCACCGTTATTTTCTATCCGCAGGGGCAAAAAGGAAGAACGCGAAGCAAATGATATTATGAACACATCGTTTACCATGCTTTGCTTTACCGGAGTTGCACTCATGCTGGCAGGATTTTTGTTTATGCGTCAGATCCTGATTTTATTTGGTGCCTCCGAAGGAGCCATGGTTTATGCGCTTCCTTATATGATGATCTATCTGACTGGCACACTGCCGTCGATGATCGCGGTTGGCATGAACCCGTTTATTAATGCGCAGGGATATTCCCTGATCGGAATGCTTTCGGTTGCGATCGGTGCGGCTGCCAACCTTGTTCTGGATCCGCTGTTTATTTTTGGCCTTGGTTTTGGAGTACGCGGGGCAGCAATTGCTACCGTTATTTCGCAGTGTATGTCAGCGGCATTTGTACTGTTTTTCCTAACCAGGAAATCGGAATTAAAGGTGCGCTTTCTTAGAAAACATGAGATGAAAGCGTGCACAGGTTATGCGAAGGATATTGTCAGTCTTGGCACAGCTGGCTTTGTGATGCAGCTGACCAACAGCCTGGTAACGATCTGCTGCAACCATGTGCTTGGTGTCACAGGCGGTGATATTTACATTTCGGTCATGACGATCGTGTCCAGCGTGCGCCAGCTGGTAGAAACCCCGATCTCTGCGATCAATGATGGATCATCCCCGATTCTGAGCTATAATTACGGTGCCCGCCGCCCGGCGCGTGTCAGAAAGGCCGGAATCGTGATGGGGCTTATGATGCTTTGCTATACGGCCATCATGTGGAGCAGCATCATACTGGTGCCGGACGTTCTGATCCAGATATTCAGCTCCGATCCACTTCTTTTACAGGATGCGGTTCCGGCATTGAAGCAGTATTTTGCAGCATTTATTTTTATGGATCTGCAGTACTTTGGACAAACAGTATTTAAGTCATTGAACAAAAAGAAGCATGCGATCTTCTTTTCGCTGCTCCGGAAGGTGTTTATTGTCGTTCCGCTTACTTATTTCATGCCTTATGCTTTACATATGGGGACGGACGGTGTGTTTCTGGCAGAACCGGTTTCTAATGTCATCGGAGGAAGCCTGTGCTTTGTGACAATGCTGTGCACGGTTCTTCCGGAGTTAAAGCGGATGGAATGTTAATGTATACGGCTGGATATTTTCTGAATTGAAGATTCCGTACAATACAGTTGCAGCAGACTTTACCGATTTGGAACGCGAAGCACCAGAAACAGTAATGATGGGATCAAACGAAGCGATATCTGCGAGGTGAAAAATATGGAGAGAAATGATCAGTATCCGGGACTGGATGTCAGCCAGAGCGGAAAGTCATTGCGGTATCAGATCCGCAGGGCTGGCTATAATATCCGTGAAATACAGGATTACCTGCACCTTTCCTGTCCCCAGCCTGTTTACCGGTGGCTCCGGGGGAAAACACTTCCCTCTGTAGATCATTTATATGCGCTCAGCAGGCTTTTTGGGGTACATATGGAAGATCTTCTGGCCGGATGCGGGGAAAAACCAGTTTACCTGGAGGCATTTCACGGAAAAGAGTATCTGGTTTCTTATCTAAAGTATTTTCAACAAAAGACAGCATAATATCATAAATAAAAAGCATTGGACCATTTGTCCAATGACAAAAACGAACTGATGTTTTATCCTCTTGTCATAACCGGTTTGGGAATGACAGGAGGTTTTTTTATGAAAAAAGGAAGACTTATTTATGCAGACGAAGACGGAACCTGCTATGTGACGCGCAGGATCGAATGCGATATGCGTCCGGTAAGAAGCGGGTGTGGCATGCACATTGTTAATAGCTTTCGTTATGGTGGTTTCCGTTCCTTATACGAATTCGATTGTTTTGTAGTTCGTTTTATCCAGAAGCAGGAAAAAGAAAAGGCAGAGGACCTTTCCGGGCTTACGGCAATATGGCCTGAGTGTGAAGACCTTACGGAACTATTTGCCAGGCTGAATACGGAGGAATATTGTTATTTCATCAATGAGGGAGGGCAGAAGCAATGGCCGGGCGGCACGCTGCATCCAGACAGTATGCTGGTTATCTGCGGGCAGGAACCGGCAGAGGTGGTTTACCGCAGGACGGACGTATCGGAGCCACCGGTAGGGGAAACAGAGTTTGTCAATATCCTGGAGACATTAAGAATAGAAGAAAAGCTTCCGGTTCTGGCGAAAGACCATATCATTTACCTTCTGGAGCTTTTGATGCGTGACCAGGGAGGCGAGATTTCTTATTTTGTCCACGATCTGGACTTTGGAAGAAATTATGAACCAGGGCTGCTTTCAGACGAATTGGGAAAGATCGATCTAAGCTGCAGCCAGTCTCTTTACCAGGAGCTGGTGCAGACTGGCTTTTAGGATAACAAGCCGGCAGCTAGGTGATATTATGAAAAAATATAGTATTTTGGAAAGATGTGGTTGCATTTCCAGCTTGACTGTGATATAAGTGTATTAAGATGATTAATACACTTATACAGAAAGGAGAGAACGCAGGAACATGATTCATCTGGATTATAAAGACAGCCGTCCAATCTATGAACAGGTAGCGGACCGCTTAAAGGAGCTGATGATCCTTGGTGTTCTGGAAGAGGATGTGCAAATGCCGTCGGTACGTTCACTGGCAACAGAGCTCTCCATCAACCCCAATACCATACAACGGGCTTATGCAGAGCTGGAGCGGAATGGTTTTATTTATTCCGTGAAGGGGCGTGGCAGCTTTGTGGGAAGCATCAGCAAGCTCCGGGAGCAGAAGCGCCGGGAACTAGAAGAGAAGGTGGCAGCTCTTGCAGCAGAGGCAAGGAGCCTTGGTATAGATAAAAAAGAGTTTACCCGCATGGCGGAGGAACAGTTTGGAGGAGAGGAAATAGTATGATAGAGGCAACCAACCTTACAAAAAAATTCGATGATATCCTCGCGGTGGATCATATCAGCGCCAAGATCCGGGAAGGAAACGTATTTGGCCTCATCGGGACTAACGGAGCCGGGAAGAGTACATTTCTGCGCATGGCGGCAGGTGTTTTGAAGCCGGACGAGGGAAATATTACGGTCGATGGCATGGATATTTATGAGAACGAGGCAGCAAAACGGAAGTTCTTTTATATTTCCGATGACCAGTATTTCTTCGGGAATGCGACGCCACAGGACATGATGAACTATTACCGCATTGTCTACCCGGACTTTGATGTGTCCCGTTTCGACACGCTTATGAACAGCTTTGGCCTGCAGAAAAACCGCAAGATCAATACATTTTCCAAGGGCATGAAAAAGCAGGTTTCCATTCTCTGCGGAATTTGTGCGGGGACAGAGTATCTGTTCTGTGACGAGACCTTTGACGGCCTTGATCCGGTCATGCGTCAGGCGGTTAAGAGTATTTTTGCCAATGACATGGAGGAACGGAATCTGACACCGATCATCGCTTCCCACAACTTACGGGAGCTGGAAGATATCTGCGACCATGTGGGGCTGCTCCATAAAGGCGGTATCCTGTTAAGCCGCGATCTGGACGAAATGAAAATGAATCTGCATAAGGTGCAGTGCGTATTAAAAGAAGGAACAAGGCCGGAGGACATTGAGGGGCTTGAAATCTTAAAGACAGAGCGGCGTGGAAAGCTTCTGACTCTGACCGTGCGTGGGGAGCTGGGGCGTGTGGAATATCTTATGCAGAAGGCAGAACCTGTATTTTATGAGACTATTCCTTTGTCTCTGGAGGAAATCTTTATCAGCGAAACGGAGGTAGTCGGCTATGACGTCAAAAAACTTATATTTTAAGCTCATGCGTGAGGATTGGAAAAACCGTCTGTGGGCACCGGCTCTCATTGCACTTGGCTGCTTTTTCCTTTATCCGGTATTTCTGGTATTTCTGGCAGGAAGAGCAGTGCGGGAGTGTGAGACAGCGGAGCTGGGGCTTAAATGGTTTACAACAGAAGCGATCAAGTGGCTGTCTTTTGAGAATGGCATGACGGTGTTTGGGGTTGTCCTTGTTTCCCTGATCTGCGGACTTAGCAGCTTTTCCTATTTAAATTCGAAAAGCCGTGTAGATTTTTACCACAGTATTCCGGTCCGGAGGGAAAAGCTGTTTCTTGTGCATTACCTCGATGGAATCCTGATGCCGGCAATCCCCTATGCAGTAGCACTGATCGCATCTGTGATTGTGTGTGCAGCAAACGGAGTCGATATGGAGCTTTTGTGCGGGACTGCAGCCAGTGCCTGCGCATTTCACCTGATCTATTATATTTTGTGCTATACCACTGTGGTGATCGCGTCAATGCTGACCGGGCATCTGGTGGTGGGCTTTTTTGGAAGCATGGTGCTGATGTTTTATGTACCTCTGGCAGCGGTAATTGTGGAATCATTTTTCAACACATTTTTTCTGTCCTACAGTTATGAAAACTATAACGGGATAACCGAATCTGTTTCCCGCATTTCTCCGGTCATGGAATACATACACTCCATCTCCTGCTATGTGGATGGAAAGCCGGTCTGGCCTGCGGCGGGAGCTGCCTTTCTGGTTTCCGTGATCCTTGCTGCAGCGGCTCTGTTCCTTTACCGGAAACGCCGGTCGGAAGCAGCAGGGCGTGCCATGGCTTTTGGACCTAGCTGCCCGATCGTCCGTGTGCTCATCACGGTGCTGAGTGGACTTGGCATGGGTGGATTTTTGTGGTCGATGCAGAATTCTAACGGCTGGATGGCATTTGGCGTCATTTGCGGAAGCATGATTGCCCACTGTGTGATCGAGAGTATCTATCATTTCGATTTCCGAAAGCTGTTCGCACAAAAAATGCAGCTTGTATGCTGCGTGGCTGTGGCACTGGCTGTTGTGTTTTCCTTCCGCTTTGACTTGTTTGGGTACGATGCATACCTGCCATCTGCACAAAAAGTACAGTATGCCGCGGTGGACATCAGCAATCTGAACCGCTGGGTTTCTTATGGAAATGTGGAGAAAGAAAATGACGGACCTTATACCGTGTACACCTATGCAGACGAACTGTCTGGCAGTTATATTGCAAAGCACATGCAGTGCAACGACCTGGATACAGTGCTGAATATCGCAGCAGCAGGTATCGAAGAAAACAGACGGCTGAAAGAGCAGTGGAATGCGGCAGGCGGAAGGCAAATGGTTTATCAGGAGGCAGCGCAGCAGGTGGGAGCAGCTGAAACGGCCGCGCAGGAGGTACAGCCGGTTTATACCATGGCAACAGTCTTCTATACTTTAAAGAGCGGCCGTGTGGTGAGCCGGAATTATACCATCGATATGACAAAGAGCTATGAACTGCTTAAAGAATTACAACAGGACGCGGAGTACCAGAGTGGAGCCTATCCGCTCCTTTCTGCACAGCCGGAGCAGTTTGCCAATGTCCGCTACCGGAAGAGCCGTTCCAGCGGAGACCAGAATCTGAAAAACCTGACTGACAGCCAGCGGGCGGAATTACTCCATGCTTACCAGCAGGAGTTTGCAGCATTGACACTCGACACGATGAAAGAAGAAATGCCGCTTGGCCTGATCCGCTTTACCACAGAAGAAGAGGAACAGGCTATTGCATGGTGGAACCAGAAGGAAAACCGCAATCAGGCCGAAATGTATCCGTGGCGGTATTCTTACAGCAGTGATGTGCGGGACGAGGCATTTTATCCGGTATATCCTTCTTTTAAAAAGACGATTGCTTTGCTGGAACAGTCTGGCATATCGGTTGACGATAGCAGTCTTTCTGACAAGATCGTTTCCGTAACTGTGCGTGGCTATGCACCGGGAAGTGACGAATACCAGGTGATCACATTCACAGATCCTTCTGAGATCAGGGCGCTCGGAAATATGACCAGAAATGAGCGGATGCTGCATTATGACCCAATGTATGAGGAGGAAGACCTTACGGTAGAAGTGACCGTGGCAGATACCACGCAAAAAGCAGAAAATGGAGATGAGACCGAGAATACATACAACAGTTTCTTCAAAAAGGGAGAGATCCCTGCTCTTGTAAAAGAACGGATGGGATTTTAAAAACGAAAAGGAGTATCGCAGATGAAAGCGCAGTTGGCGCTGTGCGATACTCCTTTTGGATTCCATGGCATATTCATTAAAAATTTGCATAAATATGCAGACGGATAAATATACAGATGGAAAAAATCACATTAAGTTGGCTTCCGGCATGTTGCGCTGTTCCTCGATCAGGTCAGCCAGCGTGGTGTGGTCAACGACATCGTCGATGGCATCTTTTAATTTCTGCCAGACAGTCAGGGTGGTGCAGCGCCCGGCGTGTTCACAGTGGTTGATGTCTTCATCCAGACAGGAGACCGGCGCAAGGCTTCCCTCTGCAGCGCGGAGGATCATGCCTACCGTGTATTCTTCCGGTTTTCTGGTAAGCATATAGCCGCCCTGGGCTCCGCGGATACTCCGCACATAGCCTGCTTTGTGAAGAAGTGAAACAATCTGTTCCAGATATTTATCGGAAATGCCCTGACGCGCAGCTACCTGGCTGATCTTGGTGCACTCATCCGGATTCAGCCCGAATTCGATCATCATACGCAGTGCATATCGTCCTTTGGTTGATACTCTCATGGTTATTCCTCCTTGTATGCTGCCGCACACGTATATGTGTCCGGCAAGTGTTACTGTTTGCGCATTACGCAGACAGCAACGGCAATCACCGTATGTCATTGTACAGGAAAATGTCAGGAATGTAAATGGAATTGGAAGTTTCTCATGCTTTATTTTTGATGCAGGATATGGTATACTGTCTGCAATAGTATGCACTGAAACGGGACCTGTTTTTTGCATACACATTCCGTCAGGAGGAAATGAACATGAGAGACGGCTTTATCCGCGTTGCGGCAGCCACACCAAAGATTAAGGTTGCAGATCCTGTCTATAACCGGCAGGAAATCTGCAGGATCATAGAAGAAGCCGGAAAAAAGGGCGTAGAGCTTCTGGTATTTCCGGAGCTTTGCCTTTCCGGGTATACCTGTAACGATCTGTTTTTACAGGAGGTTTTACTGGAGCAGGTAAAAGAAGAACTGAAAACAGTCGTATCATTCACCAGAAATAAGCATATGCTGGTATTTGTGGGACTCCCATGGGAGCATGAAGGCAAGCTTTATAATGTAGCGGCAGCAATCTGCAATGGCGGGCTTCTTGGCCTGGTTACAAAAACGAACCTGCCAAACTATTCGGAGTTTTATGAGCTGCGTCATTTTACTCCGGGTATGGAAGCTCCGGTTATGACAGACTGGCAGGATACCCAGGTGTCTATGGGAACCAATCTTTTGTTTACCTGCAAAGAATACCCGAAGCTGACAGTAGCGGCAGAAATCTGTGAGGATGTATGGGTTCCGTGCCCGCCGAGTATCCGGCATACGCTTGCAGGCGCAACGGTCATTGCAAACTGCTCTGCAAGCGACGAAGTGGTCGGAAAGGATTCTTACCGGAGAGAGCTGATCTGCGGGCAGTCTGCGCGACTGATCTGCGGCTATGTCTATGCTAATGCGGGGGAAGGCGAATCTACACAGGACCTGGTGTTTGGAGGCCACAATATCATTGCGGAGAATGGAACACGTCTGGCAGAGTCCAAGCGGTTTGCACCGGAAACGGTCTGCGCTGACATGGATCTGGAACGGTTGAACGCGGAACGGCGCCGCACGACCACGTACCCGGCACCGGACCGCAGCGGTTATCAGACGATCCATTTTTCCCTTGCTCCTGTGGCTGGAGCGGAGAACAGCAGCAGTTGCAAAAACGGGCAGAACCAGCAGGAAAACGGACAGAGCCAGCAGGAAACTGGTCAGAGCCGGCAGGAGACCGGCAAAGCAGTTTCCGGCATGCAGGCTGGTGAAAAGCTGCTCCGCTACATCGACAACCGGCCTTTCGTTCCGCACGATACGCGGGAGCGAAGCCGCCGCTGTGAGGAAATCTTCACCATTCAGGCCATGGGACTGAAAAAGCGTCTGGAGCATACCGGCTGCAGCAATGTCGTGCTTGGAATTTCCGGTGGACTGGATTCGACACTGGCTCTTCTGGTAGCTGCGAGAGCATTTGACATGCTTAATATTCCGCGCAGCCAGATCCATGCGATTACCATGCCGTGCTTTGGAACTACGGACCGGACATACCAGAATGCCTGCCAGATGACCCGAAAGCTGGGGGCATCCTTAAAAGAAATTGGTATTAAGGCATCGGTGACACGGCATTTTGAAGATATCGGCCATGATATTACGGTGCACGATGTCACTTACGAGAACGGCCAGGCCAGAGAGCGCACCCAGATCCTCATGGATATCGCAAACCAGGTGGGCGGCATGGTCATCGGAACCGGCGATATGTCGGAGCTGGCGCTTGGCTGGGCTACTTACAATGGTGACCATATGTCCATGTACGGTGTCAATGTTTCCGTACCGAAGACGCTGGTACGCCATCTGGTATGCTACTATGCAGATGTCTGCGGCGAAGAGGAACTCAAAGCAGTGCTCCTGGATGTTTTGGACACTCCGGTAAGCCCGGAGCTGCTTCCGCCGGAGAATGGTGTCATCTCCCAGAAGACTGAGGATCTGGTCGGACCGTATGAGCTTCACGATTTCTTCCTTTACTATGTGCTGAGATTTGGCTTTAAACCTTCCAGAATCTACCGGATGGCTCTTCAGGCATTTGAGGGAGAATATGAGAAAGAAGTGATCTATAAATGGCTGAACGTCTTTTACCGCAGGTTCTTTGCACAGCAGTTTAAACGTTCCTGTCTGCCGGACGGCCCGAAGGTTGGTTCTGTGGCGGTTTCCCCGCGCGGAGACCTGCGTATGCCGAGTGATGCGGCAAGACAAATCTGGATGGATGATTTACAAAGCATCAAATTAAAGGAGAGTACAAAAGCGTGATCAGCAGTACAACCAATAAACAGGTGAAATTTGTGAATGCCCTGGTGAAAAAAGCAAAAACCAGGAGAGAGGAAGATCTGTTCGTGGCAGAGGGACTCCGCATGTGTTCCGAAATTCCGAAGGACCGCATTCACACACTTTATATATCGGAAAGCTTTAGCAAAACAAAGGAATGCAAGACGCTCCGGGAAGGAGTAAAGCATATTGAGCTGGTGACAGACGAAGTGTTTAAGAGCCTTTCCGACACGCAGACGCCGCAGGGCATTCTGGCATTGGTAAAGCAGTATCATTATACGCTGGATGAGGTGACCGGAAAAACCGCAAAAGAGAAGGCCACGGCATCCGGACAGGATGCGGATGGATCAGTACAAAACAGGAAAAAACAGGAAAACCGGAAAAAGCCGGCACTTCTTATGGTGCTGGAAACGATCCAGGACCCGGGCAATCTGGGAACGATCCTTCGTGCAGGCGAGGGTGCCGGTGTGACCGGGGTAGTGATGGATGCGAACACCACCGATATCTATAACCCCAAGGTGATCCGTTCCACCATGGGTTCTGTGCTCCGTATGCCATTTGTATATGTGGAGGATCTGCATGAAACCCTGCAGGAGCTTAAAAACCGGAATATCCGGCTGTTTGCAGCCCATTTAAAGGGAAAACAGGCATACGACCTGGAGGATTACACCGGGGATACTGCATTCCTCATTGGAAACGAGGGCAATGGCCTGACCGATGAAACAGCCGCCATGGCCGACACCTATGTCCGTATCCCGATGGAAGGAAGCGTGGAATCTTTAAATGCTGCAGTGGCAGCATCGGTCCTCATGTTTGAGGCGGCGCGCCAGCGCCGGAACAGCCAGCAGGGAAACAACTAGCAAGGAAAACGCTGGCAGAAACATTGACAGAAATGAGATTGCCGGAATATTAAGCTCCGGCAGAACAAGACAATAAAATAAGGGGGAGTTGTTATGGCAGCGATTTACTGGCTCATCGCATTTGTGATCCTGGTGGGCATTGAGATCATGACCACAGCCCTGACGACCATCTGGTTTGCCGGAGGTACTGTGATTGCCTTTTTTGCGGCTGTTTTCGGTGCACTGGTTCCGGTCCAGCTTCTGGTCTTTGTGGTGGTCTCCTTCATCTTACTTTTCCTGACCCGCCCTCTGGCTATTAAGTATATCAACACTTCTACAGTCAGAACGAATGTGGACAGCTTAATTGGAAAAGAAGCAAGGGTGACAGCCGAGATCAGCAATGCAAAGGAGAGTGGAACCGTTTCGGTCCAGGGACAGGAATGGACGGCACGCTCCGCAGAGGAGGATGCGGTTTATCCGGAAGGTACCAGAGTCTGGATTCGTGAGATCCAGGGTGTGAAACTGATCGTAAGCAATGAAAAAGCGCAGCTGTAAGGCTGAGCTTGCGAAACACTTGTAAAAAAGCGTAAAGGAGGAATCATAATGGGTATTTTATTTATTTTTCCGTTACTGATCATCATTTTGGCGGTTCTGGCTTCCTGCATCCGCATTGTGCCGCAGGCGCAGGCACTGGTTGTGGAGCGCCTTGGTGCCTACCTGGACACCTGGTCTGTAGGTGTCCATTTCCTGGTCCCGTTTGTAGACCGGGTGGCAAAAAAGGTCAGCTTAAAGGAGCAGGTTGTAGATTTTGACCCGCAGCCGGTCATCACGAAAGATAATGTTACCATGCGGATCGACACAGTAGTGTTTTTCCAGATCACAGACCCGAAGCTGTATGCTTACGGTGTGGTGAATCCGATCATGGCGATCGAAAACCTGACTGCAACGACACTGAGAAATATTATCGGTGACCTGGAATTAGACCAGACCTTAACCTCCCGTGAGACCATTAATACCAAGATGCGTGCATCTCTGGATGTGGCAACCGATCCGTGGGGCATTAAGGTAAACCGCGTGGAGCTCAAGAACATCATTCCTCCAGCTGCTATCCAGGATGCCATGGAGAAACAGATGAAGGCAGAGCGCGAGCGCCGTGAGGCGATCCTGCGTGCCGAGGGCGAGAAGAAATCCACCATTCTGGTTGCGGAAGGTAAGAAGGAGTCTGCAATCCTTGATGCAGAGGCAGATAAGCAGGCTGCAATCCTTCACGCAGAGGCTGAGAAGGAGCGCCGCATCCGCGAAGCAGAGGGTGAGGCAGAGGCAATCTTAAAGGTGCAGCAGGCGAAGGCAGACGGCATCCGCTTCTTAAAGGAAGCAGGAGCCGATGCGGCAGTGCTCCAGCTCAAGAGCCTGGATGCATTTGCGGCGGCAGCAGACGGCAAGGCAACCAAGATCATCATCCCGTCTGATATCCAGAATATAGCTGGTCTTGTGACCTCTGTGGCGGAGATTGCCAAGACAGCTTCAAAGCAGTCAGAGGAATAAAAGTGACAAATGGCTGACAAAAGGCAGAATGCAAAAGATTTAAGACAGGAAAGCGTTCCTGCCGGAATGCTTCAGTAAAGAAGTGTATTATAAAATTTATATACAAATTTATATACAGAGGAGAGACAATTATGAACTTAAAGGGAAGACATTTCTTAACATTAAAGAATTACACCCCGGAGGAGATTTTGTATCTGCTTGATCTTGCAGCAGAGGTAAAGCGTAAGAAAAAAGAAGGAATTCCGGTAGATAATTACAGAGGAAAGAATGTGGCACTGATCTTTGAAAAGACCAGCACCAGAACCAGATGTTCCTTCGAGGTTGCAGCGCATGACATGGGAATGGGCACCACCTACCTTGATCCGTCAGGCTCCCAGATCGGTAAAAAGGAAAGCATTGCAGATACTGCACGTGTTCTTGGACGTATCTACGATGGTATTGAGTACCGTGGTTTTGGACAGGAAATCGTGGAGGAGCTTGCGAAATATGCAGGAGTTCCGGTATGGAATGGCCTGACCAATGAGTATCATCCGACCCAGATGCTTGCAGACATGCTGACGATCCGCGAGCAGCTTGGCAGATTAAAGGGCGTAAAGCTGGTTTACATGGGCGATGCCCGCTACAACATGGGCAACTCCCTGATGATCGTATGTGCAAAGCTTGGCCTGCATTTTGTAGCATGTGCACCGAAGAAATACTTCCCGAACGCAGAGCTGGTCGCACAGTGTGAGGAATATGCAAAGGCATCCGGCGCTACCATTACCCTGACCGAGAATGTCGAAGAGGGAACCAAAAACGCAGATGTCATCTATACCGATGTATGGGTATCCATGGGCGAGCCGGACGAAGTATGGGAGGAGCGTATCCGCGAATTAACTCCGTACAAGGTAACTTCAGCTGTTATGAAGAATGCAGGTGAGCAGGCTATCTTCTTACATTGTCTGCCGGCATTCCATGATCTGAAGACCAAGATCGGCGCAGAGATGGGCAAACGCTTTGGCATCACTGACATGGAAGTAACCGATGAGGTATTTGAGTCTGCGCAGTCCAGAGTATTTGATGAGGCAGAAAACCGTATGCACACCATTAAGGCTGTTATGATGGCAACCCTTGGAGTTTAAAGCATGGCAGGGCAGGAAAAAAAACGGAATCCGCGCAGCAGTGCGCTGGTGCTGGACCTGCTGCATATCGTGATCGGCATTCTTGTAGTTATCTGCGCCATTCTGGCGTTTTTAGATCCGGAGGGGAACAGTATTCTGTTCCCCGTGATTTTCTGGCTTGCTGCCGTGTTAAACGGCGTGATGGGCGCATTCCGGCTAAGATACAGCGGACACGATAAAAAAAGGCAGGCAGGTGGATTCACCCAGTGCCTGCTGGCAGTGGTCTTAACGGTACTGGGTGTTTTAAGTGCCATCAGTATCTGGAGGTAAGGCTTGAAGGACAAAATTTTGAAATTTTTAAAAGAAGCAGATGGCTATATTTCCGGGCAGGAGCTTTGTGAGCGCCTTGGCGTATCCCGCACAGCAGTGTGGAAGGTGATCCGCCAGCTGGAATCAGAGGGCTATCAGATCGAGGCGGTACGCAACCGCGGCTACCGTCTCACAGATAATGCAGACATCTTAAATGAAGCCGAGATCCGTGCGGCAATGAAATCCCAGTGGCTGGGACAGCATGTTACTTTTTTGGAAGAGACAGATTCCACAAACAATGTTGTGCGCCGTATGGCAGAGCAGGGAGCACCGGAAGGCACGCTTGCCGTGGCAGAGATCCAGACGGCGGGAAAAGGCCGCAGGGGCCGCAGCTGGAGCTCTCCAAAGGGGAGCGGCATCTGGCACAGCTTTCTTCTGCGCCCTGAGTTTGCACCGGAGCATGCTTCCATGCTGACGCTGCTCGCAGCCATGGCAGTGCAGAAATCAGTGAAGGATGTGACAGGTCTGGATTGCAAGATCAAGTGGCCGAATGACATTGTGGTAAACGGCAAAAAAATCTGCGGAATCCTGACGGAGATGAGCACAGAGGAGGATTCCATCCGCTATGTGGTTGTCGGGATCGGTATCAATGCCAATACCCCGGACTTCCCGGAGGAGATCCGTGAGACTGCAACATCGCTGGCACTGGAGCTTGGGCATCCTGTGCGCCGCACCCTGCTGATCAACGGCGTAATGTGCGCGTTTGAGGAATATTACCGCATTTACCGTGAGACACTGGATATGAGCCGCCTGAAGGAAATATATGATCAGGAGCTGGTGAATGTAGAACGGGAGGTAAAGGTGCTGGCACCGGGCGGTGACTATACCGGGATCTCCCATGGGATCAACAACCAGGGGGAGCTGATCGTTGAGCTTTCAGATGGCACTATCCGGGAAGTAAATTCCGGTGAGGTGTCAGTAAGAGGAATTTATGGATATGTATGATGCAAAACATCTGTATGACCGCCTGAAGGTCGTAGAGCGTGAAGATGGGATACTGGATCTGGATGCCAGGCTTCGGGCTATGAATGGTCCGCTGCTTACCTGGTATGAGGAGCATGCCAGGGTCCTTCCATGGCGGGAGAACCCGGAAGGCTACCGGGTATGGATCTCAGAGATCATGCTGCAGCAGACCAGAGTAGAGGCGGTCAAACCTTATTTTGAACGCTTTCTCGAGGTACTGCCGGATGTTGCTTCGCTGGCTTCGGTTGAAGATGACCGGCTGATGAAGCTCTGGGAGGGCCTTGGTTACTATAACCGGGCGCGCAATTTAAAGAAGGCAGCCGGGATCATTATGGAAGAATATGGCGGAGTTATGCCGCAGCAGTATGAAGAACTGTTAAAGCTTCCGGGAATCGGCAGCTACACAGCCGGGGCGGTTGCTTCCATCGCTTTTGGCCAGCCGGTTCCTGCGGTAGATGGAAATGTACTCCGGGTCATCTCCAGGGTGACAGCCAGCCGGGAAGATATTTTAAAGGCATCCACAAAAAAATGGATGGAGACCCATTTAAAAGAAACGATGCCAGGGGACCGGGCAAGCCATTTTAACCAGGGACTGATCGAGATCGGAGCCATCGTATGCGTGCCGAACGGACAGCCGCGCTGCGGGGAATGCCCGCTGGCTTCGATCTGTCTGGCAAGAAAGCAGGACCTGATCTCGGAAATCCCGGTAAAGACCCCGCCCAAGAAGCGGCGTATGGAGGATAAAACGGTGTGTATTCTGGAATCCGGGGATCAGGTCGGGCTAAATAAGCGGGAGGCAACCGGGCTTTTGGCTTCCCTTTATGAGCTCCCGAACCGGGAAGGCCATTTAAAGCCGGAGGAAGTACCAGAGGCCTTTGGTCTGGACCCGGCTTCCATCGTGGAGCTTGAGGCTGTCGGACCGGCAAAGCATATCTTTTCCCATGTGGAGTGGCATATGACCGGCTACCGGGTACGGCTGAAAAATGGGATTCCAAAGGCTTACATCGCGGCTGGAAAAGAGGAGCTGAAAACAGTCTACGCATTGCCGAATGCCTTTAGCAGGTATACAAAGCTGATAGAATGAAGATAATGTAAGAGAGGAGCAGGGAATAGTATAGTATGTCTAAATCAAAACAGATGCTTCTGATCATAAATCCCAGATCCGGAAGGGAAAAAATCCGTTTAAAGCTTCTGGATATTCTGGATACCTATACAGGAGCGGGATACCAGGTACAGGTCTATGTAACACAGAAGGCGCTGGATGCCAGGGCTGCCGTGTTAAAATATGGTGCCAGAAAGGATCTGATCGTGTGCAGTGGTGGCGATGGTACGCTCAACGAGGTGATCTCCGGCATGATGGAGCTTCCAAAGCCTGTGATGCTGGGCTATATCCCGGCTGGCTCTACCAACGATTTCGCATCCAGCTTAAGGCTGCCAAGGCAGATGCTCCCGGCTGCGGTCAATGCGGCATGCGGTGTTCCCTATGCGATCGACATCGGACGCTTTTGCGAAGGCCGGTATTTTGTCTATGTGGCAGGCTTCGGGGCTTTTACAGAGGTGTCCTATCTGACCCCTCAGGACAAAAAGAACCTTCTGGGACATCAGGCATATATTCTGGAAGGAGTAAAGAGTCTTGCCTCTATCAAATCTTATCCAATGAAAATTACCACTCCGGAGGAAACACTGGAGGGTGAATTTATTTACGGTATGGTGACCAATACGATCAGCGTGGGAGGCTTTAAGGGACTGGTGAACCAGGATGTGGCCCTGAATGACGGCTTATTTGAAGTGCTCCTGATCCGCACACCGAAAACACCGCTGGAGCTTAGCGGTATTGTGACCGGTCTTTTAATGAAAGAGGAAGAGAAAAGCGAGCTGGTATATAAATTTAAGACCAGCAGGCTTCATATTGAGGCGCAGGAGCCTGTAGACTGGGTGCTGGATGGAGAGTTTGGCGGAAGCAGGACAGAAGTTTCTGTGGAGAATCTTCCGCGCCAGATCGAGATCTTGTGCCCTCAGGCAGGAAAAAGCCGCACAAGAAAAGCGGAAGGCAAAAATACGGGAGCATGAAAAAAATCCCGTGAATTATGAAAATAATTGTTGAAATCTGACACCGGATATTATATAATGATACGTTGTGTAGGCTTTCGTAAACCTTCAACTGAAAGGATGTTACTGTGGAAAAAGACAATTTTTTAGATAAGCTGAAAAAGCTGGTAGAAGTTGCCAAAACAAAGCATAATGCATTGGACATCACCGAGATCAATGACTTCTTTAAAGGGGAGAATCTTAGTCCTGAGCAGATGGAGCAGATTTACAGCTTCCTCGAGGAAAAGAATATTGACGTAGTTCCTGTTATTGACGATGCTGCCCTTGCAGAAGACAATCTGCTTCTCGATGACGACGATGTAGATATGGACGACAGCTTCATGAAAGACTCCGAGGATATTGAGTACGATGCGGTAGATCTGCTCGAGGGAATCGGCACTGAGGATCCGGTCCGTATGTACTTAAAGGAAATCGGAACAGTTCCGCTTTTGACAACGGAAGAGGAGCTGACTCTCGCGAAGCGTAAGGCAGAGGGTGACGAATATGCAAAGGAGCGCCTGATCGAGGCAAACCTGCGTCTGGTAGTAAGTATTGCAAAGCGTTACACCGGCCGCGGCATGAGCTTCCTTGACCTGGTACAGGAGGGAAACCTCGGCCTGATCAAAGGTGTAGAGAAGTTTGATTATACAAAAGGATACAAACTGAGTACATATGCGACTTGGTGGATCAGACAGTCTGTAACCCGTGCACTTGCGGATCAGGCACGAACGATCCGTGTTCCGGTGCATATGGTTGAAACAATTAACAAAATGTCCAAGATGCAGCGTAAGCTGACTCTTGAGCTGGGCTACGAGCCATCTGTTGCTGAGTTAGCAGATGCACTGGAAATGTCGGAAGACAAGGTTATGGAGATCATGCAGATCGCCAGGGAGCCAGCATCCCTTGAAACCCCGATCGGTGAGGAAGACGATTCCAACCTGGGCGATTTCGTGGCAGACAACAGCGTTGTAACCCCGGAGGGCAATGTCGAATCTGTTATGTTAAGAGAGCATATCGATGCACTGCTTGGAGACTTAAAGGAGCGTGAACGTGCTGTTATCGTGCGCCGCTTTGGTCTTGAGGACGGTCATCCGCGCACTCTGGAGGAGGTTGGCAAGGAGTTCAACGTAACGCGTGAGCGTATCCGCCAGATCGAAGCAAAGGCTCTCAGAAAGCTGCGTAATCCGGTCAGAAGCAAACGGATCCGCGATTTCCTGTAAGGCGATTTTACAGTTGCCGGCACATGTATGTGCAACCGGTACCAATAGAAACAGGAGAAATTATGAACCGCAGAAATTACCAGCGTGAGCTGGAAGCAGTCATAAAAGAAAATGAGGGCAAGAGCCGGGTTCCCCGGCTCTTGTTGCATAGTTGCTGCGCACCCTGCAGCAGCTATGTGCTGGAATATTTATCAGATTATTTTGAGATCACGGTATTTTATTATAATCCCAATATTTCCCCGGCGGAGGAATATGAAAAGCGTGCAGCGGAGCAGCAGCATCTGATCCGGGAATTGCCGGTAAAATATCCGGTGCAGCTTATCGTTGGTGCATATGAGCCGGAGCGCTTCTATGAGATCAGCCGGGGGCTGGAAACAGTTCCGGAGGGTGGGGAACGCTGCTTTCGCTGCTACCGCCTGCGTCTGGAAGAGGCGGCTAGAATGGCGGCAGAGGGTGGTTACGATTACTTTGCCACAACGCTTACCATCAGCCCGTTAAAGAACGCCGGGAAGCTCAATGAGATCGGGGAGGAGTTATCCGCCATTTACAAGGTGGAGCATCTTCCGTCTGATTTTAAAAAGAAAAACGGCTACAAACGCTCTGTAGAGCTTTCAGCAGAGTATGGACTTTACCGGCAGAATTACTGTGGGTGTGTCTTCTCAAAAAGGGAACAGGAGCTGCGGGAAAGAGAGACGAAAAAAGAATCACAGATGGCTACAATGCCTTGACACTTGTCGTGATTTGTAATAAAATTTATACAGATTGAAACTAATTCTAAAGGAGACGTGAACTATGCTTAGTAAGAATTTAACAGTTGTAAATCCGTCTGGACTGCACTTAAGACCGGCAGGAGTTTTATCCCAGACCGCTATGAAATTCAAATGTGATGTCATCATCGAGTGTGGCGAGAAAAGAATCATTGCAAAGAGCGTATTAAACGTAATGGCAGCAGGCATTAAGTCCGGCACCGAGATCACCCTGATCTGCGACGGCGAGGACGAGGCAGCAGCTATGGAGACCGTAAGCAAGGCAATTGAGAGCGGTCTTGGCGAGATGTAAGTCTTCTTAGTACACATAAAGAAATGTAGAAAAGGTATTTTCCGGAACGCAATTCTGGAAAGTACCTTTTTTCTTTCATGGGAAAATGCGTCTTATGAAACAATTCTTTTTCCGTGCACTTCATATCTGGGAGGCACCAGTGATGTGCGGTTGATGAAACAAATACGGAAAATTGACAGACAAAATGTGAATATATAGGATAATAACAAATAATCTGACAATTTAAAATAAAAAAGGGATTTACAAATGAGAAAAAGTGTAGTATTATCGTAACAGCTTAAAAAGGCAACACAAAAAATCATTACATAAAGCAAAACGCAAGGGTGCGGAAGTTCGAAAAAGAATTTTCGTGCCCTGTTTTCTTTCACAGGAAATACATCTTGTGAAAGAAAACAATTGCCTTGCTTACCAGGGATGCGCAAATGATGCGTCTGCTGATTTTTACAGGAAAGGAAATGATTATGGACAGCGATCAGAGAACCTTAACAAAATCCCCCAACGAATCTGCTTCCCAGACCGTTCTTCCGGGTCTTTACGATCCGAGTTTTGAGCATGACAACTGCGGTATCGGTGCCGTAGCCAATATCAAAGGCATCAAGACTCACCGCACCGTGGAGCAGGCCCTCCACATTGTAGAGAATCTCGAGCACCGCGCCGGTAAAGACGCGGAAGGAAAGACCGGAGACGGTGTCGGTATCATGCTGCAGATCTCCCATAAATTCTTTAAGAAGGTAACGAAGCCGCTTGGCATTGAGCTTGGTGATGAACGCGAATACGGCATTGGCATGTTCTTCTTCCCCCAGGATGAGCTTGCCAGAAACCAGGCCAAAAAGATGCTGGAGGTTATCGTCCAGAAAGAGGGACTGAAGTTTCTCGGGTGGAGAACTCTTCCAATTCACCCGGAGAAGATCGGTGACAAGGCCGTTGAAAAAATGCCTTACATTATGCAGGGCTTCATCGGAAAGCCGGCAGATGTGGAGAAAGGACTGGATTTCGACCGCCGTCTTTATGTAGCGCGCCGTGTGTTTGAGCAGAGTAACGATGACACCTATGTCGTATCCATGAGCAGCCGTACCATTGTATACAAGGGTATGTTTCTGGTAAAAGAGCTGCGCCAGTTCTTCGAGGATCTGCAGGATAAGGATTACGAGTCTGCAATCGCAACCGTGCATTCCCGCTTCAGCACCAACACCAATCCGAGCTGGATGCGTGCCCACCCGAACCGCATTATCGTACATAACGGTGAGATCAACACCATCCGCGGCAACGTTGACAAGATGATGGCGCGTGAGGAGAACATGGAAACAAAGTTCTTCAAATCCGATATGTACAAGGTACTGCCGATCATCAATCAGGAAGGTTCCGACTCTGCGATGCTGGACAATGCCCTGGAGTTCATGGTCATGAGCGGTATGGAGCTGCCGATGGCAGTTATGATCCTGATCCCGGCTCCGTGGCAGCATGACCGGTTCATGCCGCAGGAGGTAAAGGATTTCTACCGCTATTACGCAACCATGATGGAGCCGTGGGATGGCCCTGCATCCATCGTGTTCAGCGATGGCGATGTCATGGGCGCCGTGCTGGACAGAAACGGTCTGCGTCCGTCCCGTTACTATATCACGGACGATGACCAGGTAATCCTGGCTTCTGAGGTTGGTGCGATCGACATCGATCAGTCCCATGTCATTAAGAAAGAACGCTTAAGACCTGGCAAGATGCTCCTCATCGATACCGTGAAGGGCGAGCTGGTCGGCGACGAGGAGTTAAAGCTGCGCTATGCATCACGTCAGCCGTACGGTGAGTGGCTGGATTCCCAGATGGTAGATTTAAAAGATCTTCCGATCCCGAATAAGGGGGTACCGGAGCTTTCTAAGAAGCAGCGTGCACAGCTGCAGAAGACCTACGGCTACACCTACGAGCAGTATAAGACCATGATCCTGCCGATGGCATTGAACGGTGCCGAGGCGGTATCTGCCATGGGTGCCGACAGCCCGCTTGCCGTGCTTTCGAAAAAGCACCAGCCGCTGTTCAACTATTTCAAACAGCTCTTCGCACAGGTAACCAATCCGCCGATCGATGCGATCCGTGAGGAAATCGTAACCTCCACTACCGTCTATGTCGGCGAGGAAGGCAATGTTCTGGAGGAAGCTCCGGAGAACTGCCACATCTTAAAGGTGGATAACCCGATCTTAACCTGTACCGATCTGTTAAAGATTAAATATATGAAGAAACCGGGATTTAAAGTAGAAGTGATCCCGATTACCTATTACAAGAATACGTCTCTGGCCAAAGCCATTGACCGGTTATTCCTGGAGGTAGACCGTGCGCACCGCGACGGCGTCAACATCATCATCCTGTCTGACCGTGACATCGATGAAAACCATGTGCCGATCCCGTCACTCTTAGCGGTATCTGCTCTGCAGCAGCATCTGGTAAAAACCAAGAAACGTACTTCCATGGCAGTCATCCTGGAGAGCGGCGAGCCGAGAGAGGTACATCACTTTGCAACCCTGCTTGGCTTTGGTGCCAGTGCCATCAACCCATATCTGGCGCAGGAATCTGTTCATTACCTGATCGAGACGAAAATGCTGGATAAGGATTATTATGCAGCTGTCAACGATTATAACTCGGCAGTGCTTCACGGCATTGTAAAGATCGCTTCTAAGATGGGTATTTCCACAATCCAGTCCTACCAGGGTGCACAGATCTTTGAGGCGATCGGTATTTCCAAAGAAGTCATCGACAAGTACTTCACCAACACGGTCAGCCGTGTGGGCGGCATCACGCTAGAAGACATCGCAAACGACGTGGATGTGCTGCATTCCACTGCATTTGACCCGCTGGGACTGGATGTAGATCTGACGCTGGAAAGTGTGGGAAGTCACAAGGAGCGTTCCGGCCAGGAGGAGCATCTGTACAATCCGCGCACCATTCATCTGCTGCAGCAGGCGGCATGGACCGGAAATTATGAGATCTTCAAAGAGTACAGCCATGTGCTCAATGAGGAGGAGCAGACCATCAACCTGCGAAGCCTGATCGATTTTAATTTCGATGAGAACGGCGGCATCCCAATCGATGAAGTTGAGAGTGTCGATTCCATCGTAAAGCGCTTTAAGACCGGTGCAATGTCTTACGGCTCCATTTCCCAGGAAGCACATGAGACGCTGGCAATCGCCATGAACCGTCTGGGCGGCAAGTCTAACACCGGTGAGGGCGGCGAGAGTCTGGACCGTCTGGTTCCGGGAGCGAAGAACAATAACCGCTGTTCTGCGATCAAGCAGGTGGCATCCGGACGTTTTGGCGTAACCTCCCGTTATCTGGTCAGTGCACAGGAAATCCAGATCAAGATGGCGCAGGGCGCAAAGCCTGGTGAGGGCGGACAGCTTCCGGGCGGAAAAGTATATCCGTGGGTGGCAAAGACCCGCCACTCCACAACCGGTGTCGGCTTAATTTCCCCGCCACCGCACCATGATATCTACTCCATCGAGGATCTGGCCCAGCTGATCTATGACTTAAAGAACTCAAACACCCGCGCAAGGATCTCTGTCAAGCTGGTATCCGAGGCTGGTGTTGGCACCGTGGCAGCCGGTGTTGCAAAGGCAGGCGCACAGGTTATCCTGGTATCCGGTTTTGACGGCGGTACCGGTGCAGCGCCGAGAAACTCCATCTACAATGCCGGACTTCCGTGGGAGCTTGGCGTGGCTGAGGCACACCAGACCCTGATCATGAATGGCCTGCGCGATAAAGTCATCCTTGAGACCGACGGTAAGCTGATGACCGGCCGTGATGTGGCAATCGCCTGCATCCTGGGTGCGGAGGAATTTGGCTTTGCGACCGCTCCGCTTGTTACCATGGGCTGCGTCATGATGCGTGTCTGCAACCTCGATACCTGCCCGGTCGGCATTGCGACCCAGAACCCGGAGCTGAGAAAACGCTTCAAGGGCAAACCGGAGTATGTTGTAAACTTCATGCACTTTGTGGCACAGGAGCTGCGCGAATACATGGCAAAGCTGGGTGTCCGCACCGTAGATGAGCTGGTGGGACGTACCGATCTCTTAAAGAAGAAGGAACATATTCCGTCTGAGCGTGCAAATAAAGTGGATTTAAGCAATATCCTTGACAATCCGTATGAGGGTGTGCATTTCCGCGGCTACCGCGATAAGCTGGAATACGACTTCAAGCTGGATCAGACGATCGATGAGCAGGTATTCTTAAAGCAGTTAAAGACTGCCCTGAACAAGGGACAGAAGAAGAGCCTCCAGATCGATGTCTCCAACGTAGACCGTACCCTGGGAACCATCTTCGGTTCGGAAATCACCAGACAGTATCCGGACGGACTGCCGGAGGATACTTTCACGATCCAGTGCAACGGCAGCGGCGGACAGAGCTTTGGTGCGTTCATTCCGAAGGGGCTTACCCTGGAACTGGTGGGCGACAGCAACGACTATTTCGGCAAGGGCTTATCCGGCGGTAAGCTGATTGTATATCCGCCAAAAGCAGCAAACTTTAAGGCAGAAGAAAATATCGTCATCGGCAACGTGGCTCTTTACGGAGCGACCAGCGGCAAGGCGTATATCAACGGTGTCGCAGGTGAGCGTTTCTGTGTCCGAAACTCCGGTGCAACCGCCGTCGTAGAGGGTGTTGGTGACCACGGATGTGAATATATGACCGGCGGCCGCGTGGTTGTACTCGGACCGACCGGAAAGAACTTTGCAGCCGGCATGAGCGGCGGTATTGCTTATGTGCTGGATGAAAAACGCGATTTTTATAAGCGTCTGAACAAAGATCTTGTTTCCCTGGAGGAAGTAACCAACAAGTACGATGTCCAGGAATTAAAAGAGATGATCCAGGAACATGTGGCATATACCAACTCCGAGCGCGGAAAAGAAATTCTGGATCACTTTGGCGAGTACCTGCCGAAATTCAAGAAGGTAATGCCTCATGACTACCGCCGAATGATGAATACCATTGTGCAGATGGAAGAGAAGGGCTTAAGCAGTGAGCAGGCGCAGATCGAGGCATTCTACGCAAACCAGAGAAAGTAAGGAGGAGTAACGATGGGAAAGCCAACAGGATTTTTGGAATATGACAGAGTAAACGGCAAGGCGGCAGAACCACTGGAGCGCATCAAGAATTTCAATGAGTTCCACACTCCTTTGACCGAAGAACAGCAAAGAAAACAGGGTGCACGCTGCATGGAATGCGGCGTCCCCTTCTGCCAGTCCGGCATGATGATGAACGGCATGGTATCCGGATGCCCGCTCCATAACCTGGTGCCGGAATGGAATGATCTGGTATACACCGGCAACTGGGCGCAGGCCTACAACCGCTTAAAGAAGACCAACAGCTTCCCGGAATTTACCAGCCGTGTCTGCCCGGCTCCGTGTGAGGCAGCCTGCACCTGCGGCTTAAACGGAAGTCCGGTCAGCATCAAGGAAAATGAGCACGCCATCATTGAGAAGGCATACGAAACTGGCAAGGCAGGTCCGAGACCGCCGAAGCTGCGTACCGACAAAAAGATCGCCGTTATCGGTTCCGGTCCGTCCGGACTGGCTGCGGCAGACCAGTTAAATAAGCGCGGTCATAATGTAACCGTGTTTGAGCGGGAAGACCGGGTTGGCGGACTTCTGATGTACGGCATTCCGAATATGAAGCTGGAAAAGCAGATTATTGACCGTAAGATCAACGTGATGAAAGAAGAGGGCGTGACCTTTGTCACCGGGGCCAATGTCGGAAAGAACTACAAGGCAGCAAAGCTCTTAAAAGAGTATGACAGTATTGTGCTTGCATGCGGAGCCTCCAACCCGAGAGACATCAATGTGCCGGGGCGTGACGCAGAGGGTATTTACTTTGCGGTAGATTTCTTGAAATCCACCACAAAGAGCCTGTTAAACTCTAATTTAGAGGATGGCAATTATATCTCCGCGAAGGATAAGCATGTCATCGTCATCGGCGGAGGTGATACCGGAAATGACTGCGTCGGAACCGCGATCCGTCATGGCTGCGCATCCGTGACCCAGCTGGAAATGATGCCGAAGCTTCCGGAAAAACGCGCCGAAAACAACAGCTGGCCGGAGTGGCCGCGCATCTTAAAGACCGATTACGGCCAGGAAGAGGCCATTGCCGTGTTTGGTCATGACCCGCGCATCTACCAGACAACCGTGAAAGAGTTTGTGAAGGATGAGAGCGGGAAGCTGGTAAAAGCCATCTTAGTGAGCTTGAAAGCCGAGAAGAACCCGGAGACCGGACGCATGTCCATGGTGCCGGTGGAGGGCTCTGAAAAGGAAGTACCGGCAGATCTGGTGCTGATCGCAGCAGGATTTTTAGGCGCTCAGGCATATGTAGCCGATGCGTTTGGTGTCGAGTTAAATGCACGCACCAACGTGGCGACCGAAGCCGGGAAATACGCAACGAATGTCGAGAAAGTCTTCACAGCAGGCGATATGCACCGCGGGCAGTCCTTGGTCGTATGGGCCATTCATGAGGGCCGCGATGTGGCAAAAGAAGTCGATAAATATCTGATGGGATATACGAATCTGGCGTGAAAAGCAGTGGATGTGCCACAGGCACCTCCCGATATGCAATGAAAGAAAAAGAAACAGGATCAGGCATTTTGATTTTGCCTGGTCCTGTTTTTGTTTGGTGATGCTGCGCACAGCACAGCCTATTCAGCATCTTCATGCGCATGATCATAGATTTTCTGAATTTCGTCTGGTAATTTGTCCGGCATCATAGCGTGGATCCGATCTTCATTTCCGTCTGCGATCGCCTGGTCGTAATACCAGCATTTGAAACGGAGCATATCGAGCACGCGCTCCATTTTTTCAATCTCTTTTTCTGCGGCAGCTTTTTGCTGTTCAAAAAAGGATTTGCGTTTCTGGTAGGTAGCCGGTCCTTCGGCGCACCATTCCATAAACTGTTTAATATCTTTTAATTCCACACCGGCACGTTTCAGGCATTCGATGAGGTGCAGCGCATCGATTTCGCGCTGACTGAAGCGGCGGATGCCGGAGGTACGCTCTAAATACGGGAAAAGTCCTTCCTTATCATAATAGCGTAAGGTGGAGATGGGAAGATGGAACATCTCCGATACCTGTCCGATGGTATACATGTACATTCTCCTCTATATAAAAATAAATGATTCAAACATAAAGTTATAGTTAAGGTTACGATAGCATGGTGGAGAAGAAAAGTCAACCATTCTCTTAAGCAGGAGTAAACGGTTAGTACTCAAGAAATGCCTGAAATATCAGTAAACACTTGACGTAAAGTCAACTTTAGGGGATATAATACACAGCAGAGGGTGGAAATATGCCCGCGTGGATTTCAGAGAAGAACAGGAGGATGATTCGTATGGTAAAACAGACAGCAGGCAGAGACGCCTTAAATGATTTCGCACCGAAATTTGCACAGTTAAACGACGATGTTCTTTTTGGTGAGGTATGGTCCAGAGAGGACAAGCTTTCCTTAAAGCTTCGTTCCGTAGTCACCATTTCCGCACTGATCGGAAAAGGCATTGTGGACAGCTCTTTAAAATATCATCTGGAGAGCGCCAGAAAGAACGGTGTGACAAAAACCGAGATGGCAGAAATCCTGACCCATATTGCATTTTACGCAGGATGGCCGAATGCCTGGGCTGCATTCCGCATGGCAAAGGAAGTATACCAGGATGACTGCGGCAAAGAGGAGCACGGCGGCTTCTTCGGACAGGGTGAGCCGAACACGGCTTATGCAAAATACTTTATCGGAAACAGCTATTTAAAACCGCTGACCGATCCGAAAAAGACCGTATTTATCGCAAACGTCACTTTTGAGCCTGGCTGCCGTGAACTGGCACATTCATCACGCAAAATCCGGCGGCGGACAGTTTCTTATCTGTGTAGACGGCGAGGGCTGGTACCAGGAGGAAGGAAAACCGGCACAGAGCTTAAAGCCGGGTGACATCGTTACGATTCCGGCAGAAGTAAAGCACTGGCATGGTGCAAAGGCCGGAAGCTGGTTCTCCCATCTGGCAGTTGAGTGCCCGGGCGAGGAGACATCCAACGAATGGCTGGAGCCGGTAACCGATGAAGTATATGCAAAACTGGGAGAATAATCAAAGGAGGAAAACATCATGGCAAAATCATTAGTAGCATATTTTTCAGCAAGCGGAGTGACCGGAAAAGTGGCAGAAGTGCTCGCTAAAGCAGCAGGCGCAGACCTTCATGAGATCAAACCGGCAGTACCGTATACCAGTGCGGATTTAAACTGGATGGATAAAAAGAGCCGCAGCAGTGTGGAGATGGCAGACCCGTCTTCCAGACCAGAGATCGCGAATAAAGTAGAAAACATGGATCAGTATGATACCGTATTTGTTGGCTTCCCGATCTGGTGGTATGTTGCACCGACTATCATCAACACGTTTCTGGAGCAGTATGACTTCTCCGGCAAGAAGATCGTGCTGTTTGCGACCTCTGGTGGAAGCGGCTTTGGAAAGACGGCCTCTGCATTGAAAAACAGTGTTTCCGCATCGGCCCAGATCGTGGAAGGCCGCCTGTTAAACGGAAGAGTCCAGGAAGCCGAGTTAAAAGACTGGGTAAAGACGCTGTAAAGAAGTTGTAAATATTCTGAAAAAACAATAATCATCAGCTCGAAAAGCTGACAAAAAACACCTGGCATTTTGACATTGCATCGGTGGATGGCTGGTATTCCCGCAGACAGCTTGTGATTGGCAGCATCGTGTGCGTGACGCTGGCAGCATTTATCGCGATTTCTTTTATGCAGACAGAAATGCGTCATTACCGGGAAGCCATCTATATGGAAGAAACCAGAAAATCGGCGGAGGAGATCCGGCATTCTGCAGAAGAAGCGCTGGCAGCCAATGCGGCAAAGACCAGTTTCTTATCGCGCATGAGCCATGATATCCGGACACCGCTCAACGGTATCATTGGTCTGCTGCAGATCAATGAAAAACATCCAGATGATCCAGGTCTGATCGAGAGCAACCGCAAAAAAATCCTGGTAGCGGCAAATCATCTGCTAGACCTGATCAACGATGTACTGCAGATGAGCAAGCTGGAAAACGGAGAGATCGTTCTGGCACATGAGATTTTGAATTTAAATGATCTGTCCAAGGATATCATTGCAATCCTGGATCAGCGGGATGCTGATGCCGGGGTTTCGCTGCAATATGATGAAACTTCTGACCGGGTCACCTACCCGTGGGTGTATGGCAGTCCTTTACATATCCGGCAGTTATTTTTAAACATTTACGGCAACTGCATCAAATACAATCATGTTGGCGGAAGCGTCCGATCAACGTTTCACAGTCTTGGCACATCAGATGACGGCAAGACCGTTACCTATCAGTGGGTGATCACCGATACCGGAATCGGTATGAGCAAAGAGTTCCTGAAGCATATCTATGAGCCATTTGCACAGGAACATTCGGATGACTGGAGCATCCGTCAGGGCACCGGACTTGGCATGGCGATTGTAAAGGGACTGGTGGAACAGATGCAGGGAAGCATTGAGGTACAGAGTGAAGTTGGTGTTGGCTCTGTCTTTATCATCACGATTCCATTTGAGATTGCAGAGGAAGTAGGAGGGAAGGACGAGTCTTGTGCACAGAATTACCAGATAAACGGACTGCATTTGCTGCTGGCAGAAGATAATGAACTGAATGCGGAAATTGCAGAAACGCTTCTGTGTGATGAAGGCGCAGCAGTGACGATCGTTCATGATGGAAAAGAGGCATTGGATTTGTTTTTGTCGCAGCCGGCTCATATGTTTGATGCAATTTTAATGGATATGATGATGCCGAATATGGACGGGATCACTGCAACCAAAGAAATCCGTGCAGCCAGTGTAATGCGGCCTGATGCCGGACAGATTCCGATCATTGCCATGACAGCAAATGCGTTTGATGAAGATGCAAAGCGATGCACCGATGCAGGCATGAATGCGCACTTATCGAAACCGCTTCAGATGGAAAAAGTGATTCGCATCATCGCACAGTGCTGCGGAGAAGCGGATGTACAAATACAAACAGTTACGGATTGCTAATGGTGAGAATGGCAATGAAAAATGGAAAATTGAAAAAGTAAGGCAATGAAAAATTGGCGGTCCGCTAAAAAAACGCTTGACAGGAGAATGGTCATCTTATATAATGTTGTTATTGAATAAGCAATACATACAATTTATAAAATGGCCTGGTGGCTCAGCTGGTTAGAGCGCCGCCCTGTCACGGCGGAGGTCGTGGGTTCGAACCCCATCCGGGTCGTTATTTTAGAGGAGTCTTTTGCGGACTCCTCTTTTTTTATTTTAAAATTAGTTCGGGTTTTGAAATTCCCTCACAAAAAAATCCCGATTCTCTCACAAAATGAACACATTCTCCTGATATGTTTATAAAAACGAAAGACCGATTCAGAGAGGTCGGTATCGGCAGATGAAATGTATACGTTTTATGAGGAAAATACGGAGAGCTTCGATCATATGACTCCGATGGTGAACATCAGCGGAACCGTAAAAAACGGCACGGATTCCATGACGGCTACATCCATAAACGGTGTCAGTGAGGATTATCTTGGCATCAAAGACTGGAGCCTGAGTTATGGGCGCAATATCCAATATCCGCATATGCCTCCGATAAAGCCGTGGAAACCGTATATCTCGGCGCGCCGGAGCATGTCTGGTGGGAGACTGACACCACCGGAAAGTGGTCCTCTGTGAAGAAAGCCCATGAATACCAGGTGAAACTATACATTGCGGACAATGTGGAGCGGGAGGAGGACAACTGGAGCAAGGTGGATTTCGATGATGAAAGCCTGGAGGAAGCCGAGTGTGTGATGACCAGGCGCACCGGAGAAACCTCCTGCGATTTCAGTGCCTACATGAATGATCTGCACACCTATTTCTTTGTTGTGCGTGCAACTCCCAAAGTCAGCGAACAGGCCTACGTCAAAGCCGGCTCCTGGACAGGTTCCCCGGATGTGGACTACCGGGCAAAACAGGTGATCGGTTATACAGATGGAAAATGGCGCAATTACCTGGAAGGAAGCCGCTACCAGCTGGTAGACGGAAGGTATCTGGAAGCTGGCTGGCAGCTCATCGAAGCCAGCTGGTATCTGTTCGATGAGCAGGGATACCGTCTTACCGGCTGGCAGGAACGGGACGGGAAAAAATACTATCTCGGAGACAGTGGCCAGCTGGCAACCGGCTGGTTTGTCTGGAATGAAAACTGGTATTACGCAGATTCAGACGGCGTCATGCAGACCGGATGGATCATGACAGAACCGGGAAAATATTATTATATGGATGAAAATGGTATATGGGTAGAAGATAAAGAGAAGGACGTTAATGTGTGAGTCGGCGTCCTTTTTGCTGTTCAGAGAAGTTCACGTCTGTGACCGGCAAATTTTTTATCATGTATTCCGGGAAAGCTGTATTCAGATTCAATAGAATATCCCGCCACTTTATGGTATGATAGATAATATAGCGAACGGCGAGGCAATCGAGTGACGAAGTCTCGAGAACGAGCGCACAATATAAAATAAGGGGGAACGCTATGAACCAGAATCCATTTGGGGGACAGGATCCGTTCGATTTTCTGCGCAGGCAGATGGAAGAACAGTTAAAACAGAAGCAGCAGAGCCAGCGGCAAAAAACAAACAAAACCAGCTGGCAGAACCAGGGAGAGGCGGGAGGAAAGCCAGACGGCAGTAAAGAGCAGGAACCGGAGCGCTTTGATTCCGATGGCAATCCGGTAAAAAAGAAAAAGAAGAAGCTTAAGCTTTTCCGGAATGCAGGAACAGCAGTGGTGGTTCTGGTCGTGGCATTTGCTGCCATGAACAGCTATTACATGCTGGATGAAGAAAATTATGCTGTGGTGACGACACTTGGAAGTCCGCAGGCCGAGTCACAGGCCGGCCTGCATTTTAAGATTCCGTTTATTCAGAATGTCCGTATGGTTTCCAAGGGAATCAAAGGCATGCCGATCGGCTATATCCCGGAAACCAGCGAGTCCGTGGATGAGGAATCCATCATGATCACCAAGGACTTCAATTTCGTTAACACGGATTTTTATCTGGAATACATGGTCAATGATCCGGTAAAGTATCTGTACGCTTCTTCAGACCCGGAGTCCACGCTGAAAATGCTGGCGCAGTCTTATATCCGCGACACGGTTGGCATTTATAATGTGGACGATGTCATCACCACTGGAAAAGCCGTGATCCAGTCAGAAATCAAAGAAAAACTGACCAACCGCATGATCGCGGAGGATATCGGTCTTTCAGTGGTCAACATCACGATCCAGGATGCATTCCCGCCGACCGATGAAGTCTTAAGCGCATTCAAAAACGTGGAAAACGCAAAGCAGGGAAAAGAAACTGCGATCAATAATGCCAATAAGGACCGGAATGAGAAGATTCCGCAGGCAGAGGCAGAATGCGACCAGATCATCAAGAACGCAGAGGCAGAAAAAGAAGCCCGCATCAATGAGGCGCAGGGCCAGGTAGCGCGTTTTGAGCAGATGTATACTGAGTACAGCAAGTATCCGCTCATCACCAAACAGCGTATGTTTTACGAGACGATGGAGGATGTGCTTCCGTCCATGAAGGTTTACATTGTGGATGAGAGCGGAACCCAGAAAATGCTGCCGTTGGACAGCTTCACTTCAGCCATGCAATCTTCAGCAGCAGGAGCGGGGATTTCAGACGGTACTGCGTCTAAGAATAGCGGTGCATCCGGCAATAGCAGCACATCCGGTAGTGGCAGCGTATCCGGTACTTCTGGCAGTGCTGGAGTACAGGATAACACGGAAGGAGGAAACCAGTGATGAAGAAAATCGTAAAAGCTTTTAGCGGCCTGATCCTTGTAGCAGCATTGTTTGTGGCAGGAAGTGCATTGGTCATCACCTATCCGGACGAGTATACGATCGTGCGCCAGTTCGGCGAGATCGTGCGCGTGGTTGATACCCCTGGTGTATCCGTGAAAATCCCGCTGATGCAGACCAGCTCTACCATTCCGCGTGCGCTGCAGATCTATGATATCCCGAAATCGGATGTCATCACCAAAGATAAAAAGAGTATGATCGCAGATGCTTTCGTACTTTGGAAAATATCCGATCCGGTCCTGTTTACCCGCCATTTAAACGGGCAGGTAGCACAGGCACAGTCCCGCATCGCAGCCTCCGTCTTTTCCTCTATGAAATCCGTCATTTCCAATATGGATCAGACCGAAATCATCGAGAACCGCGATGGAAAGCTTGCGGAGGATATCAAGGAGAACATCGGTACCTCACTGGATGGCTACGGCATCGAAGTCCTGGCCGTGGAAACGAAATCCCTGGACATGCCGGACGACAACAAACAGTCCGTGTATGACCGCATGATCTCCGAGCGAAACAACATTGCGGCATCTTACACCGCACAGGGCAATTCTTCCGCGCAGAAGATCAAAAACGATACCACGAAAGAAGTATCAGTCATGAAGTCAGAGGCAAATGCAGAGGCAGAGAAAATCAAGGCGGAGGGCGAGGCACAGTACATGCAGATCTTGTCCAATGCCTACAACGATGCCAGCAAGGCAGATTTTTATAACTTTGTCCGCTCCCTGGATGCAGCGAAAGCATCCTTAAAGAACGGAAACAACACCCTGATCCTCGACAAGAGCTCGCCGATCACGCAGATCTTCTACGGATACTAAAATAACAATATCGCACAGTAACGAACGAGGGCCGGAAGGTTTCGTCCCCGCCATTCGGCGGGTACGGAACCTTCCGGCCCATTTATGTTTACTGTGTGATATTGTTTACTGCAGCTCCGCCTCCACATCCGGGAACATGCTTACGGAGCGTTTCAGGATCCCGTGCACCTGTGCGATGCAGATTCCGTAATTGGTGACCGGTACGTTTTGCGCGACGGCGTGTGCAATCCGGGACTTCATTTCCCGCTCGTTCAGCATGCAGCCGCCGCAGTGGACAACCAGCGCGTAAGGAGACAGATCTTCCGGAAATTCCCCGCCGGAGGTGAACACGAAGTTTAATTCCTTTTTGGTGTAGCTGCGGATCCAGGCGGGCAGCTTTACGGTTCCAATGTCACCGCACTGCCGGTGGTGGGTACAGCCTTCGGAGATCAGGACCGTGTCACCGTCCTTCAATTTGTCCAGCTGTGCTGCTCCGTGTACGGCTTCTTTTAAGTCTCCTTTGTAGCGGGCAAAGAGAATGGAAAATGAGGTCAGCGGGACATCGGAAGGCGTTTCCTGATCCACTTTTTTGAATGCCTGGGAGTCGGTGATGACCAGTGCCGGTTTTTTTGCAAGAGAATGTAAGGTCTGGGACAGCTCGGTTTCCCTGGTGACCACAGAGATGGCACCGGATTCCAGTACATCGCGGATGGTCTGCTGCTGGGGCAGGATCAGGCGTCCCTTTGGGGCAGCGGAATCGATCGGGACGACCAGGACAACCAGGTCTTGTGGCCGGATCAGGTCAGCGACAATGCGCTTTTCATCACTTTCAGAAGAAACAGCGTTCGCTAGCTTTCCGATCAGCTCTTTCAGCTCCTGAATCTGATCGCCGTTTTTGGCGCTGACGCAGATCTCGTTTTCTTGCTTTGCATATCGAGGATGTGCCGGTGGCACGTCCGCTGATTTTGCGGAGAGCGGAGTGGTGATGAGGTCCGCTTTGTTGTATACCGTGATATGGGGCAGCTTTTTCTCATCGAAGAGCTTCAAAAGCTCCTTGTCAGCCTGCTGCAGTCCTTTTTCTGAGTCCACTACCAGAATGGCAATGTCGGTTTTATCGAGAACCTGCAGGGCACGTTTTACACGCATTTCCCCCAGTGTTCCCACATCGTCAATGCCTGGCGTGTCGATGATGACAACTGGGCCGATGGGCAGAAGCTCCATGGCTTTCTGGACCGGATCGGTCGTGGTGCCTTTGGTTTCAGAGACCAGAGACAGGCTTTGCCCAGTCACAGCGTTGACAACGCTGGATTTTCCGGCGTTGCGCAATCCGAAGAAGCCGATGTGAACGCGTTCGGCGGATACTTTATCATTCAGACTCATGATTTTTCCTCTTTTCCTATTATGTTGCAGCCCGGCAAAGAAAACCGATTCTTTTCCGGGCTGTTTTGTTTCTGTGCATATCAAGAAGATACCAGTGGCGCATCCGTTGTCTGGTTATGCTTACTGTCGGAATTTTCAGAACCGGAAATCCCGGCGGCTGGATGCCTTGATATCTTCGATATTTTTTCTTGCGATCTCACGCACCTTTTCCTTTGGAATCTTTTCCAGTTCTTTTTCAATCAGTGCAAATCCATGTTGTTTCGTTTCCTCGCTGGCATAATCTACCAGATATTCGGTCAGGGTCATCAGTGCATTCGGATGGCAGCAGTTTAAAATCTGGCCGTTTTTGCACAGGCTCATAAAGCGGTCGCCGGTGCGGCCTTCCCGGTAGCAGGCGGTGCAGAAGGACGGAATGAAGCCGAGCTGCATCAGCCAGTCGACAACCTCATCTAAGGAACGCTGGTCAGAAACATCGAACTGCTCGGAATCGTGCGGACGTTCTTCCTCACAGTAGCCGCCGACGGAGGTTCTGGAAGCACCGCTGATCTGGGAAACACCCAGCTGCAGCATTTTTTCGCGTACCTCCTGGCTCTCTCTGGTGGAGATGATCATGCCGGTGTATGGGACCGCAATGCGGATGCAGGCTGCAATTTTTTCAAAAATATCGTCGGAAAGGCTGTTGTCAAACGCATCCGGGTCAATATCATCGGCGTGCTTAACACGCGGAACGCTGATGGTGTGCGGGCCGACACCATGCACGGCTTCCAGGTGCTCGGCATGCATCATCAGTCCGGCAAATTCGTACTGGTATCCTTCCAGGCCGAATAAAACGCCAAGACCGACATCATCGATCCCGCCTTCCATGGCGCGATCCATCGCTTCGGTATGGTAGTCATAGTTGTGCTTCGGGCCAGTCGGATGCAGTTCTTCGTAGCTCTTTTTGTTGTAGGTTTCCTGGAATAGGATGTAGGTGCCGATTCCGGCTTCCTTTAATTTCCGGTAGTTTTCCACGGTCGTAGCCGCAATGTTGACATTGACGCGGCGGATATCGCCGTTTTTATGGTGGATGGAGTAGATGGTCCTGATCGATTCCAGAATGTACTCGATTGGGTTGTTGACCGGATCTTCCCCAGCCTCGATGGCTAATCGTTTGTGCCCCATATCCTGCAGGGCGATGACTTCCTTTTTGATCTCCTCTTGGGTCAGCTTGATGCGGGCAATGTGCTTGTTCTTCATATGGTAAGGACAGTATACACAGCCGTTCACGCAGTAGTTGGAGAGATAGAGAGGGGCAAACATGACGATGCGGTTGCCGTAGAAGGCCTGCTTGATCTCTTCTGCCAGCTGGTACATTTGGGCAACCTTTTCCGGAATGTCGCAGGCAAGGAGAACGGATGCCTCACGGTGAGAGAGTCCGGCACAGTGCGTTTGGGTGCCATCAGCACTTTTGACGGGTCTTGCTTTTGCCAGGATCTCATCGATCAGGGCAATGTTATGTTTGTTTTCCTCCGCGTAGCGGATGGTGTCGAGGATTTCCCCGTGGTTGATAAATTCCTCTGCTTTTAAAGATTTTGGGTTGTAGATAGCCATATTGTTTTTTTCCTTTCTTTGCGGTTGGAAGCATTTTAGCAACCTTCCGTCAGAATTTTTCAAGTATGATGTCACCACGTGCGGTGACGATGGAGTAGCCGATGGATTCCATACGGCGGTTTAAGCAGGAGCGGCACTGGGCCGATTCATCCCCGGTACAGATCTTATTGTCGTAGAGCGCATATTTTTTCCGCTCGGACACCGGGGAAAGGTTTGGCATGACCACATTGGCGCCTGCCAGGATGCCTTTTTCCCTGCCCTTTGGATCGATCGTGCCAAGGGCCGTGGTCGCAGGCAGCAAGATATTTGGCTTGATCAGCCGGATGAGAGAGAGCAGGTAGATCGTCTGGTCTGCGGTTCCTGCCGGCATATCACGGAAAGGAGTATCTTTCTGCGGGATGAACGGGCCAATACCGCACATTTCGGGCTGAAAGGCCTCGATAAATTTTAAATCCTCCGCGAGGCAGTCTGCGGTCTGGTAAGGAGAACCAACCATAAACCCACAGCCCACCTGATAACCAATCTCCTTTAAATCCCTCAGACAGCGCATCCGGTTATCAAAGGACATGGATGCGGGATGCAGCTTTTCGTAGTGCGCTTTGTCTGCAGTCTCGTGGCGGAGCAGATACCGGTCCGCTCCTGCATCGAACATTTGCTGGTAATCCTCTCTGGAGCATTCTCCGAGGGAGAGCGTTACCGCGCAGTCTGGATAGCGCTCCTTGATCTCGCTAACAAGGCTGCAGACTTCATGTACCGGGACAATGCCTTCGCCGCCCTGCAGCACAAAGGTGCGAAAACCTAGATTCCATCCCTCTTCGCAGCATTCTAAGATCTGTTCTTTCGTGAGCTGGTAGCGGTCGCAGCTTGTGTTGGATCTGCGGATGCCGCAGTAGATACAGTCGTTTCTGCAGTAATTTCCAATCTCGATCAGTCCGCGCACATAGACACCGGTGCCGTAAATTTTGCGGCGCAGGGCATCGGCTTTTTTTGCAGCATAGTCTGCCAGTTCTTTCGTCTGACCTTCCACCAGCGCCCGGTATTCTTCCTGCGCCAGGGCGTGACGCTCCGCCAAAAGGTCGATCAGGGTAAAAAGCTTTGTCATGGCACTTACCCGATGATGTTGGAGTAAGCGGTTTTGACGCTGACCCCGTCCAGATTTCCAAGCTTTCCGGCCAGGGCGGAGATCGTATCCTGCGGTGCGTCCATGGCAATGGATACGATGCTTATATGCTTCTGGCGGTAGGGAATTCCCATTCTTCCGATGATATACGGGCCGTACTCATGAAGCATGGAATTCAGCTTCTCTACGGAATCCGGGTTTTCTACGATGATACTCATAACAGCAACACGTGTTTCCATAAAACCTCCTGTTTGTTGTAGTGGTGGATGACTGCGGAAGCAGCAGGCAGTCATAAAGACAGAGAAAAAATGCTACCGGGTATGAATGCATGAACTGTAACAGAAAAAGCCGCGCCCCGAAGGGTGCGGCTGGACAGACTACGACTTTAGACCATGAACCAGACGAACCTTTCACGCAGGGGGAAGCTGTCAGTCTACAGGGAAATGACAGAACCTCCTTAATGTCGGGAAGCGCTTTTTGAGTGATTGTTACTGTTCACGCAAGCGTGCCCAGCTTTTTGATTCTCAATAACTCCAGAATACCATAGAAAAAAACAGATTTCCAGTAGTACTTGAAATTTTACGGAAAGTCCAGTATAATAAAACAATATTTGACGGTTTAACGCGTTAAACTGTTGAAAACATTCTGCGAGTTAGAAAAATCTTGCGTCTGCATATTCCGTATATTGCATGTGCAGCCGCATGACTGAGAAATGCTTCGGAATGGAAGAGAAAGAGGATAAGAGAGGGAAACACAATGAACGAAGAAAAGAAACTGAATATGCTTCAGTCGCTGGTGCTTCTGCTTCTGATCATCGGATCGGTGGCAGTCTGCATCCGGTTGAAGACGGGAGGCCCGATGATCGGATTGTTTATGAGCTGGATCATCATTTATCTGTTTTGCAAAGTCTTAAAAATGGATTATGACAAGGTGGTAAGCGGTGCTTACGATGCCATCCGGGTTGTTGTGCCGACGCTGTGCCTGCTTATGGCAATCGGTGTTATGATCGGTACCTGGCTGCAGAGCGGTACCATTGCATCGATCATTGTAGGTGGTTTAAAGATGATCAATCCGACATGGCTGCTTCCGCTGACCCTGGTGTTCTGTGCGGTATTAAGCCTTGTGACCGGAACCTCCTATGGTTCTGTAGGAAGTGCCGGAGTAGCCATGATGGCGATCGGTAACGCCATGGGGATCAATTCTGGCATGGTGGCTGGTGCCGTGATCTGCGGTGCCATGTTTGGTGATAAATTAAGCCCGCTTTCAGATACGACAAACCTGGCCCCGGCAGTAGCAGGCGCAAAGCTAAACGACCATGTCCGTTCCATGCTTTGGACAACCCTGCCGACCTTTGCGATCAGCCTGGTGCTCTTTACCATTCTTGGTATCAGCCAGACCTCTGGCGGTTATGAGGAAGGAAATCTGCTGGTTTACGTCGATGCCCTCCAGGGCGAGTTCAAACTTGGGATCGTGGCGCTGATCCCGGCCATCGTGATCATTGTCCTGCTTTTATGCAAGGTCAATGCCATCGTGTCGCTGGGACTTTCAGCAGTCTGCGCCGGTGCAGTGTCCTGGTTCTGCCAGGGCGCAACCCTGCAGAGTATCATCCGCGTGGCTTATAACGGCTACAGCACCCAGATCGAGGAGGCTATTTTAAAGACGATCTTAAACCGCGGCGGAATGAGCAGTATGCTGCAGTATGTGGCTATCATCTGCTTTGCAGTTGGAATGGGCGGAATGCTGGACCGTCTTGGAGTGCTGGAGAATATCTTAAATGCGATCACGGACCGGATCCACAGCGACGGAAGCCTGATCCTGGCAAGCCTTTTGGTCGGTTATGTGACCAGCCTGATCAGCTGTTCCCAGCCGATGTCTCATGTGCTGACTGGCAACATGATGAAGCCGTTATTCAAGGAACGGAAGATTGCACCGGAGATCTTATCCCGTACGCTGGAAGATGCAGGAACCTTGTCTGGACCGATGATCCCGTGGCACGGTTATTGTGTATACATGGCGGGTACGCTGGGTGTGGCATGGTCTGCATTCTTCCCGTATCTGTTCCTTTTGTATTTAACACCGTTATTCAGTATTTTTTACGGATTTACGGGAATTTCCATCAAACATATTGAAGAATAGGAAGGGAAGCATCTGATTATGGAAACAAAACTTGTACTTCTTGGCACCGGCACGCCGAACGCGTGCCCCAATGCCAGCGGACCATCTTCCGCAGTTGTTGTAGGAGACCGGGCATACCTGGTTGATTTTGGGCCGGGTGTGGTCCGTCAGGCTGCAAAGGCCTATCAGAAGGGGGTGGATGCCCTGCGCCCGGACCGCCTGACTGTGGCCTTCTGTACGCATTTGCATACCGACCACACAGCCGGGTATTCTGACCTGATCTTTACCCCGTGGGTGTTGGAGCGGAAAGAGCCGTTGAAGATGTTTGGCCCAAAGGGCATCAGGGAAATGACCGGTTATATCCAGAAGGCTTACGCAGTGGATATCGATTTCCGCATCAACGGCTTTGAAAAAGCAAATGAAGTGGGGTACAAAGTAGAAGCAGCGGAAATTCAGCCGGGCGTGATCTACCGGGATGACCGGGTAACGGTAGAGGCATTCCCAGTCAGTCACGGGACACTTGAAAGCTACGGCTTTAAATTCACGACTCCGGATAAGGTGATCGTGATCAGCGGCGATACCGCACCGCTTGAAATCGTGGCAGAGAAAGCGAGAAACTGTGACATTCTGCTGCATGAGGTGGAGTACACAGCCGGACTTTCTGCCCGGGAGCCAAAATGGCAGAAGTATCACAGGGAGGTGCATACCTTAAGTGTGGACCTGGCTAAGGTGGCACAGAAAGCGCAGCCAAAGCTTCTTGTCACATATCACCGGATCTATCATATGGAAATCCAGGATAATACGGTGGATGTGGAAGCGGAGATGGAACGCAGAAACGAAGCAATCCTGCAGGAAATCAGGAATGCTGGTTATGAAGGTGCTGTCGTGAACGGACAGGACCTGAATATTTTCTAAAAACGTTATTTCGAACGATATTTTATAATGTTTTCATTGAAACCAGACGTCCTGCATGATAAGATATACGTACAAGAAAAAACACGTTGGCTCTGCATCAGAGGACAAAAGAAAATGAAAACAGGACATAAAAAATTGCAGCCAGTAATAAGGTTTTCCGCGGAACTGGAAAACAGCATAGAAACTCGGACGCGCAGAATGCGCACTGGAAAAGCCACCGGAGCATAAACTATCATAAGAATGCTTCAGGGTGGCTTTTTCTTTGCAGACATTTCCAAAGCCGTTGACACCTGGAGAGGAACGGGCCTGCCTGGAACGCTTGCAGGAGGGCGACCGTGAGGCACGCGATATCCTGATCGAACGAAACCTGAGACTGGTAGCGCATGTAGTCAAAAAATACCAGGGGACGGAATATGAAACCGAGGATCTTTTATCGGTAGGCACGATCGGCCTTATCAAAGCCGTAAATACCTTCCGGCCGGACCGTGGGAGCAGGCTGGCAACATACGCGGCGAAATGCATTGAAAATGAAATCCTGATGCTGTTTCGCGCAGGGAAAAAGTATAACCGGGAGGTCTCTTTATTTGAGCCAATCGGGGTAGACAAGGATGGGGAGTCGGTCAGCCTGGTGGATGTGATCGAGCTGGAAACCAGGGAGACGCTGGAAGACCTGATCCTGGAACAGGACAAAAAAGAGCTCTATGAGGCATATGCCTGCTGCTTAAAGCCACAGGAGCAGACGGTGGTAAAGCTGCGCTATGGCCTGTTCGGGACAAAGCCGCGCACCCAGCGGGAAATTGCAAAGCAGCTTGGGATATCGCGCTCCTATGTTTCGCGAATCGAAAAGCGCGCACTGAAAAAGCTGGCAGAGCAATTGAAAACAGGTTAATGTACAGGAGTAGGAATTTTTAAATCCCAAACCCAAAATAATCATATAAGTTGCAAGAAATTTGCATTGTTTTCAGATGCTTTCCCATATATAATGTATGGGAAAGCATTTTTACAGTGCAGTCTAGGCACTAAGTTTATGTTTGCAGTTTATTACATTGCAGACTGGAAAGGCGCCGGTGGTGCGTCTGTGGATTGAAACAAACAATCAAAGGAGGGGTATTATTATGTCTACTATTTTAGTGACAGGCGGTGCAGGTTATATCGGAAGCCACACCTGCGTGGAGCTTTTAAATGCTGGATACGATGTGGTTGTTGTGGACAACCTGTGCAATTCCTGCAGAGAGTCTTTAAAGCGCGTGGAGGAGATTACCGGAAAGAAGCTGACATTCTATGAGGTGGATCTGTTAGATGAACCGGCTCTGGATTCTGTATTCCAGAATGAAAAGATAGACGCAGTCATCCATTTTGCAGGCTTAAAGGCAGTTGGGGAGTCGGTATACAAGCCGCTTGAGTATTACCATAACAACATTACCGGAACGCTGATCCTGTGCGATGTCATGCGCCGCCATGGCTGCAAGAGCATTGTCTTCAGTTCTTCTGCAACCGTCTATGGAAATCCGGCTTTTGTGCCGATCACCGAGGAATGCCCGAAGGGCGAGATCACCAATCCTTACGGACGCACCAAGGGTATGCTGGAGCAGATCTTAACCGATCTTCACACAGCAGATCAGGACTGGAAGGTTATGCTGCTCCGTTACTTTAACCCGATCGGAGCCCATAAATCCGGACGTATCGGTGAAAATCCGAAGGGAATCCCGAACAACCTTCTTCCATATATTACCCAGGTGGCAGTCGGCAAGCTGGTATGCCTCGGCGTATTTGGCAATGATTATGATACCCCGGACGGCACCTGTGTCCGTGACTACATCCATGTTGTTGACCTGGCAGACGGCCATGTAAAGGCTCTGGACAAGCTGGCAAAGGAACAGGGCGGTGTCTGGATCTACAATCTGGGAACCGGAGTCGGCTACAGTGTTCTGGATGTGATCAATGCCTTTGAGGAGGCCAACAACTTAAAGATCAACTACGTATTCAAGGAGCGCCGTGCAGGCGATGTCCCGCAGTGCTACGCAGATTCCTCCAAGGCAGAGCGTGAGCTTGGCTGGAAGGCAAAATACGGCATCCGTGAGATGTGTGAGGATTCCTGGAGATGGCAGAAGAACAATCCGAACGGATACGAGGAGAAATAAGGAACGCGTTTTTACAATGCACGGGCAGCGAAACGCATCCTAAGCTAAGGAGCGCCGGAAAATAAAAAGAATAGTAAGATAAAACGAGGAGGCCGTCAGGCCTCCTCGTCGCTCATTAAAGACTTCATGATAAACGAATAAATTTCTTTGCTTTTATGTTCCCACTGGGCACTCATGGCAGCAGCCTGGTCGCGGTCCGGAACGGACAGGTTCAGTTCAATCAGGGGAGAACGCCCCTCGCGGACTTCACAGTGGACGATATAATCCTGGCTGGTGGACTTATAATAATCGGAAACAAGGCTGACCTCATTGCGCAGGCGCAGGCGGTTTTCCTTTAAATAGGTGTCCATGTCCTCAATGATTGCAGGGGAAATGCTGCTCTCGAAAAAATGAAGGGTTTCTTCGCCTTCTTTTGTGATCTCATAGCGGGTTGTGCTGTGTGTGGATTCTGCGTGGATCAGCCCGGAATCCTTTAACTCACCGAGTGCCTGCTGGAGTGTAAAATAGCTGGCATACTCATGCTGGAGGAAAAAATCCGTCAGCTGTGCGTTGGTCAGCGGGAAATTTACTTTCTTGAGCATGTACAGGTTCATCAGTTTATATAACGTCATCGGTTCAGATAACATAGAAAAAAGCCTCTTTCATCTGGAAAATTTTCTTCATGATTTTGTAAACATAAAGTTACAAATTTTTCTTAATCATACCAATTTAAACCTTTTAAATCAAGTAGAATTATGCTAAACTAATTTCACATGTGATAAAGAGGGATACTATGAGAGAAAAAATTAACCGCCTGGCAAAGGGCATTGTTGATACAGAAATCCCGGAGGTCCTGATTCTGCCGGAAACGTGCGGGGGAACGGTGACAGCCGGACAGATATGCAGAAAAGAACTTTATGTGTCGGACCGTTATGGCTTTTTTGTAAAGGGCCTGATCTATTCGTCCCATCCGTGTGTGAAGGTGCTGGGCTCTTCCTTTGGAGGAAACCGGAACCGCCTTTTTTATGAGGTAGACTGCCGTACCCTGTCAGATGGAGACAAAATCGAGGGAGTGTTTGATCTGGTGACCAATGGCGGCGAAAAAAAGCTGCCATATTCTTTTGTTGTGGAACCGGATCCGGTTGGAAAGATTCTGGCAGATTTAAAAACGCCGGAGGCATTTGCGAAGCTGGTACAGTGCGATGCGGAATTTGCGAAGCGCCTGTTTGCGTACCAGGATTTTACGGATGCACCATTTTTACAGGATCTGCACGTCCGTGCCCTTTATGATGGATTAAAGGGCAAGCCGGACCGCCAGAATGGGCTGGAGGAATTTCTTGTCGGGCTGAATGTAAAAAAACCTGTAGAATTAAAGGCAGATACTGCGGTGCGCAGTCTGGAAAATCCGCCTGCCGGCCATCAGGAAATGATCCGGGTGGAGAAAAATACCTGGGGCTATGTTCGCTTTGAGGTCCGGACAGATGGTGAATTTATCACACTTCCAAAGACCACATTTACCGAAGATGATTTTCAGGATGGGGTTTGCGAAGTCCCGTATCAGGTAAATACAGCACATCTCCACCAGGGGAAAAATCTGGGAGCGCTTATGGTGTCCTCCATGCGCCAGGACATCTGCATTCCGGTGGAGGTGCAGTATGGAGAAGAACGGAAGGACCATCAGGCCTATGGCAGGCGTGAGGCCTTTGGAAAGTACCTGGAGCTGAGACTGGAATATGAGCTGGGCCTTTATGGGGAAGCACTAATGCTGAACCAGCTAAAGCAGCAGCTGGAGCTGATCCAGAACCAGTATGGGGAGAGCCTGGCAGTCAGCCTGTACAGGGCAGATCTTCTGCTTCTGGAGGGTGACATGGAAGGCGCCGGAAAGGTGCTGGAAGATTGTAAAGAAGAAGCGGATTCCGTGCGTAAGTACCGCCCGGAGTATGCAAAACTTCACCTGTACCTGTCAAAGCAGGTGATGTCCGGCTCTGGACAGGCTGAACAGGAGGAGATGCCGGCGGAAGAACTGCTTAAAGAGCTTTGCGGAGAGTTTGAACAGGGCAGCCGCAGCCCGTATCTTTATGTCCGGGTGTGGGAGGTATACCAGAAAAATCCACAGCTTCTCACAGAGCTGTCCGGCTTTACGCTCCAGGTCCTGATGTTTGCTGCAAAACGCAAGCTGGTGGATGAGGACTTTGCCAGACGCGCGGCAGAGCTGGCGGTTTCCAGAAAGTACGGGGGAAGGCTCCTGCTGCGCCTTATGACGATGCTGTATCAGCAGCATCCGGATACCGGGATCTTAAATGCAGTCTGCAGTATCCTGATCAAGGCAGACTGCCGCGACAAAAAGTACTTTCCGTGGTATCAGAAGGCGCTGGATGAAGGCGTGAGCCTGACCCGTCTGTACGAATATTATCTGTATGCGCTTCCGGAGAATTATCCGTATCTGCTCCCAAAGGAAGTCCTTTTGTATTTTTCGTATGAAAAATCAATGGATGCTGCTAACCGTGAGGTCCTTTACAACAACATCGTGAAATTCATGAATCCAGAATCGTCCTTATACCGTCAGTATGAGCGGGATATCGAACAGTTCACCATGGAGCAGCTGCTTGCATCACACGTGAACCAGCGTCTGGTGACCTTGTATCATCATGTCCTTTATAAGGAAATGATCGATGAACAGGTGGCAAGGGTGCTGCCTGCCATTTTGCGTTCCTACCGCATTACTGTGCCGGACCGGAATATCTGCTCGGTAGTGGTTTGTTATGAAGAACTGGACCGGGAAGATGTTTTCCCGGTGAAGGATAACGTGGCGTATGCACCGTTGTTTTCCAGTCATCCGGTGCTTTTGTTCCAGGATAAATACGGAAACCGGTATACCAATATCTCTTACCGGAAACAGCGGGCCATGACCGGGGATACAGAGAAGCTTCTGGAACGCTGCTATGAGATCTGTCCAGAACAGCCGATGCTGCTTCTGGAGCGCTGCAGTGCCATTGTACGAAACGGCATGACGGATCCTGCTGACCGCCGCATCTTAAAGCGGGAGCTGGGAGAGTTAAGACTGCATTCTTTATTCCGCACAAAGCTGCTCCACTGTCTGCTCGATCATGACAGCAGACGGCAGAATGCAGAGGAAACTATGCCGGGAGTACTGGATTATCTGGGACAGGTAAAACCGGAACGTCTGTGCAGGGAAGACCGGGCGAAGCTCTTACAGCTTCTGATCCGGCATGGGTGCAGTACGCAGGCTTTTGCCATTGGAAAGGAATACGGCTTTTGCGGTGTCAGAAAACGGGACCTGTTGGAGCTTTGCAGCCAGATGATCTTAAAACAGCTGCCGGAATCCGATGACACGCTGCTCGGGCTGGCCTGGGAGCTTTTTTCCGGTGGACAGTGGGATGGAGCGCTGCTTGATTATCTGTGTGAGCATTTTAACGGAACCTCTGCGCAGATGTACAGCCTCATGCAAAAGAGCGAAGAAGAGCATGTGGAATTATACGACCTTCCGGAGCGTCTGCTTGCACAGATGATGTTCAGCGGCGAAACTGGGCATATTGATCCGGTTTATGATTGCTACCGGAATGGAAAACAGACCAGCGTCCTGGTGAATAAAGCTTACTTTACCATGAAGTCAGCGGATTATTTTTTAAAGAACCGCACGACAAGGGACATGGTATTTGCGTATCTGGAGGATGCAGTCCGGGAAACAGAAGAAAAGAAACGGATCCCGACCATCTATTTTCTGGCACTGACGCTATGGTACAGCCGCCAGGATACTTTGTCAGAAGAACAAAAGAAACTGGCGCGCAGTATGGCAGACCAGCTTTTAGAGGAGGGAAGGATCTTTGCGTATTTCCATCAGCTTGGACAAAAAATCCCAATGCCGGATTCTGTGATGGACCAGATTACTATTGAATACCGGGGGAGCAGGGAGGTGCGCCCGGAGCTTAAGATCCGGGTGCTTCCTTTGGAAGAGGATAGCCATAATGCAGAGCTTACAAAGGTCTATCCTGGTATTTACATTCACCAGCATGTGCTGTTTGAGGGCGAGGTGCTGGAATATGAGGTTTATGAGAATGGTGCAGAGGGAAAAATACAAAAAGACAGTGGGCGTCTCTCCTATGACAGCCTGCAGACAAGCGGACATATAAGCCGTTTTAGTGCACTTAACGATATGAGCCGGTGCCTGATGGAGCACAATACACCAGAACTGAAAGAAAAAATGGAAAAATATCTGACAGACCATGCGGCTATGGAGTCTTTGTTTACCCTGATGTAAAGGCCCGGTCCTGTCAGAGAAGGCAGAATGCGGAAACGGTTCCTGAAAAAACGGGGGAACCGGAAGCATAAATGCCGGATAAGAGGAAGTATATGAATGAATTGGTAGCAGGCATTGATCTGTGCGATGAATATACGCAGATCAGTTGCGGAGACGAAGAACAAATATGGACATTTCCTACGGTGCTCTGCCGCCATAAGCTGGCAGATGCCTGGTATGTCGGGGAAGATGCCTATGCGCATACACTGAGCGGTGAGGGGAACCTGACCGATAAGCTGGTGAAGCTGGTCCTAAAGGATGGGACAGCCACACTGGATGGAAGGCGTTATACGGCCCAGGAGCTTCTGACCCTGTTTTTGGAGCGTGTCCTTCAGATTGTAATGAAAGAGTCAGGCCAGACCGGGATGTTTGCCGGGCTGGTATTTACCGTGCGGAGCCTGGATGAACGTCTGGTGAAGGCACTGTATGAAAGCGGTGAAAAGCTTGGCTTTTCAAAGGAGCAGATCCAGATCATCGGGCATTCGGAAAGCTTTATTTACTATATGCTGAGCCAGAAGAAGGAAATCTGGAACGGAACGGTCGGGATGTTTGACCTGGCAGAGGAGGAGCTGCGTTATTACGAAATGAAGGTCCAGCGTGGCTTAAAGAAAAATGCGGTGCTGGCAGAATATGAAAAAATAGAAGAAAGCTTCAGCCTGGATATCCTGGAAACGCCTTCCGGGGCGAAGCTTGGCGATAAGATCTTATGTACCTGCGCAGACCGGCTGATGCAGAGAAAGCTGTATTCTGCCGTATTCCTCATGGGAAAGGGCTTTGAAAAGCGTGACTGGGCAGAGGATTTCATGAAGCTGCTCTGCACAAAACGCCGTGTATACATGGAAACCGCAGTGTTTGCGAAGGGTGCTGCCTACTGTGGCGCAGACCGGCAGCGCCCACAGACCTCCTACCCATATGCCATGATCTGCGAGGGACGCCTGAAGGCCTCGGTTACCATGCAGGTGTTGTTTAAGGGGCAGGAAAAGGAAGTGACGCTTGCGGCAGCCGGAGATAGCTGGAGGGAGTTTCGTGCCATGCTGGAGGTTATTCCGGAAAAGCAGAATGCGGTCGAGCTGGAGGTCACACCCTTTGATTCCAAAAAGAAAAAGGCAGTAACCATTCTATTGGAGGGTTTTCCGGAGCGCCCGGAAAAGACAACAAGGGTAAGGATCGAGCTTGCCTTTCTCGATGAAAAAACCATGAAAGTAACGCTGACAGACCGTGGGTTTGGAGAATTATTCCCGGCATCCGGCGCAAAGATCGTACAAGAGGTTATGCTATGAGCTTAAGATTATGCAGGTCAGAACAGGTGAAAAATCCATATTATGTGGGCTTTCTGGGTATCCATGTATATTCTGTCCAGGAGATGGCGTATGTGATCTATCATTATCCGCTTCTTGTGATGGACCGTCTGGTAGATGAACGCCTTCTGGATTTTTTGCGGGAAGAATTAAATCTTGGTTTTCTGGCACTCAAGCTGGAAAACTGGAAAAAAAGCGGGGAAGACCCGGATGAGATGCTGGTCCTTCTGCTGCAGGAGAGCGATTACTATTCCCAGGGAGAAATTGCGGAATATAAGCAGACACTGGCGGCTTACCGGAAACAAAAGCCGGAGGAAATGAAAAAGCTGTGTGCAGACGCAGTGTTTGGCATGCGCCAGTATGGAAAAGCAGCCCGCCTATACCGGGAGATTCTGGAAGAGTCCGGGGAAACGCAGGCAGACAGAATGTTTACAGCCAGAGTCTGGAATAATCTGGGGGCCTGCTATGGCCGCATGTTTTTGTTTGACAAGGCTTATGATGCGTTTGAGAAGGCTTACAACCGGAGTGGAAGCCGGGAATGCCTGCGGAGTCTGTACTGGATCGAAAAGCTGGATAGCCGCATAGTTCTGGGAGAGCGCTTCCGGGCTGCAGTTACAGAAGCAGAAAAAGCAGACTGGGATGCAGCGTTTTTGGGGGCGCAGGAGCAGGCCGGGCAGTCAGAACTGGTAAAGCAGGTCGAAGACTGGTTTCGGGAAGGAACGGCAGATGGGGAAAAAGCTGCCGCTGAGCTGATAGAATCATGGAAAAGTGAATACCGTGCCATGGTATAGCGCATGAAAATGATAGTTTTGCATAAAATTTAAAAAAATGAAAAATAATGCTTGACATATCTTGGAAAACACGGTAAACTATCGGAGCAGTCGCAAGTGAGACATCCTGCGACAGTCATATGGGGTCTTAGCTCAGCTGGGAGAGCATCTGCCTTACAAGCAGAGGGTCATAGGTTCGAGCCCTATAGGCCCCATAGTAACCAAATATGGCGGAATAGCTCAGTTGGCTAGAGCACACGGTTCATACCCGTGGTGTCGAGAGTTCAAATCTCCCTTCCGCTATGAATTTAGAAGTTCTGGTTTTCCAGAACTTCTTTTTTTGTTTCATAGGAAATTGCGTCCTATGAAACAAAAAGCGCTCCGCTGGGATGCGCACTCGGCGCAAAGGTGGATGGTTGCCAAAGCAACCGCGCCTCGGCGCGAGAATGTGCCAAGGCACATTCTTTTTGCGGCTTGGCATACCGGGGAGGCGCCAGTGGCACCTACGCTGATTATTTATGATATTAAAATTTTTCTAAAATCCCTTGTATCCTGAAAATGGGTGTGTTATAATCCGAAAAAGTCAAACGAAACATTATCTGAAAGGAAAGTCAAGTGAAAAATCTGTTAAAAAAATATGGACACATCTGGGTCTGTGGGTACATCCTTCTCTACCTTCCGTATTTTTTCTGGCTGGAGAGTGTGGTCACAGACAATTATAAGATCATGCATGTGGCGTTGGATGACATGATTCCATTTTGCGAGTACTTTATCATTCCCTACATCATCTGGTTTTTTTATGTATCCGGTGCGGTGCTGTATTTCTTCCTTACCAGTAAACCGGATTATTACCGGCTGTGTGCTTTTTTGTTTATCGGCATGACCATCAGCATGCTGATCTGCACCATTTATCCGAATGGTACCGATCTGCGCGTTGAGGTAGATCCAGATAAAAGTATTTTCTGCTATCTGGTGCAGAAGATCCACGACAGCGATACCCCGGCCAATGTATTCCCGAGTATTCATGTATACAATTCCCTGGGCGTCCACATCAGCGTCATGAACAGCGAACGCTTGAAAAACTGTAAATGGGTGCGCCGGTGCTCCTTCATCATTATGGTAGCAATCTGCCTGTCCACGGTATTTTTAAAGCAGCATTCCGTGGTAGATGTAACCGGTGCAATGGTGCTGGCCTACGTGATGTATCTGTTTGTATATGGAAATGTTTATGTAGAGAGTCGCAGAACAGCAAGACAGAAAGTAACAGGATAATCATACAGAATGGAAAGTCAGGTCCCACGGGCCTGGCTTTTTTTGATTTATTTGTAGTTTTTGGAATCCTTTTTTTGGATTGTCAGAATTGATTTTATTTTTATACAAAATTTCTTAGGAGATTTTGTGGTTTTATGATATACTTATAGGTAATAATGTGTGGGTAACTGCTTTGCAGTTACAAATGCGGGAGGTGCCCATGTACTATTTTATTGTAAATCCGAACGCGCACGGCGGACGGGGAGAGAAGATATGGAAAAAACTGGAAGTTAAGATCCAGAAATCAGGAATCTGCTATGAGGCATATCTGACGAAAGAGCCCGGGGATGCCAGACGCATGGCGTCAGAGCTGTCTGCAGATATGCAGGAGCCGGCTACCATTGTTGCGGTGGGCGGGGACGGTACTGTGAACGAGGTTTTGAATGGCCTTGCGATCACGGATCTTCTGACCTTTGGGTATATCCCGACCGGGTCCGGCAATGATCTGGCCCGCGGCCTTAATCTTTCGCGGAAGCCGCATAAGTGCCTAAAGCGGATCTTGAGCCCGGTAGAAATCTGCCGGGTGGATTACGGAATCCTCTCCTATGAGGAGGAAGAACCTGTTTACCGGCGTTTTATGGTCAGCAGCGGGATCGGCTTCGATGCTGCCGTCTGTCACCGCCTGTTAGACCGCTCCGGAAAAGGCGGGCTGAAACAGCTTGCCGGAAGGGGACGTTATATTCTGGAAGGACTCAGACAGCTTCTGACTGCAAAAGCCGCCAGAGGGTACCTGATCTTAGACGGAGTCCGCCGGGTGGAATTTAACCATATTTATTTTGTATCTGTGCATAATCATGGCAGTGAGGGCGGTGGCTTTTTCTTCGCTCCCAAGGCGGTCTGTGACGATGGGGAGCTGGAGCTTTGCGTGGCACATACAGCCTCGAAGCTCCGCCTGCTCCCGGTCCTTTTAGATGCATACCGTGGTCATCTTGGCAGGCGGCGCGGGGTCCATTTCTACCGTTGCAGGGAGGCAGTCATTCATGTAGACTGCCCGCTTCCGGTCCATGCGGATGGAGAAAACTGTTGTTGCCAGGAAGAACTCAGGGTGCGCTGCGTAAAGCAGAAGCTGCGCATGATCCTGTAAAGAAAATGGAGCAACAGGACTGTGAAAAACAAACACGCAGTTACCAAAACAAAAACGAAATAGAAATAAAGGAGAGACAACAATGCGAATTGGACAAGGATACGACGTCCACAAGCTGGTAGAGGGTCGGGATCTGATTCTGGGAGGCGTTATGGTTCCTTATGAAAAAGGTCTTCTCGGACATTCCGACGCGGATGTGCTGGTTCATGCAGTCATGGACGCTCTTTTGGGAGCTGCCGCACTGGGAGATATTGGCCAGCATTTTCCGGATACCGATCCGAAATATAAGGGAATCTCCAGCATTGCCCTGTTAAAAGAGGTAGGTGCACTGTTGGAAAAAGAGGGGTATATCATCGAAAACATCGATGCAACCATCATTGCGCAGCGGCCAAAGCTTGCAGCTTACCGTCCGCAGATGGCAAAAAACATTGCAGAGGCGCTGCATCTGGAAGTAAATCAGGTGAGCGTAAAGGCAACGACCGAAGAGGGGCTTGGCTTTACCGGAAGCGGCGAGGGGATCTCCTCTCAGGCAATCACCCTGCTTTCCCATATGCGTGATTTTGCGGCAGATGACCGCATGGTATACCGCGACGACGCTTACAGCGGCGGCTGCGGCGGCTGTCCGGGGTGTTGCGGCAGTAAGAGTGCAGAAGAATAATTCTAAAAGCATAGCATCAGCAATCCTGCTGCAGGCCATCTGCAAGTGAGCAGCGGCAGAGACCGCACAGGAAAGAAACAGCCAAAATAGTAGGAGAAGACAAGGAGAAAACGATTATGAAAATTTTTAATACTCTGAGCAGAAGAAAAGAAGAGTTTGTGCCATTGGAGCCGGGAAAGGTAAAAATGTATGTGTGCGGCCCGACTGTATATAACTTTATCCATATCGGAAACGCACGTCCGATGATCATTTTCGATACTGTGCGCCGTTATTTCGAGTATAAGGGCTACGATGTCAACTACGTTTCCAACTTCACGGATGTAGATGACAAGATCATCAAAAAAGCCATTGAGGAAGGCGTCGATGCGGAAACCATCTCTAAACGCTATATCGCAGAGTGCAAGAAAGACATGGCGGACATGAATGTAAAACCGGCAACCACCCACCCGCAGGCAACCCAGGAGATTGCAGGCATGCTGGAGATGATCCAGACCCTGATCGACAAGGGCCATGCGTATGTGGCAGCAGACGGTACCGTATATTTCCGCACCAAATCCTTTAAGGGCTATGGCAAGCTTTCCCACAAGAACTTAGATGAGATGCAGTCCGGCTTCCGTGAGCTGAAGGTAACCGGTGAAGAAAATAAAGAGGATCCGTCAGACTTCGTGCTCTGGAAACCGAAAAAAGACGGGGAGCCATACTGGGAGTCTCCGTGGTGCCAGGGCCGTCCGGGCTGGCACATTGAGTGCTCTGTGATGTCCAAAAAGTATCTGGGCGAGCAGATCGATATCCATGCAGGCGGCGAGGACCTGATCTTCCCGCACCACGAGAACGAGATTGCGCAGTCTGAGGCAGCAAACGACAAGACCTTTGCAAATTACTGGATGCACAATGGCTTCTTGAATATCGATAACAAGAAGATGTCCAAGTCTCTTGGAAATTTCTTTACCGTTCGCGAGATCGGCGAAAAGTACGACCTTCAGGTTCTGCGCTTCTTCATGCTGAGCGCCCACTACCGCAGCCCAATCAACTTCAGCGCAGAGCTCATGGAGGCTTCCAAGAACGGACTGGAGCGTATCATCACTTCTGTTGAAAAGTTAAAAGAGCTGCAGGGCAAGGTATCCGGCGATGCACTGACTGAGACAGAGCAGGAGAACCAGAAGACCGTGAACGAGCTGATCGCAAAATTCGAGGCAGCTATGGACGATGACTTCAACACAGCAGATGCGGTTTCTGCAATCTTCGAGCTGGTTAAGCTGGCAAACAGCACCGCAAACGAAGAAAGCAGCAAAGCCTATGTAGATCTGCTTAAGGAAACCATCAGCAAACTGAGCGATGTTCTTGGTATCATTACCGAACGCAAGGCAGAGGTTCTGGACAGCGAAATCGAGGAGCTGATCGCGGCAAGACAGCAGGCAAGAAAAGAGAAAAACTTTGCCCGTGCCGATGAGATCCGCCAGCAGCTTCTGGATATGGGCATTATCCTGGAAGATACCAGAGAGGGTGTAAAATGGAAGAGAGCATAAAGATCGAGGAGGCTATCGCGAAAGCTTTAAAGCTGGAAGCGGTGGATCCGCGGACCTACTCGCCGCTGGTGCTGGCCTACATCGGAGATGCCGTTTACGAGCTGCTCATCCGCACGAAGGTCATCAACCACGGCAGCATGCAGGTCAACAAGATGCATAAAAAGAGTGCGAGCCTGGTAAAAGCCGAGACACAGGCGAATATCATCAAAGCCATTCAGGAGGACCTGACGGAGGAAGAACTGGCAGTATATAAGCGCGGGCGCAATGCCAAGTCAGCCACCACGGCCAAGCACGCCACCATGATCGATTACCGCATGGCAACCGGCTTTGAGGCACTTGTCGGCTATCTGTACCTGCAGGCACGTCACGACCGTCTCCTGGAACTGATCCAGGACGGACTGGAAAAGATTGGAGAACTTTCATGAGATACGAAGAATTAACCATTGAAGGACGCAATGCCGTGTTAGAGGCATTCCGCTCCGGCAAAACGATCGATAAGCTGTTCGTGCAGGATGGCTGTAAGGACGGACCGGTCCAGACCATCGTAAGAGAGGCAAGAAAGGGCGATACCATCATCAATTTCGTGCCGAGAGAGCGCCTGGACCAGATGTCCGAGACTGGAAAGCACCAGGGTGTCATCGCCTACGCTGCGGCTTACGAGTACGCAGAGGTAGAGGACATCTTAAAGGCAGCAGAAGAAAAGGGTGAGCCGCCGTTCATCTTCCTGCTCGATGGAATTGAGGATCCGCACAACCTCGGCGCGATCATCCGTACCGCAAACCTGGCAGGTGCACATGGTGTCATCATTCCGAAGCACCGCGCGGCAGGTCTTACTGCAACGGTAGCAAAAACCTCCGCTGGTGCATTAAACTACACGCCGGTGGCAAAGGTTACCAACCTGGCGCAGACGATCGAAGACCTGAAAAAACGTGGCTTATGGTTTGTCTGCGCGGATATGGGCGGTGAAGTCATGTACCGTCTGAATTTAAAAGGACCGATCGGTCTGGTGATCGGAAACGAAGGAAACGGAGTCGGCAAGCTCATCCGTGAAAAATGTGATATGATCGCTTCGATTCCTATGAAGGGCGACATCGACTCCCTGAATGCATCCGTGGCAGCCGGAGTTCTGGCTTACGAGATCGTGAGACAGCGGCTGAACTAAAAAGAGCAGATTTGCTAGGCAGTTACCAGATGTATGAAATTGTTTAGCAGCAAGGTACTCCTGGAATCCAGGGGCGTTTTCGCAAAAGAGGTGTTAACGTATGAAAAAAAGAAATATCTGTGTCAGTGCAGCAGCTGTGATGACGGCAGTTATGCTGTACGGGTGCGCGGGCAGCAGCGTTCCGGCAGAAACGGCGGCTTCTGCGAACGTCGCAGCATCTGCGGAAAATGGGAAAGAGTCTGTGGAAAACGAACAGAAGACCGAAACCGCAGAGGCAGGTGAAGCAACTGCAGCAGTGACGGAGACTGCAGAAGATTCTCAGGAATCTCTGGGGATGGCAGACGCTGGTGCAGCAGAGACTCTGGCTGTCATCGAGGACGAAGCTGTTCCGCTCTACCAGAAACCGGCAGGCAGCGATGTGCGTACCCCGGTGGCAAGCGGCAGTGTGACCTATGGAAATGGTCGTGCCACCATCGATGCATCCAATACATCCAAGGGCTATGTCATGATCAAGTATACCGGCGGACAGAGCCGCATCAAGATCCAGATTGCAAAGTCAACCACTTATACGTACGACTTAAACGCGCGTGATGCCTACGAGGTGTTCCCGTTTACCGAGGGAAGCGGAACCTACAGCATCAAGATTTTCGAGAATGTCAGTGGCAACCAGTACGCACAGGTTATGAGCCAGAACGTATCGGTTAGCTTGAGCGATGAGTTTGCCCCATTCCTGACCCCGAACCAGTATGTAAACTTCTGGAACGGAAGCGCGGCAGTCAATAAGGGCGCGGAGCTGGCGGCTTCTGCGGCAGATGCGATCGGCGTGGTCACCAATGTATACAATTATGTGATCAACAACATTACCTACGACACTGCTAAGGCCGCTTCGGTACAGAGCGGTTATCTTCCGAATGTGGACCAGGTACTGGCGCAGAAAACAGGCATATGCTTTGACTATGCAGCTCTGATGACAGCAATGCTGCGTTCTCAGGATATCCCGACGAAACTGGTTATCGGCTACAGCGGCGGGCTGTATCACGCATGGGTCAATGTTTACATCGATAATATCGGCTGGGTCGACAACTTCATTTACTTTGACGGACACAACTGGTCTCTGATGGACCCGACCTTTGCTTCCTCAGGAGGACAGAGTGAGTCTATCAGGCAGTACATTGGAAACGGATCCAATTATCAGGCGAAATATACCTATTAAGATACACAGAGGGGGAGTGAACGATGGCAGCGAAAGTTTATTCCGGACGGGAACTGTCGGCATTCTGTCTTCAGATATCCATTCTGCTGAAGGCCGCGGTTCCGTTAGATGAGGGGCTCTATCTGATGGCAGAGGATGCCCCGACGGAAGAGGAAAAGAAGCTTCTTCACACCATGGGGGAAGATGTAGAGCTGGGCGACACGTTCTTCGAATCCCTGGAACGTACCGGCGCATTTCCACCCTACGTGGTGCGTATGGCAAAGCTGGGACAGCAGAGTGGTACCCTGGACCAGATGATGGAGTCCCTGGCAGATTATTATGAAAAAGAATATTACATGATGAAAAATATCCGCAATGCTATTACCTATCCGGTGATGATGGTCGGCATGCTTCTGATTGTACTGTTTGTCCTGTTCACCCGCGTAATGCCGGTTTTTGAGCAGGTATACGCACAGCTTGGTGTACAGATGTCTCCGCTTTCCCAGGCAGCATCCAGACTGGGCGGTATTTTAAGCGGTGCAGCTCTGGTGGTGTTTGTACTTCTGGCAGTTGCTGTTGCAGTTGCAGCCATTGCGGCGGGCGCGGGAAAAAAACTGACAATCGCACATAAACTCATGGAGCGGTTAAAACGAAACAGTAAGACTGCCCGCGCGGCAGCCGGACGCCGGTTTACTGCAGTTCTGGCACTGACAATCCGCAGCGGTATGGAACTGGAAAAAGGCATGGCACTCGCCAGAGAGCTGGTAGACAACAGCAAAGTGGCGGAGAAGATTGGTGTCTGCAGCGAAAAACTGCAGGAGGGCGAGAATTACTATGAAGCCATGAAAGAGTCCGGACTGTTCAGCAGCTTCCACATCCAGCTCATCAAAGTAGGTGTGCGCAGCGGTAAGATGGACGAAGTCATGCAGAACATTTCCGATGATTACGAACAGCAGGCAGATGCTTCCATCGATGCGATGGTGGCAAGACTGGAGCCGACACTGGTTGCAGTGTTGGCGATTGCGGTTGGTCTGATCCTTCTTTCCGTCATGCTTCCGCTGGCTGGAATTCTGGCCGGAGTAGGCTGATACGGACGGAGGAATGAACATGAAAAAGAAATGGGACAAACGCTTTGTTACTGGCTGTATCGTGTCGGCCGCAGTATTTGGCGTGATCATGGCGCTGTTTATGAATGGCGTATTCTCTTTTCTGGGAAAGGCAAAATCGGAAAGCTCCGATACACTTATCAAGGCGATCCGTCAGGCATCGGTCCAGTGCTATGCGATTGAAGGGCGCTATCCGCCAAGTGTCGAGTATCTGGAGGAAAACTATGGAATCCAGATCGACCGGGAACGCTACAACGTGTTCTACAGCGGTTTCGCTTCCAATATCATGCCAGACATCACCGTGATCCCTGTAGAAGGAGGTGAAGACAATGACTGGCAGCCATAACCGCAACGACGGACAGACCATGAGTGTCCTCTTTACCATGCTCCTGTTCCTTGTCTTCATCATGTGTGCCCTGTTTACGGTACTTGCAGGAAGCAAGGTGTATGAAAATATCAGCAGGCGTATGGACCAGACTTATACCGGAAGTGTCGCGCTCCAGTACGTGGCGAACAAGGTACGACAGGGCGATACGGAAGGTTGTGTAGATGTAAAAACGATTGACGGACAGCAGGTTCTGGAAATCCGGGAAAGCATCGAAGGCGGGGACTACGTCACCTGGATCTACTATCTTGAGGGCAGCATCCGCGAGTTATTTACCTATGAAGACAGTGGACTCGGGCTTGCAGACGGTCTAGAAATTCTGGAATGCGATGGTCTGGAATTAGAGCAGGATGGCGCGTTGCTTCATGTAAAAACCATGGGAACAGGCGGAGGCAGTCTGACGTTATCTTTGCGCAGCGGAAGGGCGGTGACGGAGTGACGAATAAACGAGGTGGTTCCGGCTCCGGCATTTTCCTGATGGAAATGATGGTAGTCGTATTTTTCTTTATGCTCTGCGCATCTACCTGCATTCTTGCATTTGCAAAATCAGACCGGATGAGCCGTCTAGCCTGGGAGCGTGACCATGCTGTCAGCGCGGCACAGTCGGAGGCAGAGCTCTGGAAGCTTTCAGATGAGCGCATGGATGGGAAGCAGGACCGCTACTGGAATGCAGACTGGGAAGAGACACAAGACCCTGCTGCGGCGGTCTATACGGGTGTCCTGACAGAGTCCGTGCAGGATACCGGCATGCAAAATCTTCAGATTGTGATCCGGGAAGCCGGAGAACGCGGCGAAGAACTGTTTGTGCTGGAAGCAGCGAAATATGTGAGACCATAGCCAGGCGGACGCCAAATGGGAAAAACAAGGAACCGGGCCGGACAGCAGGTGGAGGATCACAGGAAACATCCGGAGGATGAGACAGATGGCAAAACAGGAAATCAGAAGAAAAGCGAATATCGGAAGTTCCAGTCTGATCCTGATCTTTATTGTGCTTTGCCTAGTGACATTCAGTGTATTGTCCCTTGGCAACGCAAAGCGGGAGGACGCACTTTCCCGCAGAAGCGCAGATTCGGTGCAGGAATACTACCGCGCGGATGCGGCGGGAGAGGCATTTTTACAGCTGGCAGACCAGGCGCTCTTAAAGGGCGACAAAGACAGTCTTATGCCATATCTGCAGAGTGCTTCCGGCACCTATTGTACCGATGTGGCCATGAATGCAGGTCAGGCGCTCCGGGTAGAACTGGCGCTGGACTGGGAACAGAAAACGTATCAGGTGCTTTCCTGGAAGGTATATCACCAGGAAGACTATGAGATCGATCAGTCCATTCCGGTATGGAGTGGCAATTAAAGCAGGAGGGAGTGCCTTTGTTTACAGAAGATGTACTGCGCAATGCAGTAGAACAGGGTGCGGCAGATATATTCCTGATCCCAGGCATGCCGCTTTCCTGGAAGGTGGGCGGAAAGATCATGTATCAGAGTGACGAAAAGATTTTTCCGAAAGAAATTGAAGAGATGGTGCGGGAAATTTACGCACTGGCAAATAACCGTAGCATGGATCATGTTGTGGAATGCGGTGACGATGACTTTGCAATGGCACTTCCGGGCGTTTCTCGTTTCCGTGTCAATGTATTCCGTCAGAGAGGTTCTCTGGCTGCAATCATCCGTGTGATCACATTTGACCTGCCGGATTTTCGAAATCTGAACATCCCTCAGGTGGTGATCGATATTTCCCGTATGACGAAGGGCTTTGTTCTGGTAACGGGACCTGCGGGAAGCGGTAAGAGTACCACGCTGGCCTGTATCATTGACCAGATCAATAAGACACGCAACGTGCATGTGATCACGCTGGAGGATCCGATCGAGTACCTGCATCGGCATAATCAGAGTGTTGTTACCCAGCGAGAGATCGGCCTGGATACCGAAAGCTACGTGACGGGTCTTCGCGCAGCGCTCCGTCAGGCACCGGATGTTATTCTGGTTGGTGAGATGCGCGATGAAGAAACGATCAAGACAGCACTGACTGCGGCAGAGACCGGTCATCTGGTCATTTCTACCCTGCACACAGTCGGCGCGGCCAACACCATAGACCGAATCATTGACAGTTTCCCGCCGGCACAGCAGGAACAGGTGCGGGCACAGCTCTCCATGGTCATGCAGGCCGTGGTTTCCCAGCAGCTGATCCCGAAGGTGGAGGGCGGTGTGGTCCCTGCCTTTGAGGTTATGTTCTTTAACAATGCGATCCGAAACCTGATCCGTGAGTCCAAGATCCACCAGATCGACAATATCATCGCTACCTCCCAGGAGGAAGGCATGATCACCATGGACAACAGCCTCATAAAGCTGTTTAAGGATGGAAAGATCAGCAGGGAAAATGCTGTTATTTACAGCAGCAACGGTGAGCTGATGGAAAAGAAGCTGGCAAGGCTGTAATAGAAGACAGAATGCGAAAAAGGCGTTCTGGCAGTGGAATTTGCTGCCAGAGCGCCTTTTTCATATGATAGGAAATTACGTCCTATCATATAAAAACACTCCGTGAGAATGTGCCAAGGCACATTCTTTTGTGAAAAAAATCAGGAATCCTCTACGGTCAGCAGCCGCAGACCGATATCGGACCAGGTGTTCCCGATCAGATAAGAGGTATAATTCTGGCCGGCGGTAATTTCAATCTGCGCGGAGAGCAGTGCCTCTGCCTGATTGTTTCCGGCAATGGTGCCGGAGCCGCCAAAGCCAATGACTATGATCGGAATCTCGCGCAGGAAGGAGTAATTGCCTGAGCTTGTTACGTAGAACTGGTAGGTACCGGCCATGGCCTGCTTATATGGGGTAACGGTCTGGAAGGCCACGTTCCGGAATATGGTTTCGCCGCCGTAAAGCAGCAGATCATACCGGGAGCCGCTGTAGGTCATGTTGGCAAAGCGGTAGCAGCCGGTATTATAGGCGCGGGTATTACAGCCGGTGTCAGAAATCTGTACCATTTCCAGACCGCCGGAGGCGGAATCTACCAGAACCATAGTTACCTTTTTGCCGGCGGTAAACGGAAAGTTCTGCCGAAGAAGCACGGAACGCATGCCGGAGGCACGGCGGACGGTAACCGTATGGAAACCATCCGAGATCCAGTCATAGTTCGAGATGGTGCCAAACCGGGAATTGATGGCATACGCAGTACCATCAATGGTGATGTTGACGGCAAAGCTGTTGGTGGAGGCATTTAAGAAACGCACCTGTCCGTAATAACGCGGGGAAATTGCGGGGTTCGTGGGAGTAAGAGGCAGGAAGCTGTTGCCCCAGTTGTTTCCATGATGTCCCCAGTGGTTGTTGCTGTTATTGCCCCAGTCCCAGTTTTCGCCGATGGCTCCGCTTGTGCTGTTTCCCGGATAGACCGGTCCGCCCTCACCGGGCTCCGGCAGCGGAGCCACAGGGATATTTGCTGCATCGTCCGGATAGACTGCCTTTTCTTCTTCCAGTTCCGGAAGCGGAGCCGCCGCATCGTTGTCACTCATATCAGAAGTTCCATTGTAATGTGTATCATTTTCAGCCATATTGCGCCTCATTGCTTTTTACTGTACTGTATGAAACGACAGGCCACACGGTGCCGGAAAATATAAAGTTTTCGGGCTTCCATTGGGACGGATCATGGATTATAATGAAAAAATATGGATGGAAAGCGCAGACGTCTGGATCTTCTGCTCAGTCATTTCCATATGGATCATCTGATGGGACTGTACGGCAGTTCCTTTCTTTTTGATCCGCAGATGGAAGTCCATATTTATGGGGAGCGTCCGGGAGAGAAAAGTCTGAAGGAATGCCTGTGCCAGATGTTTGGACCGCCTTACTGGCCGCTTCCGTTAGATCAGCTTCTGGCCATTATCCGGTTTCATGAAATTCAGGCGGGAGACGTGTTTTTGCTGGAGGATCAGATCCAGGTGCAAACACTTAGCGGCGTACATCCGGGCGGAAGCATCTTATACAGGCTGGAGGAGGCAACGCAAGGGTCTGAGCCAGCCAGCGTCGTGTACGGGCTTGACTGCGAGCTGACCGATGCGATGTTTCAGAAACTGAAAGAGTTTGCCGGAGCCTGTGGCCTGCTGATCTGTGATGCCTGTTATACGGAGGCGGAGCTTTTGCTCAGGCAGGGATGGGGACATGGCTCCATCGAACGGTGCCGGAAACTGCGGCAGGCAAGCGGAGCGCAGCAGGCGCTTTTCATGCATTATGAACGGAGCTATCAGGATACGTTTCTGCGAGAGCAGGAGAAAATATCACTGGCGCAGGATCCGGCCTGTCTGTTTGCGCGGGAGGGTATGGCTCTCAAAGTACATGGGCAAGGATGACTGCCAACAGAAAGACAAAAATACGGTTTGGAGAATAGCCTGAACTGAAAATCTGGAGGAGCTACTTATGACGCAAAAGGAAATGCAAAGCATTCTGGAGATCGGCACAGCCATTTCTTCGGAAAAGGATTATAACCGGCTGCTGGAGATGATCTTAAACCGGATCATGGAACTGACTCACGCCGATGCCGGAACTCTTTATCTGGCAGACGGGGATCTGCTGCGATTCAAAATCATGTGCAACAATACCATGCACACCTGTGAGGGAGGAGATGGAAAGGAACCAAATCTTCCTCCGATCAGGATGAGCAGGGAAAATGTCTGTGCCATGTGTTATCTGGAAAACAGGACTGTCTGCATTGAAAATGTGCAGACTTCAACGGAGTACGATTTCTCCGGTCCGGTCCGTTATGATGCCATGACCGGATATCACCCCCAGTCCATGCTGGTAGTTCCCATGCATAACCGGCAGGGAGAGCGCCTTGGTGTGATCCAGCTCATCAACGCTATGGATGCAGCGGGGAATATCTGCGCTTTTCCGGCAGATATCATTCCGGCGGTGGAATCCGTAGCTTCTCAGGCAGCCATTACCATTCAGAATGTTCTTTATATTGAGAATATCAAGGAACTGTTCGAGTCTTTCGTACGCGTCATGTCCTCCGCGGTTGACGAAAGAACCCCTTACAATGCAAGTCATACACGCCATATGGTGGAATACGGACGTCATTTTATTGATTATCTCAATGAAACGGCGAAAGCAGAGGGCAGGGAACCATGGTTTGACGCGGAACACAGGCACGAGCTTCTTATGAGTGTCTGGCTGCACGATATCGGAAAGCTGGTAATCCCGCTGGAGGTCATGAATAAAGAGGCGAGACTGCTGCCGGAGCAGAAGTCCGAAATCTTGCACCGCTTTGAGAAGATGCGCCTGCTGGCACAGATTGCATGCTTAAAAGGAGCTATTTCCGGGGAAGCCCTGGAAAAGCGGCTGGAAGAATTAAAACAGGCCGGGGACACCATTCTTCGTGCCAATACAGCCGGATTTTGCCCGGACGATCTGCGGGAGGAGATCTGCCGAATCCGTGAGAAAACCTATACGGAAGAGGATGGCAGTGAAAAGCCGTGGCTTGAGGAGGAAGAATTTCAGATGCTTATGATCCGCAAGGGAACTTTGTCGGAGAAAGAACGTGCTGTCATGGAAAGTCATGTGGTCATCACCGACAAGCTGCTTTCTGAGATCCGTTTCTCCAAAGAGCTGTCCCATGTAAGGGAATGGGCGGTTGGTCATCACGAGCTTTTAAACGGAAGCGGTTATCCGGAGCATCTGATGGCAGAGCAGATCCCGATGGAGGTGCGCATCATCACGATCCTGGATATATTTGATGCGCTGGTGGCAGATGACCGGCCGTACAAGCCGGGCATGCCCGTGGAAAAGGCACTTGGAATCCTGGATATTATGGCAGACAAAGAAGGAAAGCTGGATCCGGAGCTGACCCGGCTGTTTAGGGAAAGCCGCTGTTGGGAAAAAGAGTGATAGCGTTATTTAAAAAGAAAAAATGTAATTTGATGTTACAGCTGTCGAGGTGGTAGAGATCTTAAATCAGTATCTGACTCTGATCGCGGACTGTATTATGCGAAACGGAGGAACACTGGACAAATTCATCGGCGATGCAGCCATGGCATTCTGGGGAGCTCCGCTTCCGCAGGAGGACTACGTGATGAAGGCTGTCCGGGCAGCAGAAGATATGCGCCAGGGTTCCGATGAGCTTTCTAAAGTCCTGATGGAAAAATATGGGCGAACCGTATCCTTTGGCATCGGGGTTCATGTAGGAGATGCGGTGGTTGGAAATATCGGTTCTCCGCAGCGCATGGATTATACTGCCATCGGTGATACGGTCAATACCTCGGCACGTCTGGAGACAAATGCCCCGGCCCGTACGATTTTCATATCCCGCGAGGTAGCAGACTGTCTGGAAGGGCGTATCCGTGTAACATCTCTGGGAAGCAGTATTAAGCTGAAGGGAAAATCAGATATGGAAATCCTGACGATGGATGAGATCCTGGAATCAGATTAAAAGAAAAAGCAGAAATCCTTAAGATGTAAGGATTTCTGCTTTTATGAAAGAGCTGCTGACGGGAATCGGACCCGTGACCTCCGCACTACCAATGCGACGCTCTACCGACTGAGCCACAGCAGCGAACCTCGTATAATATAGCATGGGATTTACGGATTGTCAACAGTATTTTTGAAAAAAATGAAAAAAATTTGGAACCCATTTACCCCCTTTCCCATTTCATGGAAATGTGTTATGATAAGTTATTATCATGCGGCATAAAGCAAGACGTCCGCAAACAGTATGGAGGACTTCACGATGGAAAAAGAAAAAGAAGTTTTAGAGACAGCGGAAGAGAAAGATGTTGTTTCCAAGAACTTTATCGAGCAGGAGATCGACAAAGATCTGGCTGAGGGTGTTTATGATCATGTCCAGACCCGTTTCCCGCCGGAGCCGAACGGCTACCTGCATATCGGACATGCAAAGTCTATTTTATTAAACTATGGTCTTGCCCAGAAGTATCACGGCAAGTTTAACTTACGATTCGACGACACCAACCCGACCAAGGAGAAAACCGAGTTCGTGGAATCCATCAAGGCTGATGTACAGTGGCTGGGTGCCGATTTCGAGGACAGACTGTTCTTTGCATCCAACTATTTCCAGCAGATGTATGAGTGTGCCGTTCTTTTAATTAAGAAGGGAAAAGCATTCGTCTGCGACCTGACTGCAGACCAGATCCGTGAGTACCGCGGTGACTTTACTACCCCTGGTAAGGAGAGCCCGTACCGCAACCGCAGCATCGAAGAGAACTTAAAGCTCTTTGAGGAGATGAAAGAGGGCAAGTACCAGGACGGTGAAAAGGTTCTGCGTGCGAAGATCGATATGGCATCTCCGAACATCAACATGAGAGATCCGGTTATCTACCGTGTGGCACGTATGACTCACCATAACACTGGGGATGCATGGTGCATTTACCCGATGTATGACTTTGCACATCCGATCGAGGATGCGATCGAGCATGTCACCCATTCCATCTGTACCCTGGAGTTTGAGGACCACCGTCCACTGTATGACTGGGTGGTACGTGAGTGTGAGTTCGAGAACCCGCCGCGCCAGATTGAGTTTGCAAAGCTGTATCTGACCAATGTCATTACCGGTAAGCGCTATATTAAGAAACTGGTGGAAGATGGCATCGTAGACGGCTGGGATGACCCGCGTCTGGTTTCCATCGCTGCCCTGCGCAGACGTGGCTACACTCCGGAGTCTATCCGCAAGTTCGTAGACCTGGTTGGTGTTTCCAAGGCAAACAGCTCTGTTGATTACGCAATGTTGGAGTACTGCATCCGCGAGGACTTAAAACTGAAAAAATCCCGTATGATGGCAATCCTCGATCCGGTGAAGCTGGTGATCGACAACTATCCGGAGGGACAGACTGAGATGCTGGAGGTTCCGAACAACCTGGAGAATCCGGAGCTTGGTTCCCGTATGGTTCCGTTTGGCAGAGAGCTTTACATTGAGCGTGAGGATTTCATGGAGGAGCCGCCGCGAAAATACTTCCGTCTGTTCCCAGGCAACGAGGTTCGTCTCATGAGTGCGTACTTTGTAACCTGTACCGGCTTTGAGAAAGATGAAAACGGCAATGTTACCGTGGTTCACGCTACTTACGATCCGGCTACCAAGAGCGGTTCTGGCTTCTGCGAGCGCAAGGTAAAGGGCACCATCCACTGGGTTGCAGCCGAAACTGCAAAGCAGGTTGAGGTACGCCTGTACGAGAACATTGTCGATGAAGAGAAGGGCAAGTTAAATGAGGATGGAAGCCTGAACTTAAATCCGAATTCCCTTACCATCTTAAAAAACTGTTATGTGGAACCGGCTCTTGCAGAGGCAAAGGCTTACGACAGCTTCCAGTTCGTGCGCAATGGTTTCTTCTGCGCAGACTGCAAGGACAGCAAACCGGGCGAGCCGGTATTTAACCGTATCGTTTCCTTAAAGAGCTCTTTCAAGATCCAGAAGTAATCAGATTAGGGGATAAGACTATGGAACTTTTGATTCCGCTTGATTCCCGGTCGAAAAAACCACTGTATGAACAGATTTACTCCCATATCTGCGCAGAGATCCGAAGCGGTGCCTTAAAGGCAGGCGACCGTCTTCCTTCTACGCGGGTACTGGCAGAGCATTTGAAAGTTAGCCGCAGCACAACGCAGATGGCCTATGACCAGCTGCTGGCCGAGGGGTATATGGAAGCCCGGCCGTGCCGCGGCTATTTTGTCAGTCATCTGGAGGAATTGGTGGAGACCGGGCCGTCCGGCACGGAGGAGATGCAGACTGCGGCAGAGCCAGATGCAGGGTGGCGTGTGGATTTTTCCCCGCGGGGAATTGATTTGGACAGCTTCCCTTATCATGTGTGGCGCAAGCTGAGCCGCAATACGCTGGTTGATGACAACAAAGAGATGTTTCACTCTGGAGACCACCAGGGGGAGCCGGGGCTTCGCGAGGCAATCCGCAGCTACCTGCATTCTGCCCGTGGGGTCAACTGCAGCACAGAGCAGATCATTGTGGGTGCGGGAAGTGAGTACCTGCTGATGCTGTTATCCCAGATTTTAGAGGGGAAGCATGTGATCGCCATGGAGAACCCGACTTACAAGCAGGCGTACCGGGTGTTTCACAGCCTGGGTTATGAGGTCTGCCCGGTGGAGATGGATGCCAATGGTATGGATCCATCGATTCTGTCAGAGAGCGGTGCCAATGTCGCTTATGTGATGCCGTCCCATCAGTTCCCTACCGGAGTTGTGATGCCGGTCGGGCGGCGCCAGGAGCTTTTGAAGTGGGCAGTGGAAGAAGCGGGGCGTTATATCATAGAAGATGATTACGATAGTGAATTCCGCTACCGTGGAAAGCCGATTCCGGCGCTTCAGGGTATGGACCGCAGCGGAAAGGTGATTTATCTTGGAACGTTTTCCAAGTGCATTGCCCCGGCAATTCGTGTCAGCTATCTGGTGCTGCCGAAGCCGCTCCTTGTGCGTTATCGCAGCCAGACATCATTCTATGCGTCTACGGTATCGCGCATTGACCAGAATATTTTGTACCAGTTTTTGTCACAGGGATATTTTGAGCGGCATCTGAACCGTATGCGAGCGATATACAAGACAAAACACGATCTTTTGATCGAACTGATCGAGCCGTTGAAAGAGCAGTTTGAAATCCGCGGGGAACATGCCGGGATCCATATTCTGCTGACTTCGAAATATAATCGGTCCGAGCAGGAACTGATCAGCCTGGCGGCAGAAGCCGGGGTTAAGGTTTATGGACTGAGCAGTTATTTTATCCATCCGGAGCATAACCACCGGTCAGCCACGGTTGTGCTGGGCTATGCCAGCCTGAATGAAGATGCGATCCGGGAGGGCGTAGGAATTTTGACCCGATGCTGGAAGAAAGGGGCATGTAAGTAAAGCCTGGAACAAGCGGGCTGGAAGAAATGAAAAGAGACAGACCGGAAAAAAACGGATCGCGCATCCCCCGAAAAGGAATGCGGATCCGTTTTTTATACCTGTTATGCTTCGGTATCGTCGCTGACTGTGGTTGCGGCTGGCTCTTTAGCAGATGCCTGTCCGTTATTTACCTGTTTTTCTTCCTCAGCCACATCCTCTGCGGAAGTGTCCGTGACCGGAGTATCTTCTGGGGTGATGTCCTCTGCCTTGTCTGCAGCATCCTCCAGTTTTTCTGCGGTTTCAGCCATGGCGTCTTCTACGGTTTCTGTGATGTTCTCAACAGCATCCTCGGTTTTAATGACAGCGTCTTCTACCGCACTTTCCGTTTTTTCTACGACATCTTCTACAACAGTTTCTGCTTTTTCGGCAGCATCCTCAGCGGCACTGCCTGCCTTCTGTGCACCGTCGCGAGCTACGCTGACAGCCTCGCGGGTATTGTCTGCCACGATCGCAGCAGCATCCTTTACCATGTTTTTGGCTGCACTTGCGGCGTCCTTAGCGGCATTCATCATGTCACCTGCAGCTACGAGAAATTCATCCTTGTCGGCGTGAAGAGAAACGTAGTTGCGGCTCATGGTGCTGTCCGGAACCTCGGTGTCGTCCTCATCCTCGAAATCGTGAAAATCCTCGTCCAGTTCCTTATTGAATGACCGGTATTTCGTGAGATAAGAAATGCCGGCAGCAGCAGCTCCTGCAATCGTTGCCAGGACCATAAGCTTCCCAAATTTTTTTGCCATAATACACTACCCCTTTCCTGAATATCTGTCTTGCGTTTATTTTAATACGAAGATGTGAAAAAGAAAAGGGTCAACTTATAAAAAAATAATAAAATTAGCACTCAATACTTGACAGTGCTAACAACTCGTGCTATAAATGGTAATGTACATCAGAGAGGGGAGTTTTTAAGGCCCCGTGAAAGAAAAAAAGATTCGATGTAAGGAGGAGTTATCCATGAAATTAGTACCGTTATTTGATCGGGTTGTATTAAAACAGCTTGTGGCAGAGGAGACTACCAAATCTGGTATCGTACTTCCGGGCCAGGCAAAAGAAAAACCACAGCAGGCAGAGGTTATCGCAGTAGGTCCTGGCGGTGTGGTTGACGGCAAAGAGATCACCATGCAGGTAAAACCGGGTGATAAGGTTATCTACTCCAAGTACTCCGGAACCGAAGTAGAGGTTGAGGACGAGAAGTACGTTGTTGTAAAACAGAATGATATTCTGGCAGTTATTGAATAAGAGATTAAACATTATTTATTGATAGAAACTGGAGGAATTTAGTCATGGCAAAACAGATTAAATATGGCGTAGAAGCAAGAAAAGCCCTGGAGACAGGTGTTAATCAGTTAGCAGATACCGTTCGTGTAACCCTTGGACCGAAAGGAAGAAACGTTGTCCTGGATAAGTCTTTCGGTGCTCCGCTCATCACCAACGATGGAGTGACCATCGCAAAAGAGATCGAGCTGGAAGATCCGTTTGAGAACATGGGCGCACAGCTGGTAAAAGAAGTAGCAACCAAGACCAACGATGTAGCTGGTGATGGTACCACCACCGCAACTGTTCTGGCACAGGCTATGATCAACGAAGGTATGAAGAACCTGGCAGCAGGCGCTAACCCGATCGTATTAAGAAAGGGCATGAAGAAAGCAACCGAGGCTGCAGTTGAGGCAATCGCAAAGATGAGCCAGCCGATCTCCGGCAGAGACAGCATCGCACGTGTTGCATCTATTTCTGCAGCAGACGATGAGGTCGGCGAGATGGTTGCAGACGCTATGGAGAAAGTTTCCAAAGACGGCGTGATCACCATCGAGGAGTCCAAGACCATGAAGACTGAGCTTGACCTGGTAGAAGGTATGCAGTTCGACCGTGGTTATGTTTCCGCTTATATGTGCACCGATATGGATAAAATGGAAGCAAATCTGGATGATCCGTACATCCTCATTACCGATAAGAAGATTTCCAACATCCAGGAGATCCTTCCGGTTCTGGAGCAGATCGTACAGTCTGGTTCCAAACTGCTGATCGTTGCAGAGGACATCGAGGGCGAGGCACTGACCACCCTGATCGTCAACAAATTAAGAGGTACCTTCACTGTTGTTGGTGTGAAAGCACCGGGCTACGGCGACAGAAGAAAAGAGATGTTAAAGGATCTGGCTATCCTGACCGGCGGTACCGTTATCTCCGAGGAGCTTGGTCTTGAACTGAAAGATACCACCATGGAGCAGCTTGGCCGTGCGAAATCTGTGAAAGTCCAGAAAGAAAACACCATCATCGTTGACGGCTGCGGCAACAAAGACGAGATCGCAGCAAGAGTTGCACAGATCCGTGCACAGATCGGTGAGACCACTTCTGAGTTCGATAAAGAGAAACTGCAGGAGCGTCTCGCAAAACTGGCAGGCGGCGTAGCAGTCATCCGTGTCGGCGCTGCAACCGAGACCGAGATGAAAGAAGCAAAGCTTCGTATGGAAGATGCACTGTCTGCAGCAAGAGCAGCAGTAGAAGAGGGTATCATCGCAGGCGGTGGCTCTGCATATGTTCATGTAACCCAGGAGATCAAGTCTGTAGTAGACAGCCTTGAGGGCGATGAGAAGACCGGTGGTAAGATTATCCTGAAAGCTCTGGAGGCTCCGCTGTTCCACATTTCTGCAAACGCAGGTCTGGAAGGCTCTGTTATTATCAATAAGGTAAAAGAGTCTCCGGTAGGCTATGGCTTCGATGCATACAAGGAAGAGTATGTTGATATGATCAAGGCTGGCATCCTGGATCCGGCTAAGGTTACCAGAAGCGCACTGCAGAACGCAACCAGCGTAGCATCTACCCTTCTGACCACCGAGTCTGTAGTAGCAAACATCAAAGAAGAAACTCCGGCAATGCCAGCCGGCGGCGGCATGGGTGGAATGATGTAAGACGCGACCAGGGAAAACAAGCGGCTGCGAAGCAGACATTTGTTTTCCCAGCGCCTTAACGAGTGAACCGTCTGCGATAGCAGACATAGAGCGCGTCAGCGCGGGGTTCACGAGTCTAGACTACTAACGAGCGAACTGTCTGCGCAAGCAGACGGTAGAGCGCGTCAGCGCGGGTTCGCGAGTGGACCTTTCAACAAGCAACAATATAATCCCCACAACCTCACAGGCGGAATTGCCCCTTTCGGAGCAGTTCCGCCTCTTCTTTTTTCAATAAAATTCTTCACGGACAAATTCCTTTCAGAAGTATTTGACAAGCGGACAGAAATTTGCTACAATATGCAATTAATAAGTTCAATAGATTCAATGGAGCCGAAATATTAGCTGTGCTAATAAAATAACGGCGCTACACATTGAAATATTATGAACCAAAAAACAAAAGAAAGAGAGGAACGAATAATGGGTACAATTATTGGTGAGGGCATTACGTTTGACGATGTGCTCCTGGTGCCGGCTTATTCCCAGGTTATTCCGAATCAGGTAGATTTAACCACTTATCTGACCAAGAAGATTAAACTGAACATTCCGCTTATGAGTGCGGGCATGGATACCGTTACAGAGCATCGTATGGCAATTGCCATGGCGCGTCAGGGCGGTATTGGTATCATTCACAAGAATATGTCAATTGAAGCGCAGGCAGAGGAAGTAGACAAGGTGAAACGTTCGGAGAATGGTGTCATCACTGATCCGTTTTTCCTCTCCCCGGAGCATACCTTAAAAGATGCTGACGAGCTTATGGCAAAGTTCCGCATCTCTGGTGTCCCGATCACAGAGGGTCGCAAGCTGGTTGGTATCATCACCAACCGTGACTTAAAGTTCGAGGAGGATTTCACTAAGAAAATCAAAGAGTGCATGACCTCCGAACATTTAGTTACCGCAAAAGAGGGCATTACCCTTACTGAGGCAAAGCGTATCCTTGCAAAGGCAAGAGTAGAGAAGCTGCCGATCGTTGATGATGATTTCAACTTAAAAGGACTCATCACCATCAAGGATATTGAAAAACAGATCAAATATCCGCTGTCCGCAAAAGACGAACAGGGCCGTCTGCTCTGTGGCGCGGCTGTCGGTATCACCGCAAACGTGCTGGAGCGTGTAGAGGCTCTGGTAAAAGCACATGTTGATGTTGTTGTTCTGGACTCCGCACACGGACATTCCGAGAATGTTCTGCGCTGTGTCAGAATGATCAAGGAAGCATACCCGGATCTACAGGTTATTGCAGGAAACGTTGCAACCGGTGAGGCAACCAAGGCTCTGATCGAGGCTGGTGTAGACGCAGTTAAGGTTGGTATCGGACCTGGTTCTATCTGTACCACCCGTGTGGTTGCTGGTATCGGTGTTCCGCAGATCACGGCAGTTATGGATTGCTACGCAGTTGCAAAAGAGTACGGTATTCCGATCATCGCCGATGGCGGTATCAAGTACTCCGGAGACATCACCAAGGCAATCGCTGCCGGCGGTAATGTCTGCATGATGGGCAGCATGTTCGCAGGATGCGACGAGAGCCCGGGAACCTTCGAACTGTATCAGGGAAGAAAATACAAAGTTTACCGTGGCATGGGTTCTATCGCAGCGATGGAGAATGGAAGCAAAGACCGTTACTTCCAGTCCGATGCGAAGAAGCTGGTTCCGGAAGGCGTTGAGGGACGTGTGGCATACAAGGGTATGGTAGAGGATACCGTATTCCAAATGCTCGGCGGACTTCGTTCCGGTATGGGTTATTGTGGAGCAAAAGATATCCCGACCCTGCAGGAAACCGGACGTTTCGTGAAGATTTCTGCAGCTTCCTTAAAAGAGAGCCATCCGCATGACATCCACATCACCAAAGAGGCTCCAAATTACAGCGTGGATGAATAAACGTTGCCGGATACGTGCGCGTGTGCAGTAACGAATAAAAACGTTATAAAACAGACAAAATAAGTTTGAAAAGATACCGCCGTGTTTTACATGGCGGTATTTTTATGTTATACTGAAAAAGAACAAAAAAACCGTCCGAACGGTGGCATTGACAGAATAAATGTGTTAAAATGTAACGAGTGCAAGAGAGCCAGAAAGATGTTTACATGTTTTCGGCGAACGACGAGGCAAACGAGTGACAAAGTCACGAGTAACGAATATTCTTTTTAATAGATGATGGAGAACATTTTTTATGCTGAATGAAGACAAGATCAAGCTGATGACAAGCATTGCCATGTTTGAAAAGCGGGAAGGCAAGCACATCGCTCCGGCAAACCGCTTTTTCCGCAGCGATTATATCAGTGGCCGTATCATGCGGTCCTTCTTTGTGTATACGGTCTGCTTCATTTTATGTGCGCTGATCTGGGTATTGTACAGCATGGAGCGTCTGCTGAATGTTATGGAGCTGGATGAGGTGGCTGGTGCCGCAAAAGCTGGTGCAGTCCTGTATCTGGCAGGTCTGGTCCTGTATCTGGTCATAACCTGGTTTGTGAGCAGCAAACGCTACGAATATGCAAGGCGTGGCATGCGCGTTTATATCGCAAAGCTGAAAAGGCTGGAAAAACGGTATGATGTTCAGAGTCGTACCAGAGAACTGACGAAGGAGGGCAGCCGCTATGATGATATTTCTCGCACTTAAAGAACGGCTGAAGGAATTTTACGGAAGGTATGCGACACTGGTGAATGGTGCCGTGAAATTTTTATATAGTATGTCAGCGGTAACACTCTTAAATGGAAATATTGGTTACCAGACAGAGCTGACCAGTATGGTAGCCATGCTGGCTATTGCGGTGATCAGCGCATTTCTTCCTTACGGGGCGATCGGCTTTTTGCTGGGTATCGTTATGCTGGCGCACATTTATGCAGTTTCCATGGAAACTGCACTGATCACGGCTGTGGTCCTGATCATTCTGATCCTGCTGTATTATGGCTTTCAGCCCGGTGACAGCTTCTGGCTGGTGCTGGCTCCTATGGCATTTTTACTGAAGATCCCGTTCGCTGTGCCGCTTTTAGCAGGCTTATCCGGCAGCCTTCTTTCTGTGATCCCGGTAAGCAGCGGCGTTGTGATCTATTTCATTATTTCTTATGTGAAACAGAATGCCGGGGTACTGACCAACGATGCATCGGTTGATATTACCCAGAAATTTGTACAGATCATCCGTGGGCTGCTTTCCAACCAGGAAATGGCAGTCATGATCATGGTATGTGTGGTTGGAATCCTTTGCGTTTATATGCTTCATAATATGTCTCTGGATTATGCCTGGGAGATTGCAATCGTGACCGGGACGATTGCACAGCTCGCCGCAGTATTTGTGGGAGATTTTATGTTCCATGTATCCATGCCGGTGCCACAGCTTCTGGCGGGTGCACTGGTTTCCCTGCTAGTGGCATTGCTATATCATTTTTTTGTCTTTACGGTAGATTATACCCGTACAGAGTATGTGCAGTATGAGGACGACGATTACGTATACTATGTGAAGGCAGTGCCGAAGGTAGCCGTTGCAAGAACCGATGTTAAGGTCCAGCGCATCAACGATCCGGCAAGAGGCAGACATGAGCGCAGAAATATACGGTAAATGAAAGGCTGCTGGACACGGAGGCGCCGGCACCTCAATTGCTGTACACGTATGCGTGTCCGGCAAATGAAATAGAAAGAGAGGACCAGGTATGGTTGGCATATTCCAGAATTTGGAGATGGTTTTTCAGGGCATGCGCTCCTGGATCTCCTTTTTGCCAAGAATTACATTTTCTAATATCACCGAGATCATCATTCTGACGATCCTGGTGTATTACGCATTGTTATGGGTCAAGAGCACCAGAGCCTGGTATCTGATGCGGGGCATTGCCATGATCATGGCATTTGCAGTAGCAGCAGCGATCTTTCACTGGGACACTATTTTGTGGATCCTGGGAAAGACCGGTGGTATTGCGGTAACAGCACTGGTGATCATTTTCCAGCCGGAGCTGCGCAAGGCCCTGGAACAGCTGGGAAGCAGGAATCTGATCTCAGAGCTTTTTTCGTTTGACGACAATAAAGAAAACCAGGGCTTTTCTGAGCGTACCGTAAATGAAATTGTGAAGGCTACCTTTGAGATGGCAAAAGTAAAGACCGGGGCACTTATGGTAATTGAGCGGAACGTATCCTTAAAGGAAATCGAGCGGACCGGTATTGAGATCAATGGTCTGGTCAGCAGCCAGCTTCTGATCAATATATTCGAACACAATACACCGCTT
>ULSV01014794.1_pt1 | contig 122318 bp, 99 predicted proteins | sample 1956991 | NCBI WGS metagenome assembly ULSV01 (sample SAMEA4835717, study PRJEB28245) | human gut metagenome | biome: gut microbiome; material: fecal sample | place: Denmark | collected 2008 | reverse complement strand
CATAAATCACTGCTGTTGTACTCATAATAATCAAAGATTAAATTAATAACAGAAGAAGCGTGCTCAATCAATCATTTACAGATTTAATTGAACACACTTCACATTTGAACACTAAGGCTAGCTCTTTATAAGAGAGTAGCCAACTAACAGAATATACCCCACTATTATAATAGGGTGTAATAGCATTGCAATGAAGAATGCGATAATTATCGCAATAAAGTGGAATAGAGCTTTTAGCATAATCCTTAAATTTGAGTATTCAGTAATTTACTATGTTCTCAAATACCACTAACTTAAGAACCACTGGTATTTATCATCCCCATGTAAGGCTGAACATATACCCGTAGCCAATTCTGTAGCATTATAGGCTCTATCCAAGAAGCTGTCTATATAACTGCTCTTATTTGCACCTGTGAGCAAGTTATAGAACTTCCACATAGATAAGTCATTCCCCAAGCTTCCAAAGTTCTCATCACTTATATATGCCTTAGCGACACTGTTTATCTGTGTGTCTGTCAATAGCATTCTGGGTAATGGCTTTTGATAGCTTTGAGGTAATGACTGATAAAGTCGCATTCTCCCAAGTAACTGGCAGAATTGATGTTCTGTCATACTGGTATTGCCAAGTGTCTGCATCAAGTGTATGTGCTTGGCTGGGTCATACCTGTTGAACATCTCCAATACGGCACGATATAATTCGTTGGTATTGGTTACTTCCAAACAAGTAAGATAACCTTCTGTTGATACACATAAATTAGTGCAGACATTACAAATGAAGCCTATGAATACCTTAAACCGTTCTACTGTCTTCTTACTGTACAAGTTAGTATGGTTATAAGCCCTAACCCCACCTATGGTAAGGGTTAACTTATTACCGTTCACTGTCTCGTAAATAGTAGGGATTTCAATCACAAAGGCACATCTTTCATAATAGATAGTCTTGTCACTCTCTAATAACTGACTGGCTGGCTTGTGAATTGCTTCGGGTATTCTGCCTTTGATAACATGAGATACCCTAATATCTGGTATCTCAATCTGTTCACCTTTAAAGAATGTATTAGCTGCATCCTGTACCGTTTCAATGAATGAAACATGTGATAATGTAGCTTCATTGTCCTTGGCGAATACTGGAATGATACAGTCATTCTTCAAATGCTGCAAGGTTGCTTCAATGGTGTTAGCTTCAATGAATAGAGGACGCTTCTCTCTGATAATGGGTTGTTCTTCCATTACCAATGTTGCGTCTTCTGCATATTCACCCAAGTTTAACGTTCTTCGCTGTGCCATAACTGGCATGATTTCTAATGCTTCCATAATCTGTAATAATTAAGTTAATACTATTCTGTTAGAACTTCCTCTGTCTGAATGCGAGGCAAACCAGTATTACAATGAATATTGCAATGAAGTATTGCGGTGCAAGGATAAGCGGTACGAATATTATCGTAGCCAGAGTTAGAAATGCTTTGATATTCCCCATAATCTGTAATTTAGAATTAATAATCAGTAAATAATTGAATAAGATGTCAGCTTTACATGTCAGCACTTCCATACCCTTATAAATATGTAATTATGTAGTTATACATTATATCAACCATATTAGGCAGATAGATAATTCTACAGAAACATACGTTTGAGGGCAGGAAGTAATTCATGCAGTAGCATTCATTTTATTCACTTATTGGTATGGGGTGTTAAGGAGTAACATGAAATTAGAGCTTGAGACATACATCACATTTGGATTTCTGTATTATCCATTCTTCTGCAATTAATAATTCTACTCTATGCAGTCTTAATAATTGTATGGGAATACTTCTCTTAATCTGGAAGGGAGGGGCGTAATTTAGAGACTACTAAATTTGAGTTGGGGTATATAATATAAATAAATCTCACTAAAAGGTAGTACGCTAATACATCTTTATATTGTCAGATTCAAATAGATTGCCTACATTTGCATAAACTCATAATTATATGAATTATGGAATATATTAATGAATTTCACAAGCAATGGATAGAGCGTACCCGCCAATCAATAATCTCTTGGAGCAAGCAACCCGTATCACCGGAAGAAGTAAGGAAGCAACAGGAGAAGTTGAACCAACAGAGGGCTATAAGGGAAGGCAAATTAAAGAACTGATAGTATTTGCCAACGCCAACAATTTATGGATTGACTTGTCACACCTCAATATTACCTACATGGATAAGGGCGGTGAGAATGAAGTATTCCATGACGGTAAATCGTCTGTCATCAAGCTGAACAACTTTGAGTATGCAGGGGATGATTTGGAGAACTTCTTCATTCGCATTAACGCACACAATAAGTTCTTTAGTAATGTACCCTATCAGATGATTGGCTTCTCTTATAACAGCCGTCAAGAGTTCAGTGCAGTTCTCACACAACCTTACATATTGGCAGAACGGGAAGCAACAGAAGATGAAATTGTTGAATACATGAAAGCGCTTGGTTTTGAAATGGATTATATAGACGAGTTCCATAACGACCAATATGAAGTGTTTGATGCCGTTCCCAACAATGTGCTGTACGGTATTGACAAGGACTTGTATTTTATTGATACTCAAATCAGACTAAAGAAGTAATTTGGATATATGTGTAGAGGGAATAAAAGCCCTAACCTTATAATATGAATCTCATTAAAAGGTAGTATTCTTATCAAATGCTATCTCTGTCATTATTAATTCAACTTTATAAGCATATAAAGACTATATATTACAGTCAGAGGTCAAATTATACCCTCTCTTAATATAATTAATAACAGGTATAAAATGACCTCTTTACTTACTTATTAAAGCTAAGAGTTATATTAAGTAATAAATCTCCCGTAATGGGATACCATTCTTTCTTCTGTCTAGCTTCATCATTGTTTATTAGTAATTCATTAGGAGTAAGCTCCAACCTGTCGGGAAACAGTTTCAACAATCCCGCTTGGAATAATTCAATATTATACTTGGGCACTGCATTCTTACTTATTCCCAACTTATTCGCTATTCCTATGTTAGTAAGAGGAATAGTCTTGTTCTCTGCAATTAGTAATAGCTTGATATAATATCCTTTCACTTTCACGCTTAGCTTAACTTGGGTAAACTTATGGGATAATGTGATAAAGCCTTTGTAATCTATGGCAGGTATCATATACAGACTTCTCATTGTAAATTCATATACAGGGTGGTTGATTGGGCTGGGGTATTTCTTTCTTGTTAATACCGTGTCCATATTATCATTGAAATTCTTTAATGTGCTTTCCTTCTCACCTGTAATCTTAGCTATATCCTTAATCCGTAATCTTACATTATAATAGCTGTTTCTATATAGGGACAAACAGAAGAATCTATACAGGTCAGGTTCATTTAAGGCATTAAGCATTGACTTGTTAATGGTTGCATTGTCATTTATTCTGCTTGTCCTGTTTATTAGATGTTGTTTGGCAATATTCATTAGTAGCTGATTGAACATTATCGGTAAATAATAAATCTCTCTTCTCCCGTTCCAACTTGTAATAGTAGGCTGTACCAAAGTAAATCTTGGCTTCCTTCCTGTTGACAAACTGCCTCCTTGTAGGTAAATGGATTATCATAATAATTAATTGGTTAGTCTCTGTAATGGAATATATACAGTATAATATCTTCCGTTCCTGTGTACCCTGCGTTTCATGTAGCCATTAAATTGTGCCCACATTCCAACTTGGAATATATTATCTTTAGCTCCTTGCTTCAAGGCTTTAGCTCTGATTTCTTCATACGTGAATTCTTGCATTATAATTATTAGAATTTAGATAGGGTTAGTTATTAATAAGTAATCTGGATAGGTGCAGAAGTATCTGGACATATCTTCATTGAGGTAATACAAAGGTAGGGAATCTCTTAGATAGTAACTAACTATAATACTTCATTTTGGAATAATAGCCTACAGGACAATATAAAGCTCAATAAGCCAAATAGTAATTTCCTAATTATTGGGTAATGGAATATATTCAACCTTTTAGTAGTTGGGGTATATAATATTGATATATTGCCTTAAAAGGTTGAATGATTTAGCTATATCTTCTCGTTAACAAGTAATAGAGCTTTATCCTTCTTAATCCATGCCTTCTCAGTGTCAAAGTATAGCTTAATGGTTTGGGCTGTTATTTTATTGGGGGGAGTAACTCTTAATAGCTTATATATGCGTATGAGTTCTTGTTTGATAAAGTCAAGTCTATACTTCATTCCTACTTTAAAGGAGTTCTTTATTAATTGAATAACCTCTGTTCCTTTAGCGTCAGTAAGGTATTGTACTACGATCATACGTTCTTTTATTAAAGTATAAGAATAGTTCAGTTCTTCAATAGTTTCTCTACCCAATGTGTCATAAGCTTGTACAATAAAGGGGTCTACTCTCTTCAACTCCTTCTTGAACTCAAGCTCTTTCTCTGTGTAATGGTCTCCTAACAGGCTTAGTAGGTCAACAATCTGTTTCCTTTTATCCTTAATACTCAGTGTCTTTAGTTCTCGTTTAAGTCGCTTATCTTCGTCTGTAAGGATATAATAGTCTGGAACGAATACGGATGTAGTAAGTATATCCCTGTGTTTCATGTAGGCTGCTTGAAGTAGCCTTCTGTCACTATAATATCCTGCAACTAACCTATCATTTATATAGTTGTCAATAGCAAACCAATTCTTGTTACCATTCTTATCTAACATCTTATTGAAGGGTAGACTGTCCATTGCTGCTTTATATGCTTCTCTGGCTCCCTTATTAGGTGCTACATCATAGAACGTCCGTAATGTTTTATAGACTTCTTCGCTTGTCTGGATAAAGTTTATAAGCTCTTCTTCACTTCTTAGGGGTAAATCATGCTTTGTATTAGTAATATGAGAGATTGAAGTTACTCCATTTCTAAATCTACCTACTATCTGAATAACATCGGTGAATGGGTCAAGCATAGACTGTTCTGCGAAGTAGACATCAGTAACCATTATTATATAGGGGTTAACTTCCATCTCTATATCAAAGGCATTAAAGAAGCGACTTGTGAAGAAGTTGTACTGTTTCATATACTTAATGTTCCAATCTTCATAACAGTTCATGAACTTATTCTGTTTTAACTTGTCTATACTCTTAGGGGCACAGAATACAGATGATATGTCCAGTAGGTTGAGTTGGCTCATTATGGAATATATTATGTCTATAGAATTTATGAATATACAATAGGGTTTGTCTTCGCTCCATTGGGTTACTAATGGGAACATAGAAACCACATCTCTAAACTCCATCACTACATTATTACATGGATATACCTCTATTGGTTTAGAATAGTTAAATGTCGGTTGAATCTTAACTATCTCAAACTTATATTCCTCAAAGCGTGGGTCACTGAACTTTAAGGGGGTGGCAGATACTAACGCCTTACCTTTGAATTGAAAGAAGTCATCCATAGGTAAAACTATGTCTGTTCTATAATCTACATCTTTAATGCTCTTGTGCGCTTCATCTATCAAGCAGAAGCATGTATCATATAGCTTAATCTTCATCTCTACAAAGGCGTCTTTTACCTTAGTGAAGCTTTCTGGAGTAGTAAGTATCTTATAAAGTTTACCTTTACTGTTCTGTAGATACTTGACAATTCTCTCTGTATCAACTCCTTCATATACTCCTAACAGATTATCATCGGAATGTTTAGGGGATTTACACTTGCCTGTTATTACAGGAATATTAGGTTCTATAATAATAGAATGTCGATTTGCTTTTATCTCACTGTAAGTTGCACCAAGTCCTGTAAGCTTCTTATATAGAATCGTATTAGTAGGTATCTGCTTTAATACATCGGTTAGATACTTATCAGGTGAATCTATTTCTATTATTCTTGTCTCCATTATATTACTGCATTCTTGTCTCTTAAATACTTCAATAGTTCGTTAGTCCTCTTGACCTTAAAGATTACCTTACCATATTCGTATGGAGCGATAGCGGTAATATATTGGCTTCTATCCAAAGATAGGGGAGTGAATTGTATAGGAGCTTTACACTCTACAAACATCTTTAACATATACATCTGGGCGTCTTGTATATATTCTTCTTCTACTCCTATCCCTGTAGGATTGGCTTCTATGTCTTCTATCTCTCCTGTTGTGATATATGTCAGTAACCACTGCAAGTTACTTGGGAATACTATATACTTAAATGCTTTAATAGTTCTTGCTTCTATCCAGACACATGAATGGTAGTTGATGTCTGTAAAGAAGCCTATATTCAACTTCTCACCTTTAAGCATGAGTTGTTTTATTACATTATGGGCTGTTACATTATCGTAATTATGAAGTTGCTGTTTCATCTTTATTCGTTACGTCCTTTATGAATTTGTTGTTCTGATAGAAACTCTTCTAATATTGCTGTTCGTTTAAGGCAGTAATATATTTCTCCCTTCTCATATAAACTTCTTGCACACATATAAGCTACTCCTTTAGAGGTAACATAATCATCTAACACTATGACTACCTTCTTGTTTAATACATCAAATGTAAATTTGTCTATACCTAGTGTAGGGGTTCTAGTAGCTGTATGTTCCTTGTTAATATATGCTTCAAGGTCAATAGATGTACCATTAAGCGCAGCCTCAACTGCTTCTAACAATTCTTTGTCAGCCCAACTGTCAAATTCTTGCTTCTGATTATCTATATCAGTAGAGACTCTGATATAAGCATATTCTTCATTATTCTTATAACGTAATGTAAAGTAAGGAGCTCTATTACATAATTCAATAACTCTCTTAGCTTCGTCTAAATTGACTTTAACCTCTTTCATACTCATAGATTGTTGTTAATTACGCCTTAAATATAATGAAATTATCCCATCTACAGCTATTGTTGATGGGATAATTTGAATTCAGCTTCGTAATTAATAATTTGTTTCTCCAGTAAATGTGTCCATAAGTCTATCCATCTGCTCACCTATGCACTTATCTATTAATTTGGCATAATGACTTGTCATTCTGGTGTTTGTGTGTCCCAACATCTTAGACACAACTTCTAATGATATGTTATTGGCAAGCGTGACTGTACTGGCAAAGGTATGGCGTGAGGTATGAAATGTAATTCGTTTATTGATCCCACAGAGTATAGCTATATCCTTTAGATATTTATTGATGTCCGCAGGGTCTTGAATAGGGAGTAACTTCTCTCCACCCTTGTATTTATCCAATATCAGCTTGGCGATAGGGAGTAGGGGGATTCGTGATAGAACTCCTGTCTTAACTCTGCGCTTCTTAATCCATATTCTGCCTGCACTGTCTTTCTCAAAGTGCTCTGGTGTCAAAGTCTTAATATCAATGTAACTAAGCCCAGTGAAGCACCCAAAGAGGAACATATCTTTAGCTCTTTCAAATCGTGGAATAGGAGTGTCAAAGTTGATAATCTTCCTCAATTCTTCTTCATCTAAGAAATCTATTTCCACTGGTTCCCGTTCCACTTTATAAGCATTTACAGGATTGTATGATATATAAGAGTTTGAAACTGCTAAGTTTAGTAACTTCTTTAAGAACTTTAGATGCTTAGTGCTTGAGTTCTGGCTCATATCTTTCTCTCCTAATAAGAAAGCATGGAATCCTTGAATGAAGCCTATGTTTATCTCTCGTAAATATAAATCTTCTCTATTGTATTTCTTGCGAATGAACTCACTAAATAATCTACCTGTATATTCGAAGACCCAATAGGTTGCAGGAGCAACAGTCTTACCTACCATAGCTTTACGTTCTGTGTTGTGTTCTTCAAGAATACTTAGTAGACTGTGTTCTTTCAAGCATTCTATTTTATCAAAGTAGGCATCGCAGAGTAGTCTGGCAGTGATAATAAAGCCTCTGTTTAATAGTTCTGCCTCTTTCTCGTATAGTTTACTCTTAACTGCTTTTAGGAAGTTATTAAGTCCTTTAGCTTCCTCGTCCTTACCTCTTACTTGCTGTTTGTTCTTATCCCAATTATTGGGCTTAACCTGCTTACCTGTGGAGAATGAGTTTCTCTCACCATTTACGGTAATTGTTACTTCAATGGGTACATTACCATTCTTTCTTACCTTACTTTCTCTTATTGTAAAGAGAATAGAGAATGAACTTCTTTCCATGTCTTAATAGTCTTAAATTAAACATTTAGAAGCTCTTTAATTATGTGGTATCTATCTGTATGTCAGTGATATAAGCGCTATTCTGCGACCATTTGCTTAAATCTTATAATCTGGTCGCAATTTGGTCGCAAATATATCTTCACATTAGCCTGAATTTACTCTAAATCTATCTTAGTCATGCAACCCTACTAATGACTATATCCAATAGAATTACGCAGTGAATTCAGATAACCATTTACTAATTTATGAGTGGATAATTATAAGCGAGAAGGGAAGATTTATATAAGAATGTTGTTAAGTATATGTAAAATAAAAATCCCCATAACCTTATCAGTTACAGGGATTTATTATTTTGATTAAGTAATAACTTACTTGCTCAAAGCCTGAGCTACGTCTACCGCACAAGCTACAGTACAACCTACCATCGGATTGTTACCGATACCCAGGAATCCCATCATTTCTACGTGAGCAGGAACTGATGAAGAACCAGCGAACTGAGCGTCTGAGTGCATACGGCCCATTGTATCGGTCATGCCGTAAGAAGCCGGACCGGCTGCCATGTTATCCGGGTGAAGAGTACGACCTGTACCACCACCGGAAGCAACTGAGAAATAAGGCTTACCAGCAAGAACACGTTCTTTCTTGTAAGTACCGGCTACCGGATGTTGGAAACGAGTCGGGTTAGTAGAGTTACCTGTGATAGATACATCTACACCTTCTTTCCACATGATAGCTACACCTTCGCGAACATCGTCAGCACCGTAGCATTTTACTTTTGCACGGGCACCATCACTGTAAGCGATTTCCTGAACTACTTTCAGTTCACCTGTGTAGTAGTCGAATTGAGTCTGAACATAAGTAAAGCCGTTGATACGAGAGATGATCTGTGCAGCATCCTTACCCAAACCGTTCAGAATACAACGCAGAGGTTCTTTACGTACTTTGTCAGCTTTTGCAGCAATCTTGATAGCACCTTCAGCAGCAGCGAATGATTCGTGACCTGCCAGGAAAGCGAAACATTTAGTTTCCTCACGCAGCAACATAGCTGCCAGGTTACCATGACCGATACCAACCTTACGGTCATCGGCTACAGAACCCGGAATACAGAATGCCTGCAAACCGATACCGATAGCTTCAGCAGCTTCAGCAGCGTTTGTGCAGCCTTTTTTGATAGCAATTGCAGTACCTACAACATAAGCCCACTTTGCATTTTCAAAGCAGATAGGCTGAGTTTCTTCACACGTCTTATAAGGATCGAGTCCATAAGATTCGCAGATAGCGTTTGCTTCTTCGATGTCTTTGATGCCGTTAGCGTTCAAAGCTTCAATAATTCCTTTGATACGACGGTCTTGACTTTCAAATTTTACTTCTCTAATCATAGTTCTTTTTCCTCCTTATAATTATTCGTGACGTGGATCAATATGTTTAACTGCACCCTGTTCAGCTGTTACGCGTCCGTAAGTACCGGTTACTTTCTTCAATGCTTCGTTAGCATCCGTACCCTTCTTGATCTCATCCATGAATTTACCCATGTGAACAAATTCGTATCCGCAGATTTGGTCATCCTTATCCAGGAAGATGTTCTTGATGTAACCTTCAGCCATTTCGAGGTAACGAGGACCTTTAGCCAATGTACCGTACAGAGTACCTACCTGGCTGCGCAGACCTTTACCCAAGTCTTCCAGTCCGGCACCGATAATCAGACCGCCTTCAGAGAAAGCTGACTGAGTACGTCCGTAAACGATTTGCAGGAAGAGTTCGCGCATTGCGGTGTTGATAGCATCGCAAACAAGGTCAGTGTTCAAGGCTTCGAGGATGGTCTTACCCGGAAGGATTTCAGATGCCATGGCAGCTGAGTGAGTCATACCGGAGCAACCGATTGTTTCAATCAGGGCTTCCTGAATGACACCTTCTTTCACGTTGAGGGTTAATTTACATGCACCTTGCTGGGGAGCACACCAGCCAATGCCGTGTGTCAAACCAGAGATGTCAACAATTTCTTTAGCTTTTACCCATTTACCTTCTTCGGGAATAGGAGCCGGTCCGTGGTTAGGACCTTTCTTCACAACACACATGTGTTCCACTTCGTGTGAATAAGTCATAATTAGCTCTTTTTAAGTTATATAAAATAAAAAACGTAATCCATTTTTCAAATCGCTCGCAAAGTTACTCCTTTTCTTTATTTATGCAAATCGAGTTATCTGACTTTTTTTATAAAAATTAATAATAAGAGACAGTGGTTCTGTGTATTGCAATCTCCACATTACAATAATTTTAACGGGGGCTCTTGAAACTGTACTTCTTTCCTCCGGATTGCACGCTGATAACGGCGGGTTGGTTGAGGGGATATTCCGCCTGTTCGTCAAAGCATTGGTAGGAGGCTATGGAGCGTCCCGATAAATCATAGATATCGATACGTGCTCCCGCGGACAGTCCTTTGAGGACAATCCGTTTATCCTGTCGGAAACATTTCACTGCATCTGTGGCTTCGGCAGAAGAAGAGGATATGCCGGTAGAAGTACCATATAGACCGAAATCGTTGATGCTTGGTGAGTTATTGCTGTTTTCGTAACAGGTTTTCATAAGATTGTCAACGAGGCTGTTAATATAGAGTTCCAGATAAGAATATCCGGTGGTCGGTTCTATGTCCCGATAGGTTTTACCAACAGGCAGATACTGTGCAGCCCAAGTGTCGGGTATACCATCATTATCGGTGTCGGCGGGTTTTTCTTCACTGTTGTACAGAGGCCATCCTTCCACATCCTCCTGCGAATCAATCAATCCGTTACTACTCCCGTTGCTGCCTTCGTAGGTGTAGTTTCCATTCTTTACTTCGGAGATGATGCGTCCGTCAACAGCGTCGCGTTTCAGGCTCGCGCCTGCATGTGCGAGTACATTTTCATAAGCCTGTGCGGCAGCATGGGTACTGACGGCGGCTATTTCAAATTCAGTAGTGCTCTTGATACCATCAATGTTCCCTTCCGGTAAATCTCCGTTACCCAGATGCGGGTGAATACCTTCCCAATTGTCGGCATTGGTCTGTGCTATCAGTTTTTTCATGTCACTGCTTAGTTTGGAACAAGTATCGTCAAAATAGTTTCCACTGACATAAAATCTCCCCCAGATACCGGCCGGATTACTTTGAGTACCATCATCGGCATTGGGCTGAAAGATGCGGTTAACGATATTTTTCTTGGTAGCGGTGGAAGGTCCCGGTTTATAATAATTGTTCACGAAATTATAGCGTCCACCCTCTCCGGCATATCCTCCATTGGTAGGTCCCCAATTATAAAACACGTTGTTGCGCAGGTCAGTGAGTTCCGTCTCCCATCTTCCGACGGAGCGGCTGCCATCCAGGCGAGGGGTGCGGCTACTGTGGTGAGCCAGTAAATTATGGTGGAAACTAGCACCTTCGCCTCCCCAGATAGCTCCATAACCGTGATTTCCTTTGACGTGTACCGACTTGGTAAGGCTCTCGCTCAAGATGCACCATTGCATGGTGAAGTTCTTGTTACTATAAAACGAGGCACATTCGTCTGTACTCCAGCTCATACTACAATGATCTATGATGATATTTGAGGTATAACGCCCCCACATGGCGTCATCTTCCGCTTTTGTCTCGTCTCCCATCCGGCTACGAATGAAGCGGATAATAATGTTGGTAGCGCATTGATCCTTTTTCTCTTCCTCTTTATATCCGGCAATGTGTAAGGTATAGTTTTTAAGGCAGATGCCATCTCCCGGGGCAGTTTGTCCGGCGATGGTGAGGTCACCGTTTTTTATCACCAGTCGGCTTTGCAGTTCTATGAGTCCCGAAACATCGAAAACAATGGTTCGGGCGCCTTTCATGTCAATGCCTGCGCGTAGCGAACCTTCACCGCTGTCGTTAAGGTTGGTGACGTGGTATACAATTCCTCCTCGTCCGCCGGTAACGGTGTGGCGGGCAAATCCTTCGGCACCGGGAAAGGCCGGTGTGGTTTGAGCTTGCGCAAAGACTGTGCATAAAAGGAGAATAAACAGAAACGGGTAGTTTTTCTTCATGGTTTTAAGATTGATATTCCAATGTGGCAAAAGTATGCGTTTTCCGGGTGAATGATGTCGATAAATTCTTTTTCTATGTGTAAGATTTGGTAGATAGCAGACAGATTTCTTTGTTAAACTTGAACAAGAAAAACTATTTTTAATTATTTTTGCATACTAAAAAGGTGAATTGTGATAGCGGATACCTCTTATACCCTTATCAGCATAAAGCTCAATGAACAAGAGTTTCATAATATATTTGAAAGATATTATGTAGCCCTCTGTCTGTTTGCCAACCAGTATATGGAGGACGATGAAGCTTCGGCGGATATCGTACAGGACTCATTCGCTAAATTGTGGCAGATCAGGGATGATTTTTTCTATTTGCATCAGGTGAAAGCCTTTCTTTATACAGCTGTGCGTAATAAAGCGCTGAATGAACTGGAACATTCTAAAGTTGTATGGGAGTATGCCCAAAAAGTAATCGAGAAGAAAAAAGACTCTTTCTTTCATGATGCGGTGGTGGAAGAAGAAACTTATAGAATAGTGGCGGAGGCTATCGATATGCTTCCCGCTCAGATGAAGGCTATCATGAAGTTGGCTATGGAAGGAAAGAAGAACAATGAGATAGCCGAACATTTGAATGTATCTGCCGAAACTGTGCATACCCTTAAAAGAATTGCCTATAAAAAGCTGCGTGAACACCTGAAAGACTATTACTATTTCTTATTCTTTTTTATCTGAAATACTCCTCATTTTATTTTTTTTGAAAAAAAATGGTATTCCGTTAACCATAAATATCAATTGACCTGTATTACTATAAAAGACAACAAAAAAAGGTCAATATATGATAAAGCAAGACTTCCACATAGCTAATATTATTGCACGGCATTTATCCGGTGAGATAACTCCCGAAGAAAGTGTCCAATTAGAGAAATGGCGAAATGAAGATACTGCCCATGAAGCTCTTTTCCGGAAGATATGTAATGAGGAAAATCTCAGGCTGCATATAGAGAAAGGTTCGATATTCAATACCTCTACCCATTGGGAAGGTATTCAGAAACGAATCAAGCGAAATGACAGCAGGGAGAGGAGGCTAAAAATACTTCGCTACGTCGCTGCCGTTCTGTTTCCGGTTTTTATATTGGGAATTTCACTGGAATATACTTCTCATGATTATTCTCAGAAGCAACCCGTACTGACAGCCCAGTCCATACCACCGGGAGAATCCAAAGCTATTTTGACATTGGACAACGGAGAAACAATCTGCTTGAATAAAAATGCTTTGGACGCATTGCAGGAATTAGAGGGAACACATATTAAGGTGGATTCAACCACTCTGAATTATCAGGTGGCGCAGCCTGCTTCTCAAAAAGAAAAGCCCATATATAATAAGGTTGTAATTCCCCGTGGGGGAGAATATGCCTTGGTACTGAGTGACGGAACAAAAGTGCATCTGAATTCAATGAGCAGTCTTCGGTTTCCGGTGACATTTGGTGCCGGTACGCGGGTAGTGGAACTGGAAGGAGAAGCTTATTTCGAGGTCAGTAAAACCGGACAGCCTTTTTTAGTAAACACGAAAGGGGTACAGGTAGAAGTGCTGGGTACGACATTCAATATCTCAGCCTATCCTGACGAAGAATATCAGGCTACGTTGGTCAACGGGTCGGTAAAAGTCAATGCCGAAAAGAGTGGAAGTCTTATTCTGAAACCTTCGCAGCAGGCCACTCTGTCGGTAGGTAGCAATTCCATGCAGGTGCGCACGGTAGACACTTCTTTCTATACCTCATGGGTAGAAGGGAAAATACATTTCAAGGACCAACGCTTGGAAGACATCATGAAGACACTTTCGCGCTGGTATGATATGGAGGTGGTTTACCAGAATGAGAGGATTAAAGATTTCCGTTTCGGCTGCCATCTCGACCGCTACGAGGAAATAGCACCTTTCGTCAGACTGCTGGAGAAGACGGAAAAGGTGCATGCTAAAATTAACGGTAAAACAATTACTTTTTATAACTAACTAATAATCATTTACTATGAACAAGAAGGACTACTGCAACAAACATGAGAGAAGTAGCAAACGTTTGTGGATAACGTTTCTGTTTTTTTGTTTCATTGTCACAGGTTTCATGCAAGCTGCAAACACAGCGTTTGCTCAAACCACTGTTACGGCAACATTTAAGAAAGCTACTTTGAGCGAAGTACTATGGGAGGTTCAGAGACAGACAGATTTCACGTTTGTCTACAGTACTAAAGATGTTGAGGGGATAAATGTTCAGAATTTGAATGTAAGCAATGAGAAAATTGCTGTTGTACTTGAGAAATGCCTTAAAGACAGCGGACTGACTTATTCTGTTCATAATGGAGTGATTGCTATTAAGCCAATTGTCAATGAGGTTAAAGAGGTGGCTGCTCCCCAGCAGAAGACGAAAGTCAGCGGTGCCGTCATTGACGAAACCGGAGAACCTATCATTGGCGCCAATGTCGTGGTGAAAGGTACTACAAATGGTGGTACTACCGATCTCGACGGTCGTTTTTTTCTGGAAGTAGATCATCTTCCGGTCACACTGATTGTTTCTTATATCGGCTATGTCCGTCAGGAAATCAAGGTAACCTCCGGCAAGATGCTTAAAGTGGAAATGTCACCGGACATCAACCTGATGGAAGAAGTGGTAGTTACCGGTTACGGTACTTTCAAGAAGTCGGCTTATGCCGGTTCCGCTTCCAGCGTAAAGGGGGAGACTCTGAAAGACGTTCCCGCTGTTTCTTTCAAAGATCTGTTGCAAGGCAATGCACCGGGTGTTCAGTTCACTTCTTCATCCGGCCAGCCGGGGGCATCCTCTTCCTTGCGGATTCGTGGTATGGGCTCTTTCAACGCCAGCAATTCACCGCTGTATGTGATTGACGGGGTTCCGATGCGTTCCGGTACCATCAATACGATGAGTTCGGATGCAGGTCTTGATATAATGTCGACTATCAATAGCTCCGACATTGAAAGCGTTACGGTTATTAAAGATGCCGCTGCCGCTTCACTCTACGGTTCGCGTGCTGCAAATGGTGTGGTACTTATCACTACCAAGAAAGGTAAAGTCGGCAAACCCACTATCACATTGAAAGCCGATTGGGGAAGTTCTGATTTCGCTATGGATTATCGTCCGGTGATGGGCGGGGAAGAACGCCGTCAGTATATTTATGATGGTCTGGTAGCTGGTCAACTTAAAAAAGGCAAGAGCGAAGCCGATGCGATGGCTTATGCTGATGGAGAAATTGACGACTATGCACCTGTTCCCTGGTGTGGATTTATAGACTGGGATGACGTTCTGTTCCAAAAGGGAAGCCATCAATCTTACGAAGCCTCTTTATCGGGAGGTACGGACAGATTTAAGTATTATTCTTCACTTTCTTATCTGAAACAGGATGGTATAGCCATCAACTCCGGACTGGAACGCATCAGTGGAAGATTGAACGTTGATTTTCAGGCTACTGATAAATTTAAGTTAGGCGCAAATGTACTGTTTGCTACCGTTAATCAGGATGTGTATAGTGAGGGTACTTCTTATTCCTCTCCTTTCTACACATCACGTAGTGCTGTCATCCCTTCCGACCCTGTTTATAATGAGGATGGCACTTGGAACCGGGAACTTATCCGTATCAGTGACCGTAATCCCGCTTTATCGGCAACTTATGATTATCAGCGTGAATATGTGACCCGCGCATTCAATACGATTTATGGTGAATATGAATTCATTAAGAATCTGAAGTTTCGGTCTACTTTCAGCTACGATTATGTCAATACGAAAGGTAACGATTGGAAAGACCCGCGTACTTCCAACGGTGATGACATCAACGGAGGCATGAGCAAGAAATTTTATGAGTATAAGAAAATGGTATGGGCGAACCAGTTGAGTTACAAGACAACTATTGCTACCGACCACCATGTCGACGCATTGGTGGGATATGAGATTGACGACCAATATCGCGATTATCTGTCAGGCTATGCCACCAACTTTGCCACTTACGACAAAAATGAGATCAGTAACGGTATGAAAACCGAATCGGTAGGTGGCAGCGACACCCGTACACGTATGGTGTCTTATCTGTTCCGTCTGAACTATGATTATAAGAACAAATACTATCTGGGTGGCAGTTTCCGTACGGACGGCAGTTCCCGTTTCCACAGAGACAACCGTTGGGGTAGCTTCTGGTCAGTGTCCGGTTCATGGCGGATGATTGAAGAAGAATTTATGGAACCCGTGAAAGACTGGCTGACTGATTTGAAGATTCGTGCATCTTACGGTGTGAATGGTACTCTTCCTTCCGATTATTTTGGATACAGAGGATTGAGTAGTCTGACCAATGGATATCTGGAACAACCGGGCATTATCCAGTCTCAATTGAAGAACAATGATTTGCAGTGGGAAACCAACTATAACCTGAACCTGGGTCTGGACTTCAGTTTGTGGAGCCGTATTAATGTTACGCTGGAATATTACACCCGTACTACCAAGAACCTGTTGATGGACCGTCCCATCTCCATGACTACCGGTTTCAGCAGTTATCTGATGAATATTGGCGAGGTTAAGAATAAAGGTGTGGAACTGGAGATAAACTCCACCAATATTCAAACCAAAGATTTCTCGTGGAACACCGCGTTCAACATTTCTCACAACAAGAATGAAATTGTGACTTTGGATGGTATGCAAACGGAAATCGTCAGTGGAACTCAGATTCGTAAAGTAGGGAAATCATATCGCACATTCTATATGATAGAGTTTGCCGGAATCAACCCCGAAACCGGTGCGCCACAGTTCTATACGAATGACGTTGACGAGAACGGTAACTATAAGAAAGAGATTACCGAAGTTATAAAAGATGCTCATGCCATTGTACTGGATAAGCATGCCGAACCGAATGTCATAGGTGGCTTGTCGAATACTTTACGTTACAAATGGTTCGATCTCAACTTTATGTTCTCTTATCAGTTTGGCGGTTACTCTTACGATAACTGGGCACAGAAAACGGAGCATGGCGGCAACGACTTGGAAGCCAATATCCCTACTTACTACCGCGACAGCTGGAGAAAGCCGGGTGACATCACGAGCTATGAACTGTTCTATGAAAAGCCTTCTGTGGCTATGAACAAGGTGACCACTACCCGTCGTTTGCATAGTACCGACTTTATCCGCCTGAAAACGTTGACATTCGGCGTGACTGTTCCGAAAGAGTGGACTCGTAAAATAGGTCTAGAGAATGTACGTGTGTATGCATCAGCCAATAATCTCTGGACCTGGGCGGCTTATGATTATTACGATCCGGAAGCTGTCAGCGGTGGTACTGCCATTTGGGGAACGCCTCCTCTGAAGACCGTGACCTTTGGTGTAAACGTTAATTTCTAACCGTTAAAATACTTGATATTATGAAACTATTGAAATATTTATTCGTCAGTTCCGTATTGCTCGTAGCTACCTCTTGCGGAAACAATTGGCTGGATCTTGACCCTTCCACTTCGGTAGACACTGAAACCAGTATTAAGATATTGTCGGATGTGGAATTTACCTTGAATGGTATTTATAGTACTATGCAGAGTTCTGATGCATATTCAGGCCGTTTGGTATATTATGGAGACGTGACAGGGGATGACATGCAGGCTGTCAGCTCAACCAAGCGTGTGGCTAACTATTACCGTTTCAACTTTACCAAGGATAACGGGCCTACTTCCCATTGGTCTTATCTCTACTCCATAATTCAGAATTGTAATCTGATTCTGATGAATATTGATAAATTGAAGATTGATGAAGAAGATGCCGCATACAGGGATGATTTGAAAGGAGAGGCATTGGCGCTTCGCGGTTTGGCTTTGTTCGATTTGACCCGTATCTTCGGTTACCCGTATACAAAGAATAACGGAGCTTCGCTGGGGGTGCCTATTATTGAAGGTTTATCCACTATCGACAGCAAACCGGCTCGTAACACAGTAGCTCAATGTTATGAGAAGATTATCGACGACCTTACCAAAAGTACCAAATTGCTGAGTGGCAAATTCAATAAAGGTAAAATCAATAAATGGGGGGCAATGGTATTGCTCAGCCGTGTCTACCTCTACAAGAACGATAACACCAATGCTTTTAATACGGCGAAAGAAGCTATTGAGGGAGCGGAAAAACAAGGTTACGCCCTGTGGACTAATGAAGAATATCCCACCGCATGGGGCAATGATGCGTCAGCTTCCAATCCGGGCGAGGTTTTGTTCGAGATAGTCAATCTGACCACTGATAGCCCGGGCAAGGAGAGTATGGGATATCTGAACTCAAAAGACGGTTACGATGATATGTGCATCACTTGTTCTTTCTATCAGTTCCTGAAGGAAGACCCCAATGATGTGCGTCTTAAACTGTTGAGTTTTGATAAGAAATATTATGCTTACGTCTTTAAGTATCAGCCACAGCAAAACGAAAACATCGAAGACGCCAATATTCCGCTTATCCGTCTGTCCGAAGCCTATCTGATTGCAGCTGAAGCGGCCGTTAAGTTGAACGACAATGATGCGGCGGTGGAGTTTCTTGATCCGATTGTGAGACGTGCCAATCCGGATAAGACTGTTCAAGGCGAAAAAATTACTTTGGAGAGAGTGTTGAATGAACGTCGTAAGGAATTGGTCGCTGAAGGACATCGTATGTATGATGCTGTCAGAAATGGGTTGACGATAGAACGTGTGAATGTAACGGATAAGAATTTGAGTAAGACCAAGCATGACACCAAATATATGAAAGATATTAACTGGGATTTCTACATGATAGTGCTTCCTATTCCTAAAAGAGAGATGGATGCCAATCCCAATATGGAGCAGAATCCTGAATATGGTAATTAAAAATAAATGAGATGAATAAGACAAGTTTCACTAAGTATTTTCTTGTCGCATTTACTCTAATGTTCATCAGTTCCGGCCTGAGTGCCGGAACTTTTGATTTAGACGGCAAGAAGAAAGGCAAGGAGAAGAAAGAGGAGTTGTCGGCCGACGGCCCTTATGTGATTTATCAGCCCGATGGCAAAACCCGTGTTATCAGTGTGGACAAGAAAAGAAAGATTATTGATACCACCTATAACGCATTGCCGGAGGATTTTACTTTGCATGTTGTGGATCACAAGGGGCGTTTCCCGTTCGATGTAAAACTCCATCCGGTGAAGCGTCCCGACTGGCAATACCGGCAACCCGCGAAGGTGTTTGTGATGTCCGATCCGCATGGACGTCTGGACTGTGTGATTAGCTTGCTGCAAGGCAACGGAGTTATAGATAAAAACTATAACTGGAGTTTCGGAAATAATCATCTGATGGTTATCGGAGATATCTTCGACCGTGGAAAAGATGTACCGCAAATTTTCTGGTTATTCTATAAGCTGGAGGATGAGGCTGCCAAAGCCGGGGGAACCGTTTCCTGCCTGTTGGGAAATCACGAACCGCTGGTGTTGGCAAATGACTTGCGCTATACCAAGGATAAATATAAAGAGTTGGCGAAGAAGTTGGGTATGGATTATCCCAGACTCTTCGGACCGGACACTGAGTTGGGGAGATGGTTGGGAACCCGGAATACGATGCAGATTATCGGCAATGACTTGTATGTTCATGCCGGATTGGGTAAGAGGTTCTACGATCATGACTTAAGTATTTCGACCGTGAACGAAGAAATGAGTAAAGCCCTTTTCATGAATAAGAAAGAACGTAAAGCCCTTTCTCCGCTGACGGCATTTCTGTATGGCAACGACGGACCGATCTGGTATCGTGGTCTTGTGCGTACTGATGTCAAATATCATCCGATGGCACAAGACAGCCTGCAAATGGTGCTGAAACGCTATAAAGCAAAGCGTATTATCGTGGGGCATACTATTTTCAAGGACATCTCCACCTTCTATGACGGAAAAGTAATCGGCGTCAATGTGGACAATAAAGAGAACCGGAAGAAAAAGCGTGGGAGAGCACTGCTGATTGACGGGAATACGTACTTCGTGGTGGGCGATAGGGGTGTGCTGCGGAAATTGTAGGGATGTCTTTCGTGGTTTTTGGTCTTCTTGTTATACCTTTTTCTTATAAAACACATATCTTTGTCGCAATATAATAAGAAGACCATGATAGAAATTACGGATGCTGCCTTGCGTAAAGCCGCAGGCGAGGGAATGGATGCTTTCATCCAAGTGTTTACCGACAAATATAAAGAAGTGATAGGTGGTGAGCTGACTGCCGACAGTATGCCATTGCTGACAGGTGAGCAGCATACTTTGCTCGCCTATCAATTGTTTCGCGATGAAGTGATGGATGGTGGTTTCTGCCAATTGATACAGAACGGTTACGGCGGTTACATATTTGCCAATCCGTTTGCCAAAGTGATGCGCTTGTGGGGAGCGGAAGATTTCGGGAAACTGGTATATAGAGCTAAAAAGATTTATGATGCTCATCGTGAAGACCTGGAACGTGAGCGTACAGATGATGAATTCATGGCCATGTATGAGCAATATGAGGCTTTCGATGAATTGGAAGACGAATTTTTGGAGACAGAAGAGGGGGTAACCACCTTGATAGCCGGCTATGTTGACGAACACCTGGAACAGTTTGCTAAAATCGTCTGATTTAACTTCCTAAGTTATGCTTTGAGGGTGGTGTATTGAAGCGTCGCATTTATGACTTGAAGTCAGCGCCTACATAGAGTTTATACACATTTCTACCTACACGCTTACACCCATGCTCTGTATCGCCCTGTTCATCGGTGATACAGCGGTGGTGTAGGTAAATGTAAGCGGGGTGTAGGTAAAGTTACCTATACCGATGCTTAAATGGTATATCTAGTTGATATACTTCTTGTTAATGCCGTTTTTCTCTTGATTCTCTTGTTTACGATACCCTCCTTTTTTACCTGTTTTTCTCTTCTATTATGATGTGAAATATATTGTTTTGCTGTGTTTTTCGCTATATATGGTTCTGTTTGCAGCTTGCTTGTACCGATTGAAATCAGTGTTTGGAAACGTCAATTGCCTATGTTCATTAGGTTAGTTATCTATGTTTATTTTATTAGTAGTCAATGTTTTCTGTGCTGTTACGGCTGTGGGTAACGTGCTCCACGTCTGCGGTCCTGCTGCTTCATGAATGTGGACTTTGTGCTTCACACTTGTGGTCGAATTAAAACAACGAACATGAATGTGAAGATAAAGCTATGTAAAAGTAAAGAAGAGGCCTATGGAAGCACATACTCATATTATAATATGTATATGGGAACGGATAAGCTAATTGAGACTATAGTTGTTGATGAGCAGAATTAAAATAATGTTAAATAGATGGTAGGATTTGCAGTATTTGAATTAATATTTCATTTACTCTTAAAAACAATGAAAAAACGAGGAGAGTGCTATACAACTCAATTCTTTTATCTAAATTTGCAAACTCTAATATTTATAGAACAATGAAAATGGCTAAATTTAAAATCTGGATGGTTGCCCTTACCGTATTAATGGGTTTTTCTCTTACTTCATGCTTGGATTCCAGTGAATCAGAATCTCCTTATGATGGTGGAGGAATGTTTCATGTAGTGCAAAGTTATATGGGAACATCTCACTTTGAAGATCCGGCTGGAAATAAATTATACCCAACAAGTGCATCTGTCTTGGCAATGGAAACTAACTATGGATTTAAGATATCCAGCACAAAGTTAGCTTTTATTTATTATAAATTTGTAAAAGAAGAGGCTGAAACAAAATCAACTTCTACAACCACTCCAAAATCATATGACATAGTACTAGTTTCAGCTGTGGCATGTGACGGACCGGAACCTGTTATTGCTGAAGACTTGGAAGATATGGAGAATCGTGTAACGGAAAATGCTCCTATCGTGTCACTTACTCCGACTGTAAATAATGGAATCAGCTATACAGAGTTGAAACCATTCCTGTATGACTTAAACACATTGGTGTTGCCCATCGCATGGAGAATGGAGAATAATTCTGAAAAGATATCACAGCATAAATTTAATTTGGTTTATGTAGAGTCAGAGACAGAAGCGGGTGATGGAGATATGGTATTGTATTTACGTCACGATAGAGGCACTGACGAAAAGACGGAGGCCGGAACTTATACTCAAGATGGATATGATATTGAGGAAGCGGTAGGACTTTTCAAAGGTAAAGCAGGAAACGAACCGCAGAGATTGATTATAAAGTCAAAGAATAATGAATCAGATTCTAAGATACCTGAAACGTATACAGAGGTATCTTTAGATTATAAAGTTACTCAACAATAATTTGGATTATAAAGCATTATTCCATATAGCAATGTTACTGATTTCCTCTCCGGCCAAGGCCTGGGAGGAAATTCGTTTGGAAGAGGATAGGCGAAAGGTGTTTACAGCTTTTGCTTATCCTATGATTGGTTTATGCGGATTGTCCGTCTTCATTGGCTCTTTGCTGGCGAAGGGATGGGGTGGTCCGGAGAGTTTTCAATATGCCATGACACAATGCTGTGCGGTGGCGGTATCCCTTTTCGGAGGATATTTCCTGGCGGCATATCTCATTAATGAGATGCGCGTCAGAATGTTTATGATGGACAGTGACATACCCCTGACGCAACAATTTGCAGGCTATGCACTGGCTGTGCTTTTCTTGCTTCAGATTATTATCGGTATGTTGCCGGACTTCAATATCATCGGGCTACTATTACAGTTTTATATCGTATATGTGGTGTGGGAGGGGGCTTCCGTGTTGATGGAAGTGGAAGAAAAAGACCGGTTACGGTTCACCATTATTTCTTCTATTCTGCTGATAGCCTGTCCTATGCTCATCCAGTGGATATTCAACAAGCTGACAATGGTACTTAATTAACGTTTGAAATCATGAAACAAGCTCCTATCAATATAAAGAACAAGCGTGCTACATTCGACTATGAACTGATAGACACTTATACAGCAGGCATCGTGCTCACGGGTACGGAAATAAAATCCATCCGCATGGGCAAGGCGAGCCTTGTAGACACATTCTGCTACTTTGCAAACGGTGAGTTGTGGGTGAAGAATATGCATATTGCCGAATATTTCTACGGTTCGTACAATAACCATTCGGCACGCCGGGAGCGCAAACTCTTACTTACCAAAAAAGAACTTGATAAACTGGCACGCGGTGCGAAAGACCCCGGTTTTACAATGGTTCCCGTACGTATGTTTATCAATGAAAAAGGCCTTGCCAAAGTAGTAGTGGCTCTTGCCAAAGGTAAAAAACAATATGACAAGCGTGAGGCTTTGAAAGAAAAAGACGACAAGCGTGATATGGCGCGTATGTTTAAAAGATAATTTAGATGAGTAAACTTGGCAGTTTGGTGCGTGAGCGCATCCTCATTTTAGACGGTGCCATGGGCACCATGATACAACAGTACAACTTAACGGAAGAAGATTTCAGGGGAGAGCGCTTTGCAGACATCCCCGGGCAGATGAAAGGAAATAATGACCTGCTTTGCCTGACCCGTCCCGATGTGATACAGGATATACACCGCAAATATCTTATGGCAGGTGCCGATATCATCGAAACCAATACGTTTAGTTCCACCAGCGTCAGTATGGCCGATTATCATATGCAGCAGTATGTGCGTGAGATGAACCTTGCCGCTGTGAAACTGGCACGCGAAGTGGCGGACGAATTCTCCACACCGGATAAACCGCGTTTCGTGGCTGGTTCCGTCGGACCTACCAATAAGACTTGCTCCATGAGTCCCGATGTGAACAATCCCGCCATGCGTGCGCTAACTTATGATGAACTTGCTGACGCCTATCGCGAACAGATGGAAGCCTTGTTGGAGGGCGGGGTAGACGCCCTGCTGATAGAAACTATCTTCGACACTTTGAATGCCAAAGCAGCTATCTTTGCTGCGGAAAAGGCGATGGAGGCAACAGGCATCCGGGTGCCCGTCATGCTGTCCGTTACGGTTTCCGATACGGGTGGGCGTACCCTCTCGGGACAGACATTGGAGGCGTTTCTTGCTTCTGTTCAGCATGCCGACATCTTTTCGGTGGGCTTGAACTGTTCGTTCGGTGCCCGCCAGTTGAAACCTTTCCTTGAACAGCTTGCCACCCGTGCTCCTTATTATATCAGCGCATACCCCAATGCTGGTTTGCCCAATAGCCTCGGCCAGTACGACCAGACCCCTGCCGACATGGCGCATGAGGTGAAAGAATATATCCACGAAGGTTTGATAAATATTATCGGCGGTTGCTGTGGTACTACCGATGCATACATTGCCGAATATCCTGCATTGATAGCCGGTGCGGCTCCTCATATTCCTGCTCCGAAGCCCGACAGTCTTTGGCTTTCCGGTCTGGAGCTACTGGAGGTGACCCCTGAAAAGAACTTTATCAATGTGGGTGAGCGCTGTAACGTTGCCGGTTCGCGTAAGTTCCTGCGGTTGATTAATGAAAAGAAATACGATGAGGCTCTCAGCATTGCCCGCCAACAGGTGGAAGACGGTGCACAGGTCATCGATGTGAATATGGACGACGGTCTGCTGGATGCGCAGGCAGAAATGACCACTTTCCTCAATCTTATCGCTTCCGAACCGGAGATAGCCCGTGTGCCCGTCATGATTGACTCTTCCAAGTGGGAGGTCATCGTTGCCGGATTAAAGTGTCTGCAAGGGAAATCCATTGTAAATTCCATCTCCTTGAAAGAGGGAGAAGAGAAATTCCTGGATCATGCCCGCACGATTAAGCGATATGGTGCAGCGACCGTAGTGATGGCTTTTGATGAAAAAGGGCAGGCAGATACTTATGAACGTAAGATTGAAGTTTGCACCCGTGCCTATCAGCTTTTGGTTGAGAAAGTCGGTTTCAATCCTCACGATATCATTTTTGACCCTAACGTCCTTGCCGTAGCTACGGGTATGGACGAACATAATAACTATGCCGTAGACTTTATCCGGGTTACGGGCTGGATACGTAAGAATCTGCCCGGTGCACACGTCAGCGGTGGAGTAAGTAACCTTTCATTCTCTTTCCGCGGGAACAATTATATCCGCGAAGCCATGCATGCGGTGTTCCTTTACTATGCTATCCGCGAAGGAATGGATATGGGAATTGTCAATCCGGCTACGGCTGTGCTTTATACGGATATTCCTGCCGATGTGTTGGAACGTATCGAAGACGTGGTGCTGAACCGTCGTCCCGATGCTGCCGAGCGTTTGATAGAAACAGCCGAGCAACTGAAAGCCGCTACCGAACAAAAGAAAGGCAATGTGTCTGATAAGCATGTCGCACCGCTTTCCTGGCGTGATGGAACGAGTGTGGAGGATCGATTAAAGTTTGCTCTGACCAAAGGGCTTGGCGATTACCTGGAAGAAGACCTTGCCGAAGCCTTGAAGCTCTATCCGAAAGCTGTTGATATTATTGAAGGTCCCTTGATGGCTGGTATGAACTATGTGGGAGAATTGTTTGGTGCCGGAAAGATGTTTTTGCCGCAAGTTGTGAAAACAGCGCGTACCATGAAGAAAGCGGTGGCTATTCTTCAACCTGTAATCGAGTCCGAAAAACAGGAAGGTTCCGCCTCTGCCGGTAAAGTATTGCTTGCCACGGTGAAAGGTGACGTACATGATATCGGTAAGAATATTGTTTCTGTGGTAATGGCTTGCAATGGGTACGAGATAATAGACCTTGGTGTGATGGTACCTACCGAGACGATTGTTCAGCGTGCCCTGGAAGAGAAGGTGGATATGATTGGACTTAGTGGTCTGATTACTCCTTCGCTGGAGGAGATGGTGCATGTGGCTATGGAACTGGAGAAAGTGGGTGCTGACATACCGTTATTGATCGGTGGTGCCACTACTTCCCGATTGCACACGGCGTTGAAGATTGCTCCGGTTTATCATGCTCCTGTGGTTCATCTGAAAGATGCCTCTCAGAATGCAACAATTGCCGCCCAGTTGATGAATCCGAAAGCAAAAGAAGAGTTGGTGGAAAAATTAACTTCTGAATATGAACAGTTGCGCGAAAAGAATGCAACCCAAACTCCGAAGATGGTATCTCTGGAAGAGGCACAGAAGAATAAACTGAATCTGTTTTAGGGTACTATCTGTCATCCTGAGCGTAGTCGAAGGATCTCCTCCCCTTTGAATCTGCTTTATGCCAAGAGAGTAGATCCTTCGACTACGCTCAGGATGACGGAAGCACTATTTCTTTATCTTCTTCTTATACGTCTCGTATCTCCCCATTATATCCCTCACGAAGTTATACGTCTCTATTCCGCGGAAATAGCCGTTTTTGCAGACCGGGTCGGTGAAGTATTCCTCGTTGCTTTTCAGTAAGATAAAGTTTTCCACATTATCTTTCCAGACATATTTGTTCTTTCCGTATTTTTCGGCCAGAGCCATGGCGTCCTGCACATGGCCGATACCGGAATTATAAGATGCAAGTACAAAGTTGAGCCGCTCTTCCGGCGGCACAGAAGAAAAACTTCTGGCAGTGGCATTAATATACTTTATGGCGGCTTTTACGCTTTCTTCCGGATTTTGTTCTTTTCCTTCGGGCATCCCCATGGCACGTGCGGTGGCAGGCATTAACTGCATCAGCCCTTTGGCACCCGCCCATGATACGGCCGTTGTATCAAAATTTGACTCCGTATAAGCCAGTGAAGCAAGCAACCGCCAGTCCCAGTCTATTTCAGAAGCATATTTCTTGAATAATTCGTCAAAGTGTGAAATCTTTCCTTCCCGAAGGGACAAGATGGGAGAGTGGGGGGTGGCTTTGCTGATTTCAAAATACCTTTTCATGCTGGCGGTATAGGCGGGAGAAGTCATGTTTTCCTCATGCCATTTATTGGCAGCCTCTGCCAGTTCCGGACTATCCTTACGTACTGCCCAGGAAGCTCTTTGGTCGAAACTAATGGATAACTTTATGTTCAGATTGGGATAATAGGTAGTGTTGAGCCTAGCTACATCATTATCGGCAACGGTATAGGGAATTTTCCCCTGTGCTACTTGTGTGATAAGGTCTTCGGCCGAAACACTGTCATTGGTGACTTTATGAATATGGATGCCCCCGCCAAGTTCCTTGTCCAGATTTACCAGACGGTCGTAATACTTCCCGGGCTTCACGTAGATGTCTTTGCCGATCAGTTCCGTTACATCCGTCAACGGTTTGTTTTTTCCGCCTGCGCGTTGCACAATCACTTGGTGCGTAATGACTTCTTCGCCACAGTATATCAGGCTGTCTTTCAATTCTTTTGTGATAGGCACGTTATAGGCTATGATATCCCCTTCGCCCGCCAGCAACTTGTTTATGAGTCCCTGTACGTTCTTTGCCACAACTACGCGCAACTTTACTCCCAGACTTTTGGCAAATTGTTCACTTAGTTCGTACTGGAAACCCATATCCTGCCCGCGATAGTTGAAGTAGGATGTGGAACTGTATAAAGTCAGTACAACGAGTTCGCCGCTATCTTTTATTTGCTGCAAATCCCCCACGGCTTCACTGGCCACAGAAGTGCGTTGCTTATTTCCGCACCCCGATAGCCAGCACAGACACGATAAAGCAATCAGGAAAATCTTAGCGGTTGCCCTCATTTAATTTTCAATTTATAAGTGTTTCTTTATATACATAGTAAGAATGTCTATGGCCACCTGATTGTTTCCTCCTTCGGGCACAATTAAGTCGGCATATCGTTTGCACGGTTCGATGAATTGCTGATGCATCGGTTTCAGAATGCGGGTATAGCGCTCCATCACCGCTTCCGCAGTACGCCCGCGCTCCACGACATCCCGCTGTATCACGCGGATAAGGCGTTCGTCGGGGTCGGCATCCACAAATATTTTGAGATCCATCATGCTGCGCAGTCTTTTGTCGCATAAGGCAAGGATTCCTTCGATGATAACCACTTCCCGAGGTTCGATGTGAATGGTTTCCGGCTGGCGTGTACACGTCAGATACGAATAGGTGGGCTGCTCAATACTTTTTCCTTCGCGCAGCATGGCTACGTGCCGGGACAGGAGACTCCACTCGAAAGCATCCGGGTGGTCGAAGTTGATGTTCTGTCGTTCTTCCACAGGCACGTGGCTGCTGTCCTTGTAGTAAGAGTCCTGAGGCAACAATACCACTTCGCCTGCCGGCAGGCTTTCGATAATTTTACGTACGACGGTGGTCTTTCCTGAACCTGTTCCGCCTGCAATTCCTATTATTAACATCCGTTTAAGTGTATATTTAAAACAAAACGAGTACTTTTGCGGTTATATTTAATCGCTTCAGTTGACAAATATATAGATAAATCATTAAAATAACAAAGTTATGGTCAAACACATTGTATTATTTAAACTAAAAGACGAAGCACCGGCTGACAAAAAGCTGGCAGCTATGAAAGATTTTAAAAACGCTATCGAGGCTCTTCCTGCCAAAATATCCGTTATCCGCAAAATAGAAGTGGGACTGAATATGAATCCGGCCGAAACCTGGAGTATTGCGCTCTACAGTGAGTTTGATACATTGGACGATGTGAAGTTCTATGCCACTCACCCCGATCATGTGGCTGCCGGTAAGCTGATTGCTGAAGTAAAGGAAAGCCGTGCATGTGTGGACTATGAGACAATTGACAATTGATAATTGACAATTGACAATTCATGAATTAATCATTGATTATATGAAGAAAATATTATCTATTTGTCTGTTGCTCATAGCTGTTATGGCGCAGGCGCAGATACAGGAACCCGTCAAGTTCAAGTCGGAATTGAAGACTCTTGCGGCGGGTGAAGCGGAAATTGTGTTCACTGCTACTATTGATAAAGGTTGGCATGTGTATTCTACCGATCTCGGTGACGGTGGTCCTATCTCGGCTACATTCAACGTAGAGAAAATATCCGGTGCCACGGTTGTAGGAAAATTGCAGCCGAAAGGTAAAGAAATAGCTTCTTACGATAAATTGTTTGAGATGAACGTGCGTTACTTTGAGGGTACGGCGCAGTTTGTTCAGAAGCTGAAACTTACGGGGGGCGATTATCAGGTGCAGGGATTCCTGGAATTCGGAGCTTGCAATGATGAAAACTGCTTGCCGCCCACACAAGTAGAATTTGATTTCAAGGGTAAGGCGGAAGCTGCCAAAGGTGCGGCCGCTGTGGCTCCTGCGGATAAACCGGCAACTCCCGTTGCGGAGGCAAAACCGGAGAGCCAGCCGGTTGAACAGGCCGGAACACCGGCAGATGCTGCTGTGATTGGTGGGACGGACGCTCCGACGGATGTGAATGTTATGGAAAACATAGACCTCTGGAAACCGGTTATCTCTGATCTGCAAACTTTTGGTGAAACTACTTCACAGGAAGATATGTCATGGATTTATATCTTTATCACCGGATTCCTCGGTGGATTGCTGGCTCTGTTCACTCCTTGTGTGTGGCCCATTATTCCGATGACGGTGAGCTTCTTCCTGAAACGTTCCAAAGATAAGAAAAAAGGTATTCGTGATGCCTGGACGTATGGTGCTTCCATCGTAGTGATCTACGTTACACTGGGTCTGGCTATTACGCTGATTTTCGGTGCCAGTGCATTGAATGCGCTTTCCACGAATGCTGTGTTCAACATCCTTTTCTGTCTGATGCTGGTGGTGTTTGCCGCTTCCTTCTTCGGGGCATTCGAGTTGACGTTGCCTTCTAAATGGAGCAATGCGGTTGACAGCAAGGCGGAGGCAACAAGCGGCCTGCTCAGCATCTTCCTGATGGCGTTCACGCTTTCATTGGTATCATTCTCTTGCACGGGACCCATTATCGGTTTCCTGCTTGTGCAGGTATCTACGACGGGTAGTGTGGTGGCTCCGGCCATCGGTATGCTTGGTTTTGCCATTGCTTTGGCATTGCCGTTCACGCTGTTCGCCCTGTTCCCGTCCTGGTTGAAGTCTATGCCGAAGTCGGGAGGTTGGATGAATGTCATCAAGGTTACGCTCGGTTTCCTGGAACTGGCCTTTGCCTTGAAGTTCCTTTCCGTAGCCGATTTGGCATACGGCTGGCGTATTCTTGACCGTGAAACATTCCTGGCTTTGTGGATTGTGTTGTTTGCCCTGCTGGGCTTCTACCTGTTGGGCAAAATCAAGTTCCCGCACGATGATGACGATACGAAAGTGGGAGTGGGTCGTTTCTTCATGGCACTCTTTTCACTTGCCTTTGCCGTATACATGGTTCCCGGTCTGTGGGGTGCCCCATTGAAGGCAGTGAGTGCTTTTGCTCCGCCTATGCAGACGCAGGACTTCAATCTCTATAATAATGAGGTGCATGCCAAGTTCGATGATTACGATCTCGGCATGGAATATGCCCGTCAGCATGGCAAACCTGTGATGCTTGACTTCACCGGTTACGGTTGTGTGAACTGCCGCAAGATGGAACTTGCCGTATGGACAGACTCGAAGGTGAGTGATATCATAAACAACGACTATGTGCTCATCACACTCTACGTAGATAATAAGACTCCGCTGACCGAACCCGTAAAAGTGGTTGAGAATGGCAGGGAGCGTACGTTGCGTACCATAGGCGATAAATGGAGCTATCTGCAACGGGTCAAGTTCGGTGCGAATGCACAACCGTTCTACGTACTGATCAATAATGAAGGCCGTCCTTTGAATAAATCTTATTCCTATGACGAGGACATTCCTAAGTACATCGAATTCTTGCAAACCGGATTGGAGAACTATAAGAAAGGAAAATAATACTAACAGAATGCCTGGCCGACACCAACGACCGGGCATTTTTATTAACCCCAAATATTTATGAAACATATTGTAGACATTGACACATGGGAACGTCGGGATAATTATAATTTCTTCCGGGGTTTTGTAAATTCATGGTATTCCATTACCACAGAGATTGATTGTACCGAGGCCAGTGCCATAGCAAGAGCTTCCGGCCGTTCATTCTTCCTTTATTATCTTTATGCCGTGGTTCGTTCGGCCAATGAGGTGCCGGAGCTTCGTTATCGTACGGATAAGAACGGGCAAGTCATTTTCCATGACAAGGTGGATATCATTTCTCCGATAGCCGTTCCGGGAAAGACATTTTATACCGTCCGTATTCCTTATCATGAAGACTTCGAGCGTTTTTATGCCGAAGCCTATTCACTGATAACCAATATTCCGGAAGATGGCGACCCATACGGAGCCGAGAAAGTGTTGGGAGCGCAGGGCGTTTATGATGTTGTTCATTTGAGTGCGGTTCCTAAGATGTATTTCACATCTACCACTTACACTTTGGCGGAAGCCGGCAACGGTTGCAGCTATCCGCTGATGACTTCCGGTAAAGCCGTGTCCCGCGAAGGACGTTTGGTTTTTCCACTTTCCATCTATGTAAACCATGCGTTTGTGGATGGTTCGCACCTGAGTTTATTTTTCCAGAAGATAGAAGAACACCTGAAAAGAATTTCACATAAGTAAAAAAAGGGATATTCAACGTGGATAACGCAGATTTATAAGGTTGCGCTACAACCGGAAAACTGTGTTATCCGCGTTTTTTATGTCAGGAAAATCAGCTTTTATCCGGTCTTCTTTTTCTATTTCTCTTTTTTATCTCCGGGATTTTACATACGTTTGCAACATTGTAGAGTACCTTTGTGTTCCAGAAACTAAAAATATACTATGTCTTCAACAGATATTTTCAATGATGAACATGCACTTGTTCTCCGTTTGATAGACGGGGATGAAGCCGCTTTCTGCGAACTTTACGCAACTTACAAAAACCGCCTGATATACTTTGCAATGCGTTTTCTGAAGTCGCGTGAGTATGCAGAAGATATTTTTCAGGATGCGTTTACGGTTATCTGGCAGAGTCGTCGCTTCATTAATCCCGATGCCTCCTTTTCTTCTTACCTCTATACGATTGTCCGCAACCGGATATTAAACCAGTTGCGCGATTCCGCCAACGAAGAACAGTTGAAAGAAAGCATACTTTCGCAGGCACTCGACTATACGGATAATACTAAAGGTGACATTCTGGCGAATGATTTGAAGTCTCTCGTTTCCCGTGCTCTGGAGCAACTTACTCCCCGGCAGCGGGAAGTCTTCAATATGAGTCGGGAAGCCCAACTTTCTCATAAAGAAATTGCAGAGAGTTTGGGAATATCCGTTAATACGGTTCAGGAACATATATCTTCTTCTCTGAAAATCGTTCGTACCTACCTTATCAAGTATTCCGGCAGTGAATATGCCGATTTGATTCTGCTGCTTATCTGCCTGAATCTATAATAAATGTTAATCACACCCCAGCATCTTCCCTTTGCTGTGTATTACTCTATGTAAAGGAGAATATATGCTGCCTTTAATGAGTTTACACTATGGAAGAAAAAGAAACAGATAAATCTATACTCCGCCGTTACCTGGACGATATGTACACCCGGGAAGAAGCGCATGGCCTATTGTCAAAACTCAGGGACAGTGCTTCTGATGAAATGCTGGGTGAACTGGCTGACGAGGTTTGGGAAGAAGCGGCAGCACAGGATTTCACTACCGGCCCGGAGCGTGAGAAATATAAGGAAGAAGCCGCCCGGCTTCTGAAACGCATTGAACACAAGAAGCGTACCTGGTTTCGTCGTATTACTAAAACAGTGGCAGCGTCTGTTGCGGTGGTTTGCCTTGTTTGGGGCGGTTTGAATCTTTGGAATGATATGAACCGGCAACAGATTGTTTATCTGGAAGCTTTTACCTCTTATGGTGAGCGGAAGCGGATTCAGTTGCCGGATGGTACGTTGCTCACTCTGAATTCCTGTTCACGTATCCGCTATCCGGAACGTTTCATAGATGATGAACGGAAGGTTGAATTGGAGGGGGAAGGATATTTCCAAGTATATAAGAATGAGCGGCAGCCGTTTATTGTCAATACCAGCCGTTTGAATGTACGCGTGTTGGGTACCCGTTTTGATGTGAAATCCTACTCTTCGGATGAGATTGTCTCAGTAGATGTGGAAAGCGGTAAAGTGCAGGTGGACTTGCCTGAAGCAATGATGCGGCTACAGGCTAAAGAGCAGGTACTGATAAATACGGCTTCGGGCGAATACAGCAAACGGCGTGAAGAGCGTTCCGTTGCAGTCTGGCGAAAAGGCGGGTTGCGTTTTAACAGTACGCCGATACGCGATGTGGCCAAAGAACTGGAACGTATGTATAATTGCCGCATCACCTTCGCTGATGGACAGGAATTCAGCAATCTTATATCCGGAGAACATGATAATAAAAGCCTGGAGGCCGTGCTTCAGTCTATGGAATACACCAGCGGCATCCGCTATAAAAAAGAAGGAAACAACGTTTTATTGTTTAAATGATAAAAAACTTAATATTATGAAAGCACCCACTTAGTCCCCTTTTCTAAAAGAAAATAGGAGCTATCTCTCAGAGCAGCCCCTATCCTGTAATCCGGACGGATATTCATTCGTTTCGACCCGTGTGAATAACGTATCTCGGCATTACACCTTTGTTTCAATTAATTAATTTAATTACTAAAACGCACAAATAAATGAATAATCTTTCAAATTCCAAAAGGAAAAGTCGAAATATACATTCGTTTTTAGCTTTTTTACTATTCGTATGCTTGTCTGTTATGCCGGATAATGTGCAGGCTCAAAAAGATAAAACTGTAACGCTGAATGTTCAGAATGAAGCAGTGGAAAATGTCTTTATCCGGCTGAGTAAGCAGACAGGTTTGAAATTCTTTTATGACCAGGATGTGGTCAATGCCGCTCCACGCATATCAATCGATGTGAAAAACAGTCCTTTGCAGGCTGTTTTGGATAAGATAACTGCACAGACAGGTTTATTTTTCAATAGGGATAATAATACGATATCTGTAGGCAAACAGAAGAGTGGGAGTGATGCCAGGCAATCGAAGACGCGGGCAGTGAAAGGGACAGTGGTAGACGAAACCGGTGAGGCTATAATCGGTGCTACTGTATTGGTGAAAGGCACCACTAATGGTGTGACAACTAATCTTGATGGAAACTATGCTCTGGCGGATGTTTCGGACAATGCCACAATCTTGATTTCATATATAGGTTATCAGACTGTGGAACTTAAGGCCAACAGTAAAGAATTGGCTAAGATTACATTGAAAGAGAATAGCGAATTATTGGATGAAGTGGTAGTTCTGGGATATGGAAATATCCGCAGGAGCGATGTGACGGGTTCCATTGCATCCGTTTCTTCGGAATCCATCTCAAAAGTGGCTTCCGCTTCCGTGGCCGATGCGTTGGCCGGAAAGATGGCCGGTGTGCAGATAACGACGGCAGACGGTGCTTTGGACGCTGAAATCAGCATCCGTGTGCGTGGAGGCGGCTCAATCACTCAGGACAACTCACCGTTATTTCTTGTTGACGGTTTTCCGGTGGATGATTTGAGTGGCATTCCGCCTACGGATATCGAATCTATCGATGTCCTGAAAGAAGCTTCCATGACTGCCATCTACGGTGCCAGAGGTGCGAATGGTGTAGTGATTGTAACCACGAAGAACCCGAAAATGGGTAAGACGTCAGTGCAATTCAACAGCTATGTCCAGACGCGTACATTGGCGGGAAAATTACCGGTAATGGGTAATTATGAATTTGTGATGGCGGAGTACGAGTATCAGATGATACGTAAAGGATCGGATGAGACTTTTATCAAGAACTTTGGTTATTATGATGACATTGACTTATATAAATATACAGATTCTAAAGACTGGCAGGATGAAGTATTGGGAGGTAATCCGATTTCACAATACTATAATCTGACAGTCAGTGGAGGCAGTGAAAAGACGAAGTTTAATTTGAGTTATAACCGGAATAAAGACGAGGGACAGTTGATAGGTTCCGGTCTGACGCGTAATAATATTATCCTGAAGTTGAATCATGAATTATTTAAGAATCTGAAACTGGAGACAAATTCCACATACCGCACCCGCACTATTGACGGAGCAGGTACGTCGGGCACCAACATCGTAACGGCTCTCCGCTACCGGCCTACCAACGGACTGACTTCCGGCACATCCCTTGATCCGGATGATGATGACGAGAATCTGGATGAGGATGGTAACTCTTTGAATCAGAAGTACACTCCGCTGGAAGAGAACAAGCAGAATTATAGGAAAAGGAAAGAAACGGCAATCAGCCTTAAAGCGGCTTTGGTATGGGACGTTTTCAAAGGAATGCAATTCCGTTCGGAATATGGCATCAGTACAACAAACTCCAGTGATGACCTGTTTTATGGGGCGTTATCGAGCACAGCGTCCGCTGCCGGGATGAATAATATGCCTTCGGCCAAGCGTACAAAGACACATAAAGAGTCATATCGCTTGGCGAATACGCTGACCTATCGCAATTTATTCCGTAAAATCCACAATGTGAACCTGATGATCGGACAGGAAATAAATCATTCGCAAAATGACAATACGTATATGAGTGCACGTTATTTCCCCGTTTCCATTACGGCCGAAGCGGCTCTTGAAAACTTTGCATTGGGTACACCCCACCAAAGTACCAGCTATAAAGCAGCTCCGGACAGAACGGCTTCCTTCTTCGGTCGCGCACTGTATGATTATAAAAGCCGTTATTATTTCAATTTCACATTTCGTGCGGACGGCTCCACCAAGTTTGCACCGGGCAAGCAGTGGGGGGTATTCCCTGCGGGTTCTATAGCCTGGAGAATTTCTAAAGAAAATTGGATGAAGCCGTTCAAATTTGTTTCTGAACTAAAGTTGAGAGCAAGTTATGGTTTGGCAGGTAACAACCGCATCAGTGATGATTTGTGGCATAACATCTATCGCGTATATAGCGGTTCGAGCGCTCCCGGTTTTAATAATGAAGACTATAATTATTATCAGTTTGCAGATCAGACCTATTTGTATGATCCTGATCTGAAGTGGGAAACCACTATTACGCGGAATCTTGGTTTGGACTTCGGCTTTTTCAAGAACCGTTTAAGTGGTACGGTTGATGTATACTGGAATACAACTAAAGATTTGCTGGTTCCGTCCATCATACCGAATTCGTCCGGTTATTCGCGGCAGATGACGAATGTGGGCCGTACTTCCAATAGGGGAGTTGAGTTTTCTTTGAGCGGAAAAATCGTCCAGACGAAAGACTTTAGCTTGTCAGCCAACTTCAATGTCGCCTTTAATAAGAATAAGGTTGATAAATTGTCTTCCGGTGAAACGGAGTGGAAAACGAAGGCTTCCCTCTCCAATTGGTATGGGACCTATAATTATAAGATGGAAGTAGGCAAGAGTATGGGATTGATTTACGGTTTTGTGAATGACGGCTTCTATACGGTCGACGACTTTAACTTTGATGAAACCACCAAGAAATGGACATTGAAACCGGGAGTTCCGGATAACTCTTCCTTTAGTTCGGGCAACTTTAGCTTCAAGCCGGGTGCCATGAAGTTCAAGAAACTGTCCGATTCGGAGTCGGACTTGATAACGGAAGAAGATATGACCATTATTGGCGATACCAATCCGAAGGTAACAGGAGGTTTCGGACTGTCCGGCAGTTGGAAGAATTGGGATTTTACTGCATTCTTTAATTATATGTGTGATTTTGATGTGTTCAATGTCAATAAACTCTATCTGAATTCCGCTGTCCGTCGCAACTATTCTAATTTGTCAACGAATATGAGCCTGTCACACCGTTTCCGCTATGTGGATGATGCGGGTGTCAATGTTTCCAATGATCCGGTTGCGCTGGCAGAATTGAATAAGAACGCCGCGACTTATTCGTGGATGTCCGTTACTCAGGGCATCACGATGAGCGATTTGATTGAAGACGGTTCATTTTTGCGTCTGAGCACTCTGACTGTGGGATATACGCTTCCGCAACGTTGGTTGAGCCGGGTGGGGGTTAAGAGCCTGCGTCTGTATTTCTCCGGCAGCAACCTGTTTACTCTGACGGGGTATAGCGGTTACGATCCGGAAGTGAACATTCAGAAAGGGCTGACTCCGGGTATAGATAACAATGTGACTCCGCGTAGCCGGGTTTACACACTTGGAATAAATTTGAATTTTTAAAAATAGAATATTGAATCATGAAAAAGCTTTATATTCCAGTTATCATATTGATGATACTTACATCTTGTGAAGATTACCTGAATGTAAACTCTCCTTCCACTTTTGATAAAGATTATATCTTTAACAGCGAGTCGGAGATTGCCACGGCTGTCAATGGTATGTATGTACCGATGGTTAGCGGCAAGGGTTGGGTAGGTAACATAGCCCAGAAGATGCTGTTCAATACAGATGTCGAGTTCACTACGGTTACCACGTCGTCCAATCTGAAAGAGAGTGCTTTCGAACCGAGTGCAGGTGATATCAGTTCGTATGGCAGCATCTGGACAGGTATGTATGACGGAGTGAACCGGACGAATGACGTGATAGAAGGCATCGAGCAAAGTCCCTTGTTTGAGGCTGCCGATAAAACCAAACCTTCCCGGGTGATGCATTATTATGGTGAAGCGAAGGTTTTGCGAGCCATGTACTATTTTGAACTGGTGAGAAACTGGGGAGACGTTCCTTACAGGCGGAAACCGGCGGGTGACAAGAATGAACTGTTTATCGGGGCGACCGACCGTGATATCATATTGGCGGATATGATAAATGACCTTATTGAAGTCGAGCCGGTCATGTGGTATGCCGAAGAATCGGACAGGGGAGTTGAAGCAGCTTCAAGAGAGTTTTGTCAGGGATTGATAGCCCGCATGGCATTATATAGAGGCGGATGGACGCTGCGTCCGGATTATTCGAATCCCGCAGCTGTCGGTTCGATGCAGCGCAATGATGACTGGCAGAAATACTATGAAATAGCCGAGAAGTATGCGGGCAAGGTAATTAATGAGGGCAAGCATTCACTGGACCGTTCATTCCGCCAGCTTTGGGTAGACGAATGTAGCTGGGTCGTTCCGGTGAATGATGATAATATTTTCGATGTACCGGCCAAGGTAGGGGGCTCCGGAGAGTTGGGATATTCCTGGGGAACCTATATCGTTTCGCAGAAGAATTCGGAAGGGCAGAATGCGTCCAATGCTCCGCACGGATATTCTTCGGGAGGTTCAAAACTGGCGCTTACCTATATGCTATCATTTGATCATAAAGACTTGCGCCGCGACCTTACGTGTGAGATGTTCCGTTATGAAAATTCGGGAATGACTAATATCGTTCAGAAACCCATAGCTGCCCTTACGGTTTATTGCGGGAAATGGAACCGCCTGTTTATGGCAACCCCTTTGGGCAGCACTTCCAATAAAGGTACCGGAATAAACTACACTTATATGCGATACGCAGACGTATTGCTTATGTACGCTGAAGCCGCCAATGAAAACCATAACGGACCTACGGCACAAGCCAAAGAAGCCTTGAAGAAAGTTCGCAGTCGCGCTTTTGCGGCAGAAGACTGGGCTGAGAAAGTGGATGGCTATGTCGATGCTCTTATTTCTAAAGAAGATTTTTTTGATGCGATTGTGAAGGAACGTGCCTGGGAATTGGGAGGTGAGAAGCATAGACGTTATGACCTGGCGCGTTGGAATCTGTATGGAAAGACTCTCTATAACCTCTATTTCGACTGGATTACTTTAGGAAAAGTAGCCCGCACCAAGCAATATGAGAATGCGTCCACTAAGTTTGAAGAGCCGACTTATGATGAGCGTTTCAATTCCTATCCGGCTGTGGCTTATTACAGAATGGTTAATGCCGTGAATCCGCCTGCCGTCTGTGTGTCGCAAACCATAGACTGGTATAAAGAAGGAGGCAAGAACTCTTATGATGAATCCTTTGAATCATATCCTTCAAAAGCGCCTACGGGATACACACTTATAAATATGTGCAACCAGTATTGCACGCAGGTCAAGAATACTTCGAATCCGCGTCAGTGGGTACCTGCCCCTGCCGTACTGTTCTCATTCTATGGGTATATCAACGAGTCGAATGCGGCAACCGTGAATCCGGAAGTCGATCCTGTCCGTTACCTGTTGCCTATACCTCCCGATGCATTGTCAAGTCATCAAGGGTTATTGAAGAATTATTATGGATATTAAAAAAGAAAGTATGAGAAAGTTATTGATATATTTGGTGCCTGTATTGGCGTTCTGTTTATTGAATATTACTTCATGCAAGGACGAGAGTGAAGAGATGCCTCGTCTGTTCAGGCCTTCTTTCATCGCCTCCTCCTGTTTTGCGGAAGGGAATACGGTTTCTCTTGCCTGGAGAACATCCGGAGAAGCTACTTCCTATACGGTAGAACTCTCTCAGGATGCCACCTTCCAGGCGGAACCGGCAGAGGTGCAGACGGTGAAAAGCAATAAGTGTACATTTTCCAATTTGCGTTACGAAACTGGGTATTATGCGCGGGTGAGGGCTAATAATGAAGGGCTTGATATCATTTCAAACTGGACGGAGTATACTTCGTCCATTAGGACTCTGTCACGCGTCATACCTAAGATACTTTATGCGCCGGATGAAAATCTGATAACGGAAAATTCGGTGGCGATAGCATGGAAGGTATCGGATGTCAATCCGGTCGACGGTGTTTCTGTCTGGTTGGCGGACGGAGGACAGGCAGACGAGAAGCATTTTGACTTATCTGCCTCGGAGATTTCTTCCGGTAAGTATGTGATTTCAGGATTGTCTCCCCGTTCCACTTATCTGGTTGCTTTGACAAACAGTAAGGCTCCCGAAGGCGCTGAGAAGTATAACCAGCAGAAATTTACTACAGCCGGTATGCCTGCCGGTGCTGTACTGGCTACGGATGGCGTCGACTTACTGGCGAAGATAAAGGAGGGAATGAATGACGGCAGCAAATCAAGTCTGATTTTCCAGTTGCAAAACGGAGTTGATTATTATCTGTCCGCAGACGGCCTTCCCGCAAGCAGCACCGGTGACATCAAACTGACGAAGAGTATCGCATTCCTGGCTAATCCCGGGGAGCGTCCTACACTCTACATACGCAAAGGCGGTTTCATCATAAAGCCGGAAGTGAACAATATTCCCGAAATCGAATATTTTGTGGTTGAGAATGTGAATGTTAAGGAACCGGTTGTTGCCGGTGGAAGCGGCGGCAGTAAAACGCGCCTGCTGAATATCGGCAAGCACGATGCCGGCACGGATATTACGATAGACCGTTTCGAAATCCGGAATTCGGATGTTATTCTGCCTTCTTCTGTGCTGATGATGAACGATGCCAGTGACGGAATGACGACAATCAATCATATCCGGATAGATAATTGTCGGGTGACGGGTGTCAATGATACTAAATATGTAACAAAGCAGTTCGGATTCATACACGCCATCAATAAAGGCTCTAATGTCTGGAACGACGTGTCCGTTTCGAACTCAACTTTCTATGAGTTTTATATCTCACCGGGGGTATTCGGGGCATTGACTGCCGGTGTACCGGTTGCTGCTGATTCTAAGGTTTCCATATCAAATTGTACTTTCTATAATTGGGCAACAAGCAAGGCGGCTTATACGGCTATCGGAAACTTTTCCAAGCTGTCCACGCCATTGTCTTTATCGGTCAGTGGATGCGTCTTTGGCTATAGTGCTGGGAAAGCGCTTGACCCCGGTGCATGCAATCTGACGGCGAAGAACAACTATTGTACGACTGATTTTGAACAAGCATCCGGTACGGGACTTTCGTTGATAGATTTAGGATTATCTGATTCTTCTTTCTTCAGGAATGCCAAGGAAAATGATTTCACCGTTATCGATTTTGAATCTGTCGTTTACACTCAGGAATATGGTGATCCGCACTGGATTACCGTTCAGGAATACTGATCATGATTCATTACTCCGGATGGTAACTCCGGTTACATGCCGGAGTAGTTTCATTTACACGGCGGAGTAGCTTCATTTACATACCGAGGTAAAGGTCGTTACAATAGGAGGTAAAGGCCGTTACAATAAGTGGTAACGGTCGTTACATACGGCGGTAAATGCTTTTACATCCTGCTGTAAATGGATTGTAAATGCTATTTGCTGATAATCAGTAGAATAACTGGGTGCGCTGGCAACGCTTTTTCAATAAATAGAATGTGTAAGATTCTGTGAAAGGTGCTGTGCATTGTGCGGGCGGATTATGCGCCTGCACAAGCATGGTCACTGAGTATGTATGTACAACCTTCCGTATAAATTAAAATAGAGAATAAAATGAAATGTAATATGGTTTGGATATCTTTCGTTGTATGGACGCTTTTGGCTTGCGGTACGAAAGAAGAGGATATAAAACTTTCCGCCCCTTTTCCCGACTATGGGGAAGTACTTGCTTTTCCGGGAGCGGAAGGTTATGGGCGCAATGCTGTTGGAGGGAGACGTGGTGAGGTTTATCATGTCACTACCCTGGCCGATTCCGGAAAAGGTTCTTTGCGTGATGCGGTGAGCAGGCCGAACCGGATTATTGTTTTCGATGTTTCGGGAATTATCAGATTACAGTCTTCGCTCAGCTTTTCCAAGAACCTGACTATTGCCGGACAGACAGCACCGGGAGACGGGATTGTGGTATATGGTAAACATGTCTCTTTTTCAGGAGCAGACAATCTGATATGTCGTTATCTGCGTATACGTATGGGGGTGAACGGGAAAGAAGGAAGTGATGCAGCCGGGGTAGCTTATGGTTCGAACATGATTTTCGACCATCTCTCTGTCACTTGGGGACGTGATGAATGTTTTTCTGTCAATGGAGATCCAAAGAAACCGGACGACCAGCCTCGGAACATCACTATACAGAATTCATTTATCGGGCAAGGGCTGCAACCCCATTCTTGCGGCGGACTCATTCAGACTACTGCCGAGAATGGAATCACTTTGTATCGTAATCTTTATATTGACAATAAAACCCGTAATCCGAAGGTGAAAGGGCTGAATCAGTTTGTGAATAATGTTGTTTACAACTGGGGAAATGGCGGTGCTTACATAATGGGTGATACGGAACAGATTTCAGAAGCGGATATCCGCAACAATTATTTCATAGTAGGGACTACCTATAATTATGATGGTAAAAAGTTAGGTGCTACAGCTCCTTTCACCCGTTATAACGAAAACTTCCGTGCTTATTTATCCGGCAACTTTTATGATGCCGATAAAGACGGTGTACTGAATGGCCGCGAACTGACACGTGACGATTGCACCAAACGGAAGCAGGAGAATGGAGCAGAGATAGTCGTAACCCCTACATTTCTTGATAATCCTTCCGACAAACATCCCGGCATAACTGGATTAATGACTGCCCGCGAAGCTTATGAATGGATTGTTGCCAATGGTGGGGCTTCTCTTCCCGCCCGCGACCAGGTGGATGCTTATCTTGTAGAGGAACTCACTTCGTTGGGATTGAAAGGTGAAATCATCTGTTCTGAGCTGGAGCTTCCGACAAAAGGCCCCGGTGAGCTAAAAACAGGTACAAAGCTTCCGGATTCGGATAACGACGGGATGCCGGATGAATTTGAAGACAAATACGGACTTGATAAAAACGACCCGTCGGATGCAATGAAGATAGCTTCCAACGGATATACTAATATTGAAAACTATATTTTTTCTATAAGCAGACTTTTAACTCCGTGAAAGGGGAGGCTAAGCGTTACTAAGTCTTCGATAAATAAGTCTTCAGTAAAATGAAAAAGAGGATGCGTTCACATCCTCTTTTCTTTTTAAGTTCAAAGTTTCTTATTTCTTATACCAATCCTTATTTTCGGTACCATTGCTTTCAACCCATTTGGAATATCCACTGTAAAGCTGGTCAATAGCGACGCTTTCGTTTGTTCTATCCAGAAGTTTGCTCAAATCTTCTTCATTGGCTCCACTGAGGAAGATAGCGAACGGATAGGCACCGTTACGTACATAGTAGATACCTTGGCTGGGTTTTGAAGCATCATCTCCTTTGCCAAAATACGATGGTTCCACTTTAGATGTCGGCTTATGTTTGGGGAGGTGTACTTCCCAACGTTTACCACTCTCTTCATTCTTGAAGATGAAAGCTTCGGCATCAGACTGGCGGGTGGCAGGTGATTTCTCTTCGTAGTTGACAGTCACCCTATACTCTTCTCCCACATTGTCCTTTACATTGTCAGTCAGGATATATACGTTATCTGTAGCCTCATATTGTAAGTCCTTCTCTGTGAACTCAGTTTCTCCGGCTTTGCGTACAGCAAAAGTTGCAGAAGAAACGGTGCCGTCGGTTGTCAGTCTGAATGCCAGTCCGTTGGTATTGGCTGCTACGTTTGCAAAGGTTTTGAAGACGAAAGTTTCACTATAAATATTATTTATATCAAAAGTCTTTCCATAAGAATAGCGTACCATTACGTCATTCATATCATAATCTCCCTTGCTGGGCCACAAATCTTCAAAAACGAAAGTTCCTTTCAATGCTGGCTTTATGGTAGTCTTGTCATCGTCGGGATCTACAGTTGGTATGTCTGTAATAGCATCTACCGGATTTGATTTCAGCGTCATCACAACGTCACTGAAGTTTTCATCCGTAGTGAAGTCTTCGAACGAAATCATTACCCAATCACCATATTTATATACTGCGGTGCGAGGAGATTTGAAAGCTGTTCCCTTATTGTTTACGCTGAGTCCTTCCGATGTGGCTGCACGATATTTGTTGTTACCGGTGAATCCTGACACACGATTACTCCATGCATTATTGGCAAGAACAAAACCGATTCTGTATTTCTCAGGAAATACATTAGTCCCGTCTTCCATACTTCCGTTAGCGATATGCGGGTAATATTTCAATTGAACGGATGTCAGTCTGTCTATACCGGCAGTGGGCTTTGCCTTCTCAGGGCCATTTCCCCACTTTCCATCTTGCGTATTGGGGAATAGCATAATGATATGAGCATCTTTCAGACTTGTCGGTTTTTCTCCTTCTTTATAGTAATAATACCCCATAGAGCAATTCCAACAAGTATTCTGTCCGAGGAAAGTTACTACCACTTCGGCGTTCTCATTGATGTACATATCCGAATAGCTACGATATTCTTCCGGGCAAGACTTCTTGGTGTTGATAACCCGTGTATGTGCAGTGTAGAGTCCATCTTTCTCTTTAGCGGCAAAATCTCCGTTATATTTATAGCCGATTTCTCCGTTACGTTTTTTATTGTAGCTACCCAACCAGTCCTTCCAGCGTGTATCTTGATATGCGGGAGGAGTATTCCGCTGAGTTAACATATAGCTATCGTATTCTTTATCTGTAGGGCGTACCGCACGGGTATTTGCATCTGCCGCTCCATCTGTGGCCTTGATAACTCCGTTGACTATCTCTGCTTCTATCAAAGTCTGTGCAAAGAATGCCGGGGTATAGACATATACTTTCTTTACGTACGCGGGCAGTTCCACTTTTCCATTGAAAACGCTGTTGTCGGCAGTGTAGGATACGAAGAGGGGGGACACATCATCTCGCTTAATACAGTTGTACTCACCAGGAGTAACGGGCATTTCATCATACAATTCAAAGTAAACATTAGCTTGCACTTCGCTATTTAGATAGCTAACTTCCAAGCTGACTTCGTTCTGAACTGTTGCATAGTCGAATTCATTGAATTCTTTGTCGTCTTCTTTGGGACCCTGATAAACATCCTTATCAGTGCAGCTACTTAGGGCAAGAGTAAAAGTTGTAGTAAGTAGCATCATCCCTAATAGTCTTTTTCTCATAAAATGTAGTATTGGCATGAATCTTCTGCAAATGTACAATAAATGAATGAATTTTATAACAAAATATGCGACTTTTTGTTGTTTATTATAGTCGAATTAACTTTGCTGCGGAAATGACATCCGTATTACAGATTTATTACAGAATTTATCTTTAGCTTTGTGAGCTCAAAAGAATATGAATGAAAACAGTAAAAAACGATATCTTGAAAGGACGCGCTTTGTCGCTGAGAGTAGCCTCTTTGTCTGCTGTCTTATTCGTCATTTGCCTGTTTCCTTTGCAGGCGCAGGATAGTGATTTTGTGACCTGGAATAAGATGAAAGCCAGATCTGATGTATCACCTAAGGTTGAGCTTTACGGAGATGTGGAGATGCGTACCCGTGATGCATTGGAAGAAATAGACCGTTGGGGATTTGGCGTAGGCGCTTCAGTTCGCCTTCTTTCATTTCTAAAAGCTGAAGGCGGTTACGAATTTCACTATCGCAATCGTGGTGAAAACGGCTGGAAATCCCGGCACCGTTACCATGCGGGCGTCTCTTTCACTCTCAAAAAACGACAATGGACGTTCACCCTGCGCGAGCGTTTCCAGCATACTTTTGACGGACGCGGAGCAGATGAATTCCGTCTCCGCACCCGCTTGAAAGCGGCCTATAAGGTAACTACATGGTCGCCGTATGTCTCTTTGGAGCAATATCACGGTCTGGGCAAAGATGAATGGTTCCATGCCTCCCGTTTCCGTGCCCGGGGTGGGGTAGAAGCTAAATTGTCATCCTCCTGGTCGGCAGATGTTTTCTATTGCTACCAGCACGAGAGTGATCTGGACAGGCACGTACTGGGCTGGGAGTTGATTTACAGATTTTAAATACCTTAACTTCCAAAAAACGGCGAAAATGCCCAAAACATGTTCCTGTCTTGGGTAAAAGTTGCAAATAAAGGCTTTTAAGAAAAGAAATGAGTTTAAAAATCAAGAAATAAATCAGGCAATACTGCTTGGGTCTGATAATATTTCCGGTACAATTTGCATATCTTATAAAAAATGACGAACATTGTATTTCGTTAACCGACTTCGGATATTCCTGTGTTTGTAATATCCCTGTAAGAAGCCTACCGTATTTTTATGCTCTAAATGATGAAAATGTTATGACAGAATACACGGATGAGAAAGTATTATTATCAGAGATTAAGCAGAATAACAAGAAAGCTTTCGAATTTCTTTTCAAGAGATATTACCCCAGATTGCAAGGGTATGCCATTCGTTTTGTGGAAGATGAAGAAGTGGCCCGGGACATTATCCAGGAGTGCTTCCTGAAGTTTTGGGAGAAGCGGGAACTGCTTTCTGCGGTATCTGTCACTTCGTTGTTGTTTGCTATGGTACGCAACAGTTGTCTTAATTATCTCAAACACCTTTCAGTTATTGAGAAACATCAGATAGAATATCTGGCAAATCAGGAAGGAGAAGAGAGGCTGTATTATGCCGACTTTGCGCTGGATGCTGAATACGGACTTCTATATGATGAGTTGCAGGAACAAATCAAGATTGTGATAAACGGTCTCCCCGAACGTTGCCGTGAAGTCTTTATTATGAGCCGTTTTAAGAATCTGAAAAACCGGGAGATAGCGGATAAACTCAAAATCTCCACTACTGCGGTAGAAAAGCAAATAGCTAAGGCGTTGGGCAGTTTCTCCAAACACTTTAAAGATAAGTATCCGCTGGATATTTATATAATGGTGTTGGCATGGGTGATTTTTAATGAATGAGAATATACATGATCGGTTAAAAAGCGGAAAATGGAAGTTTTCTGCTTTTTTTCTTTATATGAGGGTTGGGTAAGATAAATTATAGTTGTTATATCTTTAGAGAGCGAAATTATGAAAGCAGAAAAACAAATTCAGATATTGGCTATCCGTTACTTCGAAGGACAGATTTCGAGAGCGGACGAAGAACGTTTATTCAAGTTCATTCAGGAGAGTGAGGAGAATTATTCGCAGTTCAAGGCGTGGGAACATGAATGGCTGCTTTCTTCGGAAACCGACGACAGGACAGAACATGAATGGGAAAGATTGCAAGTTAAGATGCGTACCCGCGAAACGATTGTCCCGATGTTGCCGTCTTCTAAATTCACTTTCTGGAGAAAGATAGCTGCTGTTGCCGCTATTGTGGTTCTGACAGCCGGGACTACCTTAGGCATTTGGAATACAATTTCCTATTTACAGCCCGAAACTTACCTGACACTTGAAGCACCTTATGGTGAAAAGAGTAAGATGACTTTGCCGGATGGTACGGTAATTTGGCTGAATGCAGGCTCTAAGCTTCAATATTCCAATAAATTCAATACCGGTGACCGCCGGGTGAAGTTGGATGGAGAGGGCTATTTTGAAGTCACCAAGCACAATGGCAAACAGTTTACTGTAGAAACAATGGCCTATGATGTGGTAGTGAAAGGTACGAAATTCGATGTTTCTGCTTATTCGGATGATGAGTTTGTCACTACTACTTTGATTGAAGGAAGTGTGGAACTTCTGCGTGGCGGACAAACTGTGAAGATGAGACCCGGAGAATCTGTACGCTTGGATCTGCTTTCCGGGAGATTTATCCGTAACAGGGTGAATGCTTCGCAATCAAAAGCCTGGTCAGAGAATAAGTTAGAGTTCGACCATATCACATTGAAAGAATTGGTCGTGAAATTATCCCGGCAATATGATGTGAAAATCCGGCTTGAATCAGAACAATTGGGAAATAAAACTTTCCATTTCTCACTTCGGAATCAAGAAACGATAAGTGAGGTTATGGAAGCTTTGCAAAAGATTATTCCAATTACTGTGGAACGTAAAGAAGAATATATATATATACGAGAATAAAGCATGTTTTAGTTTCAACCTTTTAGAATTCAGCATTATGTCTAACAAATTAAAGAACAGTTTTTATTAACAACGATTCTAATTTTTACACTATGGACAACATGAAGAAACATTTGTGTCGGTTGCTTTTATTAGTAGCCTTATGCATAAGTTGTGGTATGGTAAATGCCCAAACAGTGAACAAAGATTTCAAGGCTCAGCCTTTGAAATCAGTCTTAAAGGATATAGAACAGCAAACAGGATTGTCTATTATCTATGAAGTTAATGAAGTGAATGGGGAAAAGAAAATCACCCAATCTTTCAAAAATACCTCTGTTGAGAAAGTGTTATCTGAAATTCTGGGTGAAGACTTAGAGTTCAATATACAGAATAAAATGATTATCATATCTAAAAAAGATGTGACAGGAACTTCTAAAAAAAATCTGAAGAAGATCACTGGTAAAATTATTGATGAGAAGGGAGAACCTGTAATTGGTGCTACAGTCTTGGAAGAAGGGACGTCGAATGGTGCAATTACTGATGTGGACGGTGAATTTTCTTTGAATGATGTTATTGAGAATTCTACTTTGACTATTTCATATGTTGGTTATAAAACTATCCAACTGAAAGCATCCGATAAAAAACTTTCTACTATAGTACTTCAAGAAGATAGCGAGTTGATAGATGAAGTTGTGGTTGTCGGCTATGGCACGGTAAAGAAACGTGATTTGACGGGATCTGTCGCCTCTTTAAACTCTGATGTTATTTCTTCTGTTCCGGCTACGTCGGCTGTAGAGGCTTTACAGGGGCGTGCATCCGGTGTTGTTGTGTCCACTTCTAATTGGGCACCGGGAGAAACTCCTTCTATTTTGATCAGAGGAAAGCGGTCTATTAATGCCAGCAATGATCCCTTGTTTGTAGTAGATGGAATTCCTGTCACTGGCGGTATGGGAGAGATCAGTCCTTCGGATATTGAATCTATGGAAGTTTTAAAAGATGCCTCGGCGACAGCTATTTATGGCTCAAGAGGAGCAAATGGTGTGATCATTATTACCACTAAGCAGGGTAAGGAGGGAAAAACGCAAATAGATTACAATGGTTATGTAGGTGTTCAGACTATACAAAATAAGCTGGATTTGATGAATGGAGCAGAATATGCTGAATATACGCGTGAAGCATATCGCAACAGTAGTGGTTCCAACAAATATCTTTCAGATATTCCTGATAAAGAGCAAGATATGCTGCTTCCTATGTTCAAGCAAGATCCCTATGTCTTGGAGTCTGTAATGATGGCTTATGATGAAAATGGCAATTATGATCCTTCAAAAATACGTTCATACAATTGGTTTGATGACGTGACACGTAATGGACTCATCACAGACCATCAACTGAACATTCGCGGTGGTGGAGCAAAAACTAATTTTATGGCTTCTGTCACTTATAATAAAACAGAAGGTATAATGAAGGATAAAGACTATGAACGCTATTCCATCCGTTTCAATATCAGTCATAGTATAAATAAGTATATTAAATTTGGCGGACAAACTCAGTATTCCCATTCTGTACAGAATCGGGGAAGTGGGATGGAAACCGATATGTATTTATATCGTATAACTCCGTTGGGGCGTTTTATCAATGAAGATGGTACTTATCCCGGTTTGGTTGGCGGTGACTCTCAAATGTATAACCCTTTGATGAATACAGTAGAGGGTGCAGTAGACCGCCCTTTGAAGACCAGCCGTTATTTAGGTAGTTATTTTGTGGACATCAAATTCCCTGTAAAAGGATTGAGTTTCCGTTCCAATTTGGGTATTGATTCACGTACTGTGCAAGACTATGAGTACTTTGCTTCTGCCACAACAGAGCGACAGTTGGGAAATTCTGCTGCCAGTAATTCTGTGGAAAAGTATTCGATGATTACTTGGGAGAATTACTTCACCTACAATCGCGATTTCAATGAGAAACATTCTTTAGGTGTAACTCTTTTACAGTCTATCCAGCAAGATTTAAAGGAAACTTTAGGGGCTTCTGTACAAAACACTCCGTCTGATATCTTAAAGTACTATGATTTGGCCTCCGGTTTATTGATCGATGGCGTAGACAGTGATTATGTAAAGTGGAATATGGCATCTTTTATGGGACGTATCAACTATAATTATCTGGGGCGTTATTTATTGACAGTTTCTGCACGTTATGATGGATCTTCACGATTGGCTGACGGTCACAAATGGGTGTTGTTTCCATCAGCGGCTTTGGCGTGGCGAATTAGTGATGAATCTTTCATGAAGTCACTTTCTTGGGTGGATAATCTGAAATTTCGTTTAGGATATGGTAAGACAGGTAATTCTTCAGTAGATCCCTATCAGACGAGAGGAAAGCTTGGCAAGAAACGCTATGTTTATAACAATGGTGCTACGGAAATAATGGGTTATGCTCCTTCTCTTATGGCTAATAACTCTTTGACGTGGGAAACTACTGATCAGTGGAACATCGGACTCGATTTTGGTTTTCTGAAGAATCGTATCAATGGTTCTGTTGAGTTATATTTACAGAACACGCATGATTTGTTGCTTGAGCGTCAGTTACCGGTGGTATCCGGTTTCTCCAGTGTGATGTCTAATGTAGGGTCTACACGTAACAAGGGTATTGAAATAACATTGAATACACGTAATATCCAGACCAAAAACTTCACTTGGAGTACCGATTGGATGTTCTCTGCCAATAAAGAAGAAATTGTGGAATTGTATAACGGAAAGTCAGATGACATTGGTAACCGTTGGTTTATCGGTAATCCGATTGACGTATATTATAATTATGAAAAGATCGGTATCTGGCAAAATACGCCGGAAGATTTAGCAGAGATGGCTAAGTTTAATGAAGAAGGAGGTAATTTTACAGTGGGTAGCATCAAACTCAGAGATGTGGATGGAGACTATAAAATAACCGATAAGGATAAGATCATTTTGGGTAATGAGCGCCCGAAGTTTGTGGCAAGTTTAGTGAATAATATTGAGTATAAAGGATTTGATTTCTCTATATTCTTGTATGCCAGTGTCGGACGTATGCTGAAGAATGATATCGAATTTATGGAGAAGCCCGGACGCGCCAATTCTGTCAGGGTGAACTATTGGACTCCCAATAATCCTACCAATGATTTTCCTCGCCCGAGTGCAGATACGGAGAAGTTAGATTATATCTCTACTATCGGATATGATAAAGCGGATTTCCTGAGAATTAGAAATATTACTTTGGGGTATACTTTGCCGAAAGACCTGACACAGAAAGTTATGTTGAATAAAGTAAGGTTTTATTTGAGTGCTAATAATCCTTTTATCTTCACTAATTTTACCGGTGTTGATCCGGAGGGGGCTAATGGACGTACTTCACCAAGTTATAGTACTTGGATGTTTGGTGTAAATCTTTCTATGTAATCTTTAAATGTAACTGAATATGAAAAAGATAAATATATTTTTGTTGATGGTTGGCTTGTTGCTTGGAACCGCTGGTTGTGCCGATTGGTTGAGTGAGGATGAGGCTCCTAAAATGACTTATGATTATTATGGAACCGAGCAGGGAGTGGATGCAGCAGTAGCTGCTGCATATAGTTTTTTGCGTTGGGGATGTGGTGGTGAACGATATGATGTACTAACAGAATTAGGAACTGATTTGTTTACTGCCGGAAGCGATGGAAACAACAAAACATCGTTCAATGGCTATGGTACACAATTGAATCCGGAACATAGTATCTTGTCAAAATTGTGGGAGAATCATTATAAAGGTATCAGTGATGCCAATATTGCTATGGATCAGATTCGGCAATCTGATATGAGTGAATCAAAAAAGATGACCTCGCTGGGCGAGATGCTTTTTATCCGTTCTTTCTTATACTTTGAGTTGGTACAGCAATTTGGAAAAGTGCCTTTGGTAACTGAAGGCAGCTTCGAGATTCGTACCGACTTTAAACGGGCTGCAATAGCAGATATATACAAACAGATCATTACCGACCTGCGTACGGCTGTTGAATATTTGCCGGAAAAAGTGGATGACTCACAGAAAGGGAAAGCGACTTCCTATGCAGCTTCACATTTACTGGCTAAAGTCTATTTGACGAGGGGCAGTGCTGTGACGGATGTTCGCGGACAACAGACAACAGATATGGATAGTGTTCTCTATTTTGCAGAGAACGTGATAAAGAATAGTCCTTATCGCTTACAGAAGAATTTTGCAGATTTGTGGGATATAAATAATATGGGAAATTCTGAAGTGATTTTTGCCGTACAGTTTACTTCCAATCCTATTTTCAATGAGGATGGAAATACCTTCCATCTGTATTGGTTGCCGGTTTATGATGATGAAGCAGGTATGGAACGTGATATATTCTATGGACGTCCATATAAACGTTATCGTCCGACAGATAAAGTCTTGTTCAATCTTTATGACCGTAAAAACGACTCTCGTTTTTATAAGAGTTTCCGTTGGGCATATATGTCAAACTATGCAAAAACAATTCCTGTATGGGAACCACTTGAAGATAAAGGTGAGATCTATTTCACTCCTGATCCGTCGAAAGGGCAGATAGCAGGTAAAAAGAAATTCGAGGTAGGTGATACGGCTATATATTACACCATCGAGAAAACCGGATTCGCAAAGAACAGTATAGAGATGAAGAAACTGCGTGCCAATAAATCTTATACTTACTATCCGTATGAGGTGCACGATTCCAAGCATTATCCTACTCTTATCAAGCACATGGCTCCCAATCGTCCTTCTGTTGCAGAAAAAGCATCATCACGTGAATGGGTGCGCATGCGTTTAGGTGAAACCTATTTGATAGCTGCTGAGGCGGCTGGCAGGAAAGGTGATTTTGCTTTGGCTGCCCAATATATCAATGTCATTCGCGAACGTGCCGCGTGGGCAGATGGAGAAACTAAAACTGCGCAATACTGGGAAGTTGAAGGAGGAGATATTTATGACGTGAACAGCACTTATGATGATATAAAAGTAACTGCTGCTGAGCTTTCAACTAGCGATTTTGTATCATTTATGTTAGATGAACGTGGTCGTGAGCTGTTGGGTGAGATCTGTCGCTGGGAAGACTTAGTGCGTACGGAGAAATTTTATGAATGGGTGAAGAAATATAATTCTGAAGCGGAAGCTGCTATAAAGCCTTATCATAAACTGCGTCCCATTCCTCAAACTCATATTGATCGTTTGGATCCTGTAGGGCCGATTGAAGAAGAACAAAATGAAGGATATTATTAATCTAATTGGAGTTATTATGACAAAAAGAATATGTGTATTATTCATGTTTTGTCTTTTATCAACCTGTTTCGCCCTTTGGGCGAACAGGCTTGATGATATAAGGACAAAGCTTTTTAATCCTCAGTCTACAGATGTGTTGGTGGCTGCCCATCGTGGCGATTGGCGCAATGCTTGCGAAAATTCATTGGAAGCCATAGAAAATGCCATTCAAATGGGGGTAGATATTGTGGAGATAGATCTTGCGAGAACCAAAGACGGACATCTGATTTTGTTGCATGATAAAACCCTCGACCGTACTACTACCGGAAAAGGAAAACCAGAAGATTATACTTTGGCTGAAATTAAAGCACTGCGTTTGCGGAACGGGTGTCATATTAAGACCATTTACAAGGTTCCTACTCTTGAAGAGGCATTACTTGCAGCAAAAGGACGTGTAATGCTCAATTTGGATAAAGCTTTTGATTATTTCGACCAAGTGTATGAACTGTTAGAGAAGACGGGAACCACCAATCTGGTGATCATGAAAAGCAATGCTCCGGCAGAAGAAGTGAAACGTGATTATGGAAAATATCTGGATAAGGTGATTTTCATGCCGAAAGTTAATTTGGATGAAGAAGATGCCATTCAGAAGTTAAATGATTATCTTCGGGTATTGAAACCGGTGGCTATTGAATTTAAGTTTGCCTATGATACCAATCCGTTGCCTTACGAAGTGAAGAGGATAATGGCCGGGAAGTCCCATATCTGGTATAACACCTTGTGGGATACACATGCGGGCGGACATGATGACGATTGTTCACTGGTAAACCGGGATAAAGGTTACGGTTATTTAATAGATAATTTGGGTGCAACAATCTTACAAACAGATCACCCGGCATATCTGATTGATTATTTGAAACATAAATTGAAAGTAATGGATTGCGAACGCGATTGGACATATCTACAGTCAGAAAATGAATTTCAGGCTCCTTCCGTTCCTCACTTTATGGTTGAGGAATGTTTCTTGAAAGGCAAGCAAAGTCCGCAGACTAATGAGGATGGTATAATTGTTACCCCTTATTTTGCGGCGGTGATTGACGGGGCTACGGCTAAATCTACCTTCACTTACGAGGGTAAGAAAACCGGTCGGCTGGCTATGGAGCTTGCATTGGAGGCTATACGTGATTTTCCTAAAGATATTGATGCTGCCGAAGCTATTCGTCTGATAACAGAAAAAATACATGATTTCTATGTAGAGCATAATTTGCTTGATGAACTAAAGTCGGAGCCGGGTAAACGTTTCACGGCCAATGGCGTGATTTATAGCTATGCCCGGAATGAAGTATGGCAGGTAGGCGATTGCCAGTGTATCATTGGTAATCTGTATTCCCCTAATGAGAAAGAGATTGATGCTATTATGGCGAATGCCCGTGCGGTGGTCAATGAAGTAGCTTTGCTGGACGGGGCTGCGATGAAAGATTTTGAATCTCGCGATCCGGGACGGGAATTTATCTATCCTTTTCTGCAGAAACAGGCTGTTTTGCAGAATTGTCCGATAGAAGGCCAGCGGTATGCCTTTCCTGTGTTTGATGGATTTCCCGTGCAGATGAAACAGGTGAATATTTTCCCTGTGGGTGATGCGGAAGAGGTGGTATTGTCTTCTGACGGTTATCCTCATCTATATTCCACCTTGCATGAATCGGAATGTTATCTTGCAGATATTCTGGAGAAAGATCCTATGTGTATGCGGTTGTACAAGAGTACGAAAGGAGTACAAAAAGGTAATTGTTCTTTTGATGACCGTGCTTATTTGAGAATCAGATTGAAGAAATAAGAGCCTGTTGGCTATCTCTACGATGAATACCCTGTTCGTCGTAGAGTTTCGCCTCGTTTATTGTAAGTTTGTCATTTTTTGCTTTCTTTCAGAATTTATGTCGTAAATTTATTGGCTTTGCAGCGTTTTTTTTGCCAAATCGAAATAATCCCAAAATAAACATTTATATTTGGCACATCTTTAAAGTAACCGACTAATGCCATTATCTACACCTCAGATATCCGAACTTAATGATGAAGCACTCTTCGCCTTAATTGAAAAAGGGGATGAGCGGGCTTTTACCCAAGCCTATGACAGATATCATAAATTGTTGTATGTATTGGCATATCGTTATTTAATGAATGTCAACATGGCGGAAGATGTTGTGCAGCACGTCTTTAGTCGTTTATGGGAATTCCGTACCGAATTACGTGTAGGAATCAGTCTAAAGAATTATCTGTTTACAATGACCAAAAATCATGTATTGAATTTGATTCGTAATGAGAACAGTGCAATTACCAAGAACTATGAAATGGCACAATCCGCTCCTGCGTATGAAGACAACTTGATGGAAGATCTGGAAAAGAAGGAACTAATGTCCAATTTTTATAAGGCGGTAGACATGCTTCCGGTGCAAAAGCGGGAAATCTGCCTGATGAAAGTCAGAGAAGAACTGACGAATCAGGAGATCGCCGAACGGATGAAATTATCTGTCAATACAGTAAAGACGCATTACTCCGAAGCCTTGAAACTGTTACGCGTTCATTTGCGTAAGATGCTAATAATTGTTACAGCCCTCACCTTGTTGAGGCATTTAAGTGTCTATTTAATCACATGGATACAAAGAATATGAATAAGCCTACAGAACAACAAATACAGGAAGTATTGGCAGGAATAGCAACTTCTGAAGATGCTCAAATCGTGGCAAAATGGTTTGCTACGGATGAGGGAACCGCCTATTTGTCTAAGAGCATGGATATTGATGCAGAGCAGATAAGGCTCGGTTATGAAGAACTTTATGTTAATCATGACATTCCTTCGAAAGAGATGTTTGCACGTATTTTCCGCAATATCCGCCGGAAGCGCATCCGCCGGATAGCTTTCCGCGTGGCTGCCGTTGTCATACCTTTTGTTGTGTTGATGGGGCTGTTTGTCCAGGTGAATACCCGGGTGGATTTATTCGGTGATTCCGGTTACGAAGAAATATATGTGCCCAAAGGAGAACGCATTCAGATGATGTTTCAGGATGGTACGCGGGCATACATTAATTCGGATTCCCGTCTTAAGTACCCCAAGAAATTTGCTTTGTCCAGCCGCGAAGTTTATCTGGAAGGAGAAGCGTATTTTGTTGTTTCAAAAAATTCCCACCGCCCTTTCATAGTCAATCTTAATGGGCCGTCTGTTTATGTATTGGGAACTTCTTTTGATGTTCAGGCTTATCCGGAGAATAAGGATATCACCGTTTGCCTGGATGAAGGCCATGTCAATCTGACTCTTCCTTCCGATAAGAAATATCCATTGCAGCCTGGCGAGAAACTTGTATATAATAAGGAGAGTGAGCATTGCACAATTATTCGGAATACGGATGCCCACCTTTCTTCGTTATGGAAAAAGAATGTGATAGCTTTCAGAGACACCCCATTGTCGGAAGTTATCAAAGTGCTGAACCGTTGGTATGACGTTGACTTCAATATAGAGGATAAAACTGCTTGGGATGTATACTTTACGCTGACATCTGAGAATACGCTTCTTGAAAAGGTTTTGCGTGATTTGGAAAAAATCTCTCCGTTGCATTTTGAATATAAGGAGGCGGAGAAAGAAGTGACAGTAACTATGAAATAACTTGAAAGAGACTTACACATGTAAGCCTCTTTATGTAAAGTGCTAAGGTGAGTCTCCTCTTTTTAGATTGCCGGAGTTAACTCAACAGTCAATCCTAAAGCGTTTACTATTCTGTAAAATGTGGCTACACTTGGAACAGTAATTCCTTTCTCTATTCGTGAGATGTAAGATTTATTAGTTCCGATACGTTTGGCAAGTTCTTCTTGTGTTAACCGTGCATTTTTGCGAGCATCAAGTAATATTTGACTTGTGTAGAAAGCATATGCTTCTTCATCAAACTTTGCACGTTCCTCTGTGCCAGGTTTACCAAATTTCTTTTCAAGAACAGCACTGTAATCAACGATTTGATGATTGTTTGTCTCCATAATAGGCCTCCTTAATTTTTAATGCTTTTTCAATTTCTCCTGATGGGGTCTTCTGGGTTTTCTTTTGAAAACCATTAAATAACACGACAACTTGCCCATCGTCAAAAATGAAAAAGACTCGGTAAATATTGCTATTGTACTCCATACGGAGCTCATATAATCCATCACGTATAAATTTGATAAATTTTACGGGCATCCGGTCTTCTGTTTCCAGAAGCGAGATGATATAGTGCAATTTCAACAATTCTTTGGCAGAGAGAGTTTCTATGAATCTCTCAAAATATCCACCATATGTTGTAATCCTGCGTTTCATGTAGCAAAGATACGAAAAGTTGTACAATTGTGCAACTGTTGCCTGAAAAATTCCCGCCGCATCAGTGCATAGGAGGGAGCTATGTGATCCATCCTAAAAATCTGAGCGTGAAAGAAGGGGTGGTTTATCTGCCGGCCTATATGACCTTCCGCTTGTAGTGCATAAAGCAAGTTCTTATTTCATTTTACTCTCAAAGGTAGTGATTTTTGCCGGTATCGGCAAGAATCACTGCCTTTACTCTTTATAGACGAAGTCGTTTTATAGATAGAACAGTTTACATTGCATCCTGATTTTTTGCATAAAACTACTGCTTGTTATAATAAAATTGGTAGATTTGTACCAATCCCATAGATAATTGTACCTTTATACGCAGATACATAAAATACAAGATGACGAGCTACATCTTGAATCGTCAGTGACGATTCTTGGTTTTTTGAAGATTTTTTTCTAACTTTTTTTGAAAAAAAGTATTTTTCCCTCACCCGTTCCGGAATCTTGTGTGTCTACTTAGTATAAAGTGAGTTTATACTAATTGTTAATCTAAAATTAAAGTTATGAAACACAAGATTTTACTTGTTCTTTTTTTAAGCTTTATGACTTGTTTTACGGTCTCTGCCCAAAAGGTAACCATGCAGTTCCGGCAAGTTAAGTTAGCGAAAGTCTTTGATGCTATTACGCAACAAACCGGACTGACTGTGGCGTATAGCCGTCCTACTGTCAATCCGGACAGGATTGTTAGTGTTGAAGCCAATGATGAAGAGCTTTCCAGCGTACTTGGTAAATTGTTCACAGGTACAAATGTGGCTTTTGAAATTGGTGAGAAAAAAATCTATCTGAAAGAAAAAGTTGCTTTAGATGCTACACAGCCCAAAAAGAATCTTAAAACGATTTCCGGTATAATTGTTGATGAGAAAGGGGAATCTGTTATTGGAGCCAGTGTTGTGGTGAAAGGAATATCCATAGGCACAATAACTGATGTCGATGGACACTACTCTCTTTCCAATGTACCGTCGAATAGTATTGTGAGTATATCATATATTGGCTATAAGTCTTTAGAACTGAAAGCAAATGATAAAGCTTTGGCTCGTATTACTTTGAAAGAAGATAATGAAATGCTTGACGAAGTTGTGGTTGTAGGATATGGTACAATTAAAAAAGCGAACTTATCAGGTGCTGTAGGTCAGATTTCGTCCAAAGAGATAGAACATCGTATTAGTGGCAATACGGGACAGACATTACAAGGACTTATACCGAATTTAAATGTTTCTTTTAGCGATGGTGCTATTAATAAGAAAGCTTCGTTTGATGTTCGCGGTGTGGGTTCTATCAATGGCGGTTCGCCTTTAGTTTTGATTGACGGAGTAGAAGGGGATTTAAACTACGTTAATCCTAAGGACATTGCTTCTGTTTCTGTACTGAAAGATGCCTCTTCAGCTGCCATTTATGGTGCGCGTGCTGCTTTTGGTGTAGTATTAATTTCTACAAAAGATCCGGAGAAAGGAGCTGTACAAGTTAATTATTCTAATCATTTTGGCTGGAGTAATCCTACTATTAGTACAGATAATTTTATTACTGATGGTTTGGAATGGGCACGTTTGAGCGATAAATTAAGTTTGATGGAGAATACCAGTACTTATTTAGGATATACTGAAGAAGATTATGCTTATATGGAAGCCCGTAAGAAAGATCCTTCATTACCGGCTGTACTGATTAAAACTGTTGACGGTGTTGAACGTTATGTACATTATGGTAACACAGATTGGTGGGGCTATATATTCCGTAAGAATCAACCCTCAATGGAACATAATATCAACTTATCAGGAGGAACAGATAAAATGCGGTTCTATTTGTCTGGACGTTATTATAGTCGTGAAGGTATATATCGTATTAACCCAGATAAGTTTAAAAGTTATACATTACGTAGCAAAGTTGATTTCCAGATTTTGTCGAATTTACGTCTGAGCAACACTACGAATATTTTTATTAGTGATTATGATTACCCGGCTACTAATACACGTAGTGTAGATGGCAATAATAATAGTGAGAATTGGAGGAAATACACTTATCATGCTTCTCCTCTATTTTTACCCCACAATCCCGATGGTACCATTATGATTAACAGTGCATATGCACCAGGACGTGATATTGCTGATGGAACATTTGCCGATTTAATCTATGGTAAGAGCAGAGGAACAGACTCTGAATATGATGTGATGAATACTGTTTCCTTACAGTTTAATCCAATAAAGGGATTGGACTTGAATGCTGATTATAGTTTTAGAAAAGAGGGACCATTTTCGCGCCAACTTATAGTTTCAACACCCCACACTAACCAACCGGGTGGAGAAGGGCTGACTTTGTATAAGACTAATTCAGAAATGTATAAAGAGAGACATTGGCATTCTATGTATCAAGCTATTAATGCTTATGCTACTTATAGCCATACATTTAATGACCGACATAATCTGAAAGCAATGCTCGGCTTTAATCAGGAATGGAAACATTGGGAAAGAACTACGGCTAAACGAAGTGGTCCTATTTCAGAGGATTTGGGGTCTTTTAGTTTAGCTACGGGGGATAATATTGAATTATTGGGAGCTAAAGAAGAATGGGCTATAAGGGCAGCTTTCTATCGGTTGAATTATGATTATAAAGGTAAATATTTGGTTGAATTTAATGGGCGTTTTGACTTGTCATCCAAATTTCCGCATGATAATCGTTTAGGTATTTTTCCTTCCGGATCGTTAGCTTGGCGTGTCAGTGAGGAAAACTTCTTTAAAGGATTACGCTCTACAATTAGTAATTTCAAGTTACGCGCCTCATATGGTACACTTGGTAATCAGAATGTAGGTCCGTATGATTATATTACTAAGATGAAAGCAAAACAGGGAGGTTACATTGTTAATGGCTCTTATTTGAATTATCTGAATACTCCGGATGCTATTTCTACTAATTTTACATGGGAGAAATCTGAGACCTTTAATTTAGGTTTTGATTTATCTTTTTTCGATGGACATCTTTCAACCTCGTTTGACTGGTATCAACGCAATACGCGGGATATGTTAACACAAGGTAAAGAATTACCTGCTGTATTCGGAACGTCAGAACCAGAAGAAAATGCAGCGGATCTACGTACCAGAGGTTTTGAGTTATCCGTAAATTGGCATGATAAGTTTATGTTAGCTAATCGGCCTTTTGAATATAGAATTGGTGCTAGTTTAGCTGATAATCGTACTGTAATAACAAAATTTGATAATCCGAGCGGATTGATTGATGAATTCTATGTAGGTAAAGAACTTGGAGAAATTTGGGGATATACTATTGACGGATTTTTTCAATCTGATGATGAATATTTGTCGCATGCAGATCAATTGAAGGTGAACTATACTATTCGTAATAAGTATTTTATTAATCATCCTGTTGCTGGTGATTTGAAATTCAAGGATCTTAATGACGATGATGAAATTTCTCCGGGAAAGAAAACTTTGGAAGATCACGGAGACTTGCGTATTATTGGTAACAGTTCGCCAAGATATACATTGGGATTAAACTTAAATATGACTTATGCAGGCTTCGACCTTTCAGCCTTTTTTCAGGGAGTTATGAAACAAGACTGGTGGCCTGGCAAGGAGAACAGTTATTTCTGGGGACCGTATGTTCGCCCATATGAGAATTTCTTCCCAAAGAGCATAGAGTCTATGAGTTGGACACCAGATAATCAAGATGCTTATTTCCCGCGTTTGGCTGCTGATGCTTCAAATCAAGGAAGTGCTTATGAAGGAGGGCAGTTATCTGTCCATTCAGACAAGTATTTGCAAAATGCAGCATATGTTCGTCTAAAGAATATTACGATTGGATATACATTGCCGGCACAAGTTTGCCGCAAGATTAAATTCTTAAAGAGTGTTCGCTTCTATGTGTCCGGTGAGAATATTTTAACATTCTCTCCTTTGTATAAGCACAATCCGGATCATACGGTTGATCCAGAGCAGCTAGGAGATGGCAATTCTTATCCCTTTAGTAAAACATTTGCTTTCGGTTTTGATATTAAATTCTAAAATGCAACATTATGAAAAAGTTATATGTAACAATGAAAGTATTTGGATTTCTGATAGTAGGAGGTATGGCAACTTCTTGCAATGATTCATTTATGGACAGATATCCTATAGCAGAAGTGTCGCCAGAAAATTCTTTTAAGACAGCTCGGGATTTAGAGCTTTATACTAATGGCTTCTATGAAAATTTGCCAGCAATTAAAACTATTATTGAAAAGGATTTGACTACTGATAATGTTTTATATACGAATATTCCAGTAGAGCAACGCAGTGGTGATAGAACCATCCCGTCAGATGCCGGTAGTGGAGGTTGGAGTTGGGGAGACTTAAGAACGGTTAATCTGTTTTTTGATCATTATAAACAATGTACTGATTTAGTAGCTCGTGATAAATATGAGGGGATTGCCCGTTTCTTCAGAGCTTGGTTTTATTTTGATAAAGTAAAGCGTTTTGGTGATGTTCCTTGGTATGAAACGGTTATTCAAACAGGTGATAAAGACCTGCTTTATAAACCTCGTGATAACCGCGAATTTGTAATGGATAAGATTATAGAGGATTTGGAGCTGGCTATAGATAAGTTGGATAATAAACGTGCCTCTGATCAAGTGAACTGTTGGACAGCACTATCCTTACTCTCGCGTGTTTGTCTTTATGAAGGAACTTATCGTAAATATCATACAGAGTTGAATTTACAAGGATCTGATGTTTTACTGGAAAAAGCATATAAAGCAGCGGAAAGAGTAATGAATGAATCAGGTTATAAATTGTATTCTACAGGTAATGTAGATACAGACTATCGTGATTTGTTTGCTTCCAATGATTTAAGAGAAGAAGAAGTTATTTTAGGCCGCCGTTATTCATTGATACTCAATAAAATGCATAATATAAATTATTACTTCACTTCTCGCACACAGAAAGATATCGGCTTGACAAAAGACTTTGTAGACTCCTATCTATTGCAATCAAATGGAAAACCGTTTACATCAAAATCTAATTATGCAACCATGGGATTTTACGAAGAAATGCAGAATCGTGACAAGCGTTTAGCTCAAACTATTCGTTCTGTGGGATATAAACGTATTGGTGACAATGCAATACAATTACCGGATTTCGCAGCTACAATGACAGGTTATCAGGTCAACAAATTTGTATCGGATGTATCGCAAGACGGAGATGGAGCTTCTTATCAAGACATTGCTATAATCCGCTATGCTGAAGTGTTGTTGAATTATGCTGAGGCTAAGGCAGAGTTAGGTCTGTTAACTCAGGATGATATTGATAAGTCTATAAAACTGATTCGAAATCGTGTGGGAATGCCTAATTTGAATATGGGTGATGCTAATCAATCTCCTGATGCTATTATGGCTGCCATGTACCCTACTGTAACAGGTACCAATAAAGGTGTTTTACTTGAAATACGTCGCGAACGTCGTATTGAGTTAGCATTGGAAGGATTTCGTTGGGATGATTTAGTACGTTGGAAAGCAGGTAAATTGTTGGAACCTCATTTTACAGGTATGTATTTCCCTTCATTGGGCGAATTTGATTTGGATAATGATGGTAAAATAGATTTGCTATTGTATAAAGAAGGTAATGAACCACAAAGTAACGCTTCACAAAAAGTCAAAATAGGTGGTGTAATTCAACTGACAGAAGGAGATAAAGGGTATTTGATTGGATTTAAGGATAATAAAAAGAAATTTGATGAGGAACGTGATTACCTTTATCCGATTCCGATGGGTGATATATTATTAAATGACAATCTAGTTCAAAATCCACATTGGTGAAAATAAACTAATAAAGAATCATGTATATAAAGAAAAGTTATTGTTTGTTTGTCTTGCTTCTCCTTTTATTACAATCTTGTTCGAAAAGTAATAATTTGGAAAGTGAAAAAATACATATTGGTGTGTCAGCCAATGAAGTGAATTATGGCGAAATGGTCACTTTCACTATAGAAAATGTAAATGCAACCGACATTGCTTCCATACGTTGGGATTTTGGTGATGGTAAAAGTTCTACTGAACAAGCGCCAAAACATGCCTATACTTTGCCGGATGACTATACTGTAATGGCTTATGTATCCTTTGTTTCTGGTGAGAAGAAAACACATAAGACAATTATTAAAGTGACCGCAAAAGAAGTGGAAGCAGGCGTTCGTTCATCTATTCCTGCTTCATTGAAAGAAGGACGTTATCAGGTGTGTGCCCATCGGGGATATTGGAAAGAAGCGCCGGAGAATTCTATCCAGGCTATTGAAAAAGCAATATTGAATAAGATAGACTATATAGAGATAGATGTGCGAATGACAAAAGATGGGAAATTAGTACTGATGCACAATTCTACTATTGATAAAGTAACAAATGGTACAGGAAAAGTATCTGCATTAACATATGATGAGATTGCCTCTTTTTATATGTATCATGGAACGGAGTTAACGACTGAACGAGTGCCTTTACTGTCAGAAGCTTTGATGTGTGCTCGGGGAAAAATCTATGTGGACATTGATATGAAGATATCTGATTATCGTGCGGTATATGAGGTTGTAAAAAAATGTGGTATGTTGTCGCAATCAATGTTTACTGTGTACGAAGTCCCCAATGCTGCAAAGCTTGTGAATATTGATAAAGAAGTGAATGTATTCCCTGTCATTTATAGTATGGAAGAGCTTGACCAGTATATGTCGTTAGTGAAAAATCTTTCTATTGTACAATTCAATCCACGTACTTGGAAAGATGAGATTCTAAATAAAGCTTATAATAATGGTATTGCCGGTTTTATGAATGTTTATATAAATTCTGATGAGACACCTGCTAAGGATAACTATCGCAAGGTAGACGAGTTTGTAAAATTGGGGGGTACTGTAGTGCAGACAGATTTTCCTGTCGAATTAAAAACATATCTCGATAAATTAAATAAAAACTGATAGTATGAAAAATAAATTGATAGGAATGGCAATACTGTTAATTTTGACAGTAGCTTGTCAGGACAATGATGATGTGAATATCAAACCAGTGGCTGCATTCAAAGTAGGAATTACTACCATAGAAGTCGGGCAAAGTATTTATTTTACAGACTTGTCGTTCGATGAAGACGGATCAATTGTCAAATGGCAATGGGATTTTGGCAATGGAGCTTCTTCGGAAGAGGAAAATCCTTCTGTAGTTTATAATGAGGCTGGTGAATACAAAGTAGTGTTGACTGTATGGGATAATAATAGCATACAGAATGAAAATGCATTTGATAAAACAATAATAGTTAAGGAAAAATCCCTTTCTAATGAAAAGCCTGAGATTATATGGGAATTTCAGACGCCATGTGGTTTCCAGGACGTATCTCCTGCAATAGATGATAATGGCAATGTCATCGTTGGTTGTGACGCCAATGCTGGTCGTGGCGGAAAAAGTATTTGGGTTATAAAGGATGGAGAGGAAGTTTGGTATAACCAATATAACGAAGTGGTACGCTCGTCGCCTGCAGTAGCAGATGATGGAACTATTTATATTGGCGGTTATAGAAAAAAAGATGATACACATAATTTGTGTGCGTTCTCTTCTAAGTCTTCAACTCCAATAGGTACATTTGATCTAAAAGCCCATGCAAAATATAGTAGTCCGGCTATTGATCAGGACGGTACGGTTTATTTTTCAACCAACAAAAAACTATATGCTATTCATGCAGCACCAGCAATGGCTGAAAAGTGGAGTGCTGATTGCGGAGGAGACACCCAGTCAACACCAGTGATTGGATCAGATGCAGTCTATGTATGTTCTAACAGTGGTAAATTATATGCTTTTGATAAGAATACCGGAAAACAAAAATGGGCAACAGATTATGGAAAGAGTTGTTCATCGGTTCCTGCAATAGGAGATGATGGCACAATCTATATATGTGGTGAAACCAACGACGGTGGAGTTATTATGGCTGTGAATAATGACGGAAGTGTAAAATGGCAAACAAATTCAGTATCTGCATTTTCTAATTCAGGGATTTCTCTAAGTACTGAAGGTCATCTGTATGTAGGTAACTCCGATGGTGAAATGCTTTGTTGTGCTCAGGAAGACGGTGCTATAATTTGGAAATTCATGGCACAAGCTAAAATTCGCTCGGTACCGGCAGTAGATAATAATGGGAATATCTATTTTGGTGATGGAAAAGGTGTTTTTTATGTACTTAATTCGAATGGAAAACCGACTTATAAAGAGATTAAATTGGGTACTAATATTTGGTCTTCCCCTGTAATAGATAAGAATGGTATCATTTATGTTTGTGCTGATATGACAAAATCCTCGGAACCAGGTAAGGTGTTTGCTCTTAGAACCAATGCTACGGGAGCACAAAAAACTTGGTCGATGAGAAGTGGAAATTACAAGCGAAATGCTCGCCAGTAAAGAAAATACGACTTCTTTCTAACGAAGTATTTAATCAAACCACCCGTTGCATCTGATGATCCAAAGTGTGACATTGGATAAAACGGGAGGTTTGTTAATTTACATAATAAAGGAAACGTGGATGATACAAAACGACAAGAATGAGTATAGCTTTATCGGTATTAACTGAAATAATTTGTAGCGTTCATTCTCTTTGGTTCATATCAGTGCACGTGCTACCGTTGATTAACCAAGTAATAATCTTAAATTGCAACTTATGAAATATTATGTATTGATGATTTGCTTATTTACTTCAGTGAATCTCTATGCTGTATTAAGAGAATTTCCGGTTAAATTATCTTTGAGTACAATGTTTGCTCCTGATATTTCATATGCTACGGGTATCAAGGGGAGTGTGAATAATGGTGGTAAGATTGATGTTAAACTTGTAGATAAACAGACTGGTACACTACTTTTTCAGTGTACATTAAATCGAAGTACATCTGAGTTTGCAGGAGATGGACAAACATATAGTAAAGAAAGTTTAGGAAGTGGAGCTACCTATTATCCTGATTCATGGAGTAGCCTTGATTTGAAAACGGCTTTGTTTGCTATTGATCGTAAACACTATGATCAACAAGTAATAAGACCATATAACTTTTTCTCTTCAGAATTGGAATTGATATTAAAAATAGAAGAGATTAATGCACAAATGCAGGCTTTTAAGTTTCCTGGAATTGGCATTATTGATCAGCTTGGTGGTAACTCTTTGTTTCATCCTAAACATTTTTGCCATAATTTGGCAAACGCATCCTCTTTTGTTACAAAGGTGTGGACGAAGATAAAGACTCCGGATATAAATAAAGGTTCTGATTTAATAGTTGCAGCACATCGTGGAGTATGGGGAGATAATTTGGGAGCTGGCGCTCCTGAAAATTCTATAGCTGCTATAAAAAGAACTAAGGATTATACAGATATTTTGGAATCTGATATAATGATAACAAAAGATAAACAGTTAATCGTATCTCACGATTATTGTTTGATGAGATTGACCGATTATCCCGGTTCACCAAGAGACTATCTATTTAATATGAACCAGTCACAACTTAAAAATCTTCATTTAAGGAGAAGAAATATGTCTGTTAGTGATTTTAAGCTTTTAACTTTTGGTGATTTAATTGATGCACTTATCGAAAATCAATTGGTATTAACTATAGATATAAAGGAAATTATTGCGAGAAGAAAGAATGGGGTCTGCATCGACAATTGTGAATATGACCCAGCCACACATGGAGAAGAAGCTAAGAAAAAAGTGAAGGACAGTTGGATGGAAATTATGAAGAAATGTATTGAAATAGCTGCTTCTAAAAATGCGCTACAATATATAGCTTTCAAAGTCCCCCATGAATATACCGAACTTTTGAATTATGAGTCGGACGACATTTTGTCAAAAGTATTATTTATGCCCGTAATTCAACCTCAAAGGAAAGACTTTCTTGATTTTGTTGATTCATGGGCAGTAAATGGAGGTTCCAGAGTACTTGCTTATGAGACTAATTTTAAGACAACTAAGGATAAATCTCTTTCTTCTTTCACGCGGCAGGGGGTGAAATATGAAAATTTACTTCATTATGTTTACTCAAGAACCGGGTTACGCCCAGGAAGCTATCCGGAAGAACCTATGGGACCAAAGGGGATTGTAAATCGTTGGGCTGATTGGATGATTAAAGATCTGAGTAAAGATTGGAGAGGTGATTATTACTTTTTCATGGGTGTACCTTATGGTAAAATAATGGTATTGACGACCGATAGGCCTGACCTGTGGGATAAAATAGATCTATTGTATAAAACAATAACTCCATAAACGAACTATATATGCTGAAAGAATTATTGAAACTATTTGTTTTTGCATTTTTCCTGATTCCAATTGGGAAAATCTCTGCTGCTGTCAGAACCTTCGAAGTTCCTGTTTCATTATTGGAATTATTTGCTCCACAGGCTGACTGGCAAGCCGGTATTATTGGAAATATATCGGGAGGTGGCAATGTTGTTGTCAAGATATACTATAAAGAATCAAAAACTTTGGTATATCAGGCAAGTCTAACGTCTACGTCAACTACTTATTCTGGAGTTGGGGTCAATTACAAACGTTCGGATTTAGGAAGCGGAGCTACCTACTATCCGGATGTATGGAATAGTCTGGATATTAAGACTGCTCTTTTTGCTATCGAAAGAAAAAGGCAGAAAACTGATGGGAAATTTCATCGTTATTTGTCGGATGGCATGATGTTATCTGTCGAAATGACAGAAAATAAGGGAAGTATACAAACTGTGAAAATTCCAGGTATTGGTATTATTGACCAAAATGGGGGAAATGCTTTGTTTCATCCAGATCATTATTGTTATGATCTGAAACATAATACTGATCCTGTAACAAAAATATGGAAACGAGTGAAAATGCCGCGACTTGATATGGGAGCTGATGTCTTAGTTGCAGCACACAGAGGATTTTGGGGCGACAATTTAGGTGCAGGCTATCCCGAAAATTCTACAGGGGCATTTGAAGCTGCGCAAAAGTATACTGATGTGTTGGAGACGGATATCATGATGACTAAAGATAAACGGATGGTTATTTCGCACGATTATAGTTTATCAAGATTGTCAAACTATCCGGGTCCTTTGACTGATTATTTGTTTGACTTGAACTCCGGTGTTTTGAATGAATTATTACTGAGAAAACGTAATACGGATGTCAGCGTATATCCCTATTTGTTCTTTGAAAATTTGGTGGATATATTATTGCAAAAACATATGGTACTGACTGTAGACATCAAAGACATAAGAGCTCGTGTTGTAAACGGACAATGTGTGGCGAATTGTGACTATGATACAAAACTTCATGGTGATACAGCCAGATTGAAGATAAAAGAGAGTTGGATGACTTGTTTACAGACCTGTATTCAGATAGCTGAAGAAAAAAATGCACTACAATATCTTGCTTTCAAAACTCCATATACATATGATGAATTAGCAGCTTATGTTTCTGAGTCTACTTTGCGTAAACTGCTGTTTATGCCTGTGATTCAGCCGAAGAGAAAAGACTTTTTAAACTTTACTGATGGCTGGATAGATAAAGGAGGGAAAAAAGTAATTGCCTATGAAACCAATTTTTTGAATGAAAGAGATCCATATTTAAAATCATTCACTCGGGATGGGGTTACTTATGAGAACCTTCTTCATTATGTTTTCCAAAAAACGGGATTGCGTTCTGGATGTTATCCTGAAGAACCTATTGGGCAGAAAGGTACTGTAACCCGTTTTGTCGATTGGAAAATGAAATACACCGTCAATGACCGGCGAGGAGACCATTACTGGCTAATGGCTGTTCCTTACGGAAAAATAATGGTGATGACTTCCGACAGACCGGATATATGGGATAAAGTTAACCAAATTTATAATATGACAAGCCAATGAAAGAACAGCGACACAAGATGAGAATCTGGAGATTACTATTTGTTTTTCTCCTATTGTCTTCCGGAGTATATGCTCAGGACAAACATAGTTATGCTACCCCTTTAGGTAAAAGTATATTTTACCGGGAGGTTAGAGATGCGAATAGAACTGTTTTAAGGATGAGAGAAGTCAGTCCTATAACAGCGGGGACAGATGGATTAGTTCTTGTTTTTAATATGAGACAAGATCTTAGCAAGGTTACTCGCCCCTTGAAACTAGTATCTTTTAATAGTACTTCTGAAGAGGCAAATTCCCATTTGGAGATTTACTATCATCAAGGGACTATTACTATCAGGAGGAAAACGGCTCCGAATTCAGCCTATTATTATGATTATAACTTGTATGATCCTATGTTCACCGTCGACGGAGGAGTTGTTCAATGGGAGGTACATTTATATTTTACGGCTTATTTTCTGTGGATAGAAACTAAAGATACCCGTAAAACGGCAAATAATAGATGGCATGCCCCTATATTTTTCGGTATAAATTTACCGCAGATGAACTATATGGGTAATTATTTGGGGCGTTCTTCGTCGTCTTATATCATATTGGGTGATCCGAAACCATCTACAACGTTCACTATGCCCGATGAGATTGCTATGTATGAGTTTAAGTATGCAGAATTGAAAAATGAATTACAAACGCATTTTTGCGAAGATAATTAAAGGAGGCTGTCTATGAAGAATTATATATTAGTAATGACATTGTTCCTCGCCGCTCATTTATACGGTCAGGAAATACCGTTACCAAAATCTTGTTTGCCACTGAACGGGACAAACTCCGAAGATATAATGTCGGGTAAAGCAGTCGATATTTATGGAAAAGTTTATTCGTTGGCAGATCGTTTCGGTGCAAAAGGAAAAGCTATAGCCTTTGATCAGGCTAATAGCTACATCACTGTCCCCATGTCTGCAACTGATGGGCAAGTGCGTCGTGAGGCTACATTGACATATTGGATGTATGTAACAAAAGATTCTATTACCCAAGCGTTTTGGGCAACAGGCGGTGATGGCGAACTATTGCTCGGAATGAAGAAAAAGGGAATGAGGGCTGTACTGGACATTTATCATAAGGATAGCCGGCAGAATACTTTGCCGGACCAGCAATGGATGTGGAGTGATTCTAATTTTACTGAAGGTGATGGCTGGTATTTCGTTGCAATAGCCTATTCTGATGAAGGTACACACTTTTATTTAGGTACCCCCGCAGGGAAGATGACGGAATGCTATTCCGCCTTTACTCCTGATTGGAGTTTGGTTGCAGAGATATGTGTAGGTACGGTAGGGAATATCCCGGCTGCCGGAATGGATGATTTTAAAGTCTATGATGTGGCTTTGTCTAAAGAACAAGTTTCGGCATTATATCATTCTGAATCGCAACTCTGTGTGGGAAATGAATCATTGCTCAATGTAGAAACCGGTATTCCTCTTTATTCTTCCGCATGGTATTTTCATTGTGTGGGATTGAAAGAGACTTTCCGGTATGTTATGCAGAATCAGGCTGATTTATCTTTTTTAGGTGCGGATGCCGGATATGCTCTGGCTATGACGCCCAAAATGGAATCCAATTATCAACAGTGGGCTTTTTATCCTGTAAGTGATACGGCAAAAGGACGTATATTTACTATCAGCAATGCTGCAACTGGGATGAATTTGACTGATACGCGTGAAAATGTATTACAACAGGTATCAGATAATACTGATGCTCAAAAATGGTGTATGGGACAAGTTGACGCAAATAATCAAACAAGAGGTAATATAAAGGAGAGTAATAAAATGATTCCTCTATATGAGGAAATCTACTTTGATAAAAGTGCGCAAGTCATCCGGGTTCATATAAATTTCCCCGAAGCGGAAAATGTGAAAATCCGACTTACTGATCTTAAAGGAGCATTGCTTCGTGAAATGTCTTTGGGCAATGTGATGCTTTTGGATAAAAATATCCAGATACAAACAACCGGTATATACTTGGTTACAGTTGAATCGGATTCTTATAAAATAAACAGAAAAATAATTGCTAACTTCTAATTAAGATAATTATGAAAATATCAAAATCATATCTGATACTAATTGTATTGCTTTTAGGATCATTGACAGGAAATAGTGTGTATGCTCAGTATGCTCCGGGTGCTCAACTTCCCGGACTTTCGGGTTCAGGGGATTATGATTGGCAGCGTGGTGATAAAGGGTTCCTACGATATGTAGGTAACAGTTTGTCTACCCCGATAGATAGACGCAGTTATTCTATTATAACGGGATGGCCTAACGAAGAGCGTTTCAGAGTGTCGGCAAATGGAACAACTTCTATTATTGGAGCTTCTGACGGCATGCCGGCATTGAATTTTTATAATTCTTGGCTTTATTATCTTGGCAGTATAGGTTTTCCGAATGAAGAGTTAACGATTAGCGGACTTAATGGAATTAGGATTAATCCCAGCAAACAAAATAAAATTTTTATAACAGCTGCTCAGACAACCGTATTTAATCCTTTACATTTGTCTCTGAAAGGTTTCTATGCGAATGAAGGGGTGACATTTAAGATGGGAAGAAATCAGGAGCCATTAATGAATTCAAGTATTGTTGATAAACGTTTACGTATCGGAGCCAAAAGTGGAATTGGTTTTTGGGGAGATGGAAATGTAGAGGTGAACGATGTGCCTAATTTAGGAGTAAGAGCTGATGGAACTGTATCTGTCTCTAATGCCATAACTATGTGTATTGGGCGGAATGGTGCTCCTACTATTCAGGGAGAGGTAAATGGAAAATGGTTAAGGATAGGAGGACAGAATGGAGTTGCTTTTTGGGGAAATGGTAATATGAGTAATGAAGATACCCCGCATGTGTTGATCAAAGAAAACAGCTTGACGATAGGTCAAGTTACGAATTCTGGTTACGCCTTGAACGTAAGTGGAAGTATATATACAGAGAAGAATGGTATTAAAACGTATTTTGGAAGAGATACGGACAATCAAAATGCTTGGATTGGAACAGATTCAAAACACGGGCTTTATTTAGGCACTAATAATAATAGTTGTATGTATTTTGAGGTGGACAGTAGGAATGCTTATATTGGGCTGATTGATACTACCGTTGCTCAGATTCGCAAAGAGCTTAAAGATAAGTACGGCTTGTTTGTAGCCAAGGGAGTGCTTTCGGAAGATTACGGCATTGGTCCGCAATCCTCTTGGTCTGACTTCGTATTCGATAAAGATTATGCATTGAAGACAATTCCGGAAGTGGAAGAGTTTATTTCCGAGAATAATCATCTGCCGGATGTACCTTCTGCCAAGCAAGTGGCTGAAGAAGGATATTCCCAACACGATATGAATAAGGTCTTGTTGCAGAAGATAGAGGAACTTACGCTCTATACCATTCAGCAACAAAAAGAAATTCAAGAATTAAAAACAGAATTGAATAACCTGAAAAAATAATCAGTATGAAAAGATTTTTGCTTATAACGCTTTTATTATCAGTAGCATGGTCACTGTCTGCGCAGGACAAGGCACTCGCCATCCGTAACAATCTCCTGCAAGAAGGTAATAACTCGGTTCTTGTCGTGTCGCATCGTGCCGATTGGCGCAATGCCCCCGAGAACTCTCTTCAGGCAATCAGGAATTGTATCGAGATGGGAGTGGATATGGTGGAAATAGACTTGAAGAAAACCAAAGACGGACATTTGATTTTGATGCACGATAAAACCATTGATCGCACCACCACAGGCAAAGGGCGACCGGAGCACTATACATTGGAGGAGTTACGCAAATTCCGCCTGAGAAGCGGGGCGGGGCATCGGACGGTACACACTATTCCCACATTTGAAGAGGTGATGCAACTGTGCAAAGGCAAGATTATGGTAAATGTGGATAAAGGCTACGACTATTTTGATGAAGCCTATGCCATTCTCGAAAAGAGCGGTACGGCACAGCAGTGCATAATGAAGGCATCCTTACCTTACGAGAGAGTGAAAGCGGAACATGGTGATATACTCCGGAAAATGATTTTCATGCCGGTGATAGCCTTAGATAAAGAAGGTGCCGAAGATATTATTGATGGTTATATGGCTCACATGAAGCCGGTGGCTTATGAACTTGTATTCAGTAAAGATACTCCTGAGATACAGCGGCTGATACAGAAAGTCCGTACCAGTGGCGCTAAGATTTTCATCAATTCACTTTGGCCGGAATTATGCGGAGGGCATGATGATGACCGTGCGGTGGAGCAACAGCAACCGGACGAAAGTTGGGGATGGATAATCGGTCAGGGAACAAAACTGATTCAAACCGACCGGCCTGCCCTTCTTATTGAGTATTTGAAGAAGAAAGGGCTTCATAACTAAGTTTAGTAAACAGTATGCTGAAACAGTTAATAAATTTCTACAGGGTTTCAACTCCGAAACCCTGTAGCGGGGAGTCTTTGTCCGATACTAAAAGACGCATGAAGTTTCTGAAGTGGTCTACATTCCTTGCCGCTACCTTCGGTTATGGTATGTATTATGTCTGTCGTCTCAGTCTGAATGTCGTTAAAAAACCGATAGTTGAGGAAGGTATATTCTCGGAAACCGAGTTGGGAATTATCGGCGCCGTACTCTTCTTTACATATGCTGTAGGGAAGTTTGCAAACGGGTTCATTGCCGACCGTAGTAATATAAATCGCCTGATGACTACGGGATTGTTAGTGAGTGCGCTGGCAAACCTTTGCCTGGGATTTACAAATTCGTTCTTCTTGTTTGCCATTCTTTGGGGCATTAGCGGTTGGTTTCAGTCAATGGGTGCGGCATCGTGCGTCGTGGGGCTTTCACGGTGGTTTAGTGACAAGGAGCGAGGTTCTTTCTATGGATTTTGGTCAGCCAGTCACAATATAGGAGAAGCCCTGACTTTTATCATTGTAGCCTCTATCGTAAGTGTTTTGGGCTGGCGGTATGGTTTTTTCGGTGCAGGTGTGGTAGGAATTATCGGTGCACTGATTATATGGCGCTTTTTTCATGATACACCGCAGAGCAAAGGACTTCCGGCTGTTAATCAACCAAAAGAAAAAGGAAAAATGAGTGCGGCCGAAGCGGCAGATTATAATAAAGCGCAGAAACAGGTATTGTTGATGCCTGCCATTTGGATATTGGCTTTGTCCAGCGCTTTCATGTATATCAGTCGTTATGCGGTGAACAGCTGGGGAGTGTTTTATCTGGAAGCGCAAAAGGGATATTCCACTCTGGATGCCAGCTTCATCATTTCCATCAATTCGGTATGTGGCATAGTGGGCACGGTATTCTCCGGGCTGATTTCCGATAAACTGTTCGGAGGACGGCGAAATGCGCCCGCTTTGATTTTCGGACTGATGAATGTGGCTGCTTTATGCCTGTTCCTGCTCGTTCCCGGTACACACATTGGGGTGGATATATTAGCAATGATTTTATTTGGTTCCAGTATCGGAGTACTTCTCTGTTTCTTGGGCGGATTGATGGCTGTGGATATTGCTCCGCGTAATGCTTCGGGCGCAGCTCTGGGGGTAGTGGGAGTTGCCAGTTATATCGGTGCCGGCTTGCAGGATGTAATGAGCGGTTTGCTCATTGAAGGAAATAAGACTGTGGTAAATGGAAAGGATTTTTATGACTTCACATATATCAATTGGTTTTGGATAGGGGCGGCAGTGTTATCAGTGTTGCTGGCATTATTGGTCTGGAATGTTCGGAATAAAGAGCCTGAATAGGTATTATTATATAAACTGAAACAATTAAAAAATTATGGAATTAGAAGAATTGCGCGATGCACTGAAAATAGCCAGTGAACGTGAGTACACGCTCATTGAAGAGCTGCTGGTTAGTGTAGAGAAAAAAAAGTCTGCTCCGGCAGCTTCGGCAAGTGGAAAAACATGATACACCTGCAAGGTTAGAGTATTACGGCCATCCGAAGGAGATTGCCAAAGTCATTGTAAAGTTGATAGAGCAAGGGAAGCTGCGTTACAATGGAGAGGAAAATTATACACAGATTATCCGTTCGCTGGCTTCGGTGATAGATGTGGTGAATGTGGAGACGGGAAAGATTGTGAGCAGAGAGACGTTGCTGACGTATGTAAAGTGGATACGGGCGGGGGAATTGCTTGAGGATGAATGATGAAAGGCGGAGTAATCCGCCTTTTTTGCTAACTTTGCCCCAAAAACATCTGCATGATGGATATTCCAATACATAAAGCTGTTCAGCAGTCCGACATCGGGATATTTGCAAAGGAGGTTTCTCCTTCTTCGCCGAACAGGATGATTGATTACACTCATCGGGATAACTACTATATATTTGGTATGGTGGAGAGCGGAACGTGTCGCGTCAGCATTGACTTCAAAGACTGTATATTGTCGACGGGCAGCGTCATCTGTACCCAGCCGCATCAGGTTCATCATATTGTGGATGCAGGCGATGCAAAGGCGCTCCTTCTGTTCATCGACGGGGTATTTATAGATACTCCGACAAAGCAAATCCTTGCCGAATATGCCTTGGCACCGATACCATTTAAGCTAAACGATATGCAACGCTCCGAATTGGCTCAACTGTTTTCCATGATTCTCCGCAGAATCGGCGAACAGGAAAACGACGAATTGAAAACTGTGCTGCAAAATCTGTCAGGTGCCGTCGTTGGAATCATAACGGATGCCATTCGGAAAATGATAGGGCAACAGTCCAAAAGCAAAAGACACGTTGAAATTACATTGGCGTTCAAGGAACTGCTTTCCTCGGAGAAGCAGATAAACAGGAATATATCTCATTATGCAGAATCTTTGCATATCTCGCCGGTGTATCTGAACGAAGTGATAAAGAGCATTACAGGTGTGAGTGTGAGCAGATACATCCAGAACGAACTCATCTTGCAGGCTAAACAGATGTTGGCATATACCTCTTTGACGATACGGGAGATTTCAAACAATCTGGGGATAGAGGATTATGCCTACTTCACCCGGTTGTTCACAAAGGCGGTGGGAGTGAGTCCCACTTGCTATCGGAAGAAATACCTCGAATAGTACAATCTTCACCTTGGATAGTCTATCTTTCTATTTATCAATGTACGGTAACTTTGCAAACAAAAAAAGATGAATAGAAACAGATTTATTTATTTGACGGATTTATTGTTGGTTCCCGTATTCGTTTTGTCATTCTATACGGGTGTCGAGTTGCACATTGCAGGAGAAGGGGCCGCGCACGATGTGTGGCACAATTGGGCGGTATTCCACACGATTGTCAGCTTGCTGTTTATGGTGCTTGGGATTGTTCATGTCAAGAGTCATTGGGGCTGGTATAAAGGATTGAAAACGGCAGGGTGGAAAGGCAAAAGAAAAGTCGTGTTGCTGTTGTCGGTACTTTTCTTACTGGCTGTTGTTTCGGGGCTGTTGTTGATACTTTTCGTTGATGGCGCTAACTCTGCGATGGGGTTGTGGCATTATAGAATGGGGATTTTTGTAAGTGTTTTCGGGGTTCTTCATGTGTTGAAGAGGAAAAGAATTCTATATAAAGGGGTGAGGATGCATGTATTCGCCGAAGTAGTATAAAAATCATTTTATTGCCTTTGCAAAGAGCCATATCGATATTTCTGTTGATATGCTTAAAAAGCTATCTTCTATCGTTCTAAAAAATACAGGAACAATTTATCAAACCGCATTAGGTGAATTCTCGTCAGCAAATGGAGATTTGCGATTGCTGAACGTCACAGCCGGTGCTGGAGGACGTTCTTATATGAATTACTCAAAGGTACCGACAAAATTGACAGAACTTTGCGAAAATATAAACCGGAGACGAAAGACTCTTTCAAAAACGAATGTTATTGAATGCTACAAGTTGAGTTTCGACGCTCACTTCCATTTAGTAACAATTCCCCCGTGGGCTGATGGCAACGGCAGGATGTCTCGTTTGCTGATGAACCAATTGCAATTTGAGTTTGGAATCGTTCCTACTAATATAAACAAAGACCGTAAAGCGGAATATATTGAATCTCTTATTGCTACTCGTGAAAACGATGATATAGAGCCATTTCACAACTTTATGTTCGATGAGCATATCCGTAATTTAGAGCAGACGATTCGTAATTATCGGGCATCAATAGAGGAGGAAGGTTTAGAACCTCATGTCGATGTCGGTATAAATGTCAGTACAAATAAGTTTATGCATGCTGCCGCAGCTTTTTTGAAACTTTCCGCCAACTTTTGGAAGCCTGTTTCTTTGGCTTTTATTTCATCATACTTTTTGTTTATGAATTATGGTAGCGATGTCTTTTTTATTGGGACGGTTAGGTAGAGATAGGTTACTTTCTAAAACTTTCGTGAGGAAGATAAAAATAGAAAGTGATTACTTACTATAGTTGAACATATTCGGGAAGTTATAGAAATAACCCACTTCGACCTAATAATTTATGGCATCTATCTTCGTCTATTTTGAGCGTTTGGCATTGAATAGCTTTGTTTGCCCCTCTGAAAGTATATTATAGAAGAAGGGAAAGAGGGTATCAAAAACGAATACTCGCATGATAATCTCTAATCCCAATATTTCCGCAATCTTGTTGAGGGTGCTGAATGTGGGATTGCCATTTCCTGCTTCTATACTTTTAATAATACGCAGGCTCAATTCTGTATAGTCTGCCAAGTCTTGCTGGGTTAATCCTAATAGCAAGCGGCGGTCTTTTATGATTTGACTTATATTCATGGTGCAATATATTGCCTTTTTTGTAAAGAGACCTTGGCCTATCTCTAAATATTTCAACTTTAAAGTTGAAATATTTAGAGAAATAAGATTGTTGTTCAATTTTAATGGCTATTTTTGTAGAAAAATCATAATATGGCAACACAAGAGGAGGTTGAAGCGTTTTTAAAGCAATTCAATCAAAAGCTAAAGGTTTTTAGTATTATCTTTAGAGATGAAAGAGGAAAAAATGCTCAGACTTTGGCTGATTTGGAAATAACCCCGAAATATCGAGAAACTATTATAAAAACAATTGAAACAGAAGACTATTCTCAAGGACCTATAGTGGATACGCTTAATCACTTAGGCGATATGTGGGTGTTTGGTAAAGATGTGAAAGGTCATGAGGTTTATATAAAAATTTCGCTTGGAAGAGATAATTGTCAAACGATATGTATTTCATTTCATATTGCAGTATATAGGATGAAATACCCATTTAAAGGAGGAAAATGATGAAAAGCCCTTTTACAGGAGGAAATGTATGCCTTCAACAAGAAAATGCGGAATTAGTATTTCGTAAAGAGAAGTTTCAATACACTTATCTTTATTATGAGTGTGAAGATACTAAAGAGCATTTCACAACAACAGAGATTGATGAATTGAATCTTGCACAAGTGTATAATCAGTATAGGATAAAATATGGTATTCCGTTTCCTGACGAGATAAAGCGGATACGGGAAATGTATGACTTGTCGGCTTTAAAAATGTCGGAAATATTGGGATTTGGAGACAACCAATATCGATTGTATGAAAGTGGAGATATGCCAAGTGAAGCTAATGGGAAAGTGCTGAACTTAATAAAAGATCCTGTAATTTTTGAGACATTCGTGAGAAATGCAAGATATCAGTTTGATGAGAAGGAACTTAAGAAGATATTGACTAAGCTGAACAAAGTGATTGAATGTCAATCATCTAATATTGGTGAAGAACTGATTTATGACTCATATACAAGAGGAAGTGTAAATGGTTATGCGACGCAGTCATACTATAAACTTAAGAATGTCTTATTGTTTTTTATAGAACGTTGTGGTGGCGTGTTTAATACAAAAATGAATAAGCTGCTTTTCTATACGGACTTTCTTTGTTATAAAAAGTATGGAAGGGCTATGAGTGGTTTGGCTTATAAGGCTATTCAGTATGGGCCTGTTCCTGTGAGATGGGATAGGGTATATAGCTTGGTAGATGGCATAAATCAGGATATTGTTGAATTTGAATCAGGCTATTCCGGTGTAAAATTAGATTCAATGTTGACACCGGATGTGAATGTTTTTTCTTCGGAAGAATTGTTGGTTTTAGAGTCTGTATATGAATCGTTTAAGAATTCGACCGCTGCGGAAATTTCTGTGATAAGTCATAATGAAGATGCCTGGAAGAAGTATTATGGAACTAATAAGCTGATTGATTTTAAGGAAGCATTTACTTTAAAAGCTTTATAATAGAACTTTCATTCTGTCATTCAAGGACGATATTTTTACCGGATTTTGAATGACAGAATGATAAGTCCTTTTTTTTGCGGCACTCCATGCGGTGCTTCATCTGGTTGCAGCCATCGGGAGCTCAGTCCTGATAAGAATTACAACGGCATCGTCGATCCGTGGGAGAGGATAAAAGCATGTCCTTGTTTTGAAGTAAAAGCGGAGTTTGCGGATATAGGATAAATGAAGGCGGGGAGTAAAAAACTTCCTGCCTTTTTTTGTGCTTACAGAAGTATTGTTACATTTGTGGCAATATTACAGAAAAACACTATTGGATATGAGATACGAATCAATTTTCAGAGAGTATAAAATCCTTGTTTCTTTTTTGTTACTGGCGGTTGTTCCGGCAGGGCTTCGTGGCGGAGATCATCCGAGGATTAAGAGTATACGTACAGTGGTCTACGAACCGATACTGAAGGACACTTCATGGGTGACGGGCAGGGTTGTGGATTACATCCAGTTTGTGAAGTATGACAGTAAAGGCCGGAAGGTGGTGGAGAACAGGTTGAAACCGGACGGCAGTCCGCTTGGCAAACTGGTGTATCGCTATAGTGCGGACGGGCAGGTGGCGAGGGAAATCTATGCTACGGCCGACAAGGGAGTAAGTTACTGTTGGGACTATACATATGATGCGAACGGGCATCTGAATTGCATTGTTACCATGGATGGGCAGGAAGATACGATTCAAATTTACTCCGCCCAATACAGTGAAGACGGCAAGGTGTTGAAGAAGTTAAACAATGACTATAAGAAGAAGGTGCTGCTTGGAAGGCAAGTGGTGTACGATAAGGATGGACACCCGGTGAAGGTAATTACAACGACTGGTTCGAATGGGGAAATGAGGTCGTTGAAAGACTCCGGGGTTGAGAGATGGGATACGACAGCTCTGAAAAGGGAAGGTATACGCTATCTGAGCAAATTGAGAGTCGTGAAAGATGACGAAAAGAAGAATCCCATAAGAAAAACGGATGAAGCCGGCAACTGGACGGAGAGATTTGAAGGTTGCGGAGAAGATGGTGAACCGAAATTCATTGTCTGCCGGGATATAGAATATGCCGGCGGTGGAAATGATTGGGAGAAATTGCCCGTGCATGGTAAAGTGAAAAAGGTGCGGCAGACTTCGTATGTGGCTGTACCGAAAGGTTCGCAGGCTGTGGACAAGGGAGAGAAGAAAGGTCGTTTTTTTACCTGTGAGTTTGATGAGAACGGAAAGAAAACGAGGGAGGAAATTTTTTCGGATACGGGAAAATCGCTGAAGAGCGTTCGGTATGAGTATGATGAAGAGGGACATTTGTCGAAAGAAAGCTATTATACTCCGGCAGGTGTGCTGACAGGGAGCAAGGATTATGCTTATGATAAGGAAGACCGCCTGAAGCATTGCTCGGTGTTGGATGATAAAGGAGAAATGGTGCGGAGAGACATTCTGCGTTATGATCTGGAAGATAATCCGGTGCGGGAAACCGGTTACAAGACGGACGGAACAAAATGCAGTGAATTCCGTTATATGTATGATTCCTATGGGCAACAGATAGAGCGTCAGGTGCTCATTCAGCCCGAAGGGGAGGAACCGGTTTCTCCTGTACGGAGAACATATAATTTCCAGGGACGCGTTGTGGGAGAACAGTTTTTGCTGCCTCCCGGAACCGGAAGTAATACCTATACCTATAGATATAATGCGAAAGGTGAATTGATTTCCGGTACGGAACAGCTTGACGGGCAGCCGGAGGAAACGAAGTACGTCTATAAGTTCCATAAAGACAACCGTGGCAACTGGAAAATCAGGATTAAATACGTGAATGACGTGCCTGTGGTGTACGAAGAGCGCGAGTATGTATATTATGAATAAGACTATATAAAAAAAGCGAGGCTGTATGAAGAAGATTATCAACCCGTGGAAAGACTTGGAAGGATACAACTGTTTCGGTTGTGCGCCTAATAATGAGGCTGGTGTGAAAATGGAGTTTTACGAGGATGGTGACGAGGTGGTGAGCATCTGGAAACCGCGTCCGGAATATCAAGGCTGGCTGAATACGCTGCATGGTGGCATTCAGTCGGTGCTGCTGGATGAAATTTGCGGATGGGTGGTAGTGCGTAAGTTGCAGACAAGCGGGGTGACTTCGAAGATGGAGACACGTTTCCGCAAACCTGTGTCGACTGCAGACTCGCATATCGTGTTGCGGGCTTCCATACGCAAGCAGAAGCGGAATATCGTGATTATTGATGCGAAACTTTATAATGAAGCGGGAGAAGTGTGCTCGGAGGCGGTATGCACTTACTTCACTTTCCCGAAGGAGAAGGCGGAGCAGGAAATGCACTTTCATCACTGCGATGTGGAGCCGGAAGAGATTTTGCCGCTGATTTGATGATCTGAATTTTCACCACAGATTACACAGATTCACACAGATATTTTTATTCTGATTATTCTGTGTGAATCTGTGTAATCTGTGGTGAAACTAAGAAAATGATAGTAAAACGAAACTTTTTGTGATAATTCTTTGGAAGTTCCAAACGAATAGTTTACTTTTGTCGCATCAAAACAAAAGAATCGTATGAAAAATATTGTTGCACATCATCACCATCATCATTACCTGACGAATAATCGGTAGGCGTATGGTTGTATGTGCATAATTGAAGATACAATGAATGACGAGGCTTGCCGGATAATGGCAGGCCTCGTTTTTTGTTTGGGGAAGTTTGGTTAAGTATAGTTTCGTTTTTGTGAATGGTTAAATCGTAAAATAATAAATAAGGTTATGTTATTAAGAATTGCAGTACAAGCTAAAGGTCGTCTATATGATGAGACGATGTCGTTTTTGGGAGAGTCGGATATAAAACTGAGTGTAATGAAACGTTCGTTACTGGTGCAGTCGTCCAATTTTCCTATCGAGGTGTTGTTCCTTCGTGATGATGATATTCCGCAGTCGGTGGCTACGGGAGTGGCGGACATAGGTATCGTAGGCGAGAATGAATATGTGGAAAAGAATGAGAATGCGGAGGTTATCAAACGTCTCGGATTCAGCAAGTGTCGTTTGTCGCTGGCTATTCCCAAAGATATAGAGTACCCCGGGGTGCAGTGGTTTGAGGGACGGAAGATTGCGACGTCTTATCCGGGGATTCTTACTACTTTCTTGAAGACACAGAAGGTGAATTCGGAGATACACGTCATTACGGGGTCGGTGGAAGTAGCGCCGGGCATCGGGTTGGCGGATGCGATTTTTGATATCGTAAGTTCCGGTTCTACACTGGTGAGCAACCGGTTGAAAGAGGTGGAAGTGGTGATGAAGTCGGAGGCATTGCTGATTGGCAACCGCAATATGTGTGCGGAAAAGAAAGAGATTCTGAAAGAATTGCTTTTCCGTATGGATGCGGTGAAGACAGCGGAAGATAAGAAGTATGTGTTGATGAACGCGCCGAAGGAACGGCTGGAAGAGATTATCCAGGTGCTTCCGGGGATGAAGAGCCCGACGGTGATGCCGCTGGCACAGGAAGGCTGGTGCTCGGTACATACGGTGCTGGATGAAAAATGTTTCTGGGAGATTATCGGAAAGTTGAAGTCGCTGGGGGCGGAAGGTATTTTGGTGTTGCCGATTGAGAAAATGATAATTTAGGGGCGTAGCGCTGGATCAAGGTTTCCTTTCGGCATACTCATTGACGTGATAGTACCTGGTAGGCTGAAAGCCTTTTATCTTATAGCCCAGGGCAACGCCCTGGGGGATTGCCATGTGTTTCTCTTTGCGCCCTGTAAGGGCATAACAGCACACATGGGTTTTTGCCCTTACAGGGCGTAAGATTGTGGGATCATCCATTACCCAGGGTGTTACCCTGGGCTATAAGATAAAAGCCTTTCAGGCTTAGGGGATGCACGCTGATAAATTATCATTTATCTAATATAAACAATATAACAATTATGAAATTAATAAATAATCCGGATAAATCACAATGGGCGGAGATACTGAAACGTCCGGTGATGAATACTGAGAATCTGTTTGATACGGTGCGGGGTATTATCGACCGCGTGCGTGCAGAGGGCGACCGTGCAGTGCTGGAGATGGAAGCGAAATTCGACAAAGTGGAACTGGCATCACTGGTGGTGACGGAGGCGGAACTGAAAGAAGCGGAGACGCTGGTGGATGAAAAGCTGAAAGCGGCTATTCGCCTGGCTAAACAGAATATAGAGACTTTTCATGCTGCCCAACGCTTTGAAGGCAAGAAGGTGGAAACCATGCCAGGCGTGACGTGCTGGCAAAAGGCGGTGGCTATTGAAAAGGTGGGGTTGTACATTCCCGGAGGAACGGCTCCTCTGTTTTCTACCGTGCTGATGCTGGCTGTGCCTGCCAAGATTGCGGGTTGCAAGGAGATTGTGCTTTGCACACCGCCGGACAGGGAAGGACGGGTACATCCCGCCATTCTTTTCGCTGCGCAAGTGGCAGGCGTGAACCGGATATTCAAGGCAGGTGGCGTACAGGCTATTGCTTCAATGGCCTACGGAACAGAGAGCGTGCCGAAGGTTTACAAGATATTCGGCCCTGGAAACCAGTATGTAACGGCTGCGAAACAGTTGGTCAGCCTGCGTGACGTAGCGATTGATATGCCTGCCGGACCGTCGGAGGTGGAAGTGCTGGCGGACGAGACTGCCGACCCGGTATTTGTGGCTGCGGATTTGCTGAGCCAGGCGGAACATGGTGTGGATAGCCAAGCTGTGTTGATAACGACTTCTGAAGCATTGCAGCAGGCTGTGAAAGCGGAAGTGGAACGCCAGTTGGAACTCCTGCCACGTAAGGAAATTGCGGAGAAATCTCTTGCCAACAGTAAGCTCATTGTGGTGAAAGATATGGAAGAGGCGTTGGAACTGACGAATGAATATGCCCCCGAACATCTGATAGTGGAGACTGCGGACTATATGCAGGTTGCGGAGCGTGTGGTGAACGCAGGTTCTGTATTCCTGGGTTCGCTTTCACCGGAAAGTGCCGGAGACTATGCATCGGGAACGAATCATACTCTGCCCACCAACGGCTATGCGAAAGCATATAGCGGTGTGAGCCTCGACAGCTTTATCCGTAAGATTACATTCCAGGAAATCCGTCCGGAAGGGATGAAGAATATCGGTCCGGCTATTGAAGAGATGGCGGCGGACGAACATCTGGATGCGCACAAGAATGCGGTAACAGTGAGACTTAATAAGTTGAGAGTGGAGAGTTGAGAGTTACTTTGGTTATAAATCATAAATTATAAATCATCAGATGAAAACATTGCAAGAACTGACCCGTCTGAATATCTGGAAGCTGAAACCTTACTCTTCGGCACGTGATGAATATAAAGGTGTGGCCGCATCGGTATTTCTCGATGCCAACGAGAATCCCTATAACCTGCCGCACAACCGTTACCCCGACCCGATGCAGTGGGAACTGAAAACGGAACTTTCGAAAATCAAGAAGGTGGCTCCCGAACATATCTTCCTGGGAAACGGTAGTGATGAGGCCATTGACCTGGTGTTCCGCGCATTTTGTGAGCCGGGACGTGACAATGTGGTGGCTATCGATCCGACTTACGGTATGTATCAGGTGTGTGCCGATGTGAACGATGTGGAATATCGCAAGGTGTTGCTCGACGAGCATTTCCAGTTCTCGGCAGACAAGTTGCTGGCGGCTGCGGATGAACGGACGAAACTGATTTTCCTGTGTTCGCCCAACAATCCTACGGGAAATGACTTACTGCGCAGCGAAATAGAGAAGATATTGCGTGAGTTTGAAGGACTGGTCATTCTGGACGAGGCATACAGTGACTTCTCCGATTCTCCTTCGTTTTTGCAGGATTTGGATAAATATCCGAATCTGGTGGTGTTCCAGACATTCTCCAAAGCGTGGGGATGTGCGGCCATCCGTCTGGGAATGGCGTTTGCCTCTACGGATATCATCGGCATCCTGAGCAAGATAAAATATCCCTATAATGTGAATCAGCTCACTCAGAAACAGGCAATAGAGATGTTGCACAAGTATTATGAGATAGAGCGTTGGGTGACGAGGCTGAAAGAGGAACGTGATGACCTGGCTAAACGTTTTGCCGAACTGCCTCTGACGGTGGAGGTGTTCCCCTCGGATGCCAACTTCTTCCTGGTACGGGTGACGGATGCGGTGAAGATTTACAATTATCTGGTAGGTGAAGGAATCATTGTCCGCAACCGTAATTCGATTTCACTTTGCGGCAACTGCCTGCGTGTGACGGTAGGAACGCGGATGGAGAACGATAAATTGATGGAAGCGCTGGAAAAATACAAATGAGTATGAAGAAAGTATTATTTATAGACCGTGACGGGACATTGGTGATAGAGCCGCCCGTCGATTATCAGTTGGATTCGCTGGAAAAGCTGGAGTTCTATCCCAAAGTGATGCGTAACCTCGGCTTTATCCGCAGCAAACTGGATTTTGAGTTTGCGATGGTGACCAACCAGGATGGTCTGGGAACAGCGTCTTTCCCGGAAGAAACCTTTTGGCCGGCGCATAACCTGATGATGAAGACCCTGGAAGGGGAAGGCATCACTTTTGATGAAATCTTCATCGACCCCAGTATGCCGGAAGACAATGCGCCCACAAGGAAACCGCGCACAGGAATGCTGACCAAATATCTGAATAATCCGGACTATGACCTGGCGGGCAGTTTCGTAATCGGTGACCGACCTACGGATGTGGAACTGGCGAAGAACCTGGGATGCCGGGCTATTTTCCTGCAAGATGACACAACACTGTTGAAACCTGTGTCGGAAGGTGGTGCGGCAGCTTGTGAAGGACTGGAGTCTGTGTGTGCCCTGGTTACGAAAGATTGGGATAAAGTAGCCGAATTCCTCTTTGCAGGAGAACGGACAGCGGAAGTGCGGCGCACAACGAAGGAGACGGATATCTTCGTCTCTCTGAACCTGGACGGGAATGGCGTCTGCGATATTCATACCGGACTGGGCTTCTTCGACCACATGCTGGAGCAAATAGGCAAACATGGCGGACTGGATCTGACCATCCGCGTGAAAGGTGACTTGGAAGTGGACGAACATCATACGATAGAAGATACAGCTATTGCCTTGGGAGACTGCATCTATCAGGCCTTGGGCAACAAGCGTGGCATCGAGCGTTATGGCTATGCCCTGACTATGGATGATTGCCTCTGCCAGGTGTGCCTGGACTTCGGCGGCCGTCCGTGGCTGGTGTGGGATGCCGAGTTCCATCGCGAGAAGATAGGAGAGATGCCGACGGAGATGTTCCTGCACTTCTTCAAGTCCCTGAGCGATGCCGCCAGGATGAACCTGAATGTGAAAGCGGAAGGGCAGAATGAACATCACAAGATAGAAGGTATTTTCAAAGCACTGGCACGTGCAATAAAGATGGCCGTGAAGCGGGATATCTATCATTTTGAATTACCGAGTAGCAAAGGGGTGCTTTAAGCACCCCTTTGTTCATAAATGGACATCCCTACTGTCCGAAAACGAACACTTACCCCCGCCTGAAGGGCTTCTGCCGCTTTGGCACACTCTTTGCTTTTCTGTTTATACTAATTTTTTAGATAAACATGAAAAGGAATATTTTACTTGCAGCCTGGATGTTATTTCCGTTCGCCGCTTTTGCACAGAACGATACATTGACAAACGAACGTGAACGTCTCATCACTTTAAATGAAGCGATAGCTTTGGCACGTACCCAGTCAGTGGATGCCGCCGTAGCACTGAACGAGCTGAGGACAGCCTACTGGGAATATCGTACTTTCCGTGCGGACTTGTTGCCGGAAGTGAACCTGAACGGTACATTGCCCAATTATAATAAATCTTACAGCCGTTATCAGAACTCGGATGGTTCTTACTCTTTCGTGCGTAACAATACGCTGGGACTTTCGGGAACTCTCTCCGTCGACCAGAACCTGTGGTTCACGGGCGGTAAACTGTCACTTGCGTCTTCACTTGAATACATCAAGCAATTGGGCACCGGAGGAGATAAACGTTTCATGTCCGTTCCCGTCAGCCTTGAATTGACGCAGCCTATCTTCGGGGTGAACAGCCTGAAATGGAACCGTCGCATCGAGCCGGTGAGATATGCCGAAGCAAAAGCCGCCTTCATCACTGCTACGGAACGGGTGACGATGACGACTATCACCTATTTCTTCAACTTGTTGCTGGCAAAGGAGAATCTGAATACTGCCCGTCAGAATAAAATGAATGCCGACCGCCTGTATGAAGTGGCGATAGCTAAACGCAAAATGGGACAAATCTCAGAGAATGACCTGTTGCAGTTGAAACTGAATGCGTTGCAGGGCAAGGCGGACGTGACGGAAGCGGAAAGTGACCTGAATGCGAAAATGTTCCAGTTACGTTCGTTCCTCGGACTGTCGGAAGATGAAAACCTGAATCCGATGTTGCCGGAATCCGCACCGGATATAAAGATGGAATATAATCTTGTGTTGAACAAAGCGTTGGAACGCAACTCGTTTGCGCAGAATATTCGCCGACGCCAGTTGGAAGCTGATTTTGAAGTAGCCACGGCTCGCGGAAACTTGCGTAGTATTGACCTTTTTGCCAGTGTGGGATATACGGGGCAGGACAGGACCCTTACATCTTCTTACGAGAATCTGCTCGACAACCAGATTGTGCAGGTGGGCGTCAAGATACCTATACTGGACTGGGGAAAGCGTCGTGGAAAGGTGCGTGTGGCAAAGAGTAACCGTGAAGTGGTACTTTCCAAAATCCGCCAGGAACAGATGAACTTCAACCAGGACATTTTCCTGTTGGTAGCTAACTTCAACAATCAGGCGCAACAGCTTGACATTGCCCAGGAGGCTGACGGCATTGCCGAGAAACGCTATAAAACCAGTGTGGAAACCTTTTTGATAGGTCAAATCAGTACGCTGGACCTGAATGATGCACAAAATTCGAAAGACGCGGCAAAGCAGAAGCATATTTCCGAGCTTTACTATTATTGGTACTATTTCTACCAGATCCGCAGTCTGACGCTTTGGGATTTTGAGCGTAATTGTGAACTGGAGGCGGACTTTGAAGACATTGTGAGAGGGTAAATGATAATTTACCAGCGTGCATTTCCTAAGCCTGTAAGGCTTTTATCTTATAGCCCAGGGTAACACCCTGGGTAATGGATGCTCCCACAGTCTTACGCCCTGTAAGGGCAAAAGCTCATGCGTGCTGTAATGCCCTTACAGGGCGCAAAGAGAAACACATGGCAATCCCCCAGGGCGTTGCTCTGGGCTATAAGATAAAAGGCTTTCAGCCTACCTGGTACTATCACGTCAATTAGTATGCCGAAAGGAAACCTTGCTCCAGCGCTACGCTGGTAAATTATCATTTATTCTTTTTTTAGAAATAATCCTTGTAAATCTGCATCCTATGTTGTGAAATAGTTATTTTTGCAAACCATAAAACAACGAAAACCTTATGATACTGATAATCGACGATGATAGTGCTGTACGCTCTTCCCTCAGTTTTATGCTGAAACGTGCAGGTTATGTAGCGCAAACCGTTCCCGGACCGCGTGAAGCAATGGATGTAGTTCGTGCCGAAGCTCCTTCGCTCATTCTGATGGATATGAACTTCACCCTCTCCACGACCGGAGAAGAAGGTTTGACCTTACTGAAACAAGTAAAGGTATTCCGTCCCGACGTGCCCGTTATTCTGATGACAGCTTGGGGTAGCATTCAGCTTGCTGTGCAGGGGATGCAGGCAGGCGCGTTCGACTTTATCACGAAGCCGTGGAACAATGCCGCACTGTTGCAACGCATCGAGACAGCCCTTGACCTGGCTGCCGTCCCGAAAGATGCGCCGGAGGAACAGAGCGAAACGCTGAATCGCAGCCATATCATCGGAAAGTCACAAGGCTTGATGGAAGTGCTGAATACAGTGGCACGCATCGCCCGCACCAATGCCTCGGTGTTGATTACCGGTGAGAGCGGAACAGGTAAGGAGCTGATTGCCGAAGCCATCCACATCAACAGCCAGCGGGTGAAACAGCCGTTTGTAAAGGTCAATCTGGGCGGTATTTCGCAAAGCCTTTTCGAGAGTGAGATGTTCGGTCATAAGAAAGGTGCTTTTACGGATGCCACCACCGACCGCATCGGCCGTTTTGAACTGGCAAACAAGGGTACCATCTTTCTGGATGAAATTGGTGACCTCGATCCTTCCTGCCAGGTGAAGTTGCTCCGGGTACTTCAGGACCAGACGTTTGAAGTGCTGGGTGACAGCCGTCCCCGCAAGACAGATATCCGCGTGGTGTCCGCCACGAATGCCGACCTCCGCAAGATGGTGTCGGAACGCACTTTCCGCGAAGATTTGTTCTATCGTATCAATCTGATAACCGTTAAACTGCCCTCTTTGCGTGAACGCCGTGAGGATATTCCTTTGCTGGCACGCCACTTTGCCGACCGCCAGGCCGAGGTGAACGGATTGCCCCGCACGGAATTCTCGGCAGATGCCCTGAATTTCCTTTCCCGTCTGCCTTATCCGGGAAATATCCGCGAATTGAAAAACCTCGTGGAACGCACCATCCTTGTCAGCGGAAAGCCGACACTGGATGCCTCGGACTTCGATGCACAATACCTGCGCCACGATGAGCCGGCGAAGGCCTCGGATTCTTCATCACTGGCGGGCATGACGTTGGACGAGATTGAGCGCCAGACTATTCTGCAAGCATTGGACCGCCATAAGGGAAATCTCAGCCAAGTGGCTATGACGCTCGGTATCAGCCGTGCCGCACTTTACAGGAGGTTGGAAAAGTTTAATATAACAGTGAACGAAAAGTGAGAATAAAGTTCTATTTCTCCATACTTGTCCTTTTCCTTTTGGGTTTAGGCGGGGTGCTTATCTACCTGGCAAAGGGGATACAGCTGTTACACCTCTATATTGTAGAGGGTATCATCGCATTTATCCTGGTGTTCCTGATTATCTTCTATCGCAAGATAGTGAAACCGATGAATATCATCGGCAGCGGTATGGAACTGTTGCGCGAGCAGGATTTCAGTAGCCGGCTCAGTAAAGTGGGACAATACGAGGCGGATCGCATTGTGAATGTGTTCAACCGCATGATGGAGCAATTGAAGAACGAACGTCTGCGCTTGCGCGAACAGAACCATTTCCTGGATTTGCTTATCCAGGCATCGCCGATGGGAGTTGTCATCACTACATTGGATGGCGAGGTGTCCCAACTCAATCCGATGGGGTTGAAAATGATGGGGGTACATCTGGAAGAGGTGATGGGTAAGAAGATGGACAATATAGATTCTCCTTTGGCTGAAGAGCTTGCCACTATTCCTAAAGACCATACCTCTGTGGTGCGGCTGAATGATGCGAATATTTATAAGTGTACCCACTCTTCCTTTATCGACAGAGGATTTCATCATCCTTTCTATCTGATAGAGAAGATGACGGAAGAGGTGATGCGTGCCGAGAAAAAGGCGTATGAGAAGGTGATTCGTATGATTGCGCACGAGGTGAATAATACGACGGCGGGCATTACGTCCACGCTCGACACGGTAGAACAGGCGCTTTCTACAGAAGACGGTATGGAGGATATTTGCGACGTGATGCGGGTTTGTACGGAGCGTTGCTTCTCTATGAGCCGTTTCATCACCCGTTTTGCCGATGTGGTGAAGATTCCCGAACCGACCTTGACTCCTGTGAAGGTGAATGAGCTGGTGTCTATGTGTAAACGCTTTATGGAAGGGATGTGCAATGACCGGAACATTCTTCTTTGGCTGGAATGTGACCCGAAGGTGGAGCCGGTGCGTCTGGATGCCGCACTCTTTGAACAGGTGCTGGTGAACATCATCAAGAATGCCGCTGAAAGTATAGAGCATGCACCCGAAGGAACGATTCAACAGGGCAGGGTTGTAGTACGCACCATTGCGCCTACCACAATAGAGGTGGTGGACAATGGTCCGGGTATATCAAAAGAGACTGAAGCCAAACTCTTCAGTCCCTTCTTTTCCACCAAGCCGAACGGGCAGGGAATCGGCCTGGTGTTTATCCGCGAAGTGTTGACGCGTCATGGGTGTACATTCTCGTTGCGCACGTATAGTGATGGACTGACGCGGTTCCGGATTATTTTTCCATAGTCTTTTTCCACGCTTTTGCGTATTCGTCAAGAATCCGCTTGATGCCCTGGCCGATGACCGCATAATCCTTTTCGTTCAGATTGGCAAGCGAAGCCCGTATGCTCCATTCCGGACCGTCGAAGCCACCGCCATTGAGCAAGACAAGAGAGGTCTCTTTCGCCAGACGGAACACAACATTCAGCGGACTGTAAGTGCGTTTCAGATACTCCACAAACTCATCTCCGTAGAATTTCCTTGCCCATACCAGCATGTCGATTTCCGTGTAATACCCTACTCGTAGCGGGTCTTTCAGCAATGTAAATCCCGTGTTATCCCACAAGGCGTGCAGACGTTTCTCGATTATCTCCATCATCTTCTGTTTATACTTGTTCTCCTTATCCAGCAAGGCGAAGGAAGCGAACAGGCTCATCTGCATCTGTTGTGGCAATGAGAGGCCAGCGGTATGGTTCAGTGCCACCTGACGGCTGTCGGCCACCATGCGGTCGATGAACTTCAATTTTGCTGGTTCCAGTGTGAGACTTGAATAACGGCGGTTCAGTTCCTCACGTTTCTCTTTCGGCAGACGGGCAATTTGTTTGTCGAAGATGTTATCTTCGTGCAGGGCGATAACAGCGTCACGCCAACCCGTAGCTCCGAAGTACTTGGAGAAAGAATACACGCAAAGCGTATTGTGTGGCAGTTCTGCCATGAACGAACGGAAGTGCGGACTGAATGTGCCGTACACATCATCTGTGATGACCATCAGATTCGGATTGTCATTCTTCACGATATTGACAATGCGCGCCATCGTCTCTGGGCTGAGGGCATAGCTGGGCGGGTTGCTGGGGTTGGTGACAAAGAGTGCTTTGACAGACGGATCTTTCAGACGGTCGATGTCCTCGTCGGTGTATTGCCAAAGGTGGAAACCGTCGTCCGTCATGCGGTTGGCATGTATCTCGGTCATGTTGAACTGGTAGCGGCTCAGTTGCGGTATCTCAATATAGGGGGTGAAGACGGGAACCATGAGGAAGATGCTGTCGCCTTTGTTCAGAAGAAAGTTTTCTTGCAAGGAGTCGAAGACATAGCACATAGCAGCGGTGCCGCCTTCGGTGGCGAAGAGGTCGTAAGTGCCGCGTGGCGGACGGTTGTCACACATTTCTTGCGCCAGATAGTCCTGTACCAGTATCTCGGTGAAGTGTAGGATGCGGTCGGGCACGGGGTATTGGTCGCCGATGATGGCTTCCGCCCATTCATGCACCAACGAGTCGGGGTCGGCGGCATGCTGCATCAACAGGTAGTTATAGGTTTGTTCCAGGAGTTGGGCACCGTGGGCGGTGTTGTTCTTTTTGAGGAACGCTTCGAAGCGGGAGGCAATGCCGGACTTTTCGGGAATGCCTGCGATGCCTTCGGGAAGGTTCATGATGCGGCGGCACTCTTCCAGTCCGAACTGCCCCAGCAGGAAGAAGGCTTCACGCGGGGTGGTGGCTATCCAGTTGGGGTTACCGCGCCCGGCATTCAGCATGGTGCGGGCGGTTTTCTTCAGGCTTTCATCGGCCATGTCGATGAGACGGTTCTTCAGCTCGAAGGGGCTGATGGTCTCCATTTTCTTTTCAAAATTCTTGGTATCCATATAATTAAGTTTAAGTTTGTATTTTATAAATTCTTCGGCTGCGGTAAACTAATTTTGTGGATGCAAGAAACTAAGCGCTGCGCTGCAAGAAACTAATATCTGCGCTGCATAAAATTATTCATACTGTAGCTATATTTGTTTCTTACAACAACTGATATACTTTCTCACAATAGATATTATACTTTCTTACAACAGTTGATGTATGAATAATTATATGCATCTTTGAGATTAGTTTCTTGCAGCGCAGAGATTAGTTTCTTGCATTGCGGAGATTAGTTTCTTACGGCCTGTAGATTCTTTGCTTCCTACGTGGCTGGAGCTAAATCAGGAGCACGATGACGACACCCCATATTATTAATAAGGTGTTACCTACGGCATATGTCACTGTATAGCCCAGTGCGGGCGTTTCGCTCTCTACCGCATCTTGTATGGCACCCAGCGCAGCTGTCGTGGTGCGTGCTCCGGCGCAGCACCCCAGGGCAATGGCAGGGTGGAACTTGAATACGTATCTTGCAAGTAACAAGCCTATGATTAACGGCAGGGTAGTGGCTACGGCACCTACAATGAACAGACTTAGCCCCACATCTCGGAAACCTTGTACGAAACTCGGTCCGGCAGCGATGCCCACTACGGCGATGAACATATTCAATCCTACATTATTCAGTACCCACAGTGATGCTTCGGGAATACGGCCGAACGTGGGATGTTTGCTACGCAGCCAACCGAAGAATAATCCGGCTATCAATGCGCCGCCACTCGTGCTCAGACTGATGGGGACACCCCCGATGTGAATGGACAATGCACCAAACAAACCGCCTATCAGAATGCCCAGTCCTACAAATATCATGTCCGTCTGGTGTGTAGGCCGGTCAACATACCCTATACGCACGGCGGCACTTTCCACTTCCTGTTTGGTGCCTACCACTTCGATGACATCACCGGCATCCAGCTTGGTCTGTGCCAATACGGGGATTTCAATTCCTGCCCGTTTGATGCTGCGGATGCTGACGCCGTGCATGAATTTCTGCCTGCGGATATTGGTTACCGTCTTTCCGGCAAATGTCTTTTTGGTGATTGTGACGGGCAGGGTTTCTGCCGGGAAGTCGAGCAACTGTGCGTCCTGCACTTCTTCGCCTATCCAGTCTTCTTCGCCGATGACGTACTCACGGCGGCCGCTAAGTACGACTTCATCTCCTGTTTCGAGCACAGTATTGGGACTTACCTCCCGGACAACACCTTTCTTGCGCAGACGTTCCACGAACAGGCGTTTGTCATGTTGCTGGAAGTAAACTTCCAGGTCTATCACCCGGCGGCCCGGCTTGAACCATTCATTCTCAATCTTGTAGGCACGGAAAGTTACGGGACGGGCAGCGTGCATGAATCCGGGTTCGTCGGCTTCGGAATTGCCCATCTTGGCTTCCAGATCCTTGCAGGCAGCTTTCACTTTTTCCAGTCCGCCCAAGAGTTTGGGGCCGAGGGTGGAGAGTACCCAGGCGGAACCTGCCGTGCCGAAAACGTAAGTCACGGCGTAAGATACGGGGATGATGTTGATATAACTCTGCCGTTGCGCTTCGGTGAGTCCCATGTTCGCCATAGTGTCCTCGGCCACTCCGATGACGGCAGAGATGGTTTGCGAACCAGCTAAGAGTCCGGCAGCTTCACCCGGATTGTAGCCCATCACCAGGGCGAGAAGCCAGGTCACTACCAGTATGGACACACACATCAGTACGGCAAAGCCGACTTGAGGAAGTCCGTCCTTTTTCAGTCCGCGGAAGAACTGAGGCCCTACTTTGTAGCCGACGGCGAACAGGAAGAGTAGAAAAAATACGGATTTGATGGGACCGGGTACGTCAATGTTCAGTTGGCCTACCAATACGCCTACAAGCAATACGCTTGTGACCGTTCCCAGGCTGAATTTGCCGATGCGTAGCTTGCCTAGCCAGAACCCCAGGAACAGGGTGAGGAAGATGGCAAGTTCGGGGCGTTCCCTGAGCTGGTTTATTATCCATTCCATAATTAAGTTATTTAGGTTGTTAATTGGTTTTTCCGAGGCTTTTCTGCGTCGTTTCACCTATACAACAGCTTATAAATAGAAGTGTTTCGCGCGAAAGTGGTTTTTTAGAACATTTATTGAGTAAAACTGGACTTTATAAAAGAGTTTTCTTTCGTATCTTTGTGGGCGCAAAAGAAGGGCAAATGATAATTTAATGAAGAATGATGAATGAAGAATGAAGAATTTGGCTGCGCTATGCAAGCATGCCGCTAGGTAATTCTTCATTCTTCATTCTTAGTTCTTCATTTCGGTAAATTATCATTTATCTATCGTACAAAAACAGGTATGAAGTTTACTTTTTTAAGGATTTTTCTCCTCATCAGCCTTTGCTGGATGAGCCTGCCCCTGTGGGCGCAATATATGATACAAGGTGTTGTCACAGACTCGTTAACCCGTGAGCCTCTGCCTTACACATCTGTATACCTGAAAGGTACTACCGAGGGAGGTATGACCGATGACAAAGGATATTTTTCTTTCAAAACATATCGTGTCCAGGCAGTGCTGGTTATTTCTGCCGTTGGTTACAATGAGTACACTCGCCTCATTCACCCGGCACGCAGTGTTCGCTTTAACATCGCCCTTTCTCCGGCAACGTATGCACTGAACGAGGTGGTGGTGAAGCCGAAGCGGGAGCGATATAAGAAGAAAGATAATCCGGCTGTGGAATTTGTGCGGCAGATGATTGCCCACCGCGACGACTATTCACCCAAAGAGCTGGATTTCTGGCAGCGGGACCGCTATGAGAAGATGACCTTTGCCATCAACAATTTCGACAGCGTGAAGCAACAGAAATGGCTTTATCGCAAATTTAAGTTCCTGACGGACTACGTGGATACTTCCGCCGTTACGGGAAAGCCTGTGCTTGCCGTTTCCAACCGCGAGTTACTGGCTACGGACTATTACCGCAAATCTCCCAAAAGCGAGAAGCAACGTGTGCATGCCCGCCGCCAGGCCGGTGTGGACGAAATGCTCTCGCAGCAAGGCATGGAGCAAGCCATCAGCGTCACGATGACGGACGTGGATATTTACGAGAATAACATCACGCTGTTCACCAATAAGTTTGTCAGCCCATTGTCCTCTATGGGGCCTTCTTTCTATAAATATTACCTCATGGACACGCTCACCATAGCGGGCCAGCCTTGTGTGGATCTGACATTCGTCCCCTTCAACTCCGAGTCATTCGGCTTTACGGGACATCTTTACGTCGCGTTGGACAGCACTTATTTCGTGCGTCGCGCCACCATGAACTTTCCGCAGAAAATCAATCTGAACTTTGTGGACTACATGTCCCTGGAACAGAATTTCACCCGTGGTGAAGACGGCACACGCCAGCTTGCGGACGAGCATATCACTACCGAGTTCAAGCTGGTGGACAACAGTGACGGCATCTATGCCAAACGGGATGTTTACTACCGGAACTACGTCTACGAACCTTCCGCGGATGCCTTGTCCGCTTTCAGGAAGCCGGAGAAAGTGATTGAGCCTTCCGAAGCCGCGCATCGCTCAGAGGCTTACTGGGATGATAACCGGCAGGTGGAAGTCAGCAAAAAAGAGACTTCGGTGGATAAGATGATGGCGCAACTCCGTACCTATCCCGTTTATTACTGGACGGAGAAGACGCTGAAAGTCCTTTTCACCGGATATATACCTGCGCCGAAAGAGAAAGAACCTCTGTTTTATATAGGTATGATGAACACTACCATCAGCGGCAATACGCTGGAAGGTGTGCGTCTGCGTGCGGGAGGTATGACGACTGCTTGGCTGAATCCACACCTATTTTATAAAGGATATATGGCTTATGGCTTTGATGACCATCGTCTGAAAGGTATGGCGGAGGTGGAATATTCTTTTCATAAGAAGAAGGAGTATGCCAATGAATTTCCTATCCATTCTTTGAAGGCGCAATATACATCGGATGTCAATCAGTATGGACAACATTACCTATATACCAGCCAGGACAACGTTTTCCTCTCCTTGAAACGTCAGAAGGATGACCGTATCGGTTATCAGCGTAAAGCCGAACTGACGTATACGAACGAGTTCCATTCCGGTTTTTCCTTCCAACTCACGAGTCGTTTCCGGCAGGATGAGTCGTCCTATCTCATCCCTTTTCTGAAACAGGACGAGATAGCAACTCCGGTGGAGAGGATATCGAATGCCGAGTTTGAAGTAAAGTTGCGCTATGCACCGAATGAGAAGTTCTTTCAGACGCAATGGAACCGCTTCCCGGTGTCATTGGATGCTCCGGTCTTCTCGCTATCGCATACGATGGCTGCGAAGGGAGTGCTGGGAGGCGATTATACCTATCATTATACGGAAGCCGGTTTCCAGAAACGTTTCTGGTTCTCGGCTTTCGGATATACGGATGTTATCCTGAAGGCAGGAAAAGTTTGGAACAAAGTACCTTTCCCGTTACTGATTATTCCGAACGCTAACCTTTCTTATACCATCCAGCCGGAGTCTTACACGCTGATGAATGCTATGGAGTTTATGAATGACGAATATGCTTCGTGGGATGTAACTTATTACCTTAATGGCTTTTTGTTCAACCGTGTGCCGCTGCTGAAAAAGTTGAAATGGCGTGAAGTCCTTTCCTTTCGCGGTTTGTACGGCAATTTGAGCGACAAGAATAACCCGTCGGTCAGCAATGACCTGTTCCGTTTCCCAGCCACGACCTCTTATATGGGCGATACTCCGTATATGGAAGTGGGCGTCGGTGTAGAAAATATTTTGAAGGTCATCCGCCTTGATTATGTCTGGCGATTAACTTACAGAAATCTGCCCGGAATTGATAAATCCGGTCTTAGAATCAGTCTGCATATGACGTTTTAACTTAAATCTTACTAATAGAACATTAAATCGGATAAAATGACGAGTCTCAATTGAACAAAATAGCCTAAATTTGAGCAATTTTTTAAACTTTAAAAGATACAATGGCAATGAAAGAAAACATTAAGCCGGCAACTGGTCGTTTGGGTGTACTGGTAGTCGGAGTGGGTGGTGCGGTCTCAACGACCATGATAACAGGTACGTTAGCTGCTCGCAAAGGGCTGTCGAAGCCGATAGGCTCTATTGCACAGATGGCCACAATACGCATGGAGAACAACGACGAAAAACTAATCAAGGACGTGGTGCCTTTGGTTGATTTGAACGACATTGTTTTTGGCGGATGGGATATTTTCCCCGACAACGCATACGATGCTGCGATGTATGCAGAAGTCTTGAAAGAAAAAGACTTGAACCTCGTGAAAGAGGAATTGCAGGCTATCAAACCGATGCCCGCAGCTTTTGACCATAACTTTGCAAAGCGTCTGAACGGTACGCATATCAAAGATGCAGCTACCCGTTGGGAAATGGTAGAGCAACTGCGTGAGGATATTCGTAACTTCAAGGCTGCCAACAACTGCGAACGCATCGCCGTGTTGTGGGCTGCAAGTACCGAAATCTACGTTCCCTTGTGCAAAGAGCATGAGTCTCTCGCTTCGCTGGAAGCAGCCATGAAGGCGAACAACACGGAAGTGATTTCTCCGAGTATGTGCTACGCTTACGCTGCTATTGCAGAAGGTGCTCCGTTCATCATGGGTGCTCCTAACTTGTGTGTAGACACTCCGGCTATGTGGGAATTCTCTAAGAAGATGAATGTGCCCATCGCCGGTAAGGACTTCAAGAGCGGCCAGACACTGATGAAAACCGTTCTCGCTCCGATGTTCAAGACTCGTATGCTGGGTGTAAGCGGTTGGTTCTCTACCAACATCCTGGGTAACCGCGACGGTGAAGTGCTCGATCAGCCAGAAAACTTCAAGACGAAAGAAGTCAGCAAACTGTCTGTTATCGATAACATTCTTGAACCGGAAAAATATCCCGATCTTTACGGCGACGTTTACCACAAGGTTCGTATCAACTACTATCCTCCCCGCAAAGACAATAAGGAAGCATGGGACAACATCGATATCTTCGGATGGATGGGTTATCCGATGGAAATCAAAGTAAACTTCCTCTGCCGTGACTCTATCCTTGCAGCTCCTATCGCGCTCGACCTCGTTATCTTCAGTGACCTGGCATTGCGTGCAGGCATGTCTGGCATCCAGACTTGGCTGTCATTCTTCTGCAAGAGCCCGATGCACGACTTTGAGCATGAACCGGTACACGACCTGTTCACTCAATGGAGAATGGTGAAAGAAACAATCCGTACGATGGTAGGTGAAAAATCACCGAGCTATCTGGATTAATCAATAATAATAAGGTGATAAGGTGGTAGAGTGATAAAGTGGTAATGTAGTATTACTTTACCGCCTTACCACTTTATCACCTTATCACTCTTTTATATCTTTTTTCTATGAAGAAACCTTCATTCTTCCCTGTCCTTATAGGCACGGGCTTTGGCTCGGGCTTTTCCCCTTTTGCTCCGGGCACGGCAGGTGCTTTGCTGGCTACGCTTGTCTGGTTCGGGTTCGCTATGTTTATATCAGAAACTTGTTTGTTGTGGACGACTGTCGCATTGGTGTCGCTATTCACCGTAGCCGGTATATGGGCTACCGACCGACTGGAACCCTACTGGGGTGAAGATCCTTCGCGCGTGGTGGTGGACGAGATGGTAGGAGTGTGGATTACGCTTCTGGCAGCTCCGGCCGGTCACGTCTGGTATGGACTGGCAGCGTTTGTGCTGTTCCGTTTTTTTGATATTCTGAAACCGCTGGGTATTCGGCGGATGGAAAAACTGCCGGGCGGAGTGGGAGTGATGATGGACGACGTACTGGCGGGAGTGTATGGTTTTATTGTCTTAATTGTGGCAAGATGGCTGATAGAGTAAAGGAAAAGAGCCGGTTGGCTGGTTGGCGTAGGGAAGTATGGCTTTTTATGAAGGCCCAGCTCTCTGCACAGGTAGCCACGGTGATAGATTTTCTGATTACTATTCTTTTGGCGAAATTATTCGGTATATATTATTTGTATGCCACATTCATCGGTTCGGTGGTTGGCGGTATAGTCAATTGTGTGATAAATTATGAATGGGTGTTCAAGGCGGAAGATTGCAAAAAGATACATGTAGGATTGAAGTATTTCGTCGTTTGGGGTGGGAGCATCCTGATTAATACGTGGGGCACTTTTGCCTTGACGGAGTGGTTGGCACGGATGAAGTGGGTGAACGGATTGTTGGGATATTATGTCTACGATGTGTTCATCTTATCTAAGATTACCGTGGCGCTGCTGGTTGCATTTTTTTGGAATTATTACTTGCAACGATTCTTCGTTTACCGGAACCACAACTTAAAAAGATTTCTGAAACAACGTTTGGAACATAAATAGAATGAACATGGATTATAGAGATTGGCTGCAACAGGTGATATATAAGATTATCAACCCCGTTGTGCGCGGTATGATTAAAATAGGCATTACGCCTAACTTTATTACTACTACCGGATTAGTGCTAAACATAGTGGCTGCCGGTGTATTTGTTTATGCAGGAAAATACACTGATTCCAAAGAAGACCTTTCTTTGGTGGGCTGGATGGGAGGACTCATACTTTTTGCCGGGCTGTTTGATATGATGGACGGACGTGTGGCACGTTTAGGTAATATGTCTTCCACGTTTGGCGCATTGTATGATTCGGTGCTTGACCGTTACAGTGAACTGTTTACATTATTCGGCATTTTTTACTATCTTATATTGCAGGGGTATTTGGTAGGTTCTATTATCACGTTTCTTGCTCTGATCGGTTCGTTGATGGTAAGTTATGTACGTGCGCGCGCCGAAGGTCTTGGACTGGAGTGTAAGGTAGGTTTCATGCAGCGTCCCGAACGGGTGGTGTTGACCGCGCTGGGAGCCTTGTTCTGCGGTATCTTCTCTAATTGTACACTTTTTGACCCGATGCTGATATTGATTGTTCCGATGGCAGTGATTGCCGTATTTGCTAATCTGACAGCTTTTGTCCGTCTGGCACATTGCTATAAACTATTGAATAAATGATAAGAAAGTATCTTCCTCCGATGAGAGAAACGGTGCTGGTAGTGGCCATTACGGTGGCTTTCTTGTTGCTGACGGCTACGTGTATCGGGCTTCGTTCGGAGCATTTTCTGATGTCGGGTTTGTTTCTGGTTCTGTTTTTTGCAGGAAAGACAACCCGTAAACTGGCAGTAGCGTTACTGCCTTTTGTTGTTTTTGCGGTTTCCTATGACTGGATGCGGGTATATCCTAATTATCAGGTGAATCCTATTGATGTGCAGGGCTTGTATGAGGCCGAAAAGTCTCTTTTCGGCATATCGGTGAATGGAGCGGTGCTTATTCCCTGTGAATATTTTGCTATACATCATTGGGCTGTTGCTGATTTCTTTGCAGGGGTGTTCTATCTTTGCTGGGTGCCTGTGCCTATTGCTTTCGGCTTGTGGCTTTATCTGAAGGGCGAACGCCGGATGTATCTGCGTTTTGCAATGGTTTTTCTGCTTGTGAATCTGATTGGTTTTGCTGGATATTATATTCATCCTGCGGCACCACCCTGGTATGCCATGAATTATGGTTTTGAGGCTATGCTGGATACTCCCGGAAATGTAGCGGGACTGGGACGTTTTGATGAGTTGATGGGATGCACTATTTTCGATTCAATTTATGGACGTAATGCCAATGTGTTTGCTGCTGTGCCTTCGTTGCATGCGGCGTATATGGTTGTGACATTGGCTTATGCGATAATGAATCGTTGCAAGGGCTGGCTGATAGCATTGTTTGCCTTTATTATGGTGGGCATCTGGTGTACCGCCGTTTATTCGGGGCATCATTATCTGATTGATGTTTTGTTAGGAATCTCCTGTGCACTGCTGGGCATTCTGGTTTTCGAGAAAGGATTGATGAAATGGGGAGCGTTTAAACGCTTCTTCGAAAGGTATAGTAAATACATTAAATGATAATTTAGCGGCGTAGCGCTGGATCAAGGTTTCCTTTCGGCATACTAATTGACGTGATAGTGCCTGGTAGGCTGAAAGCCTTTTATCTTATAGCCCAGGGCAACGCCCTGGGGAATTGCCATGTGTTTCTTTTTGCGCCCTGTAAGGGCATCACAGCACACATGAGCTTTTGCCCTTACAGGGCGTAAGATTGTGGGAGCATCCATTACCCAGGGTGTTACCCTGGGCTGTAAGATAAAAGCCTTACAGGCTTAGGAAATGCACGCTGGTAAATTATCATTTATATATAACACATGAATTATGAATAATTTCGTCTTTTACAGCCCTACCGAATTCGTTTTCGGTAAAGCAACAGAAATGCAAGTCGGTGCACTGGCGCTGAAACACGGTGCACGAAAGGTGATGATTGTGTACGGTGGCGGCTCTATTGTGCGGAGCGGCTTACTGGATAGGGTGAAACAATCTTTGCAGGAAGCGGGGATTGAATATTGCCTGATGGGTGGTGTGCAGCCTAATCCGGTAGATATGAAGGTGTATGAAGGCATTGATTTCTGTCGTCGTGAACAAGCTGATATGTTATTGCCCGTAGGTGGCGGTTCCGTCATTGACACGGCAAAAGCCATAGCCGCAGGTGTGCTCTATGATGGTGATTTCTGGGATTTCTATATCGGAAAAGCCAAAGTGACGAAAGCCTTGAAAGTCGCTGTAGTCCTGACTATTCCTGCCGCCGGAAGCGAAGGTTCCGGTAACACTGTCATTACCAAACTGGACGGTTTGCAGAAACTCAGCCTGCGTGTGCCCGAAGTTCTGCGCCCGGTCTTCTCTATCATGAATCCGGAACTGACTTATACTTTACCTCCTTTCCAGACTGCCTGTGGTGTAGCCGATATGATGGCGCACATCATGGAACGTTATTTCACTAATACGCAAGAAGTAGAGATAGGTGACCGTCTTTGTGAGGGAACTCTGATGGCTATCATCGACGAGGCTCCTAAAGTGATGAAGAATCCCGAAGACTATGGTGCTCGTGCCAATCTTATGTGGTCGGGCATGATTGCACATAACGGAACGTGTGGTGTGGGCTGTGAAGAAGACTGGGCTTCCCACTTCCTGGAACATGAAATCAGTGCGATTTATGGCGTTACCCATGGTGCAGGGTTATCCGTAATCTTCCCTGCCTGGATGACGTGGATGGTGGAACATAATGTAGATAAAATAGCCCAATATGCAGTCCGTGTTTGGGGCGTTTCTGAGTCGGGAGATAAGAAAGCGGTTGCATTGGAGGGCATCCATAGACTGAAATCTTTCTTTGTCTCTCTGGGACTTCCTGTTACGTTTAAAGCGTTGGGCATTGAGAACCCTGATATTGACCGTCTGGCAGACAGCCTGCACCGTAATAAGGGAGGGTTCGTAGGTAATTATGTGAAGTTGACGAAACAGGACAGCAAAGAGATATATCGGCTGGCATGTACAAACGAATGATTATTTGTTTCTATGATACGGTGGCTTTTTTCAAAAAAGCGGCGGAAGAATAAAAAAAGACGGCGAAGTTTTTCAAATACTCCGCCGTCTTTTCTTATTTAATTTCGAATTCTTCCTTCATGTCAATCTCTTCCCCGTGTGGGTCATAGAATACATATTCCAGGAACGCAAGTTTCTGGCTTGGAATAATCTTGATACCAAATCCGTATTTCATCTGCCACTTCCGTTTCAGGGAAACAAGTCCCTGATTAATATAGGCAGCGATATACGGGTGGATGTGTAACGAGAATTTCTTAATCTTCAATTTGTTGACTAAGTAGTCAATTTTACTCTCTAAAGTGTCCGTAAAGAGGATGGACGACTTGATTGTGCCTTTTCCGAAACAGGTGGGACAAATTTCTGTGGTGTTGACATCCATTGCCGGGCGCACACGCTGGCGGGTAATTTGCATCAAGCCGAATTTGCTGAGCGGTAGGATGTTGTGTCTTGCCCTGTCTTTTTGCATATTGGCACACATACGTTCGTAAAGCTTCTGTCTGTTTTCGGCTTCGTTCATGTCGATGAAGTCCACCACGATGATACCACCCATATCTCTCAGTCGCAGCTGGCGAGCCAGTTCGTCGGCAGCTCCCAGGTTCACTTCGAGCGCGTTGGCCTCCTGCCCGTTGGCATTCTTGGTGCGGTTACCGCTGTTCACGTCTACTACGTGAAGCGCCTCAGTATGCTCAATAATCAGGTAGGCACCACTCTTGTATGAAACCGTCTTTCCGAACGAAGACTTGATTTGCTTGGTGATACCAAAATTGTCGTAAATAGGAAGTTGGCCTTTATACAGCTTCACAATTCCTGCCCGTTCAGGGGCAATGAGTGCTACGTAGTCCTTGATTTCGTGGAACACGGCTTCGTCGTTGACGTAGATGTTCTCGAAAGAAGGGTTAAACAAGTCGCGCAGTAAGCCTACGGCACGGCTGGTTTCTTCGTAAATCAGAGTCGGGAATTTGGTGGCTTTCTGTATTTTGGTAACAGCATCCTCCCAGTGTTTTAATAAAACTTTAAGCTCTCCGTCGAGCTCGGCCACGCGTTTTCCTTCGGCAACAGTGCGGACGATAACACCGAAGTTTTTCGGCTTGATGCTCATCAGCAATTGTTTGAGGCGGGCGCGTTCTTCGCTCGATTTAATTTTTTGTGATACGGAAACCTTGTCGTTGAAAGGTATCAGCACCAGATATCTTCCGGCAAATGAAATTTCGGAAGTCAGGCGCGGGCCTTTGGTCGAGATAGGCTCCTTGACAATCTGCACCACTACTTCTTGTCCTACCTTGAGTGTGTTGGCTACAGTGCCGTCTTTTTCAAGGTCGGGAAGTATGCTTGCTTTTGTAATTTGGGGTAGCTTCTTTTTGTCGCTTAAAGTTTGCTTTACGTACTTCTCTAACGAGTTAAATTGAGGACCTAAGTCCAGATAATGAAGAAAAGCATCTTTCTCGTAACCCACGTCCACGAAGCAGGCATTCAGGCCGGGCATCAATTTCTTGATTCGTCCCAAATACATGTTGCCCACCGAGAAGGAGAGATTTCTTCCTTCGCTTTGCAGTTCCACCAGGCTCTTGTCTTCGAGCAGTGCGATGGAGACTTCTTTGGGCTGTACGTCTACAACGAGTTCGCTTGTCACAATTTTTTTTTCTTGCTTTTAGGTTCTAAGTCAACCAGGTTCTAAGTTAACGGGTTGACAAGAGGGAATGTATTGCGACTATCTCCCTTGTCTCCTTGTTCCTTGTCACCTTGTTAACTACAATTTGTTACTTAAACAAAGAACAAACTCGCGAGACAAATAGCTTCACAAGTTTGTTCTTTATTTCTGTCTTTCAGACTAAAAATTACTTTTTGCTTTTATGTCTGTTCTTTCTTAGTCTTTTTTTACGCTTGTGCGTAGACATTTTATGTCTTTTTTTCTTCTTTCCGCTAGGCATAGCTTCGATAATTTAATTGGTTAATACTCTTGTTTATTATTTCTTCACGGAGATGGTGAATGTTTTAGCAGGCTTAAATGCCGGAATATTATGTTCCGGAATGATGATCGTAGTATTCTTTGAGATGTTACGAGCCGTTTTTTGTGCTCTTTTCTTCACTACGAAGCTACCAAACCCGCGGAGGTAAACATTTTCATCTTTAGATAAAGATGCTTTTACTGTGTCCATGAATGCTTCAACGGTCGCAAGTACTGTCACTTTGTCAATCCCGGTGTTCTTTGTAATTTCGTTTACAATATCAGCTTTAGTCATTTTTCTTTAAAAAAAATATTATTACTATAGTTTCCTAATTTTTTGGACTGCAAATATATAGCTTTTTGCGCTCTCTAAAAAATATATTCTGGACAATTTTCTAAAAAAGTCTTCCGATTAAGTTTTGTTAGGGTGAAAAAGAACTATTTTTGTGCTGTGGGAAAGAGGGTGAAGGATACACTTTGCATATTTATGTGGGTGATAAATCGCCTCCACAATGCTTGTGGAGGCGATTGTGGAAATGAAAAATGTTTTATCCCGTGTGGAAACCGTGCTCTTGACAGGGCATTGTCGGCTGTAAGTGAATAACCCTTTTTTGAATTTTATAAGTACTTGTAATAGAGATGAATATATTTAGTGAGAAATTAGTGGCATGGTATGCCGAAAACAAGCGTGAATTGCCTTGGAGGGATACCACCGACCCGTATATGATATGGATATCGGAAATCATTCTGCAACAGACTCGGGTGGTGCAAGGTTATGACTATTTTTTGCGTTTTATCCGTCGTTTTCCCGATGTGGCGGCTTTGGCGGAAGCGGAAGAAGATGAGGTGATGAAATGCTGGCAGGGGTTGGGGTATTATTCACGTGCCCGCAATCTGCATGCGGCTGCAAAAAGCATGAATGGCGTTTTCCCGACAACCTATGAGGGGGTCCGTGCTTTGAAAGGGGTAGGGGACTATACTGCTGCGGCCATTTGTTCGGCTGCTTACGGCATGCCCTATGCTGTGGTGGATGGTAATGTTTATCGGGTGCTCTCCCGTTACTTTGGCGTCGATACGCCGATTGACAGCACGAAAGGGAAGAAACTGTTTGCTGCTTTGGCGGAGGAAATGCTGGATAAATCACGTCCTGCTGTGTATAATCAGGCTGTCATGGATTTCGGTGCTATACAGTGTACGCCTCAGTCGCCTAATTGTATGTTTTGCCCTTTGGCGGACAGTTGTTCTGCGTTGCGGAATGGACTGGTGGCAAAGTTGCCCGTCAAACAACATAAGACGAAAACGAGCAACCGCTATTTTAATTATATATATGTACGCATGGGCGCGTGTACCTATTTACGTAAGCGGACGGGTGATGATATATGGAAAAATCTTTTCGAACTACCATTGATTGAGACCACTGTTCCGGTGCCGGAAGGCACGTTCCGAGAGCTGCCGGAAGTGCGTGCTCTTTTTGCGGACGGAGAGGTTCCGGCGTTGCGCCTTGTCTGTGGAAATGTGAAGCATGTGCTTTCACACAGGGTGATATATACTAATTTTTATGAGGTCGCTCTACCGGAGAACTCTGCTTCTTTTTCTGCTTTCCAACGGGTGAAGACAGAGGATTTGGGGCAGTATGCAGTCTCCCGCCTGGTGCATGCGTTCCTGGAGAAATATCTATAAAAGTTGCGCTTATTCTTGCATTGTGTGATTATTCTGTTTAATTTTGGCGGCAAATTCAAATAAAAAGAAAAAGGCTTATGTCAGTAAATAAAGTAATATTGATTGGAAATGTCGGACAAGATCCTAAAGTAACCTATTATGATGGAGGAAACTGCGTTGCTCAGCTTTCTTTAGCTACTACGGAGAAAGGATATACTCTGCAAAATGGCACTCAAGTTCCTGATCGTACTGATTGGCATAATCTTGTTTTCCGGAACCGCTTAGGAGAGATTGTTGATAAATATGTGCATAAGGGTGATAAACTCTATGTGGAAGGTAAGATACGTACCCGCTCTTATGATGACCAAAAGGGAATTCAGCGCTATATTACGGAAATCTTTGTCGATAATATGGAAATGCTGACTCCGCGGGGGACTTCCGCACCGGGTGCTGCTGCGCCGCAACAAGGCATGGCACAAGGTGCCGCTCCTGCACAACCGATAGCGCAATCGCAGGTTACCCCTGCACAAGATAATACAACGGACGATTTACCGTTCTAATTGTTTAACTAAAACCAAAATCTTTGGACCCAGACGCTTATTCATGCCAGTTGGCAGAAGTTTTTAATGGTATATCCGTACATACCCCTACTATTTCGGCAATTATCGCCATTGTGTTGGCAGGCTTGCTGTTGCTTGTTTCCGGCTTTGCCTCAGCTTCAGAAATAGCCTTTTTCTCGCTTTCTCCGTCAGACTTGAATGCTATTGACGAGAAGAAACATCCTTCGGATGAGAAAATCCGTAAACTCCTGGATGATACAGAACGCCTGTTGGCGACTATTCTGATAACAAACAACTTTGTGAATGTGACTATCATCATGCTCTGCAATTTCTTCTTTATGAGTGTATTTGAGTTTCATTCGGCTATTGCGGAGTTTCTTATACTTACCGTCATACTGACGTTCCTTCTGCTCCTTTTTGGCGAAATCATGCCGAAGATTTATTCGGCTCAGAAAACATTGGCATTCTGCCGTTTCTCGGCCAGGGGGATATGGATGTTCCGTTCCCTTTTCTATCCGCTGGCTTCCGTGTTGGTGCGTTCCACTTCTTTCCTGAATAAGCATTTTGCCCGTAAGAATCATAACATCTCCGTAGATGAGCTTTCTCATGCTCTGGAACTGACTGATAAGGCGGAGTTGAAGGAAGAGAACAACATTCTGGAAGGCATTATCCGTTTCGGCGGTGAAACTGCGAAGGAGGTGATGACTTCCCGCTTGGACGTGGTGGACCTGGATATCCGTACACCGTTCAAAGATGTATTGAAATGTATTGTGGAGAATGCCTATTCCCGTATTCCCATTTATTCGGAAAACAGGGATAACATTAAAGGGATTTTGTACATCAAAGATCTGCTTCCCCATTTGAACAAGAGTGAGTTTCGCTGGCAATCATTGATACGTCCCGCCTATTTTGTGCCGGAAACGAAGATGATTGATGATTTGCTGCGTGATTTCCAGGCTAATAAGATTCATATCGCTATTGTTGTTGATGAATTTGGCGGTACGTCGGGCATCGTGACGATGGAAGATATCATCGAAGAGATAGTCGGTGAAATCCATGACGAATATGACGATGAAGAGCGCACTTATGCGGTACTCAACGAGCATACCTGGGTATTTGAAGCCAAGACGCAGTTGACGGATTTTTATAAGATTACGAAAGTAGACGAGGAAGCCTTTGATGAAGTGGCGGGCGATGCCGACACGCTGGCGGGATTGTTGCTTGAACTGAAAGGAGAGTTTCCCTCCCTGCATGAGAAGGTGACATACAGCCATTACGAGTTCGAGGTGCTGGAGATGGACAACCGTCGTATCCTGAAAGTCAAATTCACTGTTCAGCCTCTTTCGGTAGAGGCTGATAAAAAGAACTGATTGAATATGTCTCTTTTCTTGCAACATACGGAGCAATCCTACAAGTGGGGTGTCTGGAAGATGGACGAAACACTGGATGAATTGTTGGATATGCTTCCTCGGCAGGACACGTATCGGCAAGCTATGCAACGTTTCTCGGCGGAACATCGCCGCCTGGAGTGGTTGTCGGTTCGTGTGCTGTTGTTCACTTTGCTGGGCGAAGAGAAAGAAATAGCCTATCATTCCAGCGGAAAGCCTTATTTGGCAGATGATAGTGCCTCAGTCAGCATTTCGCATACCCGTGGTTATGTATCGGTCATTATCGGTGAAACCGGTAAGGAAGTGGGGATTGATATAGAGCAATACGGTGAACGGGTGCACAGGGTGGCGCATAAGTATATGCGTGCCGATGAAAAAGTTTCTTCTTATCAGGGAACGGATACGTGGGCCTTGTTGCTTCACTGGTCGGCCAAGGAAGTCATGTTTAAGTGTATGAATATGGCTGAGGTGGACTTTCGTGAACATTTGCATATCTTCCCTTTTACGGTTTCCGAAAGAGGCGATTTCCTTGCTGAAGAGTATCGGACACAGGAACAACGGAAGTTCCACATTCATTATATATTGCATCAGGACTTTGTATTGACCTGGCAAGCGGATTAATCTCAAACAATGATACCATGAAACTACGACACAATTTTCTTTTTCTTATTATGCTGCCTGTATTGGCCGTTGCCCAATCGGATAAGGTTGTTGAAGTCACCTACGAACTCTGACAAAGGTGAGGTGACTTTTTACGCTACAACTGACTCGCACACGCCTTATACGGTAACTTTGAGTTTCCCGCGGTTGAACAATACCTCTTACCCTGAAGGCTCTATTCATGAAACATTTATCCATTTTGGAAAAACGCGCTTGTTGACCTTGCGGCCGAGTACTGAAAATGTTTCTATCGGCTTCTCCTATCGCTATACTTATCGAAAAGGAAATTTCCTTCTGAAAGCAGATACCAATTTCGTATATCTTTTCCCTTTGGCAGAAGGTAAGACGGTGAGGGTGAACCGTATGTATTCTTTGGACAGGATTCTCGGAAAGGAAGGGCAGAAACGTCTGACGGGACTTGCTTTTCACACGACTGCGGGCGATACCATTTTTGCCGCGCGTGGCGGAGAGGTGACGGAAGTCAATGATAATTCCGCTTCCACATCTGAGGGAACATCTTTCCAGGCAACGGAAAATTATGTGGAGGTATTCCATAAAGACGGAACTTTTGCCCGTTACAAGTTATTCCGGGATGGAGGGATTTTTGTATCTCCGGGTGATGAGGTTATTCCAGGACAGCCCCTCGGTATCATCGGCGGGGAGAATTACAAGCAAGGCTCTCACCTACGCTTCAATGTATATTGTCCTGATCTGAAAGACTACTCGTATATGCCGGATTTCTATCTCTCTCCTGAGAAAACCGATAAACCCGAAGAGCGCGAAATATATGTATCGGAGCACCCCCTCCCTTTTGTCATACAAGAGATGGGTAAGAAGGCGAAGAAGAAGTTCTTGTCAAAAGAGTGAATTTTTTGACAGAAAGACACATAATGTCTTGGTGGATTCTGTGTAAATGTGTATATTCGACCCGTATAAGAATTTATACGGGTCTTTTTGTTAACTAAATGTCAAAAACAATAAGTAAACACTATGGAATTACCCTTTGCAGAGTCATGGAAAATTAAAATGGTGGAACCCATTCGGAAGAGTACCCGCCAGGAACGCGAACAATGGTTGAAAGAAGCCCATTACAATGTGTTCCAGCTTAAATCCGAACAAGTATATATCGATTTGATAACTGACTCCGGTACGGGAGCAATGAGCGACCGCCAATGGGCAGCGATGATGCTGGGCGACGAAAGTTATGCCGGAGCTTCCTCTTTCTTCAAGCTGAAAGAGGTAATCACCCGCCTGACCGGTTTCGAATATGTCATCCCTACCCATCAGGGGCGTGCCGCCGAGAATGTTCTTTTCTCTTATCTGGTGCACGAGGGTAACATCGTTCCCGGTAACTCTCACTTTGATACCACTAAGGGGCACATCGAAGGTCGAAAAGCCATTGCTTTGGACTGCACCATCGATGAGGCGAAGAATACGCAGTTGGAAATCCCCTTCAAAGGCAATGTGGATCCTGACAAACTGGAGAAAGCATTGCAGGAATATGGTGACCGGATACCGTTCATCATCGTTACCATAACAAACAATACTGCGGGCGGACAACCCGTATCCATGCATAACTTGCGTGAAGTCCGCGCTCTTGCAGATAAATACAATAAACCTGTATTGTTTGACTCCGCCCGTTTTGCCGAGAATGCTTACTTCATTAAGATGCGTGAAGAAGGGTATGCGGATAAGACGATAAAGGAGATTACGAAAGAAATGTTCGGCCTGGCTGACGGTATGACGATGAGTGCCAAGAAAGACGGTATCGTCAACATGGGAGGTTTTATTGCTACGCGGAAAGAAGATTGGTATGAAGGTGCCAAAGGTTTTTGCGTGCAGTATGAAGGTTATCTCACTTATGGCGGCATGAATGGGCGCGATATGAGTGCGCTTGCCGTAGGTCTGGATGAAAATACAGAATTCGATAATCTGGAAACCCGCATCCGCCAGGTGGAATATCTGGCAAAGAAACTGGATGAGTATGGCATTCCTTATCAGCGTCCTGCGGGCGGCCATGCCATTTTTGTAGATGCAACCAAAGTATTGACACATGTTCCGAAGAATGAATTTCCGGCACAGACGCTGACCGTTGAGTTATATCTTGAGGCCGGTATCAGAGGATGCGAAATTGGTTATATTTTGGCAGACCGTGACCCTGTGACCCGTGAAAACCGTTTTAACGGACTGGATCTGCTTCGTCTTGCCATCCCCCGCCGTGTCTATACGGACAATCACATGAATGTGATAGCTGTTGCGCTGAAGAATGTTTTCGACCGGCGTGAAAGCATTACGCATGGTGTTCGTATCACTTGGGAAGCACCTTTGATGCGTCACTTCACTGTGCAACTGGAACGCACTTAACACTTTTCTTCTTCATAATAAAAAAAGTAAGAGGGTGTTCAGTTTGAAGTGACACATCCTCTTACTGTTTTTATTTATCTTCTTTTTTCTCGTTATTCATTCTGTAACTGAGTGCTCCGGACGGACATTTCTTGATTTGGGCGATCAATTCTTCCGTTGTAGCGTTCTCAATTGTTATCCAGGGTTTTTCTTTCGGATGATATACATTCGGAAGTGTCTTGGTACAAATGCCTGCATGTTGGCATAATCCGGGTTGCCAGATGATGGTCAATTCACCATTCGTATATTCTTTTTTTATATTCATAATCATTCATTCTTAATGTAACCACTTCTTAATTCTTCATTCTTAATTGTCAATTGTTCAAACATGTACTCCTCTTAACACGATTCTCTTCCATTCCGGATGTTTGTGAATGTATCCGGCTACGAAGGGGCATAGCGGTACCAATCGGAGTCCTTGTTTTTCAATATCTTTTAATGTTTTTTCTGCTAACTGGCTGCCGATGCCCTTGCCGCCTAATTGAGGGGGAACTTCAGTATGTGTCAGGTAGATTTCTCCATTTTTAGATTTGATATACTCTATTCTGGGAGTGTGTTTTTCGACATGGAACTCATATTGATGACGTTCCTCATTGTCGATAAGCTCATATTCTTTTTCCATAATTGTACGTATTAATTGTTTACTGTATGTATAACACGCGGACTACGGAATTTGTTTTGGGGGAGAGACTTAAAAAAAATGTCCGGACGAAATCCCTTCGGCCGGACATCATTCAAATAAACTTGGCAGAGTTTATTGTTACTTTACTTTCTCTGAAACAGGGTGGATGAATAAAATGATGGGACGACTTGCCCGGTTCATTAGACTCAACGCTTTTTCCTCGAAAGCAATGATAAAACAGTGCATGGCAGGTCTTCTGACTTGTTTCTGTTGGCAGGCGCCTTCCCGGAAGCATGCTTCCAGTGGCTATTGGTGTTTTGCCTGCAACATATCATGAAACTTACAGCAGCGGGACTGTTTAGGACTTTCACCTAATTCCCTTTTAATTGCCGACTCCGAACAAAGACGGCAAACCAATGCATTGCAAAGATAAGTAAAAAAATGATTAGTGATAAGAGATTGATGGTTAATTTTTCAATCCCCTCCACTAATCACTGATCCCTTATCGCTAACCGCTGATTACTTTTCTTTGGCCAGTGTGAATACGAATTCCAATCCGCCACCCTGGTTGTTTTTAGCTGAGATGGTGCCACCGTGAATGATAACCGAGTTCTTGACAATGGCCAGTCCCAGTCCTGTGCCGCCCAATTTGCGCGAACGCCCTTTGTCTACACGATAGAAGCGCTCGAACAGGCGGTTCAAGTGCTCTTGCGGAACACCTACACCGGTATCGGCAAAACTGAAATAATAGAAATTCTCATCTTCGCGGAAACAACTGATATTGATATGTATATCCGTCCCTGCATAAGCGATGGCATTATCCATCAGATTGCGGAAGATGGAGTATAGCAGTGAATAGTTTCCGCGTAACTGTATTTTCGGTTTCAGAGAGTTGACTACGGTGATGCGCTTTTCTTCCAGTTCCAGCGACACCTCGTTCACGATGCTGCCTACCAGCAGGCTGATATCCACTTTCTCCATATCAATCATGTTGGCGGCTTCGTCCATGCGCGTCAATACGGAAATGTCACGCAGCAGGCGGCTCAGACGGTTGCTTTGTGCATAACACCTCTCCAGGAAAGTCTGCATCTTTTCGCGGGAAATATTCTCATTGTTGACAATGGTCTCCAGATACCCCTGTATGCTGCTGACCGGGGTTTTCAGTTCGTGCGCTATGTTCTGCGTCAGCTGCCGTTTCAGCCGGATTTGCTCTTCTTCCTGGGTGACGTCGTTGATGGAGATTTCGAAACTCAAATCCTGGAATATGATACATTCCACGATAAACATACGGCCATTCTTGTTGATGTTGATGGACATACGTTTCTCTTCCTTGCCCGGACGTTTGGGAGATTTATTGATGAAATCCCTAATCTTCTGAAATTCGCTGATGGAGAATATCTCCTCTGTGGCTTGCAGGTTAGAGTCCGAAATGAGATTGCTGTACTGTGTGAACAGGTTGTTGACCAGTATCTCTTTCTTATCCTTATTGAATACGCCCAAACCCTCGTGGGAAGTTTGCAGATGGGTAATCAGCTTCTCACGTTCAATATATAGCGCCTCTTTGGTTTCGCGCAGACGCTTGTATATCTGGATGATGTGCTGCGAGATTTCTCCCAATTCATTATGCGGGAAAGCGGATTGTATGTCTATCTCTACGGGTTCATTCTTGTCGGCACGTTTGGCAAACTCACGCAATTGGGTGATGGCGGTTCCCAGCTTCGAGGTGAACTTGTAGAAAATGAATATTAATAACAGAGACACGATGGCGGTGAACCAGATGTAGTGCTGGTCGGCTGCCAGATGCTTTATCAGGTTCAGGTCGTAGGGGAGTGCGGAGCGTATGATATAGTCCTCATAAAGTGTGGCGGAGTAGAAGTAAGGTACTCCTGTGGTTTCGGAAGTGCGTCGTACGTCGTATCCTTTCCCTTCGGTCAGCGCTTTCTGCACTTCCGGCCGACCGATGTGGTTTCCCAGTTCCTGGCTTTCGTAACTGTCGAACAGGACTTCTCCATGCACATTCACTATGGTGACGCGTAGGTTTTGAGTGATGTACTTTTTCAGATATTGTCCCAATGCTTCGTTCCATAAACTGTCCGGAGTATGGGAAAGCTCCTGATGCACCCGTTCGTTATAGTCTTGCAGTTGTATGTCCAGCAGGTCCACCTTATATTCCTTTTCGCGTTGATATTGGTAGGCGAGGAAGCATCCAGCAAATACCAGGAACAGCGAAATGACCGAAAGGAACAGTTTCCGGCTGAACGACAGGAAGTGCGGGGAATTACTCAGCTTCGAAGCAGTATCCATATCCTAAGCGGGTTACGATGCATTTTCCATAAATCCCTATTTTCTTACGCAGACGGGTGATGTTTACATCAATCGTGCGGTCGAGCACATAGACTTCATCGCTCCAGATGCGGGCCAGTATATCCTCTCGTGAGAATACGCGTCCCTTGTTCTGGAGGAGCAAGAACAATATTTCAAATTCCTTTTTCGTGAGCGGGGCTTCTTCGCCGTCGATGCTTACTTTCTTCTTGGTGATGTCTACCACTAATGATTGATAAGTGAGCTGTTCCGGTTCACGTTCCGTTTCTCCCTGTTGTGTGCGGCGCAATACGGCTTTGACGCGGGCGATGACTTCGCGCAGCGAGAAAGGTTTGGAGATATAATCGTCTGCACCCAGATTGAATCCTGTTACAGTGTCATTCTCCGTATCTTTGGCTGTGATGAAGATAATGGGGACCTGGGCGGTTTTTTTGTCTTTTTTCAGCAGGCTGGCCATTTTGAAGCCGGAGATTTCTCCCATCATCACGTCCAATAGCAGCAGGTTGTAACTGCTGATATCCCTTTTCAATGCCTCTTCGGCGGAGTTGGCTGTAGCTACCTCGTATCCTTCGTTTTCAAGATTGAATTTCAGGATTTCGCAAAGGTCTTCTTCATCGTCCACCACTAAAATACGATAATCGTTCATTGCTTTTCTAATTAAAGTGAGGTATTCAAAACAAATTCTCCTACCACAAAGTTATACTTTATTTCTTTTCGCCGACAAAGATGGGGTGATTTTGTTACGGGAAAATGAAACACGTGTTACAATACGATTACATTTTAGCTTTTTGCCGGTGACAGACTGTTGGTGGGGAGGTACTTTGGTTCCTTTCTGTAGGGTTATGATGCACCACAGATTACACAGATTTACACAGGTTAGGAAAGATATCTCTGATTATTAATAAATTAAATCTGTGCTAATCTGTGTAATCTGTGGTGAAATAATTCATTTCTGCACGGTTACGAATGTGATTCACCACAGAATAACGCAGAGTTTTGCGGAGAAGATGCTGCTAAGTTGCCGCATCGCTACTTTTATCTGTTGTTCCTGCGGCGGCTAATGAAAAACGTAGCAGACATTTATTCTTTCCATCATGGGGTTCTTTTCTTTCCTCCATGGTGGAAAGAAAGTTTCTCCATGGAGGAAAGAAAAGAACCCCATGGTGGAAAGAATAGCTATTCGCATACAAAGGTATTAAGTTTAGGCAGAAAGAAGTGTAAGAATGCCTAAGAAAGGGGTTAGTGGTTGGAATAAGAAAAAAAACGGTTACGGACTACAAGTTTCATTCCTTTCCGTTCCGGATATTAACTTGTATTTGCGTTCATTGTATTTACATTTACTTTATTTCCGTGGTTACCCTATCTTTTTTATCCCTATCTTTGTTGTACGTAAGCAGTATATAGAAGTATGAAAGAATTGAATAAGATAAATTTCAGACAGCGGAAGTGGCGTCTGCCTGTATTGATCGCTTTATTTTTGATAGTAGTGGCAGGCTCTTTCTGGCTGAATTCGGCTCCGTTCCGCTCCGGATTCGAGATAACCGATGAACTGGGAGGCAATATTTTTCCTTCCGCCATCCTCTCTGTAGCAACGACGGATGCGCAGGTCATTGTTCCGGCTGACTCCCTCTATCTGGGTAATTCAAAATCCTGCATCGCTATCCGTGTGCGTTCGGGCAAAGCGTATAGCCGGATACGGATTGAGGTGGCCGAAACTCCGTTCTTTTCCCGTTCGGTATCTGAGTTCGTGCTGGCAAAGCCACGGACGGACTATACGATATATCCCGATATTATATGGAATTATGAAGCGTTGAAGAACATTAACCAGGCGGAACCGGTCAGTGTGGCCATCAAGGCTGAAATGAATGAGAAGGATTTGGGGCAGCGGGTTCGCACGTTCTCCGTCCGCAGCATTAATGAGTGTCTGTTGGGTTACGTTACGAACGGGACAAAGTTTCATGATACGGGAATCTTCTTTGCCGCATACGTCAATGAAGAAAATCCGATGATTGACAAGCTGCTGCGCGAGGCGCTTAATACGCGTATCGTCAATCGCTTTCTGGGCTATCAGGGCGGTAGTGCCGAAGGGGTGGATAAGCAGGTCTATGCTTTGTGGAACGTGCTTCAGAAGCGTAACTTCCGTTACAGTTCTGTTTCTAATACCAGTTTGTCCAGCAATGTCGTCTTTTCGCAGCGTGTACGCACGTTTGACGATGCGCTGGAGTCTTCGCAAATAAATTGTGTGGATGGCAGCGTGTTGTTCGCTTCCCTGCTCCGTGCCATTAATATAGAACCGATACTGGTGCGTACTCCGGGACATATGTTTGTGGGGTATTATACCGACTCGGGACGCAAGAACATGAATTTCCTGGAAACCACCATGATTGGTGATGTGGATTTGGATGACTTCTTTCCGGATGAGAAACTGGACTCGACGATGGTGGGCAAGTCGCAGAATCAGATGTCGCGCCTCACATTCGACAAGTCCAAGCAGTATGCTAATAATAAGTATAAGCAGAATGAAGAAGGCATCCATTCCGGTAAGTTGAATTATATGTTTCTGGAGATTTCCAAAGATGTGAGGCGGAAGATTCAGCCGATAGGAAAGTAGAGGCGGGAAAAGTGAACAGCCGATTCTCACGAACCGGCTGTCCTAATCATCATCTATGAATGAAAACCGTAAAAGTTTTCAATAAGTTTATTAACTATGCTTCCAGATAGCAGGATGACTGTGCTATGCTGTCGCAGATTATTCCTGGTTGGAATCCCACCAGATGGGCAACGTCCAGATTTGGTCTGAGTTATACCAGGCTCCTTCACCTACTCCCACCGGCAGGTCGAGCGCACCGGGTACTTCGGAGCCGATTGCTTTCAGATTCTCGAAGTTGAAGTCTGTTTCATAAGACGCTTGTTTCCAGCGGCGCGGGTATTTGTCTTGCGGAACATATGTCCAATAGGTAGGAGTGTTTCTGTATTCGTAAGGTTTATTCCAATTCAGGAAGTACTCCGTATTGTAATCAAGACGACGCATATCATTCCATTGTTCGAGGGTGAACAGCATTGCCGTTTGCTTCTGAGTCATAATCTTGCCCAGGGTGATGTCGGCTGCTGCTCCAAGCCCGTTATTCAGGAAGTTGTCAATATCGGCTTGTTTCATTGGGGTGAATGACGGACAGCTTGCCAAGGTAGCATCTTCCGTGATCCATGTGTTCAGTTGATCGTTTACGAATTCAATATTGGCCTTTACACCTTCTTTGTAGGCAGTGTAAGCTCCCGGTTTGTCGCCTTGGCGGAACAGCACTTCGGCTTTGATGAAGCAGGCTTCAGCGTAGGAAGCCATTGCGGTGGGACTTGATGCACGTATATGGAATACGCCGCTCAGAGCCGAAGCGTCATTGGTGGCATACATGCGGAATAGCATATCTTTGTTGCTGTTATATCCCTTGCTGCCGCATCTTCCCTGCACGTAGATGGTATCGCCTAAACGCTCTTCCTTTGTGGTGTTGCAATACCAGGAATTGGTCGTGTTGTTATAGGATAGGGCGAAAGGACCGGAATTGCTCAATATGTTAGTCTGCAAATCCACTCCCATCGAACGGCGCCATCTTCCGTCATCCGACCATTTTATTTCGGGTAGCGTACCGGCTGATTTTACTGAACGTGCCCAGGGGATAAATTTGTCGGCACGCGGGTCTTCCACACCGTAACCGCCAAAATTGGTCAGGTTTTCGTAGAACGTTGCTGTCACGTAATAGCGGTTGTTGTTCATGCCCACGGTTGAGAAGAGTGCGGAATAGTCAACAGTTTCGTTCCATCCCTGGACGTCGTGCGTGGAACCGTTGGTGTCGGTATGGCGGATCAGCGTGTTGTCGCTGTTGCTCTGCTGGGCTTTGTTCAGGCAGGAAAGGATTTCTGCTGCGTCATATTTGCCATCTTTGTAGCTGCCGGCTTGCTTCTTGGTCAGGTGATTCAGCCAGCGGGCTTTCAGCAGATAACACATTTTGAGCCATTTGTTTACATCTCCGTCATTCCAGCTGTCACCTACTGAAAGAGGGGCGGCTGATACACTCTGATCCCTTTGGAACAGTTCGATGGCTTCTTCCAACTCTGCAATACATCCTAGGAAGATGGTCTTGCCGGTGTCATATCTGGGAGCAACCGATTCGCCGAGTGCTTCCGTGTAGGGAAGTTCGCCGTATAAATCGGTCATCTCCATAAATCCAAAGGCACGCATGAACTTGGCAGCGCCTGCATAGTGGTAAGCTTCGGCAGCCATGGCCTTGTCATACAGGTCTTTCAGATTGGATGCGCAAGGAACCAAGAACCATTGCTGGCCATTGTTTGCACGGTTGGCGGCATTTAGGTTCCATCTGGTGGCGCCCATTTGCTGAGAACCTGTCGGGGCGGCAATCTGTCCGCAATAATAGGTCGTATTGCTGGATACAATCATATATCCGTGGCTCAGATAGAATTGACACCAAGGCAGGCGATTCTGATATTGTGCACTCTCTGCGGTAGGAGTGTTGGGGTCTACATTGATATCCAGCCAGTCCGAGCATGATGCGAAGGACATGCAGGCGGCAAGACCCAGGAATAATTTTTTATATAGCTTCATATTCTTTCGTTTTTTACAGTGTTACACAAATTTAGAACGTCAAATTAACACCAAATGAGAAACTGGCTGTCGCAGGAACACCGCAATAGTCAATGCCCACAGAGGAAGAACCGACGGCACCCGAACCGGCTGCTGCAACTTCCGGATCTCCATCGTAGTTGGTGAAAAGCAGTAGGTTGTTGGCGGTAGCAGTGAACATGCAACGCTTGATAACGTTTGTTTTCGCAAGAAACGATTTAGGCACGGTGTATGACAAGGAGATGGTGCGCAGACGCAGAGCGTTTACTTTTGTCATAGAGTTTGCACTTTCGTTTTTATAGTATTGAGTATAATAGTTCTCGATGATGTAAGCGCCACTTGTTTCTTTTCCATTGTATTGGTAAGTCTTGCCGGCCTCGAAGTTGAAGGTCTTGTCTTCATAGATAGGATTGCCATTGGCGTCTTCTCCTGTTGCAACGACACCTGTGATGGTTAAAGCATCGCGGCCTTCTGTAAGTTTACTTATACCTGCCACCGTCATTGCATATTGAGTGCCATTGTAGACATGGCCGCCGAAGCGGAAGTCCCACAGCATGTTGAACGACCAGTTCTTCCAGGTCAAAGTATTATTCCAGCCACCGGATACCTTTGGCTCGCGGTTACCGATTTCGTAAGTTTCTTTGTTGTCGGAAGTAGGCATGCCGTTTGCGTCAAGTATCACCTTGCCTTCATCGTTGCGGCTCCATTGAGCACCGGATATTGCCATGAAGTTGCCATCATTGAAAGAGGCGGCTTTTGCCTTACCCACTTGAGCATCGGTCACATAAAGGATGTTTACTCCTTCCATCAGGTTCTTGACGGTACCACGGTTGCCGCTCAGGTTAAGAGTCGTTTCCCAAGTCCAGTCGTTTGTCTTGATGGGAGAGCCGCCGATACTAAGTTCCATACCTTTGTTGTAAACGTCTCCGGCATTAACCTTACGCAGAATATAACCGATGGTGTTGGACAGACGCGGGCTCAGAATCTGATTGAAAGAATTGTTGGTGTAGTAGGCGAAGTCGAATCTCAGGCGATTCTTGAAGAAACGAAGTTCAAGACCGATTTCTGTAGATTCGGTAATTTCTGGCTTCAGATAAGGGTTGCCGGCCATCCAGTTATTACCCACACCCACTTTGTTCCCTATAAATGTACCTACGGGCCAAAGGGCTGTGTTGGTTACATAAGGAGATGTGTCCTTACCTACGCGCGCCCAGGATGCACGTACTCTACCGAACGAGAGGATGTTGTCGCCCATGATGCCACGATCCTGAAGGAACTGGGTGAACACGACGGCACCGCCTACGGATGGATAGAAATAGGAACGGTTTTCAATCGGTAATGTAGAAGACCAGTCGTTGCGTCCTGTTACAGTCAGGAACACGGTGTTTTTCCAGTCGGCGCGGAACTCACCGAACACGCCTACCAGTCTTTTGCGCGACTTGACATTCTTGAAGTTACGTTCATTATCCAGTGCATTGTCGAACGAGTAGAATCCCGGAACCTGGAAGTTCCATGCCATGCGATAGTCACTTTCAGAACGGGTGTCGTCGGTAGAAGTACCCAGCATGAGGTTGAAGTTGAAGTCACCGAACTGCTTGTCGAAGTTGGTCATCAAGTTGGTTGACAAATAGCGGTAACGATAGGAGTTTTCACTCATCATACCGTTTTGCCAGGCTTCTTTGTAAACACCGTCGGCGGCAATGGTCGTTGAGTTTGCAGTGGTATATGAGTCCATACCCATGCGATAGGAGATCCACCACCAGGGAGTTATGTCTGCTTTAACGCTGAAGTTACCGGTGAAACGCTCTGTCTCGTCAGTAAGTTTATTCTTGTTGAGAATCCAATAAGGATTGTCGCGTTCGTCCGTCACATCTTTTCGGTCGCCAAACATACGGTAACGGCTGCCGTCTTCATTCATATAATGAGTCATGTCGTCAAACGGAGACCAACGATACACACCGGTCATCGTACCGGAACCGCCTGAATTGTAGAGGGCAGCTGAGGTAAGCGTCTTGTCAGTATTGGCTTGCGAATAAGCTACATTAGCGCCGAAAGTGAATATTTTCCATTTCTGCTCGCCGTTGAAACGGAACGTTGCTTTTTCGTAACCGGTGGTCGGTATGATACCGTCCTGGTTGTAGTATGACCCGGAGAGGAAGAAAGAACTGTTTTTACTACCACCGGCGATGCTCAAGTTGGTATCCCAAGCTCCGCCTTGCTCAAAGAAATCGCCAATGTTATCATAGATTCGCTCTCCGCTTTTAGCCGGTTCACCCCAGGAATCGTAGGAAAAATCATCGTAAGTTATGCCTAAGTAGTTCCCGTCATTATCATAATTGTTTTGCGAGAATCCTCTTTTATATTTTTTCTGGGTTTCGGGAAGGCTTTTTGCCCAACTGGTTGTGTATTTCGTCGATAGGTTGACTTCTACGGCGCCTTCTTTACCTTTCTTTGTCGTAATGATTACAACACCGGCGGAAGCACGCGAACCATAAAGAGCGGCAGCGGCCGGTCCCTTTAGTATTGACATGTTTTCAATATCTTCCGGGTTGATATCCATCACGCGGTTAGAGTTGGTGGAAGCTGTTGCCGTAGTTCCATCAAAGGCTGAATTACCGATAACGGACGTGGAATTATCGTAAATAACGCCATCCACAACAAAAAGAGGCTGGT